>Ga0315282_10000986_pt1 | contig 55165 bp, 66 predicted proteins | sample YL17G07_20_MG_FD_203693 | JGI IMG/M metagenome (GOLD analysis project Ga0315282, IMG submission 203693) | Sediment microbial communities from Yellowstone Lake, YNP, Wyoming, USA - YL17G07_20 | ecosystem: Environmental > Aquatic > Freshwater > Lake > Sediment | place: USA: Wyoming | collected...
ACTCTTGGTTATATAATTTCCAAATTCGTTTTTGTTTGTACATACTGGTCGCCAAAATCAGTATGTACCCCAGGGTTTAAACCCTGGGATTCGAATTTAGAATAGGGGAATTATTGGACAACCGCGCTTCGTAGAAAAGTATAAATATTACCTAAAACAGGAAGTATCGTAATACTGTGGGGGCGTTATTACTAAAGATAAAAGTATGTACGACCTTTGAATTTTCTTTATATCTCAGCAACTACGTAAGTTAAAACAAAGTGGTTAATCGACGGCAAAATCCTAGAAAGTATAAATATTTGAAAGAATAAAATAATGATGATATAAATGGCAAAGGAGCTTACGCTTAAGATAGAATACGGCACAACTGCAGCAGAGTTCAATCTAGAAAATTCTCAGTTGTTCAGCCTGAAGCGCAATGGTGTAGATGTAATGTGGCCAGGCGGTGCGCCAAAGGCGGATAGACCTAAAGAAGGCTGGCAAAACAGCTGGATCAAAATGTTCCCTGTGGTGGGTCTCCCATTAGAGGGAAGATTATTAATTGACGGAACTTATTATCCGATGGCTCAGCATGGTATAGCACGAGATCTGCCATTTAAAGCTGTCCAATCTGACCCTAAGAGTGTAACCTTTGAACAGGTCTACGAAGGAGGTCAAAAGGTATTGAGTAGTAAGGGCACGGTCTCTCTATTCCCAAGATCATACCGACTTACCCAAACTTATACAGTTGGGTGGGGTGTACTCGGCTTCGCTTCAACACTTGAGAATACATCAGAAAAGGATCTGCCTTATGCTACTGGAGAACATCCTGCATTCATAGCGTTAGAGCATTCAACCATTGAAATATTAAGGAGAGAGAAAACGATTCGCGAAGTATCATTGGAAAATGTGAGAGAAGCCGATGGCAATGTTCTTGAATTCCCTGACAATGCTACGGTCATTTATAGAACCCCAGCATTTCAGCTAATGCTAAACCACCAATTTGGCAATACACAGATTTGGCATAAAGAAAAATGTGTCGCAATTGAACCGATAACCAACTTTTCTTTAAGTCGTCATCCAAACTCACAAGAAAATTATAAGCTGCTTAGACGTGGAGAAAAGATAACACATAGTGGCATTATAGATATTAGAACCGTCTAAGTCAACAGCATACTTAAAGACGGCCCCTTCGCTTAAATTAATTCCTTGCAACATGCCTTAAATCTCTAATACTCCCAAAATCTATAGTTTCTCCATGCCCTGCCACTATGGCCTTCATCTCATCCACGTCAATCTTTTTGAATATGGGTGCTAGCAAATTCTCTTTAGGTTCTACATTTACCCCAGTGCCACCAGCAAAGTAATTCAATGCGGGCATAACAAGAAGCCTTTTACGCTCGTAATAGCCATATAAGAAGCAATTCAGCCTTACCTTCCTATTTGTAGAATCATATATTACGATTGCGGGATGCTCGTGCCCCATTATAAATAAATCAACATCTTTTGCTGTGCTTGGCAGTTCCTCGCCATGAAAAAATAGGTAATTTCCAATTTTTACTTCTTGATTGTAAACCCTCAGGTTAAAGGGCTCCCTGTATCGTTCAACAAAGTTGTCATGGTTGCCTTTTATCAAAATGAGCTTGATCTTTTTCTCTTTTGCAAAGCTGATGAGTTCATAAAGTTCATTGAATTCTTCGATATCTACGGTCGAAAACTCGTTCTTTATATCGCCATTTATAATTATATTTCCAGCCCTTGTTTTCTTTAGCACCTTATCAAGTGTTTCTAAAATGTATTTCAAATTTACCTTTGGGATTAAGACTCCTTTTTTTGCCATTATGCCCTCATAGCCCAGATGCAAGTCAGTGCAGACAATAGCATCAATACTTTTAATATGCGCTATCGGCAAGCCGTCTATCAGTTCCACATCTTTGGTCAGTTGCATTATCTCTCCTTTATCCTCTGCAAGACAAGCTTGTGCAGCTGCTTCAGATAGTTGTGCCTGTCCTTCATAAGTATTACATCAGCATGCCCGAAAGTTATCAACGTGTGCGCAAATGGGCTTGGTGAAGGCGTCTTGATGAATTTGTATTTCATGCTGCCAGTTTTTAATCTGCTTAAGACTTCTCCTGTTCTTGGCAGATCCATAACATCATTTAGTATCTCCCTATAAGTTTCGCTTATGACTGGAAAGTTTGGGTCTATTGTCTCAGCAGCTTTGAGCAAAATCTGGGCATTTATCTGCTGTTTTCCAAGTGGCATCTTCCATCCTTTGTAGTTTTTGAGTATCATGAAACTCCTTGCAGCCACATGCCTGAAACGCCTCTTCATCATCTCAGTTCTTCTTATGTTTTTCTTTAGTGTTTTTTCCACATCTCTTCCAAGCACTCCCTCTACCAGCTCGTCAACCATACTGCTGCTTATTCTGCTACTCATTTCCGGCGTTAACACAAAGCCATTGTCGCTGACCATGATTGCTATGTCCTGGCCTAGCATATACCCGAGCTCTATTGCAAATAACCTTGAGAGCGCATCGTTGACTCTGCGCCCGAAAAGTGTGTGGAATATTAAATGTTCTTTTGGTTTAGAGTCTCTTGATATGCTCTTGGTTTGCTCTATGAGTAATAGATCATTGTTTGGAACAACTCCCGCAAAAAGTATCTGTTCGACAAAATAACTGAATATCGCTTTCTTTGCATTTGCCTCTATCGGCAGTTTGCCAAGAACTTCCTTTGCATAAGCTGGGATAGTCTTGACTTTAAGAAGTCTTAGTAGTGCAGCCCTTTTTGATAACTTCATATTGCCCTGCAAAATCTCTGCAAACCCAGCCCTGAATTCACCTATGCTGTTTGCAAGTTCATAACTGAGCGGCAGCTGCTCGGAAAACCATGGCGGTATTGTTGGCGAGCTCGCCTGCGCCTGATTCACATAGCACCTCATGCCCTTCGCGTATTCAAAGCTGTAGAGTCTGCCTCCAAGCGTGAATATATCGCCAAGCTTGAGTTGCGCTAAGAACTCCTCCTCTATATTACCTATCCATCTCTTTGTCTTTGATTCAAAGACATTTACGGCAACCTCATCAGGAATCGTCCCGAGGTTAAGCATGTATATCACCTTTGCCATCTTGCCCCTCCTGCCGAACATCTTTTCCTGCTCGTCGTACCATATCTTGCCATAAACCTTCCTGCTTTCCAACCCAACATAATTTCCTGCAAGGTAGTTGAGCAAATCTATGTATGACTCTTTTGGCAGCGTGGCATACGCGTAAGCGCCTCTTATGAGGTTGTATGCCTCATCAACATTCCACCTCTTGGTTAATGACATACCCACGATGTGCTGTGCAAGCACGTCCAACGGATTCTTCGGCACCGTAAATGCATCGAGTTGCCTCTTTCTAGCCAAATCAATCATTATAGTGCATTCCACAAGGTCGTCCCTGTTGAGCACTATGACCTCCCCTTTTGCTATGTCCTTGAATGAATGGCCAGCCCTTCCTATCCTCTGCACAGCCCTTGTTACGCTCTTTGGCGACCCAAGCTGTATTACGTTGTCTATGCTCCCTATGTCCATTCCGAGCTCGAGGCTTGTGGAAGATACAGCACACTTGAGTGAGCCGCGCTTAAGCATTTCCTCGACCTCAAGCCTCGACTCCCTTGACAATGAGCCATGGTGCGCTGCTATGTTCTCACTATACTTGAATCGCTTCTTCAGGTTGAATACAACCCGCTCTGTGCCGCTCCTCGTATTTGTGAAAACAAGTGTTGTCTTGCTTTTCTTTATGATTCTATTTATGCATTCATACATTCTCTTTTCTATCAGGGTGTTGTCTGTGTATATCATATCAGGAGCAGGGCTCATAACAGTGACATCAAACCGCTTACTCCATGAGGCGTCGATTATGGCGCAGTCCCTTTCAGTACCGTTGCTATAACCAACAAGGAACTTTGCCGCTTCTTCCAACGGATGCAGTGTAGCGCCCATCCCTATCCTTACAAGCTCATGGCCAAGGAGGTTCTGTAGCCTCTCTATAGATAGCGACAGATGCACGCCGCGCTTGTTGTTAGCAAGCTCGTGTATCTCGTCGATGACGACGTACTCTAAGTCCATAACATTCTCGATGTATCTCTCAGAATTGAGTATTATTGCAAGACTTTCCGGAGTTGTGACAAGAATGTTCGGCGGCCTGAGCAACTGCTCTCTTCTTTCCTTTTGTGTTGTATCGCCAGTCCTTACAGCTATGGTGACCTTTTTGATGTTCTCTTTTATCATGCTAACTCCCTTGGATCTTTTGATCTGCTCGTATATCTCTTCCAAGGGTCCTGTCAGATTCTTGTACACATCGTTGTTTAGTGCGCGCAATGGTGATACGTAAATGCAATAAACCTTTTCTTCAAGCCTTCCCTTCAATGATTTTTCAAAAAGAGCGCTTAATATGGCAAGAAACGCCGAGAGCGTTTTACCGCTGCCTGTTGGTGCGGTTATTATCAGGTTCTTTTTGTCTTTGATAAGCTTGAATGCATATTTCTGCGGGGGTGTAAGCTCATCAAAATTATCTTCAAACCATTTTCTTACATAGCTGTTGAGCGAGTCCAAGCTCGTACGTTCATCAAATGGTTGGTCAACATAGCTAATCATAGTGCACCTCAAAGAAGCAGATGCATGTTGCAATATCAATTGCTCATGCGTATATGGACTTGTATTCTGTGTTAGCGTCATCAATTATATGTATGCATTCGCCTTCGCACTGTATCAAGCATGCCTGACAGAGTATGCACGCAGGACCGTTTACAGCAACAGAAATGCCGCCGCTTGTGCCGTCGTTATCGTCTGCAAAGTGCCTGTGGCCATCCTGAACGTCCTTCCACTTCGCAAGCATGGCCGGATCAATAACTCCTTTCCACTTCTCATTCTCCGGAGCCACATCCGCATTCGCTTCATCCAGTTTGCTTCTGTGCTCCATCTCAAATACAGCTACGGGACAAACGTCCTTGCAGTGCTGGCAGCCTGTACATTTAGGTTTATCTACCCAAACCTTCATCATAACCATCTTATTATAAAAACAAATTATTTTAATACGTTCAAAGCAATTTTTAACTTTTACTTCTCCAAAACGCGCGCACTCTCGAGATTTTTCATTGCCAGAATGCTTTTTAACGCATCAAGAACAGCCATAAGCGTATTGTATCTGGTTCTTGTCCTGCCCCTTGAGAAGGTCCAAATGTCCTTTACTCCGCCAAGCTCAAGCATGCGCTTTACATACCTGCTTGCAATAACTCCGAGCCCCTTCGGCCCAGGTCTTAGCGAAACCTCTACGCTGCCGCATTTGCCTTTCACATTGAAGGGAAGGCTGTGCGGCTGTCCGCAATTGCACTGCCACGAACCACATCCCAAGACTACTGGTATAATGTTGCGCTTCGCAGATTTTATCGCGCTGTCTATCGCAGCCTTTGTTTCTATATCTTTGCCAGACCCAACGCCTACATGGCCGATTCCATCTCCGACTATCGCTATAGCTCTGAATTTCTGCCTCCTGCCGTTTCTTGTCATCCTCTGGACGCTGTTGATTTCGACTATCTCGTTCTTTAGATCAGGCAGCAACGCGTCGACTATCTCAACTTCAGCGATGCGCTTGCCCATATTTAGGATTTGCTCTATCGATGTAATGCTGCCTGACTTTACGAGCCTGCCAAGCTCTGTTGCCGGCTCCCATGCAGCTATGTTAAATACTTCTTTAACTTCCCTATAGTCTCTATATCTTCCTGCCAATTAACCACTCCTGATGCGACCTTTTGCCTGCTCAAAAAGCAGGTCTATCTGCTTTGGATCAAAATTCTCTTTGTAATACCTTGAAAATTGTGTTGCCTCTTTGCCAATGCCCTTGGCATAATTCGCTATGTGCTTCCCCGAAAGCCTGTTCTCGTCAAATTCTATATTGCTTATTACGTTTATGCCGCTGTCTAAGCAGCCCTTTGCAGCCGCAAACAACACATTGAATTTTGACGGCCTTGCCAGACCCATGTCAAGCACAAGCTTGCTTATCGAGAGGCTCTTCGCCTTTTTTGCAAGAAGCATGCCAGAGAGGTATGCGGTTGGAATATTGCTTCTTGGCGACCAGCCGATTGTTTTAAGCTCTTTTGAGTTTACGCTTGCGATGACCTTGTCACCCTCTACCTTGTAGTCTATTATCTGCAGTATTATGTTTCTGTTCGTTTTTCTTGCGACAAGCCTAGGTATGTTGCCTTTAAGCAGGGCTATCCTCTTCTTGTAATTTGTTAGGGCTTCAGCCCTGCGTCTTCTTATTCTTGCATAAGCCATAAAATCATATGTGTCTTAGTTTGTTGAACTTTTCATCATCGAGCTGCACTCCGGTGCTTCTTATGTAGTTGAGCAGCGTGACCTTGCTCGTAAAAGTCCCGCCCTTTACAAGAGCATAAAACTTCTTGAAGACATCGTTTGTTATCAGCTTCTCGGACTTCAAACTTTTTATAACGCGCCTCTGTGCTCTTACTAATTTCTTATACTCTACGCCTTTTCTTGCCTTTCTTGTGCCCTTCCTGCTTCCTATGCCACGCCTTCTGCCTTTGCTTCTCTTTATATTTAGAAGTTTGCCTCTGGCACTGATATTGTGCTTTGGTTTCAAAGCGTATATCTTGCCGTCCTTTATAAGCGCCCTAACGTCGTCTCTTGTTATCGCCTTGGATGCATCAGCAAACGCATCGTTCTTTATTCTTATGCTGCTCACGCCTCTTTTCATAAGATCGCTTGCAACCCTCTTTGTAAGCTTTATGCTCATACTCTCACATTTCTTATCCTTATGCTGTTGCCGGCAGCGCCTATTATGCTCATGCGCTTTTTCTTGCCAACGCTGCTTGCTATCGTTACATCGTAGTTATCCTTATCGGGCATGCCTAGGACTTTTTTGAGTTCATCGACGTTATGCACCACAATATTCCTTTTACCGTTTCTTGTATTGGCTATGCTTTCAGGATTCTTATAACCAATCGTTGGTTCCGCTCCTGCAAAGGCTCTTTTCTCGCGCTTCTTGCTGTCTACGCCCCGCGCCTTGCGCCATCTGTCCTTGACATGCTCTCTGTTCTTTGTGCCATAGTTTGGAACGTTGAACCTCGGATGCATTTTCTTTAAGTTTTTCATAAGCTCAATCACTCCCTCAGGTAATAAACGCCATCCTGAAAGACGCGTATGTCCTTCTTTCTGATTTTGCAGATCTTTTTAATATTCGCCGCCGTCTGGGTTACATCCTCAAGCTTTGTGCCGTATATTCTCAAAATTTTTTCCTTGACCTCAATTTTTGTATCGCCGATTATCTTCGCGAATCTCGGATGTCTTTCACCAAGCATGTTCTTTATGCTGATTGTATTATCTTTTGCCTCAAAGGTCATGGGAAAGTGTGCTGATATGCCCTCCATTTTAACCTCAAAATGCTTGTTAACGCCATCAATGTCGCCCCTGAGCTCCTTTGCAAACGAGTTTATTGCCTTCAGCGCCCTTTTCCTCTGCGTCTTATAATCAGATGGCTCTATTGATACTGTGTTGCCCGCTTTTGAGAGTTTGAGCAGCGAATCATTGAAACGCCTTTCGTTGGAGCCAAGACTGCCCTTTACCTTTACCAGATCGCCGTGTATTTCAACATCAACACCGTTTGGTATTTCTACTTCCATGCTCATCAGTAAACATATGCTAGTAATCTGCCACCTATGCCCATCGCTCTTGCTTCACGGTTCGTAATTATGCCCTTTGGCGTGGACAATATCAGTATGCCGAAATCTCTGCTCGGAATGTAGCGCTCTTCATACTTCTGTATCTCTGCCCTTGTTACAGCATAACGTGGCTTTACAACGCCTATCTTGTTGATTCGCCTCGCAAGCGAGACCTTTGCCCTTTTTGCGTATCTGTCTGAAAATTCTTGGTAGCCGTTTATGTAGTGCTCTTTTGCCATTACGTCCAATACGGCCCGAATAAGCTTTGTGGAGTAGATCGTGCACTCGGACTTACCAACGCGCTCATGCGACTTTATTACGTTTATAGCATCTGCAAGTTTGTCCATATCAACCATACTTTTTGAAGTTAAGGTCTCTTGCCATTTCCCTGAAGCACCTTCTGCATATGTAAAGTTTATGGGCCCTTATCAAGCCCCTCGAGGTACCGCATATTCTGCAAAGCCTTATTCCCCTTCCCTTGTAACGATCTTCGTCTCTGACTTTCATGCCTCTACCTCCACATTAAATTCTTTTTTCAGATAGTCTGCAATCTCATCTCTTGCCACTCTTTTATGGGATCTGGCAACCTTGGATCTTGCCCTGCGCCTTTCCGCGACTCTTACGCCCTTTCTATTGAACACCACGTTGACATTCATGCCTAATATTCCGATCTTGGGGTCGTACTTAACCCCACGTATGTCTATGTATTCGTGAACGCCAAAATTTACTGTGTTGTTGGTTATGCTGCTCTCCCTGATTCTGTTGTTAACGGCCTCAAACAGCCTCTTTATTAGGTCTAAATTATCCTTGCCTCTTATAGTAACAAATGTGCCTATCTTGCTGTTCTTGCTTATATTGAACGTTGGAATCCTGCGCTTTGCCAGCGCGTCTGTGGGCTTTCTGCCTGTCATTGTGGTTAGAAGCTGCTTCGCATTTGCCTGCTTTTTCTCATCGCTGCCTGTGCCTATGCTAATCACAAGCTTCTCTATCATTATGCCCTGCATTGGATTTTTTTGAAGCGTTTGCTCTTGTAAAGCCATCAACCTACCACTATCAGATTCTTAAGACTTGTTTCAAAGCGCGAATCATTCTGCTGCACCACCGCTATCGGCTTGCTGTGCATTGAGCCCTTCTTTATGCTTAGGATTTTGCCAAAGCCGCCTATGTGCGCCCCGCCCATGATGAAGCAGTTGGAGCCCTCGTGCAGGCTTATAACCTCTGCCACGCCCCTGCTCTCGTTAAGCACTACCGTATCGCCAACATGGACATTCTTTAGCTTCTCATCAAGCGCCATGTTTCTGCCATCGTGCAGCCTTATCATGAACTTATCGCCCTTTGTCTTGTACTTGTCTACAACCTTATAGTGCAACCCCAAGCCCTCTTTGCTCGGCTCATTGTACGCGACATGGCCGATCTGATTAATGCTTATCTCATAACTTTTGCCGTCCTTTATGCTTACAACATCGCCCAGCCCCACAGGATATTTCGGCTTTCTGATGAGCGCATTGTTGACCTTGATATGCCCGCCCTTTATGACCTTTTTTGCTTCGTAGCTGTTTTTCGCCAAGCCAAGCTTCTCTACGAGGTGAAGCAGGCTTATGCATCTTTCAAGGACGTGCCTTCCGGGATCGGGCTTTGCGGCATAAACGTTTGTTTTTCTGTCAAGATCAAAGTAGAGCGGTGCCGCAAGCCTTTTGAGATGCCTGTTTGAGCCTCTGTTTGCCATATAATCACAACTTTGTTGCAGGTGCGGGTGCAGGTGCAGTTGCCTTCAGCCTCGCAGCTCTTAGCTTGTCGCTAAGGTTGAAATCTATTATGTAAATATTGCTAACGCTTAATGGCACGGTGTGTTCCTTTCCACGAGCATTCTTCTTCGTATAGGAGTCAATGTAAATCCTGCAGCTTCGCAGGTTAACCTTCGTAACCTTGCCGGTAAGTCCTTTCTTTGATCCGGCCATTACTTTGACCGTGTCGCCCTTTGATATTTGCACCGCCCTGGGCGTTTTGAGCTTGCTTCTTAGTTCTTTTGAAATATGCGCATGCAGGAAATGCTGTCTTAGGTGCATGCTTGCGTTGTATCTGAACTTTCTTTGCTTGCGCGGTTTTCCACTCTCTATCATAAAAACGCCTAGACTATTCTCGATGCAATACCCGCAAGCTTTATGTAGCGCTCGACTATCTCCCTCGCCATAGCACCCTTCACCTCGGTGCCAACGGCCAGGTTTGCGTCTGTCACAAGCACAGCCGCGTTGTCCTCAAATCTAACCCGTATGCCGTTCGCCCTTCTTATAGGCATCCTCTGCCTTATTATCAGGGCCCTTACCTTTTTCTTCACATAGGCGGGTGTGCCACTTTTTACGCTCGCTATTACTATATCGCCAATACCAGAGGCAGCCTGCCTTTTATGCGTGCCTCCCTTTCCCAGCCTGTTGATTATCATAAGGGTTCTGGCACCGCTGTTGTCAGCACACGCGAGCATCGATCCCTGAATCAGTGTTTTCGAGATTCTTGTTGTAATGCCTCTCATTTTTTAGCACCTATAATTTTTGTGACCACAAACGACTTTGTTTTGCTGAGCCTTCTGCACTGCGCAACCATCACATTGTCGCCAAGCTTGGCGCCGATGCATGCTGGATTGTACGCAGGTATTCGGGAAGTTTTTCTCAGTGACCTTTCATACTTTTTAAGGAATATGGTGTAATCGCTCTCTACTATGATTGTTTTTGCAGCCCTATCGCTAACCACAACGCCCTGAACCTCGCTGCCATGCACTTTCAGGTGCCCGTGTATCGGGCACTTTAGATCTTTGCACTCCAAGAAACCAACTGTTGTTGTTCTATACTTGATGCTAATGTCTTGCAAAAGCAACATCAGCAAAACTGTGAGACAAAAGCAAGCCAGAAGCAATCGCTATGCCGTATATTATTCTTATGAAGAAAGCTATAAATTACTTGACTTTCGACGCTTATAAAACTTCAGCGCCTTATCGATGCGCTCATATGGCCTGAAGTTTATTTCGTTGCCGTCTACAACAAAGCGCTTGCGATTGATGCTGAGCCTGAAAACCGAGACCTTCTTTACCAGCCTTTTTGTACCGTTTGCAGTGCTCACCACGAGCGTATTTTTTGTTTCGTTTATGATCCTGCCCGATATGCCCCGCTGAGCCATGTCTCTGCTTTTCAAAACCTTTAGGTCAAGCCCTATCAGTTCATGCAGGACTATGTTTTTGTTGTTGTAATACGAGGCAAACTTTTTAGCAGACTCCATTTAGCGCACTATTACCCTGTCGGAAACACTTGTAATCCTGTCGATATCAAAGCTTATTGTGCTGCCGTAATCGGTCTTCACCTTCATGATGCCCCTTTTTGAATCGACGTTGGTTATCTTGCCTATGTATGCGCCTATGTCGTTGAGCACGTTCTTATTCTTGAGCTTTGAACTCTCTATCGCTCTCGCCTTAAGCAGAGTGCTCATGAAAGCTATACCATAGCCCAGAACTATGGCTATTACGCTGAAGAGAAGGAACTGCCAGAAGTATATCTGGCCTATTATCCACGAGGCTGTGATGAAAACGAGCCCAAGCGCAACAACGGAATAGCCGATGTAAACGCCCTCGTTTATCGCCTTGAAGTGCATCTGCCTGTGTTCAAGGTCGATCATTCTTCCTATGAGGTATGCGACAAGGCTTACAGCAAGGAGCAGCAAAAATCCCTCTACGAAATAGGAGACGAGTACCAATGCATCAGTTGTCGTCTGAAGGGAGGTAATCAGGTCAGCATAGCCTATTATCACTCCGAGCACGAAGAATATTATAGAGCTTACATAGAACAAAAAGCTTAACCTGTCGATGGAGAAGCCAAACCCCCTGAACGATTCAAGGAAGTATTCCTCGAGGCCGAAGCCCTTCACTATGAGATAGATGCCTATCAGCGCAACGGGAAGCTGCCAGCCAAGGCCGAAGTAATAGCTCAGAGCAAAGAGCAAAAGCAAAATCGCAGGTATGCCAAAGACTATTCTTGCATAATGCGGCTCCCTGAGCTTTTCAATTATGGTGAAATAGGTGTTCTCAAGCTGTGGCGCCTGCTTCATCCTTACAAAATCGACAGCATCGACCTTCAGCCTGCTTTTAAGCAATGGCACCACATGGGTGTCGCTGGCGCCGTCTGTCACGAGCACGCACGCATCGACCTTGAGCCTATCAGTAAGCAGATCAATCTGCCTCGCTATCTCCCTATCTGCGACAAAGCCCTCCTTCTCAGCACCAGTTATCGTCGCTATCTCGACACCTTCGCGGCTCTTCTTGAGCTCGTCGTACATCCTCACAGCCTCAAACATCACGTTGCCGTCTGTGTCCTGGGGATCTGCAAGAGCGAGTTTTGAGGCTGCGCTAAGGTTGTTGTTCCTGCCTATCACAGGCCCGTTTATGCGCGTTTTCCTGTAAAGGTCATTGTCTATGTCCACAGCTAGTACAAGCAAGCGCTCTGCCATAGATAAACTATAACCTGAATAAAATAAATACCTATCATTAAAAGCGGGTAAAGCCTATGCCAGCCCAGCAAGCCCCTTCAGGATGAGATACAATGCAGCATACGTAGGCAGCTCGACATCAAGATTTTCAAATGGTCCAAATGCCCTGCCGTTCATTTCGAATGCCCTGACCTTCCCAGTTTTAATCTTGGTTGAGCCTTCGTGAAAGGCTATCGCATCTTTCATAGGGTCGAAGTCGGAAAGATCATGCACAGATCTGAGGCTCTTCGATAGCAAGCCAGTGCCACTATGAAGTGTGTTGGGCACTCTTATCATATGATGAATGTCGCTTGTTACATTCCTGTCTATAGAGTCGCTCTGCTTTACGGTCATGCTGTTCACGACGTTGCTCCAGAACTGCTCCTTCTTTGCTATCCTGACCTTGTCCCAGTTGCCAACACTTATGCCGAGTATCACGCTCACTTTGTTCTTGACGAGCCTTTTTGCGTCTGCATCATCTATGCCGAGTTCTTTAAGGGCTTCTACGCCAATGTTCAGGGCGTTCATCATGCCCTTGGCTATCTTGCCGCCCCAACCGAAGTCTGTAGGCTTCGGCCCCTCAAGCCTCTTGCCTCGTTGGTTGATTGTTGGGAAGAACGTACCGATGGAAAGACCTGTGCCAGTCACATACTCGCTCATGCTCTTCCTCGCATTTGAGTCGAGTTGTAGCATTTCATTCGGATTTATGTGTATGTGATAACCCCGGTTGCCGCTGAAGTTTATGTTTATCTCGTCTTTCGAAAAGCCAAAATCTGGAATTAAAAACTCCTCAATAAGCTTTGTTGCCTCGGCCTTCACACTGCTCAGGCAGTTGTTGCACACCCATGAAGTGCCATGCTCTTTCTGGCATTGAAGCTTCATGTCAGTAGCATCAAGGTCGAACACGAGCTCGGCGCCGAGCCAACCCTTGCTTTCCATGGGCCTTGCGGCCGGCCTTTCATAAAACGCGCTTGAATGATGTACCGATGCAGGCACGTTGCTAACCAGGTAGCGCTTCAGCCCGTTGCTGTCTGCGAACGACATGTGCCTTACATATGCGTTTGTTTCGAAGATGCCAAATCCAAACTCGCGCTTTCCTATTTCGGAGATGCTTATCTCCGCCTTTTGGTAGTAGCTTTTGAATAGCCCTGTTGCAAATTTGACCGAGCGCGGATCCATGCGATCATGTTCATTATAGTACAAAAATATAATTGGTTTATGCAAGATACGCGGCACATAGCCAACTACCAAAGTCATACAGATATAATAAATATTTGAACCAACACCAAGATACTCGGTTCAAATGGTATTTCGGCATCGTGTAATCAGTGAAGATATGCCAGTCGATTTCTCTGCCCAGTATGTGGTAGTTAGCGAAAGTGCACTGGTCAGGCACTTCAATTCTGAGCATCTCATTAGAAAGGACAGGTGTCCGATGACGAGATCTACGTTGCACTTCAAAGACTTCTCAAGATTGCCCGAAGACGATGATCTAACGATGAGCAGAGAAGGAAAAAAGTTTTTGCGCAACCTACAGGCGATCAGAGGATTCAAGATATGTTTGAGAGTAGATGATCAATTCTTGGGTGATGTAGACATGCAAAGAATTGATGTAGCACTCAGGAGCTCCGGCATAGAAGTGACTATAAGAAGGTGTGCCAGCTATTGCAAATCAAACCCAATACGCGACCAATTAGGGATCGTTGATCCTATACTATTTGTAGGCGCAGCACCAGCGAGTGTTATAAACAGGAATCTTGAAAGAAAAACGGTGCTGCTTGACAGGCCAGAAGCGGAGAAGGCAAAAGAACGGAAAATTTCATCACTACTCATTAAAGAGGGTCGTGATGCCCTGTTGCCTCCACTACTCTCAAGCGACAGATTTATACACGTCATGAATTGGAGCCAAGCAGAAAGTACTCTCGCTTTCGCATAGCAATTTCGTGTTTTTGAGAAAATAGGAGAAAACCCCACGCCGAATTAATATATATCTTGCTAGATTACTATACAGGGGGTAATCTAATGGAGAAGAAACTGACAAAGATAGAGAGCTTTATCAACGGCTTTTTAGAATACTCCATCGACAGGTTAACGGCCATAACAAGATACAATACAAGAAGGCACCTAAAGCCCCAGACGGTCATGCAGCACCTCGGGAGCACAACGCTAATCGCAATGCTGTTATCCGACTACTTGAATGAAGTAGGGATAAAGAACAACCCCGAGAGGGTATTGCGCATGGCTATAATCCACGACGTTGAAGAGGTCATTTCCGGGGATCTTCCGCATGATTTGAAATACGACATGAAGTACTCCACCGAACTGAGAGCCACACTGAATAAGCTAACCAATTACACGCTCAACACTACGCTTAACATGATCGGCGACAGCCATTTGAAAAGCAGATATAAAAGATTATTTGACGAAGAAAAAAGCAGGAAAACCATCGAAGCGAAGATAGTCAAGGCGGCTGATGACATCGATGTGGTCATATATGCGAGGCAGGAGAATAAGTTAGGCAACCGGACGTTGGCCGACGAGGGAGCCAATGCGACGAAGCTATACAAAGAAATTTTAAATGATATACTAGACACGCGCATCAGAAACCAGTCTCCTAGAAAATAAAGCGCATAAAATAATGAAAAGATGCGATGCGATATGGAAGAGGAATTGAAGCAGGCTATAATAGTAAGGGCAGATCTGAAGATGAGCAAGGGTAAGCTTGTTGCGCAGGGTGCACACGCATCGCTAATGAGCTATTTTGAAGTGGATAAAATAGATAGGGCAACAGCCAAGGCATGGATAGATGCAGGTGAGAAGAAGATCGTGCTGAAGGTTGCAAACGAGGATGCACTGAAGAAACTATTCGAGGCATACAAATTCAAAAAGGTGCCGTGCGCACTGGTAACAGATGCGGGCCTTACAGAGTTGCCTCCGGGAACTAAAACTGCATTAGGAGTTGGGCCTTGGAAAAGTAGCGAGATAGACCAGTTCGCCTCAAAGCTCAAGCTACTTTAAAGGATTTAGCCAAAAGCACTATCTAAAAGGTTAAATATCTGGACGATTTATAATACGGATGATAAAATGGACAGAAGTCTTCGAAGACTGTCGGTGATGCACTTTGGCAGCGAAGAGATGCTTAGAGAAAGAGCTAGAACTGTGCTCACCGATACGCATGTTGTAAACATACTGATGACATACTATCATGGTATGGATGCGGCACACATAACCATACCGCTCGTCAAAGGAACTGATTCAAAGCGCTTGGCAAACAATCTCGCAAAGATCATTGGTTCTGATTTTCGTTTAGATTGTGGGCCTAGACTGGAATTCAAGCCGTGGGATACAGATGAGCACCTCGGTCCACATATTGGCGTGGTTGTAAAGGCGGATAGCTCTATACAAGGCAGCCAGAGAGAAATGGAAGCAAAAGAAGTCCTGCACGATGTAGCCCTGTTAATCGTCAGAGGAGCAATAGAACACATAGACACCGACTTCATGTTTTGCGATGCATACTGCCGCGAGTTCCTCAGGGTCTGAGCCTAAGCTCAAAATTTGACATAAGTCAACCAGTCCGCGAATTCCTCTTTCTTACCATGCACCACATCATCATATTCCTGAGAAAGCACCTTTGTTATGGGGCCTATCCTGCCCTTGCCTATTACGATACCATCGATATTGATTATAGGCGTCAGTTCTGCTGCAGTGCCCGCAAAGAAAACCTCATCAGCCGTATAGAGTTCCTCCTTGTGCAAAAGTGTTTCTGCAACTTCTATGCCTATTTCTTCTGCAAGTTTTATTACACTGTCACGCGTGACGCCAAGCAGTATGTCGGAACTGTCACTCGGGGTAAGCAGCTTATTGTCCTTCACAATAAAAATGTTCTCGCCAGGCCCCTCAGCCACGTAGCCGTCATAAGACAAGAGTATCGCCTCGTCAAAGCCAGCCATTCTCGCCTCAGTGTTTGTTATAACTGAATTAAGATAGTTGCCGCTCGCCTTCGCTTCCACGGGCAGTATATTGGAATTTATCCTGTCCCACGATGCAATCTTGCATCTTATGCCTTTTGCCGCACCGGCGAAGTACTTGCCAAAAGGCACAGCAGCTATGTACAAACTTACCTTTTTGCCATATGCGCTCAAGCCTATCCTATCGTCATTAATGAAAGCAAAAGGTCTTATGTAGCAAGAGCTCAGTTTGTTGATCTTTACAGTTCCTATGATTGCCTTTCTGATCTGCGCCTCCGAATAAGGGATTTTCATGGAATATATCTTCATGCTGTTGATGAGGCGCTTCACATGCTCATCAAGCCTGAAGATTGCTGCGCCTTTGTCAGTTTCGTACGCCCTTATGCCTTCGAAGATGCCGCTTCCATACTGCAGGGAATGGGTGAGTATCGGGACCTTGGCTTCGTTGTAGCCAAGATACCTTCCATCAAGCCAAACCTTCAATTTGGCTCTTTCGTCTTTCATTAAACCAATATAAGAAAGAAGGAAAATTTATTAACAGTTAGTGCTGGGTTGATTTTCAACCGCACAAAAAGTATAAATATCTGGAAAAACAGGATGCATTATGTGATAATGTGTCCAAAGAAGCAACAAAGCAGCAAGAAAAGCAATCCACATATGGCTGGCTTATGGATGTTTATGCGCATCTCTGCCTTGAAATAATAAATAACAAATACCCGCCAAACGGGCCCGGGGAGCTTGGAAAGTTAATGGCCCAATGCGTGACCCAATTGATGATGGTTCACCCGGAAATCTGTTCTTCTAAATTTGTGCAACTGAAAGAATTCGATAAAGCAATAGGCGATGTGCGTTCTGATATCAGCAGGGAAATAAAGCAAGCCCTAGATTCAGCACAGCTTCTACCGGAAACAAAGGCGAATGTAATTAAGATGATGGATTCAGTTTTGGATGCAGCCGAGAAGCGGATCAGAGAGGAGCCATCCCTTGGCACCTTAAGGGAATTACATAGCAGAATCCAGCTAAGAACTTCAGCCAAGTCCCAAATTTAAGGGCACTTATTTCATAACTATACCGTCGGGGGTTATTTCAACCAGCTTCGGCAGGCTCTTGTGCTCCGAATACCTGAGCTTTATTACAGAGCCCATGTGCTGCGTTATGTCGCCCTTTATGACATTTTCAAGCTTTATTATACTGTCAAATGCGGATTCGCCGTACAAGCCAGGCACGTTGGTCTCGGATAGGTTCTCGGAAAGTTCCATTGTTATCGCACTTGTCACGCCCACGTTGCGGAGGTTTTCTGTGATGTAGTTGACCACGCGCGTAAAGTCCCTGTCATCAGAAAACAGAGTGCGTATCATATCGATGGAATCCAAAGCCACGACCTTGGAATTGTTCGAACGCACAGCCTCGACTATGTCTGCTACAAAGAGCATCTCGCTCTTATGGGTTATGAATTTATCGTACGCATTGCTTTCTGATACGTTCAGCAATTTTTTGTTTATAAGCTCGTCTATGTCCTTTAAATTGGTGAATGCACTAGTGGCATTCTTGATAAAATCCTCTCTCTTCTGGTCTATCAAAACGGACGTGCACGGTATGCCCCGCTTTGCATTACTATAGAGTATCTGGAAGATCAGCAAGGACTTGGCCGTGCCCCCTAGACCTACGATCAGGCTCTGACTGCCCTCTGGAAGACCGCCGCAAAGCAGATCGTCAAGCCCTTCTATGCCGGTCTGAATGCGCTTCACTTCTCGGTTGTCGCCAGTGTCTGAATTAGTCATTCACAAACCCGTTTATGCTTCGAATCTCTCTTCGAATTATATGTTTCTTACATTATTAAAAGTTTGTTTTCAGATATGTATACATGCAAACAAAGCAAATTCTCAAAATACTAGACAGGCACAACCTTACAAGCTTTCAGAAAAGAGTGCTATTTGCAACTCTAGCAATACCAAAAGGCCAAACTAGGACCTACAAACAGATTGCTTCAAAAACCGGGCACCCGAACGCATATAGGGCGGTTGGCACAGCACTAAAGAAAAATTCACTTCCGATAATCATACCCTGCCACAGGGTAATAAAGAGTGATGGTACGCTGGGCAATTACAGCAGCGGAGGCACAAAAAGAAAGCATGCATTGTTAAAGAAAGAGTGTGCAATCTTAAAATAAGGGCGTTTTGCCTGAGGAGGCAGTTACCTTCTTAAAAGGCCCCCTCCGCTGGCTTCATCCGTTCCCAGGCTCTGCAAGCCAAAGGTCTTGACGAGTGCCAGCTTGCCTTCAAAAGTGGCAAGTTTCCATGCAAGTTCTCTGCCCTGCTCTATGGTGCCATTAATGAAATCAGTCTCTGCCCTTGTTCGGTCGTCTTGCCTTAAAGTCATTGCCGCCCAAACCAACCGTTTTTCAAGAGTATCTATCCCCTTTTTCAAATAAGCACAATTAACCATCACCCATGCTTCGAATGCGCTCTTTTCCATTGCTTGCAGATTAGCGGGTTTCTGTTGCACTTGCCTATCCATCCAACCATCATTATTATTTTACACCAGCGAGGGCTTTATCGCTAGACCTAATAGAATAGGCCCTAAGGAGAAATACAGTTAACCTGCAGTTTACAAGGTCCTTCTCTTTGCGGAGAGGTACGACCTCCTTGCCATAGGCTATAGCCGCTTCGCGACGGGCCATAGTAGCTTCGAACTGGGTTTTGACATCCTCGCTGCAGACTTTGACCTTTTCAATAGTTTTTTGATTGCATTTTTGAGAGCGCATCGTTTGATTTTCAGTTGCCCCAAGACTAGCCAAAGAGACACACGCACTGCATATTCCTTCATTCATAATATCACAAACTCATTCAGTGCAAATAAGCTATTTTACCTAATATTTATACCTTTCTATGCGATTTGTCGACGTAACGCTATATATTCTGCCTAATAAAAACAAAGGGGCTTTATAGCCCCAAAACAACCCACCCGAGCTATCAATCAGAGATGACCGTCACGCCTGAGCACTTCCCTTGCCCTTTCGATTCTTGCGCTATCAGCGCCGAATGCACTGCCCAGTACCAAAGCAGCCATATTATCCTTGAAGGCAGCCTTGTCAAGCCTCATTTCCATTTCAATGGATCCCATTCGATCACTGCATATGCACTCGCTCAAGCTCGCCCCTGAAGCCCAGGCTGTTCCTTTCCCCGAGCCTTTCCAGGAACATGCTGCTAAACATGTCTATAAGCCTCGTTTTGTTGCTTCCCAGCGAATTGTGCCTCATGATGCCATTGGCGGTGAGCCTTAGCTCCTTGTGCGGCTCGAATTCCACAAGGCCAAGCTCCCTAAGCTTGTTGAGGTTGTACCAGACAGAGCTTTTGGAAAAGCCATAGCTCTCGCTCATGTAGCTCACGAAGCTTGATGCGCTGTCAATCGCATCATCGCCTATCTCGGCAAGAACGAGAAGCTCACGCCGGGTAAGCTTTTGAGCAGTATAGCTATTATAGTATGCTTGGACCACATCAACCACCAAAAATTTAAAAAGAAGTTTTATGCGGCCAAGCAAAGATGTGGTGTGTTAATTTGCTTGTTATAAAGAGAGCCGCAGCTTGCTATGACTCTGTCAAACAATTTCCACAGAAGCTGCTGCGATTGCATTTGCACCACATTAGTCGCACTAAGTATGCAATAATCATTTTGCAGATGATTATTTAATGGTTTTGTATAAAATGGTCTTGTGTATTTATTCCTTATTTTTGGCGAATTTTTACACAGAAATTCGAATTTTTACACAGTTTCCCAATCAGGAGGGATGAATAAATGAATTTGCCCAAACAAAGTAATAAAAAGACTATTAAACCATTTCTTATTAAGACACAACAAGATATTGATGAGGGTTGGAAAAAGAGATAAAAAGTGTTTGATATGGTACTTAGCGATATCGATATATTAAAACTAATAAAAACGAGAAAACTCGTGATAGACCCAAAGCCCAAATATCGGGACATTAAATGTACTCATTTAGATTTGCACCTTTCAAACAAACTTTATAGATATAAAAATAAAGTTTTGAATTTGAAGGACAATTCAAGCTTTATACTAAACGAAATAAAGTTGTCCAAAAAGGGATATAAAATTAATCCTAATGGGTTCTTTCTTGGCTCAACCATCGAAAAGGTAACAATCCCTAATGGTTACTTTGGTTTTATTGAGACAAAAGGTAATATAGCTAGAGCAGGGATTCAGGCACATAATGCAGATGGGCACATCGACCCAGGGTTTTCTGGAAATATTACATTAGAAATAAAAAATAATTCAAATAGACAGATAATTATTTATCCTGAAATTGCTTTCGTGCAATTGTATATCTTTAAAGTTAGCTCAAAATCCTTAAATCCGTATAATGGAAAATACCAAAACCAAAAAGGCGCCATCCCATATAAAAGAGATTAAAAGGATGTTTAAATTTTACACAAAAAGATGATTTAATACACGAAGCCGTCTAGATTCTAAATTCTACAAATTTTTTATCTATCTCGACTTCAAGCTGGGCAAAGACCCAACCTCATTTAGGGTCTTTATTATTAAGGATTGGAATCAGCTCAGACAGCCTACTTATGAGGTAGTCTGGATTATATTCTTTCAGAAACTCTTTTGAGTAATTGCCTGTAGAAACCGCAACAGATACGGCACCTCTTTCCTTGGCACCCATAATATCTCTTCTTGTATCTCCTATTACGTAAACCCGCCGCATATCTATCTTTTTGACGAGTTTTTGCTCCACCACCTGTGCAATTGCCGCATCTATCAGCTCCGCCCTTGAATCCGCAGAGTCGCCGAAGCCGCCTATCTTAAAGTATTGCCACACGCCCGTGCTTTCAAGCTTCATTCTTGAGATTTCTCTTGCACCACCACTAACTATGCCCAGAACGCAGTCCCTGTTGCTGCTTAGCTGACTTAAAACCTCAACAACATCATAGTTTATCTCTTCCTTATACCCATTCTTTTCCATGTGCTCGCTGAAGTATTTTGCCATGGATTCAAACGCTTTAATAATGCTGCTTGAAATATCGCCATCATCAAAACCCCTCTTTTTGAGTAAGTCCATCAATATCAGCATGTCTGTGGTGGCCTCGTACTCTCCCAGTTCCTGCACATCAACATCAACTTTGTAGACCTCCTTTAAAGCGTAAATAAAAGCGACCTGATGCAGCTTAAAGAGATCCGAATCCACATGGATTAGTGTTCCATCAATATCAAAAAGCAGTATTTTCTTCATTCAATCCCTAACGACTCTTTGGCCTCTTCCTCTCTGCGATTCCAGACTTCACACGCAACTCATCCGCAGAGCTGTACATTCCAAAATGCTCGAAAACCTTGATCATGGTCTTCACGTGCCTTTCACTTGGTTCCCTGCCCACACGAAGCATGCTCTTCAGCCATGCATACCCGCTGCTCACCCTAAGCAGCTTCTTCAGCGATAAAAACCTTAGCCTGCTTGCTCGGGTAGCATTGAATGTTTGGGTTCTCCTCACGTAATCGGCCGTAAAGCGATGTTTTATATGCGATGTTTATATATGTTTCTTTTTCATATGCTAATTGGTGTTAGCATGAGAGCGTCAAAATCCAGAGTTCAGGGCATGAAGGGAGTTTACTTTTATGCTTTATTTGCAGCGATTGCTGCACTGCAGTCCATACTGATTCTGAGCGGGTTTTTGCCCTCTCTTTTATCTTACTCTGCAGGCAACATCCTCTTCGGTTTGGTCGTCGTAGCGCTTCTTGTCTACATGGGCTGGAGCTTTGATAGACTCAGCCTGAAAAAGATCGCTGTCAAGGGAACTATCGCGGCAGTCATTAGCTCGGTTATCATTTCCATAGCAACGCTAATCGGCCATGAAATCATGAGACCGATCCTGGGAATATCGCTTTCCTCAACGTATTACCTGCCCATCTACCTGCTGGCAATTGCTTTGCTGAGCATCATGGTCTACATATTCTTTACTGCAGTTGGTGCCTGGCTTGCACATAATGCCGAACACCCAAAGAAAACCAGGTAAACCCTACCTAGATGCGGAATAAAGGCAAAATAACCAAATCCCATTATCTTTTAATATCCCAGACCAGCTTAAGCCCGAGTTCTTTTGAACTTTCTAATATTTTCTTATCAAACGTAAAGAGGGGCGCGCTGTTCGATATGCTTGTTGCAACGTAAAGCGCGTCATAAAATGTTAACCTATACAGTTTTGATATTTTCATTGCTGCGTCTGTAAGTTTCGCTGTTGGAATTGTTTTCAGATTCCCAAATACCATCATGACGATATCTACCGCCTGATCAAATCTTCTTGCATCTAGCTTCTTCCTTATGGCAAAATATACCCAAAGCGTATTGAGCGCCTCGGCCAATATTATATCCGGGGCAAAAATGGGTTCGCCACTTTCTGTTGCCGAGAAGAGCGTATCATATGCAATTTCAGAGTACTCTTCAGTAACCGCAAGCTTTACTAGAACATTTGCGTCTATCGCAATCATCTATAATCACGGTACTCTCTTATTACCCCGACGCTGTCACCCCCAACCTTTATCCTTTTCGCTTTCTTGTGCAGTTTAGGCAATAATTCATGAAGTTTTAATGATTTTGCCCGCGCCTCAATGTACTCTCTTACCTCTTCACTCAATTTTAACCCCGCACCTTTCAAAAGCTTTTTCGTCCCCTTTTGGACCCTTATCGTTATTACCTCAGACATATCATCACAGATAATATTGAAAGTAAAAATATTTATGTATTACGTTTGTATACAAAAATAATACATACGGGAAAACACCTAGTTGCCTATTAGGTAACCAGATATCAAGCCTTCTAAAGAACCCCTACATGCTAAGCGGCAAATAAGCTTTTAGTACATAGCTGCGATGTCTTTGAATGCGTGCAGCTGCTCTCCCACTTCGTCATTGGAATTAAAAACCTCAATGTTAACCCTGTCGTTCTCTGCAAGATTGAGCAATGTTTTTATCTCTTCCAAACCCAAGACACTGTCATTTACAATCATGGTCGTTATTGCGTGCAGCTCCAATGCCTTTCTCACGTTCTCAATGCCATAAACGCTCTTTTGTATTTCCAGCCCTTTGAGGAACTGCTCCATCAGCACGAATTCCAGTCTTATGCGCTCCTTTTGAAGGATTCTTTCGACCGCCTCGCTTTTTATGAGTTCATAGACCCCCGACCTTTCCGAATTGCTCACGCTTTCAAACACCAGGTTCTTTCCAAGCTTGCTCATCCTGCCACTGTCTTCCATGTGCTTTTTAATGTCGTCTTTGGTGAAACCAGGCCCAGCAACCAATACCGTATCGACACGCATGCCCGCAATTATGTCAACAACATTCTCGAAGTATTTCTTCTGCATCTCATTGAAATCCTTTGGACTGAGTCTTTTGCTCAGATGGCTGTAAAGCTCTTTGCCAAACTGTATCCCATAACCCAAAACATACGCGCTGAGGGCCTTTTCATCATCAACAACTATTATTCCCAATCTTGGCCTCTTCGAATCCTGCACCGCGTTCTTCAGCACGTTTATCAGATAGTCGTGCCAAGCGCCCTTCGTTATGTAAAACTCATCCCCCGGAGCGATGTTCAGCGTATGATAGCTATTTTTCTTGATGTATTCGACCGGCCTGCCTTCCACGATCTTTCCCGTAATCCTTAGCCTTGATGCTGCCTTGTCTAGTTCTGTTTTCTCGACCTTTATCTTTATCACAACATCCTTTAGCTCGCCAATGTCCCCCTCTTCAGGTCTGAATCTGCGCTTCGTCTCAGACTTTACAAAATCATCCTTGAAGATTATGCGCTGTATCGCCCATAGGTCCTCAAGATTGTCCGCCCTAAGCTTGAGCGTGCCCTCGCTTTCGTAAAACTTGATAATCTTCATTCAACCATTTTTCAACACGCATGATAAAAATATAAGCTTATAATCACCAACACCTTTACATTCAGCAAAGTTCAATAAATTCCACATTTGAAATAGCATTTTCAAGCAGAATTACTACAGAGATATAATCAATTTCTCCTATGGCTGCTCCGAAATTATGAGCTATACAAAAATTTTTACTCGAAGGTAATTCCAAACCGACTAACCTATCCTCCAAAGTTCTGCCTCTTTTATTTTTTGCAGATTTCCAAGGATTCTCACCTTCTTCGTGCCATTCTTCTAGTAATTTTCTGTGCTCTGCTTTTTCAGGATCGTACAAAAAGAACCCATCTTTAAAATAAAATCTAATTATTCCAATAGGCAGGTGAGCAGCGCTGTACGTATTACTTGGTTTAAAAAGCGCCGTCCAAATTCCTGGCCAATTCCCCTTTATTATCCATTCTTATGGGACTCTCTTTTCCACATCCCAATACCTTTTCATCGCTTTGAATTCCTCCATGCTAATGACTTTATGGTAATAGCCGGTTTGATTATATTTTGAGAGTTCGAACCTGTCAGAGCCCCTTAGTGACTCGGATGTTTCTTTGCGCAGATTGTCTTGCCGTTTGAGCTCATCATTCCAATCGGATGTGGCCCGGTCTGACGGATGCGACTTTTGCAATTCAACCATACACCTACTTAATATTATTTGCTATTAAACACTATCGTTTGCAATGCTAGCCTTGATCACCCTCACCTCAATACTTTCCATATTCTCCAATGCTTATTCAACAGTCCAAGCGCTCATAGCGCAATACGGCTACCTTGCAATATTCTCGCTCATGCTTCTTGAAGGATCATCATTGCCGGTGCCAAGCGAGGTTGTTTTGCCACTAACGGGCTTTTTCGCCGCAAACGGTACGATAGATCTTTACATAGGGTTTCTTGCGGCGCTCCTGGGGAGCATTGCGGGCCTTGCTATCGATTACTACATTGGCTACTTCATAGGCAAGGACGTTGTTTACAAGCACCTCAGATTCTTTCACATCAAGAAGGAGACGCTCGATGCCTTTGACGCATGGTTTGATAGGAACGGCATAGCCTCTGTGTTCTTTATAAGGTTCGTGCCTGTGTTGAGAACTGTTATAAGCTTTCCAGCGGGTTTTGCAGAGATGCCGGCGAAGGAATTCTTCGGCTATTCGATTGCGGGGTGTTTCATATTCGACGTGGTGCTTGTTGCATTTGGATATTATGCGCTTTCATCAAACAGTGCTGTCACAGTCCTGGCATCAATCGGTGTTTTTGCAATAGCACTTTATATCGTTTACAGATATGCTTTGAAATACATAAGAAGTAAATGACAAAATCCCATAGGAATATATTATTTTCTAATCACAACATCAGCTAAAGCTTAGTTCTATTTATTCGGGGGTGCAATGCCTGGATTGACAAGATTTGCTCAAAGATTCAGTCCCGAGGAGGAACGAATACTCAACGCATTCTTTACAAATACAAATGGCCAGGTTTTTGCTCTAATAAATATGCCGGAAACCACCAAGGCGGCAATGATTGCAAGATATTCGCGTTCCAGAGACCTTGGTCTAAGGCAACTTTTCCTAAAGGAGTTTGTGAGGGACTCAGAGACAGGGCAATATTATAATGGCCTTTTTGAGCACATAGAGGCTCTAGAAAATGCCTCTAAATTCAGGATTGGTGGCCCCAGAGCAGAAAAGTTGTTGGAAGCCGTTCTGGCCCAGTATGGAGACGATTCTGTCAAAGATCCCGCTTCTGCTTCCATTGCTTTTGAGGGCATAGACCAAATAACTGCAAAAGGTGTAGAGGATGCAAGGCTTGCAGGATACATAGAAAAATCCACCAGATTCGTAGATTTTACAAACAGATTGGAATTAGACAATGAAGGATTCATCATAGGCACAACAAACCCCAAAAACGGACATTTCCTTTACAAGGAATATCCTGCGGTTCAGGCTTCAAGCGTCGGCAATCTCTATACTCATACGATGGACCTACTCTTTGAAAGGGTGAAGGAGCTGCAAACCGCAGTCTCGAAACTGCTCAGAACTGAGATACCACTCGAAGAACAGATGTTTACCCTGACTATAAGAGGAAGGCAAGTCAGCGTGACATACCCTGAGATTATGAACCTTGATGGCATAGATGTTGAAAACGAACAGAGGAAAGCAAGGAATGCTTACAACACCTCAATCAACGCCAAAACATTCGACCTGACAAGGGGCGTTCTGCCCGCAGCCACCATAACAAACCTTGGTATGCACGCATCATTCAGGAGTTTCGACCACTCTCTTAAGAAAATGTTTGCATCATCATACCCTCCTATTGTAGAAGCAGGTGAATCGGCATATAAAGAACTCGCCATACTTGAAGGACCACTGATAAAGGACGTGAAAGACCAGCACGGCGCTGAAGAGATTCAATATCTGAAAAATCAACATGCAAGACTGAAGGCGCTTGAAAGAAGGATTTCTGCTAACACAAGTCCGATAACTGGAGAGCCGGTGAAGTTGGTGCATCATGACGATCCGAAAGAGGCAGAAATGCGCATAGCAGCCGCTACTCTGTTCCCGTACTCCCAGTTATCGATGCCGCAGCTCAAAGCCTTGGTAAGAAATGAGACTAGGGCACACGAAGTGATAAAGGCTGCGGTTGAAGGCAGGAAGAACCGAAGGCACAAGCCGCCCAGGTCGTTCGAACTCTCGAGTACCATCTTTGAGCATGTTGGCAACTTTGGAATATTCAGGGATCTGCAGAGAAACAGGTTTGTTCTGCAGCCCAGGCAAGATCTCACAACAATCCACGGCTACGACATGCCAGAGGCTATAATAGCGGCTGGAATGGAAGGAAAATTCAGGGATGCGATGGAGGCTTCAGAAGCTTTGCACAAGGATATGCTCATTAAAACTCCAGAGTATGCGCAGGCAGCAGTAACCCTTGCGCATAGGCTGAGATGGCTCGCAACAACCGATTTGAGAGAAGAGACCTGGTTCCTTGAGCTACGAACCGGCTCACAGGGCCATCCAGATTACAGAAGACTGACCCAACAAAGGTACAGAGAACTGAATAAAAGAATGCCGCTCTTAGTAAACGATACGACAATGCCGTTTGTTGATATGAACACATATCAATTAGAAAGGCTCGCAGCAGCATTCAGAACCGAGCAAAAACTAGATAAAATCAAGAGCTAGTAGCCATCGTGCCCGTACAGTCACATAGTTTCCAGATTTCCCCCGCATTTCGGGCAGGTGTAAGGAGTCCAAGAATTAAATTTCTCACTATATCCACATTTAGAGCAGACCGATCTTGCAGTTGTGAATTTTATCTGATCACTGTAAGTGCCTTTTTCAAAGGCCTCCCTTCTTGACATTCCTCCAATCTTTTTTTCTTTTTGTTTTTCAGGCATCATATTACCCGCATATCTTGCCCCATTCTAAATATATTAGTGCATCATTCATATGGCGCTCATTCGGTTTCCTTTCTCAGTGTAACCTTACTGTCCAAATACTCTGAAAATGGTACGGCATCAAGATTCCCAACGGAATCCATTCTGCCATGCTCAATAATCCAATGAACATGCCCTAGGCTAAGGGCTCCCTGCTCGGTCTCAACAGCATAACGGCCATTCTCGCATACTTTGAGCTGCTTGTCAACCGCTTCGAGCAGCCCCGAAAACGCATCGCTTATTGATGTGGTGGACGTGCACAAATCTACGCCCCTGAGGAACGTCAGCAATTTCTTGAACACGACTTCACCATTGCTTACCTTGGTTTCTAGTGACACGCTATTAAAAGGGTCATTATCAATTCCATCACGCTTAAAATTCAGCGCTGCTGAGCCATCAAGCCAAAACCTGTACTCAAACATCTCTGATACCCTGCCCATTATTGCAAAAGCGGTACCTTTTAAATTCAGCTGTATTACTTTCTCATTAAAGTCTACAGTTGCTTCTATAACAAAATTCTTATCCTCGAACGAGTTCTGTAAAGATATGCGTTTGGTTGGCTTAGCAGCCTGAACCTCCTTTGTGGTTGACATTTCTGTACCCCCAACATAATGCATTCACCAAAATATATATATCTTGCCGCAACCTGGGGTATTGTCAACAAACTCGTCAGTTTTTAATGGGTGTCGCATTCGTCAGTTCATTTTCTCTTCTTATCTAATTTATTGAGCATTTTCCTCAAATCAGTAGAAATCATTATCCATTCTGTTATCTCTCTAAATCCTATTGACTTATACCATTTAACTGGATATTTGTTTCTAACAGTATAGGAATCAAAACGGACAACATTATATTTTTTTAAAGAATATTTTGATACGAATTTTAATAATTCTGTTCCTATTTTTCTCTTTTGATAATCGGGATGAACAAATATCTCTCCGTCAACCAAATGATTCCCATCCCACCATGGCTTAACCCCTACGACAAAGCCACCTACGATTTTTCCATCATATTCGGCTAAGAAAGCAAGGTCGGGGTCTCTTTTTAACCAGTACTCTAACATCTTATAAGCTGATTTCTTCGTCCATCGTTCTCCCACATCAAAATGCTTATAAACTTCATCATATACATCGCTAAGTTTGTTCAAGTCCTTCTTTTGTATTTTGCGTATTTTAAGTCCTTTCATAATTCTACCTATACTCTTTGATTACTAAGCCTTATTAGGTCTAGCCACCTGTTTCTTTCGTTTCCTATGCTGATGCCTGTGACTTCTAAATTCAGCTGTATTGCTTTCTCACTAAAGTCTACAGTTACCCCTATGACAAAATTCTTATTATCAAATGAGTTCCGCAAAGATATGCGTTTAGTTGGTCTGGCAGCTACTTCTTTTGTGGTTGACATTTTGCACCCCAACGAACGCTTTATAATACGTTCAAAATATATAAACTTTGCCACGAATTGAAATAAAACATTGAATCTATCATTTGACTTTATAGTGAAGCTGTATAACATCTTTCGATAGTTTCCTGATTCTGATCAATCTGAGTTTAGTTTCAAAGTTTGAATCATCAAAAAGCTTGATTCCAGATCCAAACGCTAACGGCTCTACATCAAGATAGATTTCATCTATAAGCCCAGCCTTAATGAAAGAGGCGTTTAGTTTACTTCCACCTCCAACAAGAACCCTAGAAAATCCTCTACTTCTCAAAAACTTTATTGCCTTTGCTGGTGTTTTTATAAAAGCAAAGTTCTTTTTGTTTTTCATAGGCCGAGTTGTAACTACCAGAGTAAATGGATTGTCAATTTTATCAAATTCTTTGACACGTTTCATGATCTGATAAGTATGTCTGCCTAAAATTATTGCTTTGAAATTCTTCGTAATCTTATAATAGCTCTTCCAAATGGCGTCAGACCATGGCGTTTCATCATTTTCTTTAGCTATATAGCCATTTACGGTCATCGCCATGTACAGAACAACCTTCATGGTTAAGTTTGCATGCTAATATTTATATCTTTAAAGCGTGCCGGTGATCTCTGGGTCTATTCTAAGACCGAAGTTTGCTACCTTAGACATGTTAATGCTCAGCTCTTTAAGTATGTAAAGTGACGCACCATCAAGCTTATGACTAGGTAGTTTCTTGAGAAACGTATCTTTCATTTCTTCAGAAGATTCTATTGCAGTATCGTCGCCTTGGAACCCAGAGAAAGACTTATCAAACTGTTCGGCCAGTTCATCAAAAATCCCCGACTTCTGAATCTTCGGATTTGAAGAGAGCGTATACAATTGATCGCCTATAGTTTCCAGTAACTGTAGAACCCTGAAATATCTCAGCGCGTCTTTAGCCTGCGTTATGTATAAGTACCTTACCCCAAGCCTGTAGAATCTATCAACAAGATTTTCCACCTCCTCAATTGCGACTGGCTGGCCATTAGACAGCTCATTAAGCTCTTGGTTTATCAAAGATCGCAGGCGCAGGAGTATTTTATCAACATCAATTTCCTTCAGGTCTGTGAAATCCTCTATGACCAAGTCGTTCTTCGATTGGCTAGTTATCTCAAATCCTGAACATTTTCGATTTATCTTGTTTACTATTCCGGCAATTTGGTCTTTTGTAAGATGGTCGGCAGAATATATCCTGATTTTTCTAACCCCATAGAGGTGATAGGCATCAACTAGTTTGGTGAGAAATGACACTTTTGTCTTCGAGTTTATCACAGTTTCGTTCTCCTTCCTGACGTTCACCCTTGCTGATATCAGCAGGTTGCCGAATTGGTTTTCCGATATGTAAACCATGCCTTTATTGCCTGGCACATTTTTTTCCGCCCATGCCTTTGGTATAACCAACGCCATACTGCCCCCGAACCTGAACAGGTGTTTTTCCATACAGATATCGATATATATAGATATATATACTTTATACAAATTATCTATATACTTGGATAAACAAATAATAGTAGGTGATAATATGCCTACAAAAGAACTGACCAAACAAACAGTATGCCTACGGGGCGGAGTAAGTAGCTCTTACGGTGGCAATGCAACAAATAATAACTGTGCACCAAGAACAATTTTTAAAAGCGAACGCAGGGAAAGGTTTCTTCATATAATAAGAACAGAACCCTCAAGCATGGATGAAAAAATTGGACTAATTAACGCAGATTATAGAAATTTTTCTAGGCTGATTTCCGAAGGACTAAAAATTGCAAAGCGGGCACAAGCACAGGAGCTTATTGATTGGTTCAGGAAAGCAAGGAGAGATATCAATTCTGAGGGTGAATATATCAACCGTATTTTAAGATATCATGCAAAAGGCACACCGTTGCATACTGGTGCGGAATATGTGCAAGGGACTTATGATGATTTCGAAAGGTTCTTTAATAGGGGCCTCGGACTTGCAGGGAATAGTGTTGCGTCTGGAGATATTGGAGCAACGAAAATGATTGACTGGTTTAAACAAAAACTCAAAGAACTAAATGTTGAAGAAACGTCTCTGCACGATATATTGCGCAAAACTTCTCCCACTCCATGCATCAAATAACTTTATCAGTATTTGCCAACGCCATTCCCTACCGAACCTTAATTCTAATCGGTTACAAATCATTTAATGAATTGGATTAATCATTCCTGAGTAACTCTGCGCCATTTTGCCCTGCTAATATTTATACCTTTAAATCGATTTATGCTCAGTGATGACCGAGATGATCGCTGAGCTTTTGCTATGAAGATATGTAGGCGGGCTGATAATTTTGAACATAATGGAAAAGCTGCACAAGAGCAGCATAAGCGTTACTGACATCTCATCGCAGTACTGGTGCGAGCTCAAGATGGAGCTCAACCACCTCTATGGCGAGGAGAGGACAGCGGAGATGCGCAAGGGCCTGGACGTGCATGAAGAGTTGGAAAACAAGATCAACCTACCGATAGAACTTGAGCCAAGAAGTTTCTCTGATGCACTTTACAAGACACTCTATACGAACTACGAGGCGTTGCAGGTATTAAAGAAAAACAAAAAGACTCGCGAGTTCAAGATATACGGTTCTGTAAACGGTTTCCGTATTTCTGGCAAGATAGACGAGCTTGCCATGATAGACGACGAAACAGCAATAATCGAAGACAAAACGATAGGAAGGGGCAAGAGCGGGGAAAAGTTTCAGCCAACAGAGGCGCGAACACGTTCAGACAAGGTGCAAGTAACCCTTTACAAAAAGCTTTTGGATGATGTTGGCGAAGGCAGATACACGCTTGAAAACTTCAGGCACGGCTACAGAACAAAATCATTAAAGATAACAAACGAATTCAAACTGCAGCTTGATACCCTTAAAATAGAGAACAGCATGCAGAGCGTCGACTCGATGGCAAGCAGATTTTTTGAAAGCGCCTTGAAGATCGGGCCCATAAGCAATGCCTTACAGATTCGATACATTGATAGATTTACAAATAAGCAGGTGAGCTCACAGAGGTTTACATATTCGAGCAGCGAAGCCAACAGTATAATAAAATTTGCATTCAAGTATTGGAACGGTGAAAGAGATGCGTTGCCCGTGCCGAGCGAAGAGCGCTGGAAGTGCACCTTCTGCTACTTCTATGGAAGACAGTGCAAGGTATGGTGGCCGCAGAAGAGTTTAGATACTTAATTCGGTGTAAAGATATGATTTCAAGTGCAGAACTGAAAAAGGTGTACCTCTTATTTTTTCAAGAGAAAGGGCACAAACTTATTCCTAACACCTCACTTATCCCAGAAAATGATCCAAGTGTACTTTTTACAACTGCAGGGATGCACCCACTCGTACCATTTATCTTGGGTGAACCACACCCACTCGGGAGACGCCTATGCAGCGTACAGAAGTGCGTGCGCACCGACGACATAGAAGAAGTAGGAGATGCATGGCACCTCAGCTTCTTTGAGATGTTAGGGAATTGGTCTCTCGGCGACTACTTCAAAGAGGAGGTCATAGCAATGAGCTTTGAGTTTCTTACAAAGGTACTAAAAGTGCCTACGAAAAGGTTCAGCGTCACCTGCTTTGTTGGAGACAAAGATGCACCACGTGATGATGTTGCGGCGCGCATCTGGGCAGATATGGGAGTTGATAAAAACAGGATACACTTCCTGCCAAAAGCCGATAACTGGTGGGGCCCTGCCGGACAGACAGGTCCATGCGGTCCTGACACAGAGATGTTCTACCATGTCAAAGACGTTCAAGAGAAGAATACTGATGAATTCCATAAGCTGTATAAAGCTGGTCTATTATGCGAGATCTGGAATGATGTTCTTATGCAGTACAACAAAACCGCAGATGGCAGGTTTGAGGAATTGAAGCAGAAGAATATTGATACTGGTATGGGAGTTGAGCGGACTACAGCTGTTCTCAACGGTTTTGGTGATGTTTACGAGTGCGACACACTTGCGCCAATTTTAGATAAGGTAATCTCTATCTCGTCAAAAGGCACAGAAAGATCGAATCGCAATGCACGCATAATCACAGACCATATGCGTGCTGCAGTTATGATCCTTGGCGACGACAAAGGGATCTCTCCAAGCAATGTCGATCAAGGGTATATCCTACGTCGTTTTATAAGGAGAAGTATCAGACATGGAAGGCTTCTCGAAATCAAGGGGAGCTTCTGCAGAGAGATCGCAAAAGTGGTAATAGATGTGATGGGCGACTCTTATCCCGAGGTAAAAAGAAATAGCATGCGAATCTTAGGGGAGCTCGATAAAGAGGAAGAGAAATTCTCTATTGCACTTGAAAACGGGACGAAACATCTTGAGAAGAAGCTTCGGCTTCTTGAAGCGCGTCGCCAAAAAACTCTTGATGGAAAGAGTGCATTTGACCTATTCCAAAGTTTCGGATTTCCACTGGAAATTACTGTTGAAATGTGCAGGGAAAAAGGATTTGCTGTCGATGAATCTAGCTTCAATGCACTCATGAAAGCTCACCAAGAACTCTCCCGCAGGGGTGCGGAACAGAAGTTCAAGGGCGGGCTCGCAGACAATAGCGAAGAGACAACAAAGCTTCACACAGCGACACACCTGCTCAACCAAGCACTTCGAGAGATAGTAGATCCTTCAATCTACCAGATGGGCTCTAACATCACATCAGATAGACTAAGATTCGACTTCAATTACGATAAAAAACTCACCAGCGAGCAGATTAAAAAGATTGAAGAGTGGGTGAACAATGCGATAAAAGCTGGGGCAGACGTCACATTCAAAACAATGAGTGTGGAAGAGGCAAAGCAAGCCGGCGCCCAAGGAGTCTTCGAAGAAAAGTATGGTGGTACGGTGAAAGTATATACTATCGCAAAGGGCAACAGGGTATTCTCGAAGGAAATCTGCGGAGGTCCACACGTGAAGAACACCAGAGAACTCAAGAGCTTCAAGATTATCAAGCAGGAAGCGGTCGCTGCAGGAGTGAGAAGAATAAAGGCAATTGTCGGGTAATCTATTGGCCACAAACCTAATCTACTCAATCATTATCTATTCAATAATATACATTTTCCCTGCTTATGCAACAAACGGTGCACCCGTTCTTTTTGGTGGCGGTTCGCCTCTTGACAGGCACAAGAAGCTGTTCGGAAAACGTATTTTTGGCGATAACAAAACGGTTAGAGGCACTCTTGCTGGCCTTGTCTGCGGGATTCTTGCAGGACTTATCGAATACCCATTCTTTAATTATATGCTTGCGGTGGGTGTGTTGCTTGCAGTAGGCACTATACTTGGTGACCTGCTTGGAAGCTTCATAAAGCGCAGGTTCGATGTAAGGCCAAGCACGAGCATCCCAATACTCGACCAATACCTTTTCTTTGCAGTTGCAATGCTCCTTGCATATCCACTTGGGCATGCTCCTGACATTTACGGCATGATATTCTTGATTGTGCTTACTGGAATTTTGCATGTGCTGACAAACATGGGTGCTCATAAACTGAAGTTGAAGAAAGTGCCGTGGTAGCCATGGACGTAATAAACGGCCTCAGGAGCCTCTTTTCAATCAGGGTTGTAGCTGAGATCAAAGAACCAAACTGCACACTGCGCATATATCAAAAGCGAAAGGAGCGCGTTCTGACCTATATAACGCCATCAGCCGCAACCATCTTCTCGAAGCTCAAAAATGGCTCAATCTACACGCACAGCTATTGGGACTACTTCATGCCTCTGCCGGCATTGTACGCTGCACCGAAGCTCTTACTTATAGGGCTTGGTGGCGGCACAATCCCATACCAACTTGAGAAGCTCTACAGCAACATCAGCATAGATGCTGTTGAAATTGATCCGAACATGATAGCGCTTTCAAAGCAATTCCTTCCAGAGCAGCTTCATGCAAACCTGATCAACGCGGATGGATTTGAATACGCCAAAAAAACACCAAATGTCTATGACCTGATAATACTTGATGCGTTTCACAAGCATCTTGAAATTCCCAAGAACTTTTTCTCTGACGAATTCATAGAAAACGCCAACAGTGTGTTAAGTGAGACCGGCATCCTTGCGATAAACTACGCCTTCACCCTGGGCAACTCGCTCGAACTCAACCTTCATATCTCAAAACTGAAAAAGCACTTCAGCATCTATATCGTAAGGCCCTCAAACCTCAGCGGCAACTACATCATAATATGCTCAAAGCGCTTCACCAAAGAGGAACTGATAAGGGTTGCGGACGAGCGGTTCAAATCGAAGGAAGCGCTCCACATATTAAAGGGCTACAAGCGCATGCAGATGCATTAGCGCAGGTAATCTATCTTAAGTATGATTGTGTCGGCGTTTTTGTAAACAGCCCTGATGCTAACGCTGTTGCTATTGTACTCACAAGAGTATGCGTTGCACAAGAACACGAACCTGAACAGATTGCTGTAGGGAAGTTTGGGCCCGAGAATCGAAGCCCCAGTAATACTGCTGCCCGCATAAGATATAAAGAGCGTATAGTTCTGGAGTGCGCTTGTGTAGTTTAATACTGTATAAGAGTAGTTAGCAGCGTTGTATAGTATGGCGTGCTGTATCTGTTGGTACTGCGAGTTGCCAACACGTATCGCGGCATAGCTCCCCGAGTTATTTACAGAATTGTAGAGGATAAACTTTGCACTATAATAAGGCGGTGCAGTGGATGAGAAAACGTACACCTTCTGGGTCTCATTTGATGTCACGTTTGCCGCGTTCAGTATATTATAGCCAAAGGCTGACGCGTTTGTCACCCCTCCCTCTATGGCTATGCCAGCTAGCTCGTTAAGCCAGTAGTTTCTTGCAACCAAGTACATCGGCTCATGTGCGCTATCATACAGGTAGTTTTCACCAAGGGTTGTGTTAAACAAATACCTTGAGAAATTCCATATGCGGCTTGTGTTCTCGCCGCCAACACTATCCATGTAGCTTGTGCGGTTGCCCCAGCCTTCGACAACAGAGCCGTCAGGCCATAGTGCGAGCACCGTTGCATTCTTTGGTGTGTTGACGCTCATCCAGCTCATTGCATCGAGGAAGAGCTGGTTTATGCCATCAGCCTGTGCTGATGAGTATGACTGCACATAAGCGATGTTCAGCTCAAGCGCGAAGAATATCGCTAGAATAACATAATAGACATACACGACTTTGAACCATCCACGCCTTCTATCTTTTATAAGCGCGTATATGACATAGAGGCCAATTGCAGAGAGTATTGCTATCGGTACTGAAACAAGGCTATTCCATCTTATTACCTTGGATTGCAGGTAAATCGTTATCATGAAATAGACAAGCACAACAACAAAGGCGCTACCATCCAAACTGACGCCCCTCAGGCCCTCGCCTTTTCTGCTGTAGTAAAATGCAAGAACAAACGGTAGCGCAACGCCAAGCCAGACATAGTAGAACTGATAGCTAAAACTTGCAAGAAGGAAATTCCAGGTTGGCGCCTGTGTTTCCTGGGTTGTCGAACCTATCGGAGTGCTACTGGTGCTGCCTCCGGGTATTGAGAGCAGCACATCCAAATAAGACCCAAAAATTATCCATACAATGACAAGCGCTATGATACTAGCAACAGCCAGAGTTCCAAAACGAGACATTGGTGTTGATACGGCCCTTTTTGGAGTGCCGTGCACAATCATATAGTATGCAGCAGCGCTAAAAACAATGAGCGGTGCATAAAAGATAAAGAAATCGGCATCGTATAAAAACTCTCCTCCCCTTGCAATCCCAGCATATGCATAAACATGCCATAATATGTATGTGACCAGAAGCATGCCCGCAAGCATGCAAACCCTCAACAGAAGCTCCTTATTCGCTTTTACAAAGCCATAGACAACAAGCGCGTATAGGACCAAAAGGTAGACTGCAACAGCAAACTGCGCTCCGTTCCATACGACTAGGCCAACACTGAGTGAAAACGCGCTGAGAAATGCATACATGTATGTCGACTTGCTGAGCTTACCCTTCAGAAACTTCAAGCCGAAAAGCAGTGCAACCATAAGAAAGAGAGTTATGAAGCTATCGCCCCTGTAAACGAGTGCTGCGGTCCTTGCGACGTTGCCGCTTGAAATAGCCAAAAAAAAGGCGGCAAGCAGACCCGCGCCCCTTTTGTTGATAATCTCTTTACCTATGTAATATGCAACAATAACCTCAAGAACCCCGAACAGCACCGGAAGAAGCCTCATTATAGTATAATAGCTTATACCCACATATCTTAGGAAAAAGTATGGTACGACTGTAAGATAAATCAGGCCCGGCGATTCTCCGATGTTGTTTTGGTTTGGAAAGCCTGAGAGCGGCTGCGTGAGAGCGATATTGAAATTGTTTTCTATCGTTGCCCTTATGTCTGTATAATAGAAAAAGCCATCAGGCTCGAATAGCCCGTTATATTTTGCTAGGCCCATCCTAACCACAATTGCAATTATTATGATTGCAATCAAGGCGGCAGCAAACACTATTGTTTGAACGCGGCTGTTTTTGCCTTGTTCTGTTTCTGTATTAGTCACAACCCGCTCTGGTGCTGATTCCTCATGGGTAGATCGAGCATCTGGGGCATGCTGACCAATGATAGGGGGTTTGTATGCCATAGAATGCACTTGCATTTTGAATCAGTAATCCAAACCCAAAGTATTTAATGTTAATGTAATCGCACCAAACTTTAATTGCGATGCGCTTTCTCGAATTTGGATTTATGGAACAAGAAAGGCAGGCATAGAGGAGGGCAAACGTCAATAATAGACAAAATGTTAGACAATCAGCGTAGTATAAAAAAGATTATATAAAATAAACTTTATGTTTAGCAGAAGGTTTATATACTTAACTTCTAAAGGCATATCACAAATGTTTAGTTAAGTGATAGAATGAAAAGTCTAAAAGCGAAGAGGATAGCTGCCGTTATAGCAGGGGCAGCTTTGTTAGGAGCGGGACTTGTGATCGCAAGCCCAGTAACATTCCAGAACGTACCAATAATTAATAACGCGGGACAGCCAGTTGTCCAGGTTGTAATAGGATCAACCGCAAAGCCCAGCGACGGTGTTGCAGCTGCAAGTATTTCGGCAGCAATAGGCAACCTCGCATACACAACCGTGCCGGTTACCGCAACAGTCAACGCAACACAGGCAGCAAGCGTGCTACACCCAGTTGTATCATCGTCTTCATATACGCTCTCAAGCCAGCAGGTTTGGCTGAACGAGAGCTCTTTGGCATACGCGAGCGGCACATACTCATTCGGGGCACTGATAGGCTCTGTAATAAACAGGGCAATCCAGCTAGGCACACCATTGTACACAAAGTTCTTGGATAACAGCGGAACATACTCATATCCTGCATCAGGAACTGTACAAACAACAGCATCACCACCCTACAGCCCATACACTAGCATAGGCGGATTTGTACCCGTTTCAATGTCTGTTACGCCCTCTACAAACGGCGGCGGCGTCACATTCACATCGTTTGTGAGTGGTGGGTACGACAACATCCTTCAAGTAGGCAACTCACAGCTGCCCTCATTGCTGAACAATGCAGGCACATACGGCGAGAGTGAATACCTATGGATAACAGGCTTCCCAGTATATGACCAGGCGAGCGGCGTAAACAACTTTGCTCTGCTTGATGCTGGTGGCGCATATCAGGTAACATTCAATAAGCCAATTGCATTACTTACATCTTCGGGCTCACAGAACAACGCCCAGATCAGCCTTTTGGGCCAAAACTGGACAATATTAGGTGGAGTCTTCCCGGGTGCACTCTCAACTTCTTCAACAGCAGTGCCGGGTGGTAGTTTGCAGCTCGCATCTGCTCTATCTCCTATAACAACTGTGTATGTAGGACACAATGTAACATCAACACCGGTAAGCGGCTTCACAGTGCAACTAACAGATATTGGTCAGCCAAATGCTAACGGCGTAAGCCCAGCATCATTCAATATATACTATAATGGCGCACTGACAAACGTAACCGCAGTAGATCCAGACAACGTGGCAGTCGAGTTCAATGTAACAGGCCACACACTTTTCGTAAAGGTGTCACAAACCTTTGCAGGTTTGTACGCATACCAGAAGTACGCAAAGGTGCAGCTCTACTCGAATAAGTTCAACGTAGTCTCTGGGCAAGTGTTCAACAAGACAACAAACCCAGGATGGGACGCACTGCTATTATGGACAAACAGCACTGCAACAGCAGGCGCATCCAACGAGCTGTACAGCATAATCCTATACAACCTAACACCAACAACATTGCTGCCAGGCCAGAGCTTCAGCTTTGTGCAAGACCCATCAGCATACAAGCTAACGTTCGTAGGGCAGTCACTCGGCACAGCCAACTTCGACCCAGTACACATAACATCCTCGTACTCCGGCAGTGTCCAGTATCAGAACACAGGCAGCCAAGCAGACTATCCAGTAACTAACATAACAGAGCCGGCACAGTTGCTAATGGTAGAAAGCACTATACCAAACGCGTTCCAGCCATCCGCAGGGCCTGTAACATCAACATTACAATACCTTCTAACAACCTACATGTTCAACGAAACCACAACCCAATCTGCAGGAAATATTAAGGTAACTTTAGCAGATCCAGCTGGTTTTGTTTCAACGCCAAACCCATTAGTAGTAACCGTTTCTGGTTACACAGCAACATCTGGTGGCTCGCAGACATCTGGCGCTGCGACGCTTACTGCTCCAGGCACGGTAACATTGGCAGGCAATTTTGCAAACATAACTGCCATAACTGTAAACCGCGCTCTACCAGGAATTAAAGTAACGGTTTCGAACACTGCAGGAACAACCACCTTGGCATCCCTCAACTCTACAACCCCGTACTTGCTCTACACACAAACAGGAAAGGTCTACTATCAGTTGGCACCAGCAGGCGCTGTCAACTACAACCAGCAAAACGGCCAGCCAACAACAATATTCTCCTTGGGACCAGGCTCAGGCACAGGTACACCCCGCGAGTACTTCGAGTACGCAATGGGCGAACTAGCAGTACCAAGCCAGCCAGCATACCAGGATAACTTAGTCTTCGGTATACTCAACAGCACAGCAGGGGTCGCGGCAACACCACTATTCCAGCTGAACTACTCTGACTCAACTATGAGCAACGCGAAAAACAACATGACCTACTGGTCATCGTGGTTTGGTACGCCTATCAAGGCACAAGCGGGCTTCATAACAGAGCGCGGCAGCAAGATCGCAACAATATCCCCAACAGCACTAACTGTTAATTTCGCAACATCCGTCGACTATCTAGAGTTTGCTGTAGGTCCAAGCTCGACCGCAGCAGCAGCAACACACTGGAAGCTCTTCGGTCCGTATGGAATAGGCCAGCTGACGAACATTGCTAACGTGAGCATAGGAAAGGTAAATGCGAGCGTATCCGTGCAGAATGCACTCTTCACAGTTGCGGGCATAGACAACCTAACGGCAACAGCAAGTCCATCCACGGCAACAGAGCTTGTATTGCTGAAGAGCTTGACAACAACAGCAGGTACGCCATCCGCACTGGTTGTGCTAGACGCACAGGCAAACCCAAGCAGCAACCTGATACTAGTAGGAAGCGGCTATGTAAACTCATTGAGCCAGCAATTGCAGACAGCATACAACGTAAGCATGACGCCAACAACAGTGGTAGCACAGGCTTATGGCTCGAACAGGGTATTAGTAGCTGGATACACGGCAAACCAGACATTGCAAGCAACAAACACCTTCATATCAGACCTATATGCTGCGGCAGGCCACTAGCAAGTAGTAACTTCCTTTCTTTTTCTTTTCCTTCTTCTTTTGTTTTTTCATATCCTAGCCTTGCTTCTTATCAACAGGCTAAAAGAGGTTCAATCAAGAACAGGTCGTTATCTTTATAAATCTTAGTTAGCAAATATTACGGGTGAACCAGTGAAGTATGTAATGCTATGCGTATTGCTTTCAATTCTAATGCCTATTTCAAGCCCGGCCTTTGTTACCACACATGCAAACACGTCTCTTACAAGCTTTCTTTCCACTTATCTGACAAATGCAACTATAGCGAACTCGACCTTTATACAAATAAGCTTCAGAAATAACACCTACCTATTGATGAACATAACGCCAAGCAAGCACATGCTCATAAACACCACCAACGGCTTCTCGTTTGTTCTGAATTCCATCTCTGTATCCAACATACTGCAACCAACCCTCCTCGCACTCTATTACCCAAGCCAGAGCACACTGAACGAACTTAATACGTTGGTACTCTCGTTTATAGACAGCTCTGCTACCTCCCTTAATCAGTGTGTTGAAAGCACTGGCACATTCCTGTACGAATGCACGCCAAGCACTCCGGAAGACGTTTGCCTGCAAAACACATGCCAAAGGATACCAATATGCGGCGGCACCCAAAAAACCCCGCAATCAGCGCTCTATAAATTTGGCATACCAAGTCCTTTCTCAAACGGAGTACATAACTTTTCAGTCGACTACTACCTGCTAAATAAGAGTTACAATCTGTATTTCAGCACCCTTTCAAGCATAAACCAAAGCAATATCGGATCAAAAATACCAATCATATCGTCAGCTCTAAAAAATATATCAGACATATCGCAAAGACTTGTACAGAACCCGCTCTTCCCCCAAGATCCCAGCATTAGCATATCGCAGTTCCAAACCTGCACAAGCTATTCCCAAAGCAATATACCGTGGTGGTGCACTCCGATAGGCTTCTGCGACTATGTCAACTTTGCACACTCATACCTTACTAGCGCACAGAGCGTGATAAACAATCTTAACGCAAGTCCGCTGACAAATACGAACATAAAAAGCTATGCAAACGCCATTGTGGCCACAACAAACCTTTATGTTGAGCCGGTGATTAAGGAGCTGAACTCCAGCACGTTTAACGCACTTCTCAGTGCAATCCTGCCAAGATACAACGGTACTGTTGAGAACGTAACGCTTCTGCTAAGCAGATTTCAGAACCAAAGCCTGAACCAGTCGCTCGCAGGGCTCAAGAGCGCCTTTGCAGAGATCAGGGCAGCGGGCATAAATCAGAACATAACAGCTGCTGGCTTGACGATGAACTCGCTGCTTGAAAATCTCTCAATCGCATATACGCAATTTAATTCCCTGCATATGCCAGTAATCAACGAGGCCTTCAATACCTCCATGATGATAATTTTGAAGGAACTTAACTATCAACAGTTGCCAGTAGGGCTTGCGCAGATCGCCCTTCAAGCCCGGCAGATCAGCTCAGAGCTTGCAAGGCAGGTGAATCCAGCCGAGCTATCAGCAATTGCAAACTCCCTTGCAGGCATAAATGCCAACATTACCTCCTATTCGGGCGAGGCAAGCATACCTGCATTTGTCAAAACTGTAGACGCGCCCTTTGTCGGCTATCTGCTTTCTGTTTCATCCCTTCCAATCAGTTCTAAAATCGATTCCGGTGCGTTGTATGCTGCTCTGCTGTCGTTCATAATAGGCATGGCCCTTCTTGTGCTTTTCTATGTGTTGACATACCACAGGCTGCACAGGGCGAAGCGCATAAGGCACACGAAAAGGGTTAGGAACGCATGGCGCGTGCTCTTCGCGGTGATATTCGTGCTTGTGCTTGCATATACTTATGAAACCTACGTGTATGCAAATCTTGCCACAAGCTTCCTGCCTGCGAGCGGCTTCTTTGCAAGGGCTGCCTCAAGCAATACAGTGGTAATTGCAATAAACACGAACAGCGCCAATGTTTTGAATGCATCTGTTGTGAACTGCGCCGCCGCACTCCGCAATGCACTCACCGCGCTCAACAAGAGCGTGCAGAGCATGCAGCTCTCTAATTACACGTGCGTAAGCAGCAGCGCAAGCAACAGCGTAGCCCCAAACTGCTATGATGCTGTGCTTAGTTCAGGCACACCGACAATACAGCTTAATATGAACGCAAGCTCATACATAACATACAGAGGGCTTTATGGCACAGTCCTGCAGGCGAGCGGCTCGCCAACTTACGGCGGTTCATGCCTGCTTGCCAGCCTAGTTAAATACGCACTCAGGTAGGTGTTTCTATAGCAGAAAGAAGGGCAAAGCAGCCAAAAAGCAGCAGCACACAATATGCAGCCATAGTCATAATCGCAATACTAATCGCAATAGCAGCGAGCATCATTTACAGTACATTCTATCTGCAACCCCCTTCATTTTCTACATTCCAAACAAACTTTAATAGCGCAAATCAGGTAGGCATATATGTACAGGATTACAACGGCCTTGTTTACACATCAACCGAAAACTGTGCCAATAAGCTCATCTATAATATCTCAAAAGCGGGAAGGAATGTGAGCACAATAAACTTCTTTATTTTGACCAACGACAGCTGCACGTACTCTCCGGGATTTAGCCTGCCAATACAGCTTAAAAATGCAAGCATACAGAACTGTCTGAACTTCAGCGCGGGAAATCCAAGCATATTCATAAATTACAGTTCAACAAACACGACCATAATAAAGCCAAATACGCTGTACTTCATGGGCAATGCAGAGTTCCTCGGCGAGTGCGGCATAGCGTACGAGATAAACTGATCACTTGTATCTGAGCAGTGCAGCCACGCCTCCGAATCCTAAAAGAAGCTCCCGCCCATACTGGTTGTCTGACGAGATAAAAACAACATCAACCCCATTCCTGTCAGCAATTTCGATAAGGCCCTCTATTGCATCCTTCTGCTCAACAATTGTCAAAACGCCCCCATCACTGTGCTTTAACTGCCTCTCATTGCCCTGCTCGAGCTTTGTAAACTCCTCCTGGCAGGTGTTGCACTTGTATTTTACCTCATAAAGTTCCAGGTCTTCGCTGATTATGAGCGTGGCAACGCTGTTGTTAAGCATAGCCTTTTTCACGCCCTCATAGCCATAGGTTGCCAACCCGCTGTTTGCTATCGCACCCTTAAACTTTTCCATGACGCGCCGTTTCTGCATCACCTCCTGCTCTTCGAGAAGGTCCCTCGCGTGCTCCAGCAACTCATCAACACCCATATGCTCGTCAGTATAGCCGGTATCAAACACTCCGAGAACCTTGATCTGATAGTTAAGCAGCTTCGCCTTCACGAAGTTTTCTTTTGTAGGGCCGGGCCCGCCAACAACAAGGCCACCTATCTTGAAATTGTACTTTGCAAAGAGGCTGTCTATAGTATCTGCTATCCTTTTGTGATAATCGCCTATGCTTTCCTCTATAGCCCTCTGGAACCTTGCCGCAGATTGGCCGCCCTTGCTCATCTTTGAATGTGCGAACGATTTCAGCTTTTTGTCGACGGTAAAAGAGCTCCCTTTCAGCACGCCTACGGTTGCCTCTCTTCCATCCATGACCAAAAGCGCATAAAGCTCCTTTGATTCGAGCATCTCATCTATGGGCTCAAGCAGGAATGTGGATTCACACCTATAGATGTTTGATTTTATGGGCTGGGGCGTTTCAAAAGCAAAGAGTTCTATGTTTGGCTTTGACTGGTTGTTGGAAATGTTGCCGCAAAACACAGCAAGGCCGTTCTTAGGCGTTGCTCTGTACAGTTTGATGTGCTGTATAATCTTTTCAAGGGCACCCTGCACATTAAGCCTTGTTGTTTTGGACTTTATGTTCGATGCCTGGCCGTACTCGTTCCTTAGCTTCGCTATTTCCTCTGATATTGGAAAGCCGGGCGGCACATAAACACTAATAAGCTCCGTCCCAGCGCCATGAATTGATCTCAATCTCTTGAGCTCCTTTTTAATACTGTACTCATTTTTCATAATAACCACAATAAGAAAAACTATGTGCCGCCTATTATCTTTTTGCCCATATAGGGCACAAGCACATCAGGAACAGTTATGGTGCCATCATCGTTCACATAGTTCTCAACGATGCATGCGAGGGTCCTTGTAATTGCTATTCCTGTGTTGTTCAGCGTGTAGACATACTTGCGCTTCCCACCATCATCGTACTTTATATCCAGTCTTAGGCTCTGCCATTCTGCTGCTGTTGAGCACGAGCCGAGCTCCCTGTAAGCCTTCTGTCCTGGGAACCAACCCTCAACATCAACAGTCTTTGACATTTGATATCCAGTATCCCCACTGCAGAGCAGCACAAGCTGATAGGGTATATTGAGCGCCTGCCATATGTCCTCTGAATTCTTCAGCAATTCATCGAAATATTTGCCTTCATCCTCCTGCTTGCAATAGACGAACTGCTCGACCTTTTCGAATTGATGCACCCTGAATATGCCTTTTTGATCCTTTCCATGCGCACCCGCCTCTCTTCTAAAACAGGGACTTATTCCGGCATACTTTAGAGGGAGATCCTTTGCGGAGAATGTCTCTTCTGCATGCATGGCAGCTAATGAGTGCTCAGCTGTTGCTATCAAGAACAGTTCATCCTCTACGTGTTCTATAGCACTAACTGAACTCGCCTCCTTCGATTCAACTATTCTATAAAGTGCATCCTCAAAGGTTGCGAGTGGAGCAACACCCATGTAGCATCTCTTACGCAGCATGAACGGCGGTAGAATCGGCGTGTAGCCGCGCCCGGCAAAGAAGTCTAGCGCATATCTGCCAAGAGACTGCTCTAGAAGGACGAGGTCGCCCTTTAGATAGTAAAACCTTGATCCGGCAACCTTTGCCGCTCTTTCCATGTCAAGCAGCTTAAGCCGTTCTAGTATTTCTTCATGGCTTGGAATATCTTTTTTTACTATCCTCCCCCATTTTTTTAGAATCTTATTTCCCTCTGGAGGATTCCCGACCGGCACGCTGTTATCTAGCTCATTCGGAATATTCCACAAAAGCTCGTTTATCTCCTTCTCATAGCTAGGCAGCACGCTCTCTATCTGCTCTATGCTTTTCTTCAGTTTCGAAAGCTTTGTTATCTCGTTCTTTGTATCTTCGCCCGCCTTTTTAAGCCTCGCAACCTCAAGGCTTGCCTTGTTCCTCTCGGTTTGAAGCTTTTGCAGATTAGTCTTTTGGGCGCGCCATTCTATATCCAAAGACAGAAGCCTATCTATCGGATATTTGCTCATCCTCTTTTCGAGCGATGCCTTTATAACAGCTATATTATCTCTGACATACTTTGTGGTAATCATAACATCCCTTTATCAAATGGTGATATAAACTTAAAATTGTTATCTATAAATCTACCTTAACGCTATTAATGTTTTTGTTTAGGAATAAGGGCGATTGTTCTCAAAGCCGAACTATTAAAAATCTCTTCCGATAAAACAAATTGTAGTGCTATGCAGGGGTAGCAAAGCTTGGTCAAATGCGCCAGGCTTAGGACCTGGTCCCTTAGAGGGTTCGAGAGTTCAAATCTCTCCCCCTGCACATACAAAATTATTTAAACTAGTTTTACTATATGCTGATAGTAAAGGATAAAAGTGACCTTTGTGGCACACCTATTTATAAAAGGTATACTTTTTATTGCTATTCTTGCAGTACTTTCCGGTTTCTCTAACGCAGCAACCGCGCTATCTTTAACTGGTGGATGTTCCCATACCTTTGTCAATGGCAGCACCAATTATATAACCTTCAATCTGGCCAATAACGGAAACAGCGCAGCAACTAATCTAACTGTCACACCAGAGCTAAGCGGCGCACTAACCTACAATCCCATAGAAAGTCTCCCCTCAATCGATTCCGGCAAAAGTGCCACAATCGACTTTTATCTGTACAATTTCTCCCCACCAGGAAGCTACGCCGAGGGATTCATTGTGCAGTATACACAAGCGGGTGCGACCAGACTTGCGGTATTTCCCTGCCTGCTGGACATAAGTCAACAAACTCAGAGCGGTGTTTCTTTTACACAGATAGGCTTTCTAAATGGAGACCTTACCGCCACCATGCTTAACCTAGGTGGAGCATTTGTGTACGGAAACGTGAGCATACTCGCACCTGCGGGCTTTACGATAGTCCCAGAAATCAGCTCCGTGAACATACGGCCTGGCTCGTTTGCAGATGCAAATTTTAATATTTTATTTCCGCAAAACGCGCTGTTCGTTAATGCATCGTACCTGATTGTGGTTACTCTCTCCTATACTCAGTCAAACATACACTATGCTACTTATAACACAATACTGATACGCCACCCTATTAGCAGCAATGAGGTTGTAAACCCAACCACAGTTCCTGCCAACCAGATATCAGGCCCAATGATATCCCTGCCATGTATGATCTATTTGAGTCTGCGTGGTCTCGCATTTATAATAGGGCTCTTTCTAGTGCTGCTTGGCGGTTTAATGTATGCTCTATCACACATCGGTAACGAAACGCTTAGGGGAAGACTGCAGAACTACGGCATTAACATAATAGTTGGTGGCATCGTATTAATAGTGCTTGCAGAGTTGGTGCCGTACCTATTGACTTTAATAGCGGATGGCATTTTCCTATCCTGTTAATAGCAAAAAGAGCTTCTGTAACACAGCAGTTTATCTTGGTCCTGTTTTGTATTAGCCAACAAACTATAACGAACACATTTTTAAGTGCATGTGCCAAAATATATGAAGCTATGCTTCCAAGTTCAAAGTACAAAAAGTGAGCTTTCATGACGTATATACGATTCGCAAAAATCATTATTTCCTTGGCAATGCTTGCCGCATTGCTAGACTTGTCTGGAGCAGCAACCACAGTTTCTTTGACCGGGAGCTGCACCCACACTTTGGTCAATGGCAGCACCAATTATATAACCTTCAATCTAGCCAACTCCGGAAATGGCACAGCCACAAACCTACTTATCGTGCCGCAGTTGAGTGGTGCATCCACTTACAATTCTATTAAAAACCTCTCATTGATCGGCCCAGGTAAAAATGCAAGCTCCAATTTTTATTTGTATAATCTATCATTACCAGGAAGCTACGCTGAGGGATTCATTGTGCAGTACACACAAACCGGTGTAACTGGCTTCGCAGCGTTCCCCTGCTTGCTGAACATAAATCAAAGCAGTCCAAGCCAAGCTTCCATTACAAGAATTGGATATGTGAATGGGAATCTGACAGTCACCGTGTTTGACTTAAGTCAAGCGCCACTCTCTGTAAACCTGAGCATACTCGCACCTCCAACATTTGGGATAAGACCTAAGGCCAGTTCATTAAGTGTGCAGCCCGGTTCATTTGCAAATGCAACTTTCAACGTTTCAATACCACAAAACACACAATTCGTTAATGCATCATATGCTGTTGCAGCAATGTTGTCCTATGCTGCATCAGGCGTTCATCATGCCACTTTCTCCACAACACTGATAAGCCAGAGCACAGGCGGCAATCAGGGCTTTCAATTAGGCAACCTGATATACATATTGCTCATCGCTATAGTAATCATCATCGTAATACTAATTATGGCATCTGTTCTCGTAAAGAGGTGCAAGCCCCATGAAGTAAGCCAGCTGGTAAAATGAAAAAGCCCTATATAAGTGTGATAATACCAACGCTTAATGAGCAGAGGAACATAGGCAAGGTTATTGACGGAGTCAAGCAGGTACTGAAGGACTACAACTACGAAATAATAGTTGTTGATAAGCATTCAGCTGACAATACAGTTGAAATAGCAAAGGCGAAAGGCGCTAGAGTTTTGTATGAGGACCTTGGAAAAGGCTACGCCCTTAGAAAGGGTTTCAAAAATGCACGCGGCAAGATATTAATCTCAATGGACGCAGATCTTTCAAACAGGCCCAACGAGCTCAGGCTTTTGATTTCTGGAATAGAAACCGGCTATGACGTATGCATGGGCTCAAGATTTCTGACTGGTGGCGGATCTGAGGACATGCCGCGTTTCAGAAGGCTGGGCAACAAGCTGTTTGTGATGCTTGTAAACCTTTTCTTCAAGTCACATTACACTGATTTGTGCTACGGTTACAGGAGCCTTACACGGAGCGCGGTCAAGAAGCTAAGACTGACCTCGACGGGCTTTGGCATAGAGACCGAGCTTGGCATAAAGGCCAAGAAAGAAGGGCTAAAGGTTCTCGAGGTTCCGAGTTTTGAAAAAAAGAGAGGCTATGGGACGGGCAAGCTGAACTCATTCCGTGATGGTTATATTATACTAAAAACGATATTTGCCAACTTATTTTGAGCCGGTAACACGATAGAGCGCGTAGGTGAAACCCGTTTGCTGATATGTTGCACTTGCAAGCTCCTCTACTGTGAATTGGTTAAGCACAGAGCTGCAAATGTTGTCCGGAGTACCGCACCAGTACCCGTAATCTATGATGACGCAACTATATTCACTTACTATTCCTTGATATTGCGCAGAGTTAAGAGCATAGCTCATCTGCGCTGCGCTCAGATTGTTAATATTGAAAAGTCCAGGATCATACGTAAGTACTATGCAGCCGCGGGGTATGTTCTTGCTATAATTGTAAATGAAGTTCTCATAGAATCTAGCGTTCCCTGCCTGCATTATGTTCGCAGGATCGACCGCCAAAAGGTTCGCCGAATCTAACAATGAATAAACTATGAGCGCCATGACTACGGCCAAGAGCAATACATTTATCAAAAGTTTTCCCCCTGCAGCCTTTATTTGAATTCCATCACCTTCCAAACAGATCACCAAGCTCGTATATGCTTGCAGCTCCAAAACCTGCGAGCATGCTCACCTGCGCTATCACGCTCAGCATGAAACGCCAGTCAACCCCGTAATTGACTCCACCCGCATAGAATGCAGTATAAAGCAGGAAGAACGCAATAAACCATATACCTATCGCGGCAAGCTCTCTAGCCTTTCCTTTGAAGACCATTACAAGCCCTCCAAAAATCGCAACCAGTGTGTACAAAAGCGGCTGGATTATATAACCTGTTTTGTAGTAGTTAAACCAAAAATTAAGGTTGGCGCAGATGTTTGCATTGAAGTTTTGAAGACTTATGGAGGCATTGGGATGTATTGCTGGTAGGTTTGGACTGCATGTAAGCTGCATGTATGTGCCGCTGTAGCCGTAGCCTGTATCTAATTGAGAAACCGTGTATCCAACCTCTGGTGCAAGCAACAGCAAGGAGAGCAGCAGGAGCACCAGCACCTTGGTGTTGAGCATGTTCTGTTTTATAAGCCTGATATTATTCTTGATGGAGCTTGCGATTCCCTTATCATCCAGTACCAGATAAACAATCAAAAACACAGGCAGTAAAAGAAGCGAGTTGACCTTCATGTATGTCGAAAGCACCAGTGCGAACAGCGCAAAGCCAAACGTACCTGCATTTTTTTTGTGCATGAACACAAGGACCGCAAACAAGGCGATCAGCGCGTATGTCAGGGCCGGCATGTCTGATGTTGTAGGTGCGGCCCAGATCAACATAATCGGCGATACAGCCATAAAAAGTTCAGAGAAGAGCGCAACGGTTCTGTTTTTGAATACAAGCAATGATACAAAAAATGTCATTAGAACAGCAACTGCTGCAAGCGTAATTTGTGTGTTATAAGTGGCCATTATGCTGACTCCGCCCAGCGCAAAGCCCATGGCAAGGTTGAACGACTCTCCTATGGGCTCATGGAAGATCTCGCCAACAATACAGTTCAAGGGCGTGCCATAATCGCAGAACCACGCCTGGCCGGTATGCAAGAGGCTTAATGCCATGCCCTGATATATGGAGTCGTCAAAGTAGAGCTGCTGGGTGGGCTTTACCAGAGCTATTTCTATGCCCAGAAAAATGATGGCTATAGCAACGGCTCCAAGCAGAACTCGCCTGCTAAGGCCCATATTGACCAGCATGCCCTTTATCTCCTTTCTAGAGAGCAGCATTGTGGCGATCATGCCAACAAAAGAGGCAACTATGCCAAGGGTCATGATATACTCTTCCATGCCTAAAGAAATTGAGAACACTAAAACCCTCCCCTGTTTGTTACGGTGAGCCCGTTTATGAACATGTACTTTGTTTTTGTGTCTTTCATCGTTTTTAATGCATCCTCTGGGCTAAGGACTATGGGCATGCCGTGTATGTTAAAGCTCGTATTGAGCATTATCCCATAGCCCGTGTACTTTTTAAGATTTCTCAAAAGCTCCATGTAAGGAATATTCTCTGCGCCGACTATCTGGGGCCTTGCGGTTGCATCAACATTCACGACAGCTCTCGTAACCTCTTTAAATTCGCCCTTGACCTTGTATGCCATGGTCATGAACTTGTCAACACCTTTGTCATCGTATTCAAGAAGCTTGGCAGCCTCGCTTTCAAGCATGGAGGGCGCAAACGGCTGAAACCATTCTCTCTTTTTGACATGAAGGTTGAGTCTTTCTTTTACCTCTTCCGAATCAGAAGGTGCGAGTATGCTCCTGTTGCCCAGCGCCCTGGGGCCATATTCCATCCTGCCCTGGAACCAAAACACATAGTTGCCGTTGCTTATCAATTCCGCTGCGTGCTTTGCTTGTTCGTCTAGGCTTTCCCTCTGGTACTGAAGGTTGCGATCTCCTTTTACTATGCTTTCTGTTTCCTCTGTTGTGTAGCTGTTGCCAAGGTACGCGCCAAACTCGTATTTCGTGTTGCCTGTTAGCTTGTAGGCAGTATAGAGCGCTCCGCCGAGCGCCATGCCGCCGTCTCCCATATGCGGAAATACATACCAGTGCTTGATATGCTCAAGGCCCCTGAGCTTCATGTTCGCCTTGACATTCGAGAATATGCCACCAGCAAATACAATGTCGCCGATGTTAAATCTGTCTACAGCATTGCTAACAAACTTTGTTAGAGTATTTTCAAGAAGTTGCTGCACCATGTATGAGAACTGCTCTCTTGGGGTTTGCCATGCAACGCTTTGAAGGAATGAAAACTGCTTTCTTTGATTATACTCGGCCTTAATTGACGTGCCCTCAACCTTGATCAGGTCCTTCAGCTTGTTATCCTCAAAGTTGAACGGGTATGAATAGTCAGCCATTGCCATTACTTTGCCCTCATCCTCAAGCTCTCTCATGCCAACTATATTTGTAACCTGCTCGTATACGATACCAACAGAATCTTTTGCTTTGATTGCAACATGCCTCTCAAGCTTTCCGTGCTCCAGTATGCTTATAGAACCTGAAAGCCCGTCTCCCAAGCCGTCAATTGTTATAACAAGAGCCTTGTTGAATGGCGAAACAAAGGCCTTCGCAGCATGCGCAGTGTGATGGTCTACAACATGCAGTTTGAAGTTTCTGAAGCCCATGTGTTTTAAATTCTTTGCAATGATGGCACTGCTTACCGTGCTGCACAATGGCAATACCCCGAGAGTTGTAAGCGTGTATTTAAGGTTGTGCCTGAAGTTATCGAATGCGGGCTTTGGTATCTTCCTCCTTCTAAACTGGTAGTAGTACTCCCTCATTTTTGGGAAAACTCTTTCGAGGGTTTTCGTAAACTCCGTGGTAGTAAACGCCACATGCTCAATATCTGAGGGCTTTAATTTTGCATAGGAAAGCGCAGCCGTTATTGAGTTGTAGGGAAAGTTTACCTCGAGCTTTCGTTTAGTAAACCTCTCTTCATTCGCAGCATATACGACCCTACTGTCCTCTATAAGTGCAGCACCCGCATCATGGCCATCCCAAACTCCTAAGACATACACACTAATCACTTTAGACATAAAGTACTATACAGACAAAATCGGGTCAGTAAAATTCATCAAAGTGTTAAAAGAACTTTATACCATATAAAAATAAAGATTAATAAGCATTACAGTAGGTGCTAGGTTTGAAGAATCCCTCAAGCTATAGGATTCGGAGAAAATATAGCAATGTGAATCATATGCTCTACAAACGCAGTACAAACACAAATGACAAGTCAAAAAGCGCAATTAAATTTTCAACCTACCTTTTAGTCTCTGCAATCTATTTGACAATTGCTCTCGGAATGTTCTGGCCGATCACCCTGGACCCTACACACACCATAGTTAATGCTGGATATTTTGAGGGAGATGTGTATCAAAGTCTTTGGGGTCTATGGTGGATTAAATATGCAGTTTTTGTTGCACATACAAATATTTATTATACAAACCTGCTCTTCTATCCTATCGGTGCAAATCTTATTACAGAAACATTTCAGCCTCTTGCAGGCATTTTTTTTGCACCCTTCCAAGTAATAAGTCTAGTTTTTGAATACAATTCTATTTTAATTTCGTCTTTTGTACTCTCTGGTTTGTTTATGTTTATGCTCGCATATTATATTATAAAAAACAGTTACGCATCTTTTATTGGAGGATTAATATACGCCTTTAGCCCCATGCACATAGCACAGTCATACGTTCATCTTCAATGGGCGGCAACAGAATTCATACCCCTCTTCATCCTATTCCTTCTCCTTACGATTGAAAAACACAAGTTCAAGCACGCATTCCTCGCATCGCTCTCTTTCCTGCTTCTTACATTCTTTGGAGATATAGAGCAAGGAATTATAGCTACGGTCTTTGTTATAGTATTTTTACTGTATATAGCTATAAAGAAAAATGAAAAGTTCTACATATCAAAAAAATTATTTTTTGATGTCTTCCTTATTTATTTATTAGTCCTGCTGCTCGGTTCACCGTTCTTTATCCAAATAGTTAAGTCACTCATATATTCAAATTCGCTTAGGGAAGCGTTGCGCGGATCAAGCCTAGCTATGAGTTCGTTATGGAGTAACAATCTCCTCTCCTTCTTTTTACCCAGTTACTATAATAGCATATTCAATGGATTTTCTTTAGCCTACTATAGTACAATTTTTGCGCCAGACGTAAACGAAAAAGTCTCATATATAGGATACAGTGTACTTCTTCTAATTATTCTAGCAATTTTCTACACTAGGAAAACCAAGGCATACGCCAATGTTAAACTGTGGCTATTTATAGGAATATTTTTCGGTTTTATTTCATTAGGGCCATTTATCCTAGCGGGCAAATATCTACTCTATCCAGGTCCATATATACTGTACTACTTCATTCCATTTTTTAATCTCGTAAGTGAGCCCGGTAGATTTGACGTGATTGTGACAATAAGCATTGCAATACTCGCGTCTGTAGGTTCCTATAACTTATTTCATAATCTTACTAAAAAATATAAAAAGGGTGCATTGTTTACAATTCTTCTTACTTTAATCTTTGCTGCACTTATATTAATAGAATACAACGGAATCCCTTCACAAAGCATGGCAAAGGCGGTATTCATAAAAATACAAACACCACAAGTGTATAGCATAATAGCACAAGCACCGGGTAATTATTCGGTACTTTTACTACCAGACTTACCCCAAAACACAAAAAGCCCTCTTTATCAAGGAATGGGAATGTACTTTCAGACCTTGTTTCAAAAACCCATTTTTGGGGGCTACACCTCTAGGCAAACAATAGCACAGGAATTTCTGCCCTATAGACTACCCCTCTCTATTCAATCTAGGGTGCTTGAGGAAGGTAACACCAACTTTACAAACACGTATCCGATACAAGAAAATTACACGTATGTAGATAGATCCTTAGTCAAAATATACAACATATCATTCGTAGCAGTGATAAGACAGGCCTACAAACCCTTAGAGTACAACTATTTATACCAATCTCTTTTGTCTATCTTCGGACCGCCAGAAGAATCTGACAATACAACAACACTATTTTCAACCAAAGCAAGTTCCGAAAACTACTATTACACGTATCCAGTATCATACATAATAGGCCCGTGGGACCTCATAAATGGAACTTGGTGGGCCAACAGCACCTCAGCCATATCAATATACGCAGAAACTCCCTCAATAGCTACTATGAATATGTCAATAATTGCAAATAACAATACCCGTACTTACGTGTGTATGAACGGAATGCCCATAAGTGAACTAAATCTAAGTAAAGCATACCAGTATTTTACACTTAATCTGAATTTAGAAAACGGCGTTAGCAATATAACCTTGTCTACGGCAAGTTCATGTAATGCAAGTAATGTCTTGATCTGGGGGACAAAAGGAATAAAATTCACTTATGTTTAGCACGAACATTTGAAGGCTCAAATCTCGCGTGTGGACCGTAAAACTAGTGGCCCTCTCCATAACACATGAAGGTTTTAATAGCCAGTCTTTAAACTATTAAATTAAAGACCCATTTATAATAATGGTGTTATGAAAACAACTGCAAAAAGACACGATATCTCAAAAAGAACCGCAAATCTAGGTATAGTCATAATCTCTATTTTGCTGTTTATTTATGCCTTTTTCGTTATGCCCTTTAGCGAAGTGTCTGAAACCATTCTTTTATTAGAAGTAATATTTACCGCATTGCTGTTTTTATACGTCTATCTCTATGTTGCATATTTTGGCAGTTTAAGGAAATCTTTATTGCTCT
>Ga0315282_10000987_pt1 | contig 55046 bp, 57 predicted proteins | sample YL17G07_20_MG_FD_203693 | JGI IMG/M metagenome (GOLD analysis project Ga0315282, IMG submission 203693) | Sediment microbial communities from Yellowstone Lake, YNP, Wyoming, USA - YL17G07_20 | ecosystem: Environmental > Aquatic > Freshwater > Lake > Sediment | place: USA: Wyoming | collected...
GTCGCCAACTACATCCCGCTCGAGAATTATCTCACAATGCTCGATGTTGGGCTTGAGGAAGGATGGTATGGATAAGAAGGCTCTCTTGGTCTTATCTTTATTTGCATCCCAAAATCCAGAAAACACGAATCTCAAGACATAAATTCTTCAATCGGATCCCAATCAAGTGATGAGCATAGAGAAGCTGAGATGTTTTATACCGGTCGGAGGGGAGGCAAAAAGGCTGAGGCCTCTGACGCACGATATATCAAAGCCTTGCGTTAGGTTCCTGAATAGACCACTAATAGAATTCTCGATGGCGATGTTGGCTGAACAAGGTGTTAGGGACTTCATTTTCGGTGAGTATGGTTATACAAATTATGCGAATTTATTCGATACATACGGGGAGGGCCTTGGCTTTTCAGCTAAGTATAAGATTGAGCCGAGGGTGCATATTAAACATCAACCCAATATAGATGATGTTGGAAGTGCTGATTCGTACAGATTGAATATGCAATATTATGATGTCCGCGATACTGTCATCGTCGTACAAGGTGACAATCTCTTTGATGTCGATCTACCTGATCTAATCAAGAAGCATCAAGAAAGGGGGGCATTGATGACGATTGCCCTTACGAAGGTCGAAAAGGTCGAAGAATATGGCATAGCCGAGTTGGGTGAGAACATGAGGATAAGTCGATTCGTCGAAAAGCCCACAGCGGATGTGGCACCAAGCAATTTTGCCAATGCAGGCATCTACCTCCTTTCACCTGAAGCCAGAACCATAGTTGAGAGCGAGGAGATGAAGAAGATCATGGCGGAGAGGGGGAGGCTGGATTTCGGTTTCGATTTCATACCATATGTAGTCGATAATGGATATCCTGTGTATGGATATCCATTGAATGTGTGGTATGATGTTGGCAGTCCAGAAAATTTTTTACGGGCAATGCATGATGTACTCTATGGGGTTCTGGATATCAGAGTTTCCGAGGAGAGCATCTTCCCCGATAGAAATGTCTGGGTACAGGGCTACAGCGAGGAGTCCATCGATAGACGTGAGGAGATAGTAAGGAAATGTAAGGAGGGCAGGTTGACCATAGAGGGGGCCGACCTGATTGGCAGGCATACTATAATAGGCGACAATTGTAGCATCGTGGATTCAAACATCGATAACTTCTGCATAATCGGTGAACATGTGAACATAGAGAGATCTGCGATCGAGGATGCTGCAAGAATTGGCGAATATGCCCGCATCACTGATAGCATTCTAGGCAGGAAAGTTACAGTTGAATCAAGCCATATGAATCCTACATTCATACAGTCTACTTCGGTGATAGGCGGAACTGTCTATATCAGAAAGGGCTGTAGGCTCATTCGAACTAAGGTCAATCCAGGTTTAATGATACCGCCTGGCATGACATACATCGATAAATATTTACAGAGCTATAAAGATGTCGTACGACTTGCAGAGCATTGAGAAAACCAATCGAATTTGAATGGCCATGTACACGGGCCTAAATGCGATCGATGCGGTTCTTTCCCATCCTGACCCTAGGCCTCGAACCAGTCTGCGAGGTAAGCCATTTATTCCTCTAAGTCCAGAAGCCTCTTCTCCCCTTCGATCTCCTTCATGGCGGTTATGTCCTGTGTAACTTCTAGGGTTCCAATGTACTGCCCATTCATGCCACGAACTGGCAAATATCGAATATGAACTAGCCTTCCTTCCATTCTAATCCAAAACTCAGCAGAATCCTTCTTGCCAGCCTTGAAGCCGTCCAGGATCTTATTGACTATGTGGACGCTCTTCTTTGGATGGCATTGTTGGACCTTTGTGCCGATGACGGATCTTGTTCGAACGAAAATCCTCTTCTCCGGTTTATTGAAATACCTAACGGCATCTGTCTTATCGACAAAGGTGACATCGATGGGGAGTGCGTTAAGGATGGCTTCGGCTTCTTCCTTCGTAAGAGTCCCCGTTTTCAGTTGGATCGGTTCCTCTGATGCATGCGTCTCTCTGAAATCCTTTTCCATGTCCTCTGTGGCATATGGCATGGCTATTAGGCATTTGGGCATGAGGGCATGATATCCGTTCTTATCGAATATTTTCCTCTCGCAAGTAGTTTTTATTCGCGGCCCAGTGTTATGTGGCTAATTTTAGCCATTCCTTCGATCGATTATCATATCGCTCAAGATCCGAATTGCACAATTAGATGGACGATACCATATAGATATGTAAGCACACTACTGGCAGCAGAGGCATTTGGAGGACTCGCCGAATTGGATCTTGGTCTTATGGGCAAAGTGGCCTTGGTCACGGGATCTAGCCGAGGAATAGGAAGGGCATGCGCAGAGGCATTGATTGCCGAAGGCGCGAAGGTTACAATCTGCGCAAGAAATGTGGAGGGACTTGAAAGAGTTCAGAAGGAGATGCTGAGGGAGAACGGCGCGGAGGTTCTGGCAATTCCCGCTGACATCACCAAATATATGGACATTAAGAACCTCGTCGATTCGACCATTCAACGCTTTCAGAACATTGACATCTTGGTTACCAATGCTGGCGGTCCCCCTGCCGGTCAGTTCATGGAGTTATCGGAGGAGCAATGGACTGGAGCAGTTCCGCTGATCCTGCTGAGCGTTGTGAGGTTGTGTCATGAGGTTGTACCACATATGCAGAAGAGACGATGGGGCAGGATAATCAATCTGACATCCTTCTCGACAAGACATGTGATCGACAACCTGGCGCTCTCGAACTCCCTCCGCCTGGCCGTCATAGGGCTGTCAAAGACGCTGGCATTAGAGCTCGGTAAGTTCAACATCACGGTGAATAGCGTCTGCCAGGGCTATACCGCGACCGAACGCTTGAAAGGGCTGGCGGCAGATGCGGCAAGGAGAGAAGGTATTGACGTGAAAGAAGTCGAGAGCAGATGGGCTGGTGGGATTGCCCTCGGGAGATTTGCGGAACCGGATGAGATTGCAAGCGTCGTCACCTTCCTGGCTTCGGAGAGGGCGTCGTATCTGACCGGCGCTGCTATTCTAGTGGACGGCGGACTTTCAAGGGTGCCCCTATAGCTCAGCGCAAACTATCATTAGTTTGGAGATAATCCGGGAAGGTGCATAGGAGGCCCAATCCCACTCGATCCCAAGGCCCACGATATCGCTCATCCCTCGATGGCGAGTCAAGAGGCCGCAATTTGAGCTGCCATAAGGAGGTGCTCGACGAAGTGTTCCTCCGGCAGGGCTCCCACGAACTCTATCTTCTCGTTCATTACGACCTTAGGGACCGACATGACGGCGTACCTCTGCGCCAACTGAGGGAATTCCACCGATTCCACCATGTCAGCCCTGATATAGGTGCTCTCAACTGCCAACTGATGGGCCAACCTCACCGCCTTTGAGCAGAATGGGCATGTCGGGGTTACGAACACCTGTATATGAACTGGCGCGTTTAATGTCTTGACGACCTGCTTGGTCTTCTCAGTCAGATTTGTATTTCCTGTCGAGACGTCTATTATCGCATCGACGAGGGACATGAACTCGTAACCCGATGGAATGCCGTAGAACCTTATGCCATATTCCCTCTTCCCCACAGGTATTATGGCAGGTATCTTGTCCACTTTGAGCCCCTTTGCCCTTTCGGCATCTTTTACGAAGTCGTATACTTCGGGCTTGATCTTACCAGAGAGGGATGAGAGCAGCTGCACTATCTCGTTCGTCTCCTTGCAGAATATGCACTCAATCTCCTGAGTGAACAAGATGAGCCGTACGTCATCTTTCACCCCTTGTTCGAGGTAATTCCTCAAACGCTCCCTATCACTATCCGAGATTATCATAATTACCTTTCAGCCATCGATATTCCAAGTAAAAATACTATTCCCTAAACCCTTGAGCGGTATAGTCAGCCTGAAAACTGACCTGATGAACCAGCTCTAGAAATCTTCTAACGCCAGTACCATGCCATCTTCGAGGGTTCAGCGTCGGCCTCTTGAGAAGGATGATCTTCTTCCATAGCCGAAACGTTGGGGCCCGGTATCTTGGTAGACCTTATCTGAGATATTGTTGTCCGTCTTCACCACTGGTATATCTATAGAGGCCTTCGTGATGGTGCCGAATCTGCCTATGTTGAGGCGGATAGATCCCTTGAATGTCTTCACATATCCGTTATTTATCGCGACGACATCCCCGACCTTAGTTTGGGTAATATTCTCATCCCAGAGGGTCAGGATCACGGTTCCAGTTTCATCTCCTATGAGCACGTCTGCAACCTTATGGGGCACATTATCGGTCCTCGATATGACTTCCCTTGGCTCACTTACCGAAACCACCTTTGCGGTCACGTTGACATTTCTGCTGTCAAGTCCCAGTTGGCCGACCTTTACTTCGACGCTAGCTCTATCCCTAACATCAGACATCTGCTATTTTTACCTACTGACTTCCGTCAAGCCGAGCTCCCCGGGGCTTGTTATAAACATTGTGTAGATGCCCTCTACTCTCTAATGGCTATGCTGAATTCGTGAGCCTCAAAGCCCTCGAGTTCTGCGAGTTTCCTCGCACATTCCTTGGCCCGAAGGGCCTTGCCATCGACTTTCTGGACCGAGATAAGTCTGATGAAGTCATCGACCGAGAGCCCACCACGGATATGGGCGTATCCTCCCGTCGGGAGGATATGGCTACTTCCCGTAGCATAGTCTGATATGGCGCAAGCAGACCCTTTCCCTATCAATATCGTCCCGCAGCTATTGATCTTACGCCAGAGCTTGGCATTCTTAGTCTGAATGGAGACATGTTCGGGGGCAATCAGGTTACACGTCCTCACAGCTTCCGCCTCATCCCTGGCGATGAACAGGAGGCCATTCCTCTCCAGTGACCGCTTGATGATCTCGCCTCTCCTCAGTCGACCCACTTGCACAGCGATCTCATCATCCACATCCTTCGCTAGTTTCTCGGAGGTAGTTATGAGAAATAACTTAGAATCCTCGGAGTGTTCGGCTTGGGCCATGATGTCCCAGGCGACTATGGTCTTATCGGCTGCTTCATCGGCTATGATGGCCAGCTCAGAAGGGCCTGCTGGCATATCTATTGCAACTCCGAAACTCGAGGCGACTTGCTTCGCCGCCGAAACATACCTGTTGCCCGGACCCACTATCTTATCCACCGGTCGAATCGTCTGCGTTCCAAAGGTCATTGCGCCCACTGCTGCCACGAGGTTACACCGGTATACCTCTTCAAGCCCCAGTTGGCCAGCAGCCGCAAGGATAGTCGCGTGAACCCCTTTGTCGAACCTCGGAGGCGTACAGATGGCGATCTCCTCAACGCCGGCCGTCAAAGCGGGGACTGCGGCCATCAGAAGTGTGGACGGATATGGAGCAAGGCCACCTGGGACGATGATGCCGAGCCTTCTCAAAGGTTTGCCCACTCTGAGGTAATTTATCCCGCTCTCGACTTGCAACTTGACTGGAATCTTCCTAAGTTGTGCTTCCGACACCCTCTTGAGATTCCGTATGGAGTGTTTGATCGCCGATAATTTACCCCTGTCGATCTGCTCCAGTGCCGCCTTAATCTCCTCTCCTGAGACCAGGAGCTCCTCTGGGAGAAGTTTCACGTTATCAAACGGCGGAGGTCTGGAGGTATAGTCGAGAAGTGCCTCGTTGCCCCTCTCCGCGACATCGAGGATTATCCTCTCAACATACTTCCTTTCCTGGGAGAGGAGGAATGATTTGGCTGTGCTGTCCCTCGTCAGTTCGCGAACATCCTTGACTCTTCTCAACAAGAGAACTCACATTGCGACGCCCCTTTAAGCCTATAAAGCTAATTCCTTGAGAGGACGGCAATGAAGTAGCCGGGGCAATCAGCTTGGTGCACCGGATTGAAGCGAATGACTTTCCCTCCTCCAAGGTTCTCAAGATCTCCGATCGGTGTCTCCACATCTTCGATCTCGATCCCGGGTAATGATTCAACGATGGAGAGCACCACACCCTCGTTCTCCTCCCTTGAGAGGGTGCAGGTCGTATAGACCACTCTTCCGCCCGGTTTGATGCACTGGACGGCCTCACGCAGGATCTGAATCTGCAGAGATGCGAGATTCGAGACATCCCTCTGATCTACTTGATGATGGAGCTTCGGCCTGAGCCCGATGGCGGTGCAGGGCGGATCGACGATCGCACAGTCTACGTTTCTAGCTATTCCATCTCTTGCAATATATCTCGCATCATGAGCTATGCAGACAGCATTGGTAACACCCAATCTCCGAAGGTTCTGCTTCATCCTCTCGATCTTCTTCATGTTCCTGTCTATCGAGATTATCATCCCGGTATTTCCCATCAGCTGCGCAATTGCTCCGGTCTTGCCACCAGGCGATGCGCAGATATCGAGGACAGTTTCCCCGGGTTTCGGATCCAGCATCCTGCACGCGAGCATCGCTGACAGGCTCTGGGGATAGAATATGCCCTCGAAGTACTCTGGCATCTCAAGGAACTTTGCGGTTCTATATCTGCTATTTATGACGTCGACGGCCAGTCCCTTCCTCTTGGAAAGGATTTCACGTTCCCCTTGAATCGCCAAGCCCTCGCCAGTGATCTGATCAAACTTATCAACGATCGAGACGAAGTCACCTCGCCTCACACCCTGGCATTTATGAACTCCAGGTGCATAGAGATTCGATCCGATCATCACTGCCTCAGCCGCCTCCTTCTTGGCTACAATTTCCTTATCTCCAGGTGCGAGCTGCGGTCCCTCCTCCACGGGTATGCTGATCGCCTCCTCGATCATTTCGTGCTGCTCAGGATTCTTGCCGTACTCGCCCAAAGCTCTTACTACATGCTCGGGCGATGACTTGATGAGATTGGCCCTAACATAGTATCTGGTTGAGGGCCTCTTGAGAGCTTCTAGGATGATCTGGCCCTCTCCGGGATATGCCTCCTCGAGCACTTGGATCATGTATTTTGAGAAGATCTCAGGAAGAGTCAATCTTTCCCCGTGGCTCGCAGCCTGCTTTTCTCCACGACCCTTCTCCTCAAAGTGGTCCCACAGACCGAGCATGTGGTCCTCTTGCTCAGGGGATATGACTTACGACATGCAGGGCAGAATAGGGACCATGTGAAGACATGCGCAATCCCAGATGAAGATACCGGTATGAAGGGAATGCTGATCTTTGCCGATACGTTCTGTATCGCATAATCATCGGATATTATGGCAACATCTCGACCTTCCATTTTGAGATCCATGGCCAAAGCCAGAAGTGCTAAGTCGGTATCGGAGAGGGCTGACTCCTCGCCAAGGGCCCTGACGATGTCGCCAATGGCATCGACAGCATGGTTAGAGGGCTGCCTCTTCCTCAAGCTTCTCGAGGAGATGGCTGCTTCCATCCTTATGGCCGATACTTCGCCCATCCTCACTTCATCGATGACTTCGGGCACTGTGAATAAATCCTGATCTAATGCGGTTGGACTCAAGCCCTGGATCAGGGCTGTAGAATCTAGGACGTAGCACCTCTTGGCCATTACTCTCCTCTCGTCAGCCTCCAAGTTCTCTTCGACTCGTAGTCCCTCGAGAATCGGACAAGAACTGTCCTATTATTCGATGCGACAACCTTCAACTCGGAGCGAAAGGGAAACTTGCGCACAAACACACCATCGATGGTGACGACCATCTCAACCCCTTGACGTATCGGCACGATCTTGATCGCCGATGTCGGGGGAAGGACCACGGGCCTTACTGGCCTACTCGCACATATGGGCGTCAGGATTATCGCATCTAGATCGGTACTGACTATAGGACCTCCGGCATTTAGGGAGAATGCGGTCGAGCCGAGTGGCGATGAAACAATGACACCATCTCCCAGCACCTGGATCGATCCGAAATTCTCGATATCGACATCAAGATAGACCATCCTCATGTGGGCTGACAAGCTCACGGCAACTTCGTTCGCGGCCTCCGGAAGTTGAACGCCATCGAGCCAGGATGCGATCTTAGGGGTGCTCTCAACGCCATACTTCCGATCAAATAGTTTTTCCAGAGCTTCGGGGATTTGATCGGGCTTTACCTCGGCGAGGAAGCCCTTCGCCCCAAGATTTACGTGCAAAATCGGCGTTGAAGGTTCCTTGAGCAGGAATGCACCTCTGAGCAGGGTACCATCTCCCCCGATGCATACGAGGAGATCACAACTTAACTTGCCAATCTGCCCCTCAAAGCCCTCCTCAGGGATAGCTATGAGCTCGACCTTGTGCCCTTTGGCGTGCTCGGAAACAAGGGCGGCAGCCATCTCTGCTTCCTTCATATCCTCCCTATAGACGATGCCGATCCTCTCGAACAAGGTGCAATAAGCCCAACATTGCGGACAGCGGGTCAATTCAAATGCATTGTGGTCTATAAGATGAATCGAAATAATCATGAAAACCTATAAACCGAGGTCATCGGACAAACGTTCGCTGGAACCGAAAGCGGGGGTTCGCGGGGGTGGGTTTAAGCCCCCCAATGCCAAGCCAGGTCAAAGGCGCAGGGCTCAGAACCCTGTCTCGCAGGGGTTCGAGATCGGAGAGATAGGCAGACGCCATCCGACGAGAAGGTTCAAATCCCTCCCCCCGCACTTCTCAGCCTTGAGTTAATTCCGTTTTTTTCGAGCCTTTCCAAACCTATTTGCTTGGGGAAATTTGTTAATTAATATCTCAACTTCATATGCGAATCATAGGTATCAAGCATGTAGATCGCATCGCCATCCCGAGCATTATGTTCTCAAATTGCAATTAGTGAAATCATAAGTCTAAATAAGCTCCAATAGATCGATGATAAGTTATGACGAAGCTCCTGTACATGGACGATTCTTATCTGAGGGAGTTCGACGCCACTGTTTTAAATGTAATCAACACCAACGTCATCTTAGATCAGACTGCCTTTTACCCAAGGGGTGGCGGCTTACCAGCGGATGTTGGATCGATTATCAGAGATGTAGAAGGATTTAGTGTGGATGAAGTAGTGAAGGAAGGGGACGATGTACTCCACCATATACCAAACCTTGGACTGAAAGTGGGAGATGCGGTAAGAGGCGTGATAGATTGGGAGAGAAGATATGCCATTATGAGGATGCATACGGGAATGCATGCTTTAGCTTCGATATTCAATAAGAAAGTGGGAGCATTGATCACCGGAAATCAGGTGAATGCCGATAAATCGAGACTGGATGTGAATATCGAAAAACTTGATAGGCAACTGATCGAAGAGGTGATTGCAGAAACTAACAGGGAACTGTCTAAAAATGCGAGCGTGAAGATCTACTATTTACCAAGGGAAGAAGCCCTGAGGGTGCCCAATATGGTGAAACTCGCTGGGGCAATGCCTCCAGATGTCGAAAGGCTCAGAATAGTGGAAATAGGGGGGTTGGATATTCAGGCGGATGGGGGGCCTCATATAGCCAGCACTGGAGAGGTCGGGGAGCTGGTTCTCACGAAGGTTGAGAACAAGGGCAAGAGCAACAGGAGGATTTATTTCTCTTTAAGGCCAGAATAGCTGCCAGTTCTAGGGTATTGAGTCGTTCTTCTCCTTTTAGTAGCCTAATGCGTTAATATTAAGGTTGAATATGAGGTATCTTTGACTATAGCTCCCAAAAATACCACTGAAGAGCTATCGACCCAATAGCAAGAACCACTTTCATTTCTATCCTCGAATATACATGGTGGAATAGTTGCTCGAACGCCTTCACTTTGTTATTTTACGGCGATCAGGGCTATGCAGAACTAAAATTCGATTTTTTGATGTCCATCAGTGTCTGCGGCAGGGAGAGCAGGCACAGAACTAACCTCAATTCTAGCCATTCATACCCACAGCAATGTTGAGGTACTTCTCCAGCCTTTCATAATCCCTTAGAAACTGCACTCCTCTCTCAGTTGACTCGTAGATAGCGGCATTACCAGAAGGGCTCTCGATCATCTTTACTAGGCCACGTATCTCCAAGAAGGCCAAGTAACGTTGGAGCTGCGAATGGCTCAGATTGGCCCTATACATGACGTGTGTCTTTCGTGCTCCGCCCATTGCCGCAGTTATTATCGATGCAAGAATCTCAAGTCCACTTCTGTTCTTGAATCTTGCGTCTGTTTCGAGTCCTACACCACTTTTTAGTCGAATTTCGGTGTTCGACATGTGACTTAACTCCTTCCGCGCATCCTCATCTAGTAAAATGATTACTGTCTTATAAATCATTAATCTCTAATACTCATTTATTACAGACCACTTAAATTTGTATTGGAACTTTTTAAAAATCAGCTGGTCTGAGCTCGGTATCCCTAAGCATGGAAATTCGTTCTGTATGCTAATCCTTATTCCGTTGTCACCAGATCCGTAACAGTTCCCTGTAATTCAGGTTATACCAAGCCTTTAACAATAGAAGGAGGGATTCAAATCAACAATATCTCCTAAGAAGACTGACATAATAAGCAGATATAGATCTGAAATAGAGCCATTGACGCCGTAAGACTTTAGTAGATAGACTGACGGCACGATGACGGAGATTGCCAATGGCTAACCATGCATATGTATTGATCAACGTCGAGATTGGAGCAGAGGGGGATGTTGTCAAGCAGCTTGAGGCCAATGCTGGCGTTAAAGAGGCTTGGGTAGTCTACGGAGTTTACGATATCGTTGCAAAGGTCGAGGCTGAGAACACAGAGAGGCTGAAGGAGTTAATAAGCGACAATATCCGCAAGCTAGATGGCGTCAGAAATACTCTGACCCTCATCCCTATTGAAGGTTTTGAAAGGAAGTAGGCGAAGAGCTGGCGACGAGTCAGCTTAGCGGTTCCTCCCTTGAATTGGGTTATATTAGACATATCTTTGCTGGCCTCACTCAGCATGACGCAAGTCGTAATAGATGTGATCGCCCCCTTTCATAGACTCATGACCTTCTTACTAGCTAGTCCCTTCTAGGCTTAGGCCTTCACACGGGCGATTCGCTCATTTCGGGGCGTGCTGGGACGGACAAAACGTGGAAGCTGAGATATATCTAGCACAGTGTGGCTGCTATAGCGCATGAAGCGGATGGGTTCCAGAGAGTCCCGCCGTATGCAAGAACAGATGATGAAGCGGATGGGGCTTAAGATGGAGGAGGTACCGAATGTAGTGGAAGTCACCATACGCACTGCTGATAAAGTTATCAAGATCAGCAACCCCTCTGTTACGAAGTACGAGCTACAAGGTCAGAATTTCTTCCAAGTAGCTGGCACGGCTGAAGAATCCGCCACAGAATCAGCAGCGGAGAAGCCCCCGGTTCAGTTGCCTGAGGAAGACGTCTTGCTTGTAGCTCAGCAAGCCGGTGTCAGTCCCGACGAAGCCAAGAAGGCCCTGGAGGCGACGGGGGGCGACCTTGCGCAGGCGATCATCCTGCTCAAGAGGATCTAGAGCGCTTTCCAGCCCTAGTCTTCACGGCTACCCCGATCTTAAAGCTCAGCATTTCCTCTGGAGAGAGGAGGGCTTTACCAACGGCTAAAATCCTGTCATTTCTATCGGTCACTATAACCTCGTCATTCGGCCTGAGTTCTTGATCTACGTCGATAATGTGCCTTGCGAAGACGGACCTTCCTTGCGATACGAACTCCGCAGCCTCCCGCCCAACCACAACCCTCTGCCTTGGGGGGGGAAAGGCCTTTGCGAATCTATGGGCAGCCAACGGAGTTAGGGCCAGCAGGCCCGTTGCGGGGATCAACGTTGCAAGGACTCTGCCTCTAAATATCGCCCTTCTGATCCTCCCGGTCCTAACCGAATATTCTATCCTCGTCCCCTCCGTGAAGATCACCTTTCCCGCCCTCGGACCTAACTGGAAATCGGCAATCACCCTCAGCTTCCTCAATCCCTCCCTCTGCGGACTTGGATGGGCCCTGCGTACAGCATTTGCCCTTGCCCGAGAGCCGTCCGCAAACATTATGTGCGGTCTCCACTTCCCTGTATCGTATCTAGTCCTTTATGGCCTCAAGTATCGAAACCGCATTCCATATGCGCAGCCTTGAGTAGCTGGGCATGTTTGGGTCCGAAGAGATCTCATCCAGGATGTGCATTGCTGCAGCCGCTCTAACGCCCGGTGTGCCCTGTCCACCTGTAAGTCTGTCTATTGCGTCTTTCACCGACTTGCGGATATTCCTGGGAGTTGTGTTATCGTTCGCGATGATCTGCATGACGTTCATGGCGTTCTTGATTTTCTCCTCATTCTCCTGAATCCTCTTCGTCTTCGGTTTCATGGTGGGGCACGAGCGAATAGTTTGTTGGTTTGCTTATATCTCTTTCAAAGGGGCGTTCGGAAATTATTCCGGAGGGTAGGTCTTTGTGGCCCTATAAAAAATATGCATTGGTAGAATACTCGGGGAATTTGGCTGTTTTCAAGGCTGATTCAGCTTAAGACCGTTCGTGCGGGCTCTATCAGCGACCTTACATTCTCAACCGGAGTGTAGGCGGAAAGCTCGCATCCGGGCATTATCACAGCGGTTGTGTGCTTGGTCGTGATCTCGATATATTTTCTGACTAGCTTCCTCAACTCGTCAGGTGTCGAGTGAAGGCACTGTTGGGTTGTTGGGCCGTTCATGGCGCATTTCCTGCCCGCGAATTTCTTCGAAGCCCATTCCCAGAATTCGGTCTGTGTCATTCCAGTGGGCCTGTATGGCATGTCGTATTGGACCGCACACACCTGTGCCGTTCTAGCACACCACTCTATGGCTGCTGGGAGGTTTTGGCCACATATGTGCCAGAACGTGTGACGAAAGATCCTCTTTGCCTTCTCCATCCATATCTCATCGTACTCTCCGAATTCAGCGAGTTCCTTCGGTCCCCATGTCCTTGCTCCTCCCCACTCGCAGAAGAACATGCATCCTTGTTCAGCTGCAAACTGTCTGTATCCATCGAGAGATCCTAGGCGTTCATCGAGCACAAGCTTGAGATAGTCGTGGATCTTCTGCTTTGGCTGAGTTATCATCCATTTCAGAAATCTTTGAACTTCGACCGTTGACTCCGCGTGGTTGCTTGGACTCGCGGAACCAACTATTATGGGAACAGTGTTCTTCATCTTGCGCTGAAATTCCAAGAGCTGACCACAATGGGACACGAAGCCCCCCGGTTCGGTTCCAGCCCTTCCAAACCCGTATTTTTCCCAAACCCTCTCCTGGAATAGGTGCGTCGCCTCCTCCAAAGTGGTTGCAACTGGCTTATACATCACATAATCCTTTGGTCCCCTGAGGATGAAGTGCTCCTTTCTATTCTCCGGACTAATCATCGGATCGAACTCATGGCTGAGATCGACATACATCCAGATCGCATCCGTTCTCAGGTCGCCCCATGTCTTGATGCAAGCATCCGTCATCTTCTTGTCATCGTTGTAGATCTCGGGAAAGTTATAGCCAGCGTAGATCATCTGCCAATAATCCAATTCCGGAGCGACCGGAGTGAGATCCGTAGCCTCGAGCATGAATGCTTTCTCAAGTCTCTTCCAGTGCGTCATGGAACCGATGGGTTTTGCTTCCGAGAGCTTCTCGACCCACTGATCGATCGTAAGCAATGACTGCCTCACTTCCCCCTCAACTCCTTCAGGAGCTTGTTCATCTTCTCGACCGCTTCCCATGCATCGCTTGAGGCATCGTCAGCGCCGAGTTTCCTTGCCGTCTCCGAGTCGACAGCCGGTCCTCCGCAGATCATCTTCACCTTCTTTCTTATCCCTGCCCTCTTGAAGGCCTCTACGACTTCGGGCACATGGAAAAAAGTCTCGCTCATATATGTCCCGAGGCCAACAAGCTCGGCACCGCTCTGGATGACCGCCTCGACGAATTTCTCAGGGGGGACATCGGTTCCCAGATCTATAACATTGAAACCGGCCGACTCGAAGACCGGAATCGCAACATCCTTGCCTACTGTGTGTATGTCCCCGAAGATGGTACCCATCACGAGCGTGGCCGTAAAAGTACTTCGAGCCTTTTCGTCGCTCATCTTAGGCCTCAGGATATTAAGGGCAGCGTAGTATGCATCCGCTGAGGTGAGAACCTCTGATAGAAATATCTCCATCTTCCCGAACCTTTGGCCTACGATCCTCATGCCCTCTGAAAGCCCTTTCACGATGGCATCCGCGGGATCGAGTCCAGCCTTCAGGGCTTCCTCAGCTGCCTTCCTCGCACCATCGGCATCCATCCCAATGACGGCTTCCTTCAGCATCATCAGGATCTCTTCGTCGTTCATGATTTAACCAACCACCTTCAAGCCACTTATAAAACGATTACCGCTCTCCTGAGTGTTTTGCTCCCGGGCGGCATCGTTATAAAGAAGTCCTTCCAAAATGGGAACGTGCCATGAGCCATGAGGTTGGAGTATCTCGGTCATGCTTGTTTCCGTCTGACGAGTGCAGATGGGATCAGAATCGTACTCGACCCCTTCGACGGACGGGAACTTGGCTACCCAATGCCATCGGTAGAGGCCGATTTCGTTTTAGTATCTCATGAACACACCGATCACAACTATGTCGATGCCCTCAAAGGCAATCCCACGCTGTTGAGGAGGGATTATGAGGGCAAGGGTATCTCCGTGAAGGCAATCCATGTATTCCATGACGAAGAGGTGGGTTCGAAGAGGGGGAGGAACATCATCTTCGTCATTAAGGTCGACGGTCTGACTATCGTTCATCTAGGTGACCTTGGCCACATACTGGACGAGCAGATATTGAGGTCGATGGGAAAGGTCGATCTACTCATGATACCCGTTGGGGGGACATTCACCATAGATGCCGCAAAGGCATCAATAGTTGTCGACCAAGTGAAACCCAAGGTGGCGATACCAATGCACTTCTGGACCCCATCGCTACCCTTCCGACTATTGAAGGTGGATGCGTTCCTCCAAGGTAAGGAGGGGGTCAAGAGGCTTGATACATCCTCGATAGACCTCAGCCCGAAGGATTTACCGGATAAGGCAGAGATTTGGGTCCTCAAGTACCCCCAATGATATCGTAACATATGCCCTAATCCTTCATTGTGGACCTTCCAATAGCCGAGGTTGAACGACAAACGACTCGAAACACAAAGTCTATATGAAGCCCTTAAAGGCTGTAAAGCCAGCGGGGAAATCCTTAGCGAGGCCTTAAAGGTGCCCTAAATGGGTGGGGCAGCCAGGTCTAGCCCGCAGAATAACCGCGGAAGGCTCATAACCCTGAGATCGGTAGTTCAAGCACGCGTAAAGGCGCGGAACAGATCTACTCCCCGCTACCTTCCAAGTATCCTAGAACCCAAGAGCCGGTCGATTATGATTCTTCGAATCGAGACACGAACGAACTCAATGGTCTCTCCTCCTTGAGTACCTTCCCCCCTTTCACACCAGCCTTATCACCGTCGAGACGTGGACTGTAGCTCTGGAACATGATTAAAGAGAACCTTGGAGACTGCTAGATCCTCGAATCATTAATTATATCATAACGTCATACGAACCCATTTACGATGCTGTTATCATTAATGAGGTCTCATCCATAAAGGTTGACGATAAGGCAACCTAGAAAAAATACTTCCGAACGTGAATCACTGTTTGTCTATCCTACTTCTCTTCCTCAGAGTCCGAGATACCTTCCTCAGATATCCTGAAGAGACATTCTCCCTCAGGCCGGTCAAGGCTCACCACTAGCCTAGCAACCCTGTTTCCTTTTCCACCTGCGGCCTTTCTGAGGAAGAGCCTGCTGTGGCTCCTGTGTGCAACTATGTGTCCGCCTACAGGATAAGCGCCGTAACCGAAGAAGTCATCAGGCTTGCTCATGACTTGGTTCGTCACAACAGCTGCTGCATTGAAAGCAACGGTAAGCCTCTCGAGCCTGTGCAGATGGCTGTTCAGCTTCTGTTGCCTTGCTGCGAGGGCTCCCCTCCCGAGGTATTCGCTTCTAAAATGGCCCATGAGTGAATCGACCACTATAAGTTTTACGTTGTTTGTCTTTATGATCTGGTCGGCCTTCTCCAAGATTATGATCTGGTGGTCGGAGTTATAGGCTTCCGCAACCACAATGTTGGAGACGACCTTTTGAGGGTCAAGCCCCGTCTTCCGGGTCATCTGCACAATCCTCTCAGGCCTGAAGCTATTCTCAGTATCGATGTAGAGGGCGTTTCCCCCAAGACCACCCTTTCCAGGGGGTAGTTGGACATTTATGCAGAGCTGATGGCAGATCTGGGACTTGCCCGTGCCGAACTCGCCGTAGAATTCAGTTATCGTCATGGTCTCAAGCCCCCCACCTATCAAGTCATCCAGACTCTTGCTCCCTGTCGTCAACTTCTGGATGTTGGCGCGTCTCGCCAGGATCTCTGAGGCTAGGACAAACCTAACCTCCGTCGCATCTCTAGCTAGTGAGATGATCCTAGTGGCGGCTTTATCGGTCATACCCGCGCTAACAAGCTCATTGATGGCGGCAGTTGCCAGGGACTCGACTGTGGAGTAGCCCATCTCCATCAGCTTGCTGGCCGTGGCAGGTCCCACCCCGGGTATTTCCTCGATATTCTCGTACTTAGGATGTTTCGTGGCTTCCTCAGGAGTCTTGGTCTCCTCTTCTCGCCTCTTCCCTTCTTCGATTGACCTCGGTCTAGGACTCATATTCAGCGACTTGTTGTATGGACCTTCTATTTATCCCTAAGTTAGTTACCCTAATCACATTCCTGTCTATCATCGCTGGTTTCACCCTCATACCAACCAGAATGATCGACATCTGAAAGGAATTTGGCGCTTCTGCGAATATGCCCGTGATCATTGCGAAATCGTTGTTTCTTACAGGTAGAACCGATCTTCAGTGATGCTTCTCCCGTTTTAGAAATCTATCCCCCGGGCCTTCCATATGGCCATTTCTTCGCCTCTTGACGATCAGTTGCGGAAGCTTTGCTGCTTCCGATAGCAGGACCTATAGGCCTAGCTTCTTCAGATAATCTCTGCTGATCCCCATGCTCTCCTTGGGCGTCCTCTTCGTCGTGTCCTGTTCCACAACGGCCCATTCGATGTCCTTACCCTCGATCGCCTTGAAGACGCCCGGGAAATCCACTATTCCCTGACCCAGCTCCAAGAAATCCTTGCCCCTCAAATCTTTGAGATGGAGGTAGGAAACCCTATCCAGGTTCTCCTTCAGAAACTGGACCGGTGAAGCTCCCGCATACTGAACCCAGAACGTATCGACACAGAGCGAGAGGAGTTCGGGCTCGATCTCTTTACAGATGATCTTGATGCCCTTGGCTCCATTTGAGATCTCCTGGTGATGATTGTGGTAGCATACCATGATGCCGAAATCCTTGCCCTTCTTCGCAACGGCCTTCATGAACTTCGAGCTCTCCACATATTCCTTTTCCGTGTTTCCACTCCCTCCTGCTCCGCTGAAGAGCAGATAATGCGCATCGCACTTCCTCAGGAGCTGCATGCAGGCTTCCACGAGTTTCATATCGCCTACTCCGATATGGAGCCCAACCAGAACAAGCCCCTTGGAGGTAAACGTTCCCTTCGGATCCGCCAACCTCTCAAGTGGTTGAGGCCCCATCTCAACCCCGGCATATCCAAGGGAAGCGACCTCCCTGAGGACTCCATCAAGGTCCTTTGCCGGCCTTTCTCCCCAGACTATGAGTTGTGCGCCTATCTTTGGTTTCATGTCTTTTTACCGCAGAGCCACTCGATGTCCTGACAGTATTTCTGGTTTTTCTTCGCATGGATGTGGGAAGCGAACAGATTATGTCAAAGCAAGCCCCAAATCATCTCTTGACCCTTTGCAGGTAGTCTTCTCGTGGAGGACTGAAGACATCGAGGAATATTGCTGCCTCATCCCCCAACACCCTTACGGCGTGCTTCTCATTCGATCTGAACCAGTAGACGGTGCCTGCATCCACAATCCTCTTCTGATCACCAGCTCTGAATTCCGCTCTGCCTGAGATACAGATGCCCATCTGTTCGTGCGGGTGACTGTGTTCGGGCACAATTTCAGACCCCTTGACCTCGACCAAGAAGAACATCAATCTCCCGCTGCTGAAGAGGACCTTTCCAGTTACACCCGGAAAGGCATCAAAAGATCCCGACTTATCCGATATATGACCGATTTCCATCTTAGCTCCATTCATGGCTCAGAGGATGCATTATTTGGCTTCTTCGAAGCATTGCCTAGGACGATCCTGCCGCAACAAGAGCTCTTTCGCGATGTCCGATGGGATGGCGCTGAGCCCATCAATTCCATATAGCTTATTAGAACATTGAGATGATGTTCAGCTAAGACTGCAACAAGGTCTGCCCAAGGTGCATTTCCCCCCAGGGTCAGGTGGCGGCCATGGGTCACCGGCTACTATCAAGATGTCAGAAACGGGAAGAGGAAGGAGTTCCTGAGAGGTTCAGGGCAGCTCTGTCGCTCATGACTTCGTAACAAGCTTTACCTTCTCTGGATCGAAATTGCGTGAGCTGTAATCTATCCTTCTGCCACAGGATGGACAACCGCCACCGAGACCTTGTATTATCTCATTTGGGGATTTCAACTCGGTTGATTCGTAGAGTACGGCCCCACATTTCGCGCACACGACTCGTTGGGTCAACAAGGATTTGCACTTGAGCGCACTACTTATTCTTTACCTTTGAGATTAGGTTTTTAACGATCGACTTTGCATACGATCCACGATGCATTGAACATACTATTGGTCGCCGAGAAGCCGGACGCGGCAGCAAGGGTCGCACGCGCACTCGATGAGGATCGCAAACCCAAGAGATTGACGAGTGGCAACGTTCCAGTGTATGAAACGAGATGGGGAGGGCATAGGCTCATCATAACCTCCGCCCTCGGCCACCTATATGCACTTAGAGCTCAGGGTGAAAGTGACAGGAGGCGCTACCCGGTCTATTCAGTTGAATGGGCCCCTCGCGACGTTGTTGAGAGGAATAGTCTGGTTGGAAGATGGATAGAGACACTGAAGAAGTACAATGATGACATAGATATGTACGTCAACTGTTGCGACTATGATATCGAAGGTAGCCTGATAGGATACAACATATTGAGATATGCATTCTCAGCGCCCTTAAAGAGCTGTCGAAGGATGAAGGTATCGACGCTTGTGGAGGACGAGATCAGGGATTCGTTCGAAAATCTTCAACCGAGTCTGGACTTCAACATGATCAGCGCTGGGGAGACTCGGCACATCGTCGACTTCATCTATGGTGTGAACCTCTCAAGGGCCTTGACGAATGCCGTAAGGCCACACATCAAAACCCACGCCACCATAAGCACAGGAAGGGTCCAAGGCCCGACGTTGAAGTCACTCGCCGAGAGGGAGAAGGAGAACAGGACCTTCGTCCCAATACCATACTGGACAGTCCAAGCAAAGATCGATGTCAATGGTGACATCCTAAGCGCGCAATATGAGAGGGAGAGGTTGGACCGCTTGGATGAAGTCAAGGTGATATTAGGCGATTGCAGGGGGAAGCCAGGCAAGGTGAAGGCAGTTGAGATATCATCCACAGCGATGGCAGCACCCACGCCCTTCGACATCGGCGCTTTGCAGTCGGAGGCATACAGGGCTTTTGGGTTCACGCCAAGCAGAACACTCCGCATAGCTGAGAGGCTCTATCTCGAGGCCCTGATCTCTTACCCCAGGACGAGTTCCCAGAAGTTGCCCGACAGCATTGGGTTCAGGGGAATAATCTCCAAGCTTCGGGAGGATTACGGGAAATCAGTCGATGAATTACTACGCCAGAAGGACTTGAGGCCGAGAGAGGGCAATAGGGATGATCCCGCTCACCCAGCGATCTATCCGACAGGTCAGAGGCCCGAGAGGACACTTATTGGAGAGGAGAGTAAGCTCCTCGATTTGGTTTCTAGGAGATTCCTTTCGACATTTGCCCCACAGGCAAAGAGGGAGTCGATTAGAGTTGAGATAGAGATCGACGGCCGAAAGTTCGTCCTCCACGGCAGGAGGATATTGGAGAGGGGATGGCTCGAGATATACGGTCCGTACTCAGAATATTCCGAGGAGCGGATTCCCAAACTTGTGGAAGGACAGGATATCGATGTAGTCGAAGTGATCGCCGAAGGGAAGTATACTAAGCCGCCCTCGAGGTTTAACCCAGCGAGCATCATCAGATTCATGGACGAGGAGGGAATAGGTACGAAGGCGACGAGAGCTGAGATCATAGAGACCCTCTATAAAAGGGGCTACATCTCGGGGGAGAGGATCGAGACGAGTGAGCTCGGTCTGACCCTTATCGAGACACTTGAGAAGTTCTGTCCATCGATCGTTTCAATTCAGCTAACGTCTGAGCTCGAGGGCAAGATGGAGAAGATCGAGCTCGGTCAACTTGAGAAGGACTCCGCTATAACTGCTGCGATAGAGGGGCTGGGGCCATCCCTCGAGACTATCAAGAAGAGGGAGGGGGAGATCGGAAAGAGCCTGAGTAGAGGAGTTCTATCTGCACTGGCCTCAAGGAGGATTGTGGGGGATTGCCCTGTATGCAATACGGGGAAGCTCACCATAATATATTCGAGGAAGACCGGGAAGAGGTTCATTGGCTGCTCCAACTACTCACAGGGCAGATGCAGATACTCGGCACCTCTGCCACAGCGCCCATATGTGTTGAAGCCAACGAGGGCGAGGTGCAAAACATGCGGCTGGCCAGTTGTGATTGTTTCCAAGAGGGGCAGCAGGCCCTGGAGGCTCTGCATCAATACCTCTTGTCCGACAAAGGATCGAGGCCGTCGAGGAGAGGGAAGCCCTAGCCCTTCTTGACCTCAGCGGAGAAACGCTCCGCCAATGAAACTTCCGAGAGGAGCAGTTTCGCGACCTCAGCGGACCAGCTCCCAGTATCTTCCTCCTCCAAGACTTTCGAGAGATATGTCGGGACATCAATTGAAGGGATAGCAGATTTCCAAGCCCTGAAGCCCTTAAGCAGATTCTCATACGCTATACCATGGAGGCTGCAGAAATCGGAATTATCCTCCCTTTCCCTTTCGCAGCAGATGCAGCTCTCCATGTGCCATAGTAGGCCCATGAGAGAAGCTTAAAATACTGTCCTCCAGAAGGAATTAATCAGGTAGGCAAAAACGTCCAAGGTAATAAAGGGGATCTTGACCCTTCCGGAAAGGGTTATCGATCGCATCTCGTCCTATCTAGTTGGAAAGATAGAAGCAAGGCGCAGATATGGCAGGATGTTCTCGGGCACGGTCTATACGCTGATGACAGTCGGCATCATTCTGGTCGTGGCCTTTCTCCTTGGCGGCGGTCCCTACCTGGCCGTATATTCGCCCAGCTTTCTGGTAGCGGGAAGCGGGTCCTTTGGTGCCTCCTTCATCTATAGGGGCAATTCGCTTGAGGAGACGTTCCTAGAGGGGATATTCATCTCGATGCTCTATATATTCTGCGTCGCGGGAATGTATCTCATCTACATAAGCACGAGGTACTCCCACAGTCCAAGGACGATGTGGATGCTCTTCATGGGTGGGTTTTTACTTCTGGCATTCGGCAGTATAATGATCTACGCGATAGGCTATTGGAAGATGCACTAGCTCTCCTACCAAGGGACCTTCTTTAATCCCAATAGACAGGAGAAGTAGTTTGAGACGACGTGGACAGCGGGAGTGCAGATGAAGACGAGCAATACGGACGATGGGGGAAGTTGGAGAAAGGGGAATGAGAACAGAAAAGCCATGAGGAGGAAGTTGAACTGATCCAACACCGGAAGCGGAGAACCCGGTACCAGTGAAAAGCGCCTCTTCAGGAAAGCTCCTGCAAGATCGCCTAAGATTGCCCCAATACCCATTAGAAGACCAATGACGACCTCTCCTTGAACCGATCCCACAAGTAAGCCAGCGATCACACCGGCGATGGAGCCCCTAACGGTCTTATGGGAGCCGAAGATGGGCTTACCGTCTATGAAGAGGTGACCGCCATCGATTGTCCTACCTCCACCAAAGGCCATGGCCGAGGCATTTGCCAGATATGCTGGGAGGAACCTGTAAATGGCAATCGCTCCCTGAAGTACCAAGTCCTCAATCGGCATCAATTTCTATTACAGCTTCTTGATAGAGCAGTTTTACGGCTTCATTGCTATCGAATGACTCTTATAAGAAAATCTACCTTGCCTTTTGGCCTTGAGTCATGCCTTTGTTCTTATTCCGAGCTTCCGCAAGAGCTTTGACATTCTTCTCATGGGGGACTTGCCATACGGTCCTATCTATCTCACCAGTGCGGAAGGCCGTAGCCATTACCATCCTTCATCATTCGAATGCCGACCTTGAACTCCTAACCAATCTGCTGAGCCACTCTCTCGATTCGCCACATCGATGTAGGCCTTGTTAACACTCCACTAGGCCTCTGTCTGTGATCTCGTAGTGCAAACGGCGCTCCTTCCCTCGCTGATTCCGGCCCTTTAGTTTGAGTGGCTTCAAGTAGAATCCATCCGCCTCTCTGGATAGTTCGATGATGTTGTCGGACCAGTACCCCATGAGGCGTGCACATGCGGGCTCCTCAGATAGCCCATCCTCCGAAGGCCTTGCGCCACATGTGATCAGGGCTGCGACCTTCCTCGATCTGCAGATGTTGGTTACGAGGCCAAGGTGCTTGTTCAGAATGAAGCTGTTCTCCGAGATCTGACCGTCCCTCTCTAGGGAATTCGATAGACTGATCTGAATCGAATACAGTGAGTCGATGGAATCGATGATGAGCAGCGAGGTGAGGGGATGCTCATCGACTTCGACCTCAAATCTCTCGAGAACCTTGTGCTGCTCTGCGAATGACGAAGGCATTGCGACATGGATTAGTTTCGAGACGACATCGGCTCTCTTCCCTGCGATATTCAGCAATCGATGAGCTGGAAAAACACCATCGCAGAAGATGAGGAATGTCTCTGATCCATGGAGGGCGTTCGAGACCGCTGTCTGTAGGCTGAGGCTTGTCTTCCCGACCCCTCGATCGCCAAAGAGGAGGGTAAGGGTTCCCCTTGTCAATCCACCGTTGAGTAGGGAATCAAGGCCTTGACAGAGCGTTGGTACGGAGGTGGACAAGTGCGCCGTATCCAGTGCACGCGTATGATCGAAGGGAATAAAGCCATTCCTCCGGGAAGCAACTGCGAGTCTAAGGTCTGGTACTTGGAGGAGGTGTCATTGTGGTCTCCATAGGTCCTCGCAAAGGCAATCTTCAGCGCAACGAAACGCTCCTAATCGAAGGACCTGCCTCGTTGCACATCCTCTCCGGAGAAGGAACCATTTTCGGAGCCAACGTCGGCGAGGGCGAGGAGATATTTGTGAGGGAGGGCAAGCGAATGCCACTTACGTCCCACTCAGATCGACTGATTTATGAGGCAAAGGTCGCAGGGAACCTCGTGACGATCGAGGGTGACGCCATACCCACCAGTTGGATTGTTGCAGCTGATGCTGCGACCTCAGCCAAAGGCAGAGCCATAGTTCTCGGCGGCGTCGATGCCGGCAAGACTGGCTTTTGCACATATCTGGCCAACAGAGCCATCCTCAGCTGTGCCAGTGTGGGCTATGTCGATGGCGACATAGGTCAGCCGGAGACTGGACCACCGACTACGATTACGGCCGTCGCGTTAGAGGGGCAATGTTACACACTCGAGGGATTCCGAGCTTTGTCGATGTACTTCGTCGGGCACATATCTCCGACCTTCTGTCAGGAAAGGGTTATCGATGCAATTGAAAGGTGTGCTCTCGACTTGGAGAGGAAAGACACTGAGCTAGTAGTCGTCAATACCGATGGTTGGATCAAAGAGGGGGGACTGCGCCACAAGGCCCTCTTGGTGAAGGGATTGAAGGCCAATACAATCGTGTCACTGCTCTCGCCTGAAGAGGAAATAATCTTGAGCAGCGAGATGGCAGAGCCAGTGAGATTAATCCACGCCTCTAGGCCTGAACATGTCAAAACGCGTTCTCAGGATGAGAGAAGGGAGAACAGGGAGCATGGGTACAGGGCTTACTTCAGGGGCGCAAACAGAATTAGGATTAAACTCGACGGTGTGCGACTTGTCAATTCACCCCTTCGATTCATTGAAAGGCACGAGCAAGACGACCTGGCAAAAATTATGGAACAGACCGGGATCAGGGTTGAGTATTTCGAGGAATCATCGAAGGTGCTCGTTGAAGCTGAACCTCTTGTGGAACAAAGCCGTGTCGGAGTGTTCAAGGTCCTCGGGCTTGGGTGGGAGAGGGGGTTGATCGTAGGCCTGACTAAGAGGGGTGAGGCCCTTGGATTGGGCATAGTGCTGGGCATCGACTACAGGGAAAGAACCATGGAGCTGCTATTTCCCGCTGAGATAGCTCAGATGCCCGATACGGTCGAGTTAGGCAGCATACGGCTCGATGAGGACTTCAGGGAGAGCTACTGTGCTCTCTAGCGCGATCCATAGGGGATTAAAAGCAAGTCCAAGGCAAGTGTCTCGAGTAATGCGCGCCGAGATAGTCCAATATTTCCCGTACAGCTCATTCAGGCCATATCAGGATAGATTTGCGCTCAAGGCCTATGAGGCGTTTGCTGCGAGGAAACACGCTATATTGGAGGGCGTCAATGGACTGGGAAAGACCTCTGCTATACTGGCAGCAGCCCTCCCTATAGCTAAGGAGATGGACCTCTCTATTCTCTATACTTCCCGAACGCACCGTCAATGCGACAGGGCCATAGAGGAATTACAGAGGATTTCAGAGAAAACGAGGGCAACCGGATTATCCTTCAGGGGTAGGAAGGAGATGTGCATCAATAAGCTAGTCCTCCAGAACGTCGAAGATCCGAGATCAGCGATGGAGCTGTGTAATCACCTGACGAGGACCCACAGGTGCAGATTCTATGAGCGCGTCGAGATGAATCCTAAGGCACTACAGAAGCTACTCAGGAAGTTCTCATCAGGAGCTTATACTTCAGCCGAGATAAAGGATGAGTGCTCGAAGATCGAGTTTTGCCCATATGAAGTTGCAAAGCGAGCACTCGATGCGGTTGATGTCGTGGCCTTGAGCTATTATTATGTCCTCGAGCCATCAATAAGGTCAAATTTCTTCAGATATTTTCGCAGGGGACTGAGGAGGTCCATCCTGGTGCTGGATGAGTGCGTGTCTCCAGATACCATCATCCAAATCAGTGGGGGAAGAGGGGAGATAGAGGACATAGTGGAGGGTGCTATTGAAGAAGCTGAGGGGGAACATCGAGTCCTGAAGAGGCGGAACGCCATCCTCTGCGAGCCTAGGAGGGAGATCAGGACTACTTCCATAGATCCATTGGACCTTAAGGCCAGGGAGAAGAGGGTGATCCGCTTATGGCGGCTGAGGGCGCCTCGCACATTGTACAGCATTGAGCTGCCAAGGGTAACGATCTTGGCGACGGGGTCGACGAAGTTGCTAGTAAAGAGAGGCGACCTTCCGATGTGGTCGGAGGTGAAGGGAATTGGAGCCGGCACCGTGGTGGCAACAGAGTATGTGGGATTTAAGTGGGAAAAAATTCTTGAGAAGAAAAGGGTGAGACCGGGGAGATGGGTCTATGATCTCACAGTGGAAGATACACATTCCTATCTGGCCGATAGCGTGTGGGTCCATAACTCGCACAACATACCGGAGATATCCAAGGAGATAGCGAGTGAAAGCCTGACATCGCAGACACTGAGGCTGGCGGAGTTCGAAGCCCAGAGGCAGAGACAGAGGATGCCGGGGCGGATCTGCTCCAAGATGGCGGAGGTCCTCCATGAGATGGCCGGCGAGATCTCCGAGGAGGAGGAGCGCATAAACCCAAAGGAGTTCCTCTCGATCATGAAGAGGGAATTGAATGCGCAGGAACTAGCTACCGTTGCGCAGAAGCTCATCGATGTCGGAGAGGACAATGCCAAGAGGAGACTTGCTGAGGGCAAGAACCCGAGGTCGTATATTCAGAGGGTCGGAGGATTCTTGAACAAGTGGCTCGTGACTTCCGACAGTGAGACATTTGCGCACATCCTCAGCTTCAGGGATAGGGAGAGTAAGAAGAACCCAATGCTCGAGATCGTCTCCCTGGACCCAAGGGATACGACCAACGAGGTGATATCATCAGCTTATGCAACTCTGAGCACATCCGGCACACTTGAGCCACTTGAATCATACCGTAACGTGATGGGCATTCCCGCAGACGCCATCATGGAGAGCTTCCCAGCGCCTTATAAGCCCGATCAGATCGCGTGCGTTGCCGTATTGGGCACGACAACAAAACTCAGTGCGCGCAATCCTGAAATGTATGAGAAGTTGGCTAGGAGAATAGGTACGGCCTCTAGGTCTGCACCGGAGAACATCGGCGTCTTTGCTGCGAGCTATGATGTCCTCGAAGGCCTCAGCGAAGCTGGGATTGAAGGTCTCGTTGGTAAGCCCCTTTACTGGGAGCGGAGCGGGAGCACTGCGGAGGAGAATGATGAACTCCTCGCGGAGTTCAAGCAGCGAGCCGGAAGGGGCGGTGGCATCCTCATGGCTGTGGCTGGGGGAAGGAGCTCCGAGGGAGCTGACTTCCCAGGGAAGGAGATGACGACCTCGCTTGTAGTTGGCGTTCCATATCCCCGTCCTACGGTCACCGTGAGGGCTGAGATAGATTTTATGGAGCGCCTATACCCTGGAAGGGGTAAACTCTACGGCTATGTACTGCCAGCCATCAGGAAGGCAGCACAATCAGCTGGGAGGGCAGTGCGATCGCTCACGGATCACTCGGCGATCGTCTTCTTGGACAGCAGATTCGCGACGGATTATTGTAGGAGGTTTCTCCCTAGGTGGATAAGGGATAACCTGAGCGTCATCCCAGATGACGATGCCCTTTTGGCCCGAAGGCTTGAGGCCTTCTTCAAAACCAATAGCGATAAATGATGGCACTTCCTGCGAGCATACGGTTCAGTTGGCAGAACAAAGCATCTCGACTTTGTTGTTGAAGCTTGAAGGGGACAATGACCTCGAGAGGATCACATTCAATGTGGATCCGCGATTTCAAGCAGCGGCCCTCATGAAATCGAAGGACCCAGGGAAGGCGCTTCTCTTTCATTCAATTGGCAAATTCAAGTGCAGGACTGTTGCAAACCTCTTCGGCAAGAGGGAGCGCATAGCGAAGGGATTGGGGATCGAGGAGGGAGAGATCCACAGGCACATATTGAGGTCCATCGCGAATCCCACGAAATGCAAGGAGACATCTGGCTCTGCATTATCGGAGGTGAAGAGAGGACCTGAAGACCTGTCAAACTTACCGGTGCTTATGCACTATGAGAAGGACGCTGGCCCATATATAACGAGCGCATCGGTCATAGCGTCCGATCCTGAGACAGGTGTGCAGAATGCATCGATCCACAGGCTCTTATTGAGAGATGACCACCTGGTCATCAGGATGGTCGAGGGACGACATCTTCACCGAATCCATGAGAAGTACAAGGCCCATGGCAAGGATATGCCTGTGGCCATCGTCATAGCTCCTCACCCGGTTGTCACAGTGGCCGCTGCCTCGCCGGCACCTGAGGGCGTTGATGAGCTTCAAGTTGCAGGATCCCTGATGGGAGAGCCACTCAGAATTATGCAGCTAGAGGGTACTGGGATATTCGTCCCAGCAGATGCCCAGTATGTGATAGAAGGCCTTGTCTCGGCCGAGAAGAGGGAGAGGGAATGGATGACCGATATCATGGGAACTTACGATCTGCCTCGAGAACAGCCCGTCGTGAGCGTAATGAAAATCCACAGGAGAGAGGACCCGATCTACCACGCGATCCTACCCGCGGGGAGCGAGCACAAGCAACTCATGGGGCTACCATATGAGGCTAGGATATTGGATAGCATCGAGAGGACGGGGTCGAAGGTGGTTGGAATCCATCTGACCTTTGGCTCTGGTGGCTGGCTCCATGCTGCGATAAGCATTAGGAAGAGGTCCGAGGGAGACGGGAAGAATGCGATTCTAGCTGCGTTTGCGGCTCATCCCTCCCTGAAGGGGGTCATAATCCTTGACGAGGATATAGATCCAGCGGACTACGCCGGAATTGACTTCTCGGTCGCGACCAGATTCCAAGGCAAGGGGAATGTTGTTGTGGTCGAAGGCGCAAGGGGATCGAGCCTCGACCCTTCTTCGGACCAGAGGACGCTTACTACCACGAAGTGGGGCATTGATACGACCATCAGCTTGACAGCCGACAGGGAGAGATTCAGAATCGCGAAGATACCTTGGGAGAGATGAATCCAAAATCCGGGGACTCGAGAGTGAGCGCGCTCAAGCCTAGCAGCAAGATGATGTGGAAGCTCATAGAGGCACTGCGGGATGGCTCAGGGGCAAGGACCTTTGTCGCAATCCGGAACGCCCACATCTCGGGGGTATCATACGACAACATTGGAGATTCTGGAAGGGAGTTCCTCGAGGACTTGGCGGCTGCAGGCGTGAGGGCCAGGATCAGGACGACCCTGAATCCGGGATGCGCTGATATCGACTCGAATCCATACGGCATAGACGAGAGGACGATCCTGAATCAGAGGAGGATTGTGGAGGCATTCAGGAAGATCGGTGTGGATACAACGCTCAGCTGTACGCCATATGAAGAACATCAGCCACTGCTCGGAGAGCACATAGCATGGGCCGAGTCCTCAGCTGTCATCTACGCCAATTCGATCTTCGGCGCTCGTTCTAACAGGGAGAGCGGGATCTCGGCTCTAGCTGCTGCTGTGACCGGGAAGAGCCCGAACTATGGGATGCACATCAAGAGGAACAGGATTCCGGATGTAAGAGTTGATGTCGATGTCGAAGATATCGACGAGGCCAGGGCAGGTGCACTGGGATATCTCCTCGGGACAAGGATCGGTTCATCGATTCCCTTTGTCTCAGGAGTTGGATTCAGGGAGCGGTACAAACTGAAGAGCCTTTTGGCTGCGGCCTCGACTGCGGCACCGATGCCCCTCATGCACATCGAGGACATAACGGCTGAGATGGAATGGGGCCGAAGGATGGCCCCAAAAGAGGTCGAAAACAGGATCGGAATGGATGAGATAGAGGAGACGAGGGAACGGCTTTCATGCGATTCGGAGGAACCTGACTCGATCCTCCTCGGGTGTCCGCACCTTTCAATAGAGGAGATGAGCCTACTCGTAAGGGATTTGGGAGACAGGAAGTTCGACAAGCCCGTCTTCCTGCTGACTTGCCGTCAGATCAGCAGATTGGCGAAGGAACTCGGCTACATTGAGAGGCTTGAGAGGGCGGGTGCGACTATCATAGTTGACTCTTGCATACTCTGGAGCGGATTAAAGTCGCTTGGCCTGAAGAGGCCTGCGACGAATTCGGCCAAGGCTTGTTTCTATCTTAGGAACTCCATGGGCTTAAGGCCCAGGCTTTGTAGCATTCGAGAGTGCTTGAGGCTTTAGCGTTGAGGGGAGTTAAACGTAAGGCAAAGGTCGTCGTCGGTGGAAGGGCAGAGGGGAAGGCCCTCATCTCATCACAGCCGATAACGTTCTTCGGCGGCGTTGATCCGAAGACGGGCGAAGTCGTCGAAGAAGGACACGAGATAAGGGGCGAGAGGGTCTCACGAAAGGTGCTGATCTTCCCCAGTGGAAAGGGAAGTACCGTAGGATCTTATGTGCTCTACAGCTTGGCGAAGAGGCGAGTCGCGCCAGTTGCCATTATCAATACGAAGTTCGATGCGATAGTTGCGTCGGGCTGCATCATAGCCGGAATACCACTTCTAATAGTGCCGGAGAGATCGCTGCTCCAGATAAGGAATGGTGATGTTGTGAGGGTAGACGGACGGAGTGGCCGAATCGAGGTACTCGGCAGAGGCTCGAGATCTAGAAAGAGACCCTGAAGGCCGGAGGGGCCTCACCGAAGACGGAGACAGCAGCATCGCGCACTTTGGCCCTATACTCGGCCGTAGTGTAGACCCTTGCGACATCCAGGAAACCCTTCAGGGATGAGACTACGGGTGAGAGTTCGAAGATGGATCTCTTCTCGTAGGTCTTCGCTCCGAGAGCGATCGCGATCGGGATCTCGGATTCGAATTTTTCGCCATAGAGTGGGCGATAGGGGAGAGACGGCACGGTTGGCACGTCTATTATGACGTATTCGGGGTCAACATTTGCGATGTCAGCGATTTCCTGTGCCAACTTCTCGCGGATCTCGATCCTGCCCAAGAGGGTCGGGTAGAGTTTATGTTCGTGATGAAGGAAGGTCTCGTGGACGGCCTTCAACAGACGCCTGTCGTTGTACCTCAACATGAGGTCCCTGGCATAGTGCAGCTTGCCATCGTCCTTCAGGGATATTATGTTCGAGACAACGTATGCATCATCGAGTCTAAGGAACTCCTCGGGCGTCTTGAAGCTCGTAAGGCCCAGTGCATCATTGGCTATGTCCATCGCCTTAGAGGCCATGATCTCCGCGGCCCTGACGGTCTTGTGGAAGTAGACGGCCTTGAACATCATGTAGCGTGCTATGTAGAAGGACTCGAGGGCGGCCATCGCATTCACATTCATCGCCAAAGTGTCGTCTACCAAGACGATCGATCCGATCAGCCTCTCGACATCAACATAACCATATTCCACTCCTGTGTGATGTGAATCCCTTACGAGATAGTCCATTATGTCGACATCGAAATGGCCGGATATGACCTGGTTCAGGAGCTTGCTCCTGCCGCTCGTAAGGCGGCCCACGGAGAGCTCGCTTATCTCCTCTGGAGAATATCCAGCATCGGATATGATTTCCTTAAGGACACTATTCTGGATCAACCAACGGGAGACGTCCTCGTGCGTCATCTTCCTATATTTGCTCAGGACATCCTCATAGACGTGGGAGAAGGGCCCGTGACCGACGTCATGGAGCATCGCGGCCATCCTGAGCTTTTGCCAATCGTCTTTGTTTATGTGTCCCTCATCAAGGAGCTTCGAACCCAGTTTGCCAGCGAGGTGCATGACTCCCACGACGTGCGGAAATCTCGAGTGCTCGCCGCTAGCATACGTGAGGTTGACGCCAGCAAGCTGCTTGATCCTCCTGAGCCTCTGCACTGGGGGGGAATCGATCAGTTGTCTCTCAACCTCGGTGAAGGCCACGTACTTGTAGATTGGGTCCCTGATCTCGCTAACGAATCCGCACATCGTAATCAGTAACAGTATTCAACTGAACTAGATAATTCTTACGAAGAGAGTAGACTTCATATACGAGCCCAAGTCGCTAAGAGATGGTCACTTAGTTGGTTCGAGGAGCTCACATAAGCCTTGAGGGAATAGACGGGTCCGGGAAGACTACACAGGCGTATATGCTCCTAACTTGGCTGAGGGGTCAGGGCTACAGGGCCAAGTATACCGCCGAACCGACATACGGTAGGATTGGCTCGGTGATAAGGCTGCATGTCTATAGAATACGAAATACCCCACCGGAATACGAGGCCCTTCTCTTCGCAGCCGACAGAGTTGAGCACTATCAGAAATTTATTAGGCCATTAGTGGAGAGAGGTTGGCTAATGATCTCGGATAGATATGTCCACTCATCTCTGGCATATCAGGGCGCGATGCTGAGAAACGTTGGATGGGTCGGGGAGATAAACAAGTACTCGCACCCACCCGATTTGGCGATACTGATCGATGTCCGAGTGGAGAAAGCCCTTCAGAGGATAAAGAGGAGGAGGGTAAAGTTTGAGAAGAGGGAGCTCCTCGTGAAGGTACGGCGGGAATATAAAAAATTAGTTGAATGTGGCGAGATGGAATTCGTGGATGGGGAAGGGTCGATCGACGAGGTCGCTGCCGACATAAGGGAGACCGTGACGAAGTTCCTGCGCAGGAAACGCCTCCTCACTAGAGTTCTTCTAGAAAGGACAGAGTCAGTACCTCTCTGATCCTCTTCGCCTTGACCTCCCCTATGCCCTTTACATCGTGGAGCTCTTCCTCTTTGGCACTGAAGATCTTCTGCGGGCTCCCAAAATGTTCGAGGAGCTTCCTGGCCATCGTCTTCTCGACCGCTGGCAATCCTGCGACCAAATAGAGCTGTTGCTCGGAGATGGGAACGGGCTTTCTCTCACCCCTTACCCTCGGCATCGATTTATTGTCCAGTTGTTCCTTGCGAGCGAGGGCGAAGAGCAGATTTGCCGTCTCAAAGGCGTTCTTTGCCCAGAGCACGCAAAGGCCGAAGTCGACGATCAAGGAGGCGAGGGCGCCAGCAAGAGCTTGTGGCAGGATATTCGTGCGATACAGCTCCTCGCCCTCAAGGAGCAGCACGGGCCTTTCGTAACTCTTTAACGCCGAAGCCTGTTCGAAAAGGCGCCCATCCATCATCGAGATCGCGAAGTCCCTTGTGGTCTTTCTTTCGATGCAGACGCGCTCCGATACGATATAGTCGCCGACCTCAAGCGGGAGGAGCTTCACCTCTGCACCGATCCTGGAGAGTTCGGCCAGTACAGCGGATCCTGATTCCCTCGTATCCGCCATGACGGTGATCCTCTTCTCATTGCCATTGCCCCTATCGGTTAAGAAGGCGCTGAGGACCCCTTGTCCCTTGCTCGGGTCTCTGGGGGCCGAATTGCCAGGACGCGAGAGCTTCGAGACCAATGACTTCATCCTCTTCTCCCTTCTCTTCGCTATCCAGAGGTATGCCTCGTCCCTAGTTCCTTCGAAGTAGATGATGAATGCCTTCCCGGGGGCACTTCTGCCGGTCCTTCCGACCCTCTGGATGTATCTGATGGCACTGGGGGTATTGTCGTAGAAGATGACAACGTCTGACGAGGAGATGTCCAAACCCTCTTCTCCGACCTGAGTTGCAACGAGTACATTGTGCTCCCCTGCCCTGAAGGAGGAGAGCATCTCAGCCTGCTCGCGTTGAGACATCCCCTTGTCTCCCGATCTGTCGGCCTGGCCCACGAGCCTTACGGGCTTAGCTGAGGGCACATCTTTCAACGTCTCTAGGATCATATTGGCTGAGTCCCTGTAGCTCACGAACACAACGACCCTTCGAGCTCCGCTGTTCAAGGAAGAGGCCACGGTCTTCCTCAACCTCTCTAGTTTCGGATTTGGCAGTCCTGTGTTCTTAACCAAGCGACAGAGCTCGATTGCATCCTTGATCCTCTTGTCCACGAAGAGCCTTTTCAGTGAGATGGGCGCGCCGATTCGGGTGCTCTGGCGGATCTGTCCATCCATGAATGCGAGGAGGGAGTCCACACCCTCTGTATCGAGCCTCTCAAGGGCTAGGATGATCCTCCTGGCCGAGGCGAGTTCCTTCAGCGCTTGAAAGGCTCTTGCATCCTTGGCAGCTCCGCCCGATGCGATGCTCCCCCTAATGCTCGCTAGGAGTATTGAGATATTTCTATACGTGATGGGGGGCTTTATGCGAGCGAGGCCGATCTTTGAGACGTTCTCAGCCATTTCCCTCAGGTAATCCTCGAGAAGTCCCCTCGCTTCCCTCAGGGGTTCGGGGAGTTGGACGGGCAGGAATTCATATTGTACGAACTGCACATACGGCTTGACATCATCGCTCTTATCAGACCTGGCCTCGATATATGAGGCCTTGATATTTTTCGCCACTTCCTCTACCCTCGATTCCTCGGATCCAGGGGAGGCCGTCAGCCCGAGGACAAGGGGACTCTTGGCTTGAGACATATATCTTTCCACAAGAAACACGTACGCATAGTTACCGACTGTTCGATGAGCCTCGTCCACCACAAGCAGACTGAACTCATTTAGGGAGAGCTTGCCAGAGATGATGTCGTTCTGCAGTACCTGAGGGGTTGCGAATATGATCCTGGCCGAGCCCAGATCACGTTTCTCAGGCGGTACTTCACCAGTAAATAGGGCAAAGTCACTCTCCTCGAGCTTGAGGACTGAGCGAAAATAGTCGTAGTGCTGCAGCACCAAGGGCTTAGTTGGTGCGACGATTAGGTTCCTCGAATTGGGGAGGGCGAGAAGCCTGTCAGCTGCAACCAGGAGAGCGATGACAGTCTTACCGAGGCCCGTGGGGAGGATTACCAGTGTGTTGCCCTTAAGGCAGGACTTCGCTATATTCTGCTGGTAGCTCCTGAGCTCGACCGAACTCGGCTTTATCAAGGGGTGAGAGACATATTTTGCCTCTTCGGCCATTCATTGGGCACCTCTCGTGCCCGAGCCCTTGGTGAGATCACGTATCTTCCCCAATACAGCCAGGCAGGCATCGACTTGGGCGAGGAGCTTTTCGACCTCCTGGCCATCAGCTGTCTCAAGCCTCTTGCCATACTGGGAGAGGAGTTCTAGGATCCTCTTCTCGAGGAGTGGCAGCGTGGCACTAGGTGTTGTTTCGGGCTGCTTCTCCGCAACTGGGCTGATGACAGTGTCGCAGTTGACGCACCTAACCTCACCCGACCGGAAGCGAAAGAGAGGGGATGAGCAATTCGGACATGCCTCTGCGAGCATTGTCGCACCCGTCCTGAGCGCTTCGGCCATCTTCTTTACGTTATTCTTCTCTGGCATTGAATGGTGAAGGACCGGAGCACGATATAAGCGACACTATAGCCGCAGGTCAGGATCAAGAAGGGCTCTATCGAAGATTTCCTTAAGGCTTCCCCGTAGGGGCACGATGCGGGGGAGAACGCCAACAACGCCCACGTGCGAGGAACGGACCACGATGGCCCCTCTCACTTTTGGTATTTTCTCGGCCGTTCGCAGTCCCTCCTCAATGGAGGATTTTACATCGTTCCCAGTGACCGCATTGCACACTCGCTTCGCGGCCGCATCGGCCATCGTGGCCGAGTCTGAGACGACAACGGCTGCGTCTGCCTCACCGAAATTCAATGCATGGCTCACGGTGGCGGAGCTCGTCGCTATTCCTATCGGAAAATCCCCCTTCTCGAGGAAGAAGCCGAATCTACCCGAGGCGGGGCTCTGGCCAGCGTATATGGCGACGAGGATGGGCCTTTCGGACATGGCACTTATCTCGCCGCCGTCCTCAACGAGCGACACGGCACAACCGATTTCCTGCATCCTCTCGACTGCGAGATCTGCGAGTGCTCCTGGGACCGCTGCCATTGGACCCACGCCCGCAATCGAGGCAGCGGAAGCCGCTAGGCTGGCGGCCCTCGGTGCTGAATTATCCACATCCAATGGGAGTAGCGCCATACGAAATGATGGGTTGAGTTCGATGAACTTCTTGAGCTCGGTCATATTCTCAGAGACGGATTGCACTGCGACATCGATGCCATGGGGTAGATCGCTGAGGATCAACAGATTTGCCTCTTCAACTCTCCTCCTAACACGATGCAGTTCCCCGGCGAATACCCTCTCGGCATCTAGCAAGCCCATATGCTAAGCCATCTTTATCGCTCTGACCGGACAGGCATCGACGCATACCCGACAGCCGACACATCTGTTTTCATCGAGCAATAAAGTATAGTTGGTGTCGAATGAGAGGGCTGAAACGGAACATGGGGAGATACAGGCACCACATGAAGTGCATCTCTCGTGATCTATATCAACAATGCGAGGGAGCGTCTGCACAGTAACACCCTCAGCTTGAAAGGTCTTGATCAGATCCTCAAGCTGCTCACCATCGAGTGGAGCTGAAATTATAAGTTCGCCTTTCTGGCTGTTGACCTTGGCATCCAGGATATTCAGGCGGACCTTCTTCCTAAGTATGATTTCGGCGAGGATGGGTTTCTTCACGTGCTCTGGCTTGTAAATAAGTCTCAAGTTCATCTGGTGATTAACTCCTCATGGGGATCTTGGCTGATGTCTTCTCGAGGAGGGGCTTGGATTCCCTCTCCGCTGGAAGGAGTTCGGCTGGCCTGTTCAGGAGGAATCGCTTCTCCAATATCCAGTCGCGGAGATTCTCCGCCACTTCCTCTGCGATCTTGAAGCTCGAGAGTGGTGAGCTGTTTATCTCGTCATCTTTAATCTGGACCTTGCCGGATTTCAATTCCTCATAAGAGGTCTTCTTGATGACGGGTCTGGTCCTCGAGGGGATGCCATAGTCGAGGATATCGGTGAGAATATCGGAGTCCTTAAGGGCTGCAGTTCTCGCAACCCTCTCATTGATTATGGGCACGGGTATTCCAAGGCCAACGTAAAGGGTTGTCCCATATCGATAGAATGTTGCGCCCCTCAGATAGCGCGCGCTCATCTGCTTCAGGTCGCCCCTCACCATTATGGTGCCGAACTGATTCTGCGGGCAGTGCTGTGTGCCCTCGCCGATGACATAACCCACGCCACCGCCGAGGAAGATCCTCGTCCCGATGCCTATCGTTTCGAAATTGCTGTCCTTGTAAAGCGGGCTTAACTGACCCGAACCCGAAAAGGTCACATTCCCATGATTCGGCAACAGCGTCCCCATGTAGGTGAAGATGGTCCTGCTCGTGCTGTTCGTCGCAGCGTTGTAGTGCTGGTAAGCATTTCTAGGATTAAGGAGTATTGCCTGATTTAAATCATCGAGCGTGATTGCAGTCTCGATGTATTTTCGGGGATAGCAGTCAGTCCCGTAGGCGTCAGCACGAAGATTGATCTCGCGTCCTGAGACAAGGTCCTCTATCACATGCCCTCCTCCGTATTCGAAACCCTTTGACTCGCTCATCGCCGTTGCACCGATGTACGCATCGACAGCCGCCAAACCCCGGTATGCGGGGACATCGTTCAGCCAGCAGTGCTGCATCTTTATGGGTGGGTCAGAGTGGCCGAAGTTCAGGAATGCGCCGCTGCTGCACATAGCACCGAATGTCCCAGTAGTGACGACATCCACCTCCTTGGCAGCTTTTTCGAGGCCAGAGCTCTCAACTGCGTCGATGAACTCATTCGCAGTTAGGACCGTGGCTTCGCCTCGTCTTATCCTATCGTTTATCTCCTCATACTTCCTCAGGGTTTCGCTTCCACGGACTTCCGACATGATAAACACCTCATAACGGCGTTATGTTTTGTTGCCGCTTCGATGCCCACATTTAAGGATTGATGCGATGTCGATGCACACGATTACTAGCTGTAATATATTACTCTGAGTAATAGATGCCAGATGACTGATTATACCCCTCTAAAGGGGATTCTAATAGGAACTATTCAAACCAGGTATTTCACGACGATCTTGCTCTTCATTTCGAAATAGTAGGAATTTCTCTACGGTAACATCTGACGATATCGTATGATCGACTGTTATCCTATCAGCTCACTCGATTTTCATTTCTCGGGTCCGGATATATGCGCCGTGCCAGTTGTGGTACCAGACATCGCCCGTGTACGCATTGACACTTAACATTCCATAGATCTTGCCATCCTTCATGATATCAAGGGTATAGTAGCCATAGAATATGTGCACATCTCCTACTTTTGCTACGGCTATGTGACTATCGAGATATCCTTGAGCATATCCCTTAGCCTGATCGACTGTGATCGTGGTGGCTCCTGTCGTAAAGCCCATCATGCCATACTTTGTATTCCACATCATATTCGGGCCTGGCTCAGGTCTGATGTCGCCGTATCCCCACATCGTAATCGGCCCACTCGTACTAGGCTTGTCGATTATCATCTCGAATGCCCCAATGCCGGTACTCTTCTCGTAGTAGACGATGTAGAAGTTGTATTGATATTCCTCGATCTCATCTATTGCAAGGTTCTTGTTATTCAGCGAATTCAGATAATTCGTCGCGATATTAACGGCCTCGCTCATGGTGGTAATGCCAGTAATTGGGTTCCACACGATGAACGCCAAGTAGGATGAAAGGATTAGACCGACAACGCCCCCAGCAATTAGGAGAGCGCCTAAAGCTCTTCTTGTGATATTCATTTCTTTAGCTCCTCCTTCATCCTCAGGTAATCTTCTCTTGTGATCTCTCCCTTCGCGTATCTCTCATTCAGGATCTCGATCGCTCTGCCTTCAGGTGGTGCGACCGATCCCTTTTCAGCCTTGGAACTGCTGAAAAATAGGTATATCCCTAACACTATCAGCACGATCAGTATAAGCCATATCAGAATCGAAGGTCCCCAGCCAAAGCCCATCATTCCTTCGCCATAACCCATCATCCCCCTGCCCATTTGCCAACCCCTGTAGCCGTACATGAAGCCCATCATTGGTATGAATATCAACGCCGCTACGATGACAACAACGGCGATTATGAGACCGACTTTATCTACTTCAGGCAACAAATTTCACTTCTAAAGTATATGTATTAAGAGCCACCCAATAACGTTCCTATTGCATTTTCTCTCATAATCCATCGATCAACTTTATCATTTTCCTAATATCTATGCTGAAATCATCAGTTATGACAAATTATCCCGCCATTACCACTATTTTTAACGGATATTGCGGTGGTCTCTAGCTCAGAATATCGAGCAAGCCGATAAAGAGGCTGGTTATTGGGGATCAATCCCGTGGTGCATGCATAGATACAGGAATAGTTCTTTTAGCGATTTTGCCGAGGATCATAAATCCTAGATTCTCACTCATCTTCAGCCACATCAGATGGAAGTCGAGGTCGTCATTCGGCAGGGGTTTGCTCGGCACCGGATCGTAGTAGTTGAGGCAGTGGGTGTTTTTTCTCCCCTCATATAGGGACTCAGCATTCCCCGATGTTCTTCACAAGCCAACAGCCACCATCTTGTCCAGGTATTCCTACCTGCTGAGCCCGATCTTCGTCACAGCATCCTCTTCCTGAACTGTGTACGTACAAATCGCTATTTCTCTTTAATAGTAGTGCTCTCCGCTACCACCTGAAACTTATCCCGATCGCGAGGAGGGCGCCAATTGCCATAATGGGAAAGATGATATAGAATGGGTATTGGACCTGCGTCATCAAGAAACTGAAGCAGACTGAAAGGATCAATATCAGTGGTCCGCTCAATCGAGTGCGACTTGCCATGGTCGGGGCCAACAGGTCCAATGCACCCTTATCAATTTTCCGGTCTTATTTAGATCAAAGATCGTCTGCTGCTCAGCAAGGGCACACGAAGCAGATAGTATGCCGGATTCGATCCCTTCTGGATCCCGAAAAGGCAAATGGCTTCCAACGTATTTTATCATTTCACGCGACTGGATATTGGTTGGGAACCGTATTTTTGATCGCGAATGCCATTTATTGGCAATCGATTGATTACACTTTTATCCTAGTTAGTGAGATCGTGGCAAAGACGAACATCGGTATCGACGCCAAGAATGGCGCGTAGTGTCCTAGATTATTGTACAGGTATCCGCCGAATATCTGGGAGGGGATCGAAGTGATCAGTGAGAATACGCTGAACATCGCCATCATCCTCCCCCGTGTCTCTTTTGTCGATAGATTGGCTTGGAGGGCCGTCAAGGAGGGGCCCAGGAGCGCGTTGCTCGCGCTTCCTATAACGCCCCAGGCTACGAGGTCGTCCATCCCCCTTGCACTCACGAATATCAGTTGGTTAAGAGGCACTGAAATCGAAGCGTAGATCACGCTCCTCTTCAATCCCACCCTTTCAGCTATCCTTGTGGCTGGAAAGAGGAGAGCTACGCTGATCATGCCGGTTAAATTCGTAACTAGGCCATAGATCCCGGGTTGCAATCCTAAAGCCCCTAACACGTAAAGCGATGTATAGGGCACGGTCATCCCAGCCCCTATGCTGATTAAAACGGAATAGAGGAGGAGCCTCTTAACCCCGTCACTCGCCTGTTTCAGGATTAAGGCGTTGTCCTTTACGAAGTCTGAGATGAAGTGAGAGATCCCCTTCTCACTCCTAGTTCCTCGGTATGTCTCCTTCAGCTTTATTGCCCTGTACGAAACGCCGATGACGCCGAAGAGCCCGCTTAGGAAAAAAGCTATGCGCAGGCCGTTCAACATACCGAACCTCTCCATAAGCATACCCCCCATATACGGGCAGAACATCGAGGGCAACGATGTGACTAATGTGTAACTCGCTATGCCTCTGGCTCGAAGCTCCGGTTGCATCGAGTCGGTAAGTATGGCATTGAATGCTGGGCCATAGACCCCTGCGATCGATGCCAAAGTGATCGGGATGATGAGCAGATGGTATTGATCGATAAAGATGTATACGAAGGCAGATGCCGCGCTCATGAAACTGAAGACGATGATGACTTTCTTCCTCCCCCAAGCGTCTGCCACGTATCCGCCAACCAGTTGCATTAAAGCTGTCAGTGCTGAACTCATAGCCAAGAGGTACCCGATGAACAGGGAATCTGCGCCCAAAGCATTGAAATATATGGACTGGTAAGGATTGGCCATCGAGCCGCCAATGCTCCAAATGGCAGCGCTCAATGCAAGAATCCAGGCACCGGCCGGCAGATAAAAAATCTTCTTTATGTCAGGGAATTTCATCTTCTAGTACCCATTTGGCCACAGATACCCAACCGCTTGCGCCCGTCGTAATTTATGGGGAGATATTTATACATGATGTTATGATAATTTTTTATTATTAACAATCTTTAATGGCCATGCCAGATCAAATTTTCATCGTGGTAATTTCGAATTAATTGAAAAAAAACAATCAACTCACAGCCAATCAATTGCTTTTTTTCTACCCATCTGTACCTAATCGAGATCCATGCATAGGAAACGATATTTAAGGGGAGAAGGTGCAATAACTCTCTCGGTTGGAACGATGGGCTATGAGAGAGGGCTGTCAGCGATATACCTAGAGGACACAAAGAGGGTCGCTCAGATCGAGTATATCATGCACACGAAGCTTATTGAGAGTTACGCTGGCTTCGACCCCTTCAGGGATCCCGAAAAGGCCCTTGCTAGGACGTATAGGGCACTCGATACTGACTTCATCTTCTACACGCAGCATTCGGTCGACATCTCTGGTGTAGATGGCAAGAGGAGCGAGGACTACTTCGTCACAAAGGAGAACTGGTCGAAACTCTACCCGAGCACTTGGAGGATAAGACACGACATATCCTCAGAGGAAGATGTCCTGAACTTCGAGCCTAGCGCGGGGGATCGGTCCTTCGAGCAGGTCTTGGAGAACTTCCAAGAGACGCACGCTAAATATCAGAAACTCTACTCGAGCCAAGTCGTCCCAGGTGGCTACTACTGCACGACATTCATGTGGTGCGTGATGCGCTTTGGGCTTGAATGGACGATGAGGGCTGCGGCTCGAGATCCGAGGAGATTCGAGAAACTCCTCAATCGTTTTGCCGAGATCTCGATGAGGGACTTTAGAGCTTGGTCGATGTGCGACATCAAGGCCTTCATCAGCCACGATGATATCTGCATGACCGAGGGCCCAATAATGAATCCCGCTTGGCTTCGCAGATACGTCTTCCCGTGGTACGTGAAATTATGGCAGATGCTGAAGAGTAAGGGGATATGCGTTATCTTCTGCTCGGATGGCAACATTGACAGGATAATTGACGATGTAGCTGAGGCCGGTGCTGATGGCTTCATCCTTGAACCGAGCTGTGACCTCGAGGGCGCCGTGAGGAAGTATGGGGATGAGAAGGTGATAATGGGAAATGTGGACCTTAAGGCTTTAACATTTGGGGGGAGTGAGGATATCGTGAGTGAGGTCTCTAGGTGCCTCCGTACGGCCGGTCATTGCCCCGGATACTTCATCAATGTGACGGGATCCATACCAGATAATGTTCCGCTTGAGAATCTCGAGATTTATTTCAATACGTTCAGGAAGTATGGCGTAAGGCCCGAGCGCTCGTGACAACTTCTGAGGGAGTGAGGATATAGGAAGCCGTCATTTGGGGAAAACTTAAGATGATTCTCGATCCTCAAAGCACATGGACAAGAACATCACATACCTCGGTAGTTATTATCCTCATCATGCGGAGGCTGATATGAAGGAGATCGCTGATTGCGGTTTCACGAGCATGACGTTCTGCATCAATGAGCTTGACTGGTGGCGCTATAGGGATGTGGCCAGGAATACGGTCAAGGTCGCACACGATCTCGATCTTCAGGTGTTCGTAGATATGCACGGTTTCGGGCAGTTCGCTGGGCCGCATAGCTACTACTTGGCAGAGCATCCTGAGTGCTGCCAGATCGACAACCGAGGAGATATAGCCTGGAATAGGGGATGCCCGAACAATTTCACATACTTGACTTGGCTGACGAATACGGCAAAGGAGATCATCGGGTACGTCGAACCTGATGGGATGTTTTGGGATGAACCACATTTTGCGAGCAGCGACGATTGGCCAACGGTGTGGAGCTGTTCATGCGAACATTGCCAAGCTGAGTATGAGAAACAATACGACGCACCGCTTCCGGAGGCGCTTACACCCGATGTCTCCGAATTCCGCGAGGTAGCGGTATATAGTCTCCTCGAGAAGCTCATTAGGGCAGCCCGTGATGTAAACCCGAAGATCCACAATCAGCTCTGCCTTATGCCCGATCTGACCGGCATCCATGGCTTCAGATCCTGGGAACCGGTGAAGAACATCAAGGACCTTAGGACGTTTGCGACGGATCCATACTGGGCTTGGAGTGGGCAGAAGTTCGAGTGGTTCGTGGACTGGAGCAGAAAGTGCATCGAATTCTCCCATCAGCACGATATGCTTGCTCAGATCTGGGTAGCGCTCATAAAGGTTCCAAGAGGAAGGGAGGGGGATCTACTCACCCCGACAATACTCAAGGCAGCTGAGCTCGGTGCCGATTCAATAGCCACATGGTCATATCGCGGAGGGCCTGGATCTATATTCGCGTGCGGGGATCCTGACAAAGCTTGGGGGGTTCTAGTGGAAGCCTACGGACAGATCTAGAGGAATGACAGTTTCATTGATGGGAATTTTATAGCTGAGGGGATAGAGGGGACCAGAAGGAATAGATTTAATTTCCTACGTTAGGGAGCGCGGTGTGAATGAAAAGGGAATTCTCCGTGGGAGCAGTTCTGTTCAGGAGAGACACCGGTCGCAAATATCTTCTCCTCCACTACGAGGCCGGTCACTGGGACTTTCCGAAAGGGAATGTTGAGAAGGGCGAGAAGCCAGAGGATACTGCCAAGAGGGAGATAAAGGAGGAGACGGGCATAGAGGATATCCGATTCATACCAGGATTCGACGAGAAAATAAGGTATTTCTATAAGAGGGAAAGAACTACAATAACTAAGGAAGTTGAATTTCTACTGGCTGAGACCAAGTCCGAGAATGTCAAACTATCCTTTGAGCACACGGGATTTGAATGGCTGGAATATGAGGGAGCATACCGACGAACAACTTTCCGAAATTCGAAGGACATACTCAAGAAGGCAGAGAGCGTCTTGACCGAACTTGAAGGCAAGCGATCCATTTAGACCGCGATGATCTGCCCGATCGATTTAATCGGGTTCTTGTTCGATTCTTTGGGGAAAGCACCTCGATCTGATGAGGAGGGTTGTAAGCAGGATCATCAAGGCCGCGATGATGAGGGCAGCAATTATTAGAATTGGCCCCTGTGGACCAGATCCGATGACTATCGGAATTGGCCCTATGAAGATCACAATACCAGTGGAAGTTGAAAGTGAAGAAGAGCCTGGGATCTGATTCAAAGACTCAATGGTGATCAAGATGAACCCGATGAAGCTCAGCAAGAAACCAATGAAGATTAGCCTTGGTCCCAGCCCTGAAAGGATCTCGCGAGATGTGCTCATGGTCGAACGCCCACCATCGATATGATGTATAAGGCAATAATGGCCAGAGCCAAGATGGCCATCACGCCAACCCACTTCTTATCAGTGCCGAATAAGATAGGAATTGGGCCAATCATTATCAAGCCCCCTCCGCCAACTTTCCCCTTGCTTCCCCTTCTACCACTGGTGAGCATTGAAAGGACCATGCCGATGAATACCACAATAAATCCTAGGAAGATCAGGAGTATCCCCAATCCCATAAGGCTCAATGTTAGCTCTATATGATGATAGTATATGGGATATAGATAAACTATCTGCTTATAGAGATTTTAAAGCTTGGCGTTCGATCATATTTCGAAATTTCCGGTCTCGATATCTATTCTAGACTAAATCTATCCACAATCTTATCGCCAGTTGAGAGAGAGTCGCTTAAATACAGTGGCCCCTTGTTATCTAGCCAATCTACCATCCAGCGAGTTTCATGCCGTTCTCATTGCAGGAGATTACCAATAGATACGCCATCTGGCAAGGGCTATTCTACATCTTCAAATTCCCTTTTAGGGCGCGCAACAAGCTTTAAAAATACCAAATCGTGTATATCGTGTATAACGTATAGGAATGAACGCCGATTGTATAGTATTACTACAAATTCCAATTCACAGCCTCCCGACGATCGAAGGGAGAGGGAGGAGTATTGTTTCGGGGTACCTAGACCCTGGTTTCTGCCTTTTATTGGAGCGGCTTTGGTCCTCATTGGAATCTTTTCATTACTTCAGGCGTTTTACCCGAGTATGCCGAACGCATGGCCATTGATATTGATCATCTTCGGTGTGCTAATCATAATTGCGGCGATCTCCAGACCAAAGAGAAGATAACGATTAGGAGATGAGGGACTTTTTATGACCTTATGGTTAAGTGCGGGACGAATAACGCCGAAGGTTGTGTTGTATGCACCAACTGCGGTGCAAGTCTGGTGACAGGCAAATACGATAATGACCCCCCACACCGAGATGAATGCTTCGGTCTCCCTTGGGGTGGCGCGATTATCGGAACCGTGTTTGGCCTATTAATAATACTGATCGGCATATCTTGGCTCTTGGGTTTTGAATTCTGGACTCTATTCTGGCCGATTGTGTTCATCATAATAGGTATTTGGATTATATCAAGATCTATTAGGCGGGGACGCTAATTCGCATGACTTGATACCACAATCACGGCATATTTCCCTGTGGTCCCATTCGGAGAGCGATATTCACGTGTAAATCCAAAATGGAATCAAGAGGATGATGAAGAGATCTGATGCCAGATCATGAACGAAAGCATCAATACCGATAAGGACGAGTGATGCCCCGAGGACGAAGATTAAGTTAAAGAGCAGACGCATGGAACTGCTGCGATCCTTGAGAAGGGGGAATTGGAGAAGTCCAAGGGAAACCCCAACAATCCCGAGATAGACCATGACGGTACCCTCGATCCTCCAATAGCCGAGGAAATAAGTCATAGTTACAGGTAGGGCTAACAATGCACCCAGAAGTAATCCAGTGCAGCTGGCACAGAGTATGTCACCCCCTATCTTTATGACGTGTGAGGAGTAATTTGGGCAGTCGTAGCGATGCCCGCGCACAACAAATGGAGCCCTGTGAGCGGTCGATCCATTCCCAATAGGATATACACTATTGCTATCCCTAAGGTGAAATGCCCGTGAGCACCTCCTCGGATATAAAGTCGCGAAAGCCCCCAGCACACAGATCGATGCGAAGATAGAACCGATGATTGGTTTTCGCCAGAGGTAATCCTCGGCCACTTGATTTTCTAGCGTAAACATCCCAGCGAGGAAAAGGCCGAAGAAAGAGACGGCTATCGAAAATAAATGATAAGGATATCGGATTGTACTGTGGGATTTGGCCATTGCTTTCAATACAGTCCTCTCAGCTTCTTCATTACACCACCGAGGGCCATATACCAGTAGACCCTCCTCGTCATCTCATTCGTGGAGAAGAGACCCTTGAATCTCCTGCCCCAAGAACCATAGAAGTCCCGATAGCACCCATAGAGCTCCTCCTGGACCTCGTTCCTCGAGAGGGTTTCAGTTGGCATTATGGCGTGAACCATGTCGTAATTAGACCAGTTCCAATCCTCAATCCACTCATTGCACTTGGCCAGCTCGAACACCTCAGTCCCCGGGAATGGCGTTAGAATCCCGAAGATCGCCAGATCGGGATCGAGATCGTTCACGAACCCCCTCATGTTTGAGATCGATTCCGTGGTATCCTTTCGCTCTCCGAGTATGAACATCGTATGGGCGAAGATGTCGTTCTCCTTCAGTAGCTTCACGGCGCCCTTGATATCTTCTGGCCTTAACCCCTTATTGTAATTATCAAGGGTCGATAGGCTATTGCTCTCTGCTCCCAAAAGGACCCAGCGCAGACCTGACCTGCGCAACTTGGGCAGAAGGCCACGGTTCCTCACGACATCGTCGCACCTAGCCTGCACAAACCACATTATGTCGTCCGAAATGCCTGTTCGAACCAGTTCATCTGCCAAGTCGGTAGCTCGTTCGCCAAATCCCAGGTTATCATCGGTCAACCAGATGAATCTGCTACCATATTTCCTATAGCACAGCTCCATCTCGTCTGCGATTCGCTTGGAGGACTTGGCCCTAAATCTCCCACCCCAATGTCTCCACTGAGAGCAGAAGGTACAGCGATGCGGACACCCCCTCGATCCCTCGACCAGTGCATAGCTCGTTCTAGGTCCTGCCATGACGGAGAAATGATACTCATGGATTACATCATCGACGAAGTGGTATCCCGGGAATGGAAGGTCGTTCAAATTCTCAATCAGAGGTTGAGGGGGATTGTGCAGGATCTTCCCATCTTTTCTAATTGAGATGCCATTTACTTTCGTAAGCTGAGACTTTTGAGAGGATGCCCGTACTAGCTCCACGAGGGCCAGTTCCCCCTCACCGCGGACGATCACGTCAATCTCCGGGTAGATCTCTAGGCTCTCATGAGCAAGCGCGGTGAAATGCTGACCTCCTGCTACGGTCAATACATTTGGATTGACCTTCTTCGCTATTTCAAGAGCCCGAACGGCGACATAGGTGTTACAGGTTGCTAGGGCACTTGAAGCGACTAGGTCAGGGCTGAAGGATTCGATGTATTTCTGGAGTCCTTTCCAGTCCAGGTGCTTTGCTTGACAGTCCAGTACCTCTATATCGACATCCCTGATTTTCTCCTCGAGGAACGCCGCGAGCTGGAGGATTCCATATGGTGGTGGGAGATATTCCCCCATCAAGAACCAATAGTCCTTAGGCGGCTCAACGAAGAGAACCTTCAGGTATTTTCACCAGTGCTCTTATCCACATAGCTGGGATTTGAGCTTGATGGCCAAGCGAATTAGCACTTGAGATCGACGAATCGATCCCAGGAGAGGCCAATGAAAGTGAATGCGATGTGCTGTGCTCAGCTACCTGACCGCAATTGAGATAAGCTGATGCAGTCCTACTCCGCCAATATGATGAAGATATCTGCCACGACCGTAATGCTCCCACAGTACGACATGGACGAGACCGCTGCCCTGCTCTCCCGCCTGGGCTATGATGGCGCCGAGTGGCGCATCAGATGGATTCCGGAGGGGGAGAGGGGAAAATCGTACACCCCATGGGGTAACGTCAAGAACGACTATACCCCTCAAATGTTCGCCGAGAATCCCGAGAAGTTAATCGAAGTATCAAGGCGACATAAGATCGCAATAGCGGGAGTGGCATGTAGCGTCTCAGCCAATGATCCGAAGGATATCGAGCTCCTCGCCAAAGGAGCATCTGTAGCGAAAGCTCCCTTCATCAGGGTGGTAGCGCCTCGCAATTACGATCGGAAGGTGAACTATAATGTGCTCTTCGCAGAGGCTACCGAGGCCTTCTCAAAGGCCCTGGACATCACGAGGAGCTATGGGGTTAGAATACTGATAGAGATGCATGTTGGGACCATCTTCGTGAGCAGCGGGCTGGCGCACAGGTTTGTGTCCCGGTTCGAGCCCTCCGAGATAGGCGTCATATACGATCTCGCGAACATCATCCAAGAGGGATACGAGAATCCGAGGATGGCGGTGGAACTGCTAGGACCATACATTGGCCATGTCCATCTAGGAGGCAGCGTGCCGAAGCCCGGCCCACGTCAAGCTGATGGCACCATCAATTGGCACTGGGAGGGCACGCCACTGGCTGAGGGCGTCCTGGATGTGAAGCAGGCAATCCGCGACCTGAAGGCGGTCGGATATGATAAATTCATATCCGTCGAGGACTTCAGGGATCTGCCGACCGAAGGGAAACTGAAGGAGGACATAGCCTATCTCCGCGCGGCAGTGGCTTCGGCATAGAGCCCGTACCAGTTAGAAATTAGAGCACTTCTCGCTCTCCGCCTCTAGCCCTACTCTTATATGGTCAAGGGATGACACTGGGAGCTGAGCTGCGATGTCAATTAAACGGGTTAAGTGCGGAGTTGTTGGTTGCGGTGTAATAGCGAATGACGTCTACCTACCAACCATCAAGGACAAGGCCGAGCTCGTCGCCACCTGCGACATCATGGAGGAGAGGGCCAAGAGGAGCATGGAGCTCTGGGGAGCAAAGGAGTATTACAATAACATCGACAATATGCTGAGGAAGGCTGACATCGAGGCCGTCTTCATCCTAACGGCCATGGGAACGCACGCCCTTCTCGCCGCAAAGGCCGCCAGGGCGGGCAAACATGTGCTGATCCAGAAGCCATTTGCCACGAACATCAGGGATGCGGAAGTGGCCTTTAGGGCCATAAAGAAGGCACGTGTGAAGGTGTTAGTGGAGCCGAACGTTCAGATGAGCCCCCTGTACCAGAAGGCGAAGGGCATCCTGGACGAGGGAGCGATAGGCAATGTCTACTGGTTCAGGGCAGGATTAGGAAGGGGCCCACCAACCTGGAGCGAGAAGACCTTCTTCACGAGACAAGCCGGGGGCCCGATCTTCGATCTCGGTGTGTACGATATCGCCGCTCTAACGTTCCTCCTGGGACCAGCGGCAAAAGTCACGGGACTTGCGAAGATATCGATCCCCGAGGCGGCCATCGTTCCAGATGAACTCTTCACGGAGAACCTCGCGCACAGGCCGTATGAATCGTTCTGGAAGAAGCTCGAGGCAGCGAAACTGAGCCAGAGGATAAGGGTTGGAGCCGAGGACAATACCTTCACGCTCCTGAACATGAGGGGCGGAAGCCTGGGATGTGTGATAGCCAACTTTGTGACGCCAGACGGCATTAGGAGGGACAATGGAAATATGCCCGGCATCGAGATCTATGGCAGCAAGGGCGCCCTCTTCATCGACGGGCAGACCCCCCTATCCATCCTGACACTTAAGAAGGAGAGCAAGTACTATACGCCCGATGGCTGGTACCATGTGCCGAAAGAGGAGCTGCCCAGATGGAACTATTACGTTGCCTCCACTGAACACTTCCTCGACTGCATAGTAAGTGATCGAGATCCCCTTCCGAGCATAGAGTGGGGGATGCACGTCAGCGAGATAATGATAAAGTCCATTCAATCCTCTAGGACGGCAAGGACCCTGAAGCTGAATTCCACCTTCCGTTGATGTGATCCGTGTTCATCTGCCGTAGCGAGATTGTGATCAAACCATTCCCACAGTTTATATCCGTAGATATTTGCAGTAGCCTTAAGGTGTGAATGATATGATCAGAGAGGCACCCATAACGTTCGCGAAGGAATGGAAGGTCATCGCCAAGGACAAACGATCATGGGCTTGTGGGATTTATGTGCCGAAGAGCAGATCGATCGGAGACCTCCGATACTTGGAGAAGCACGATTGCCCGGAGCTTTTCTATCTGATAAGTGGATCCGTGAAGCTTGTGACGATGGACCGCGGAAAGGTGAGGGTCATTCGACTTACGAGGAAGAGGGCGGTTGTCATTGATACTTGGCACAACGGATTCAGCGACAGTAAAAGGCTGGGGGCTGCGCTCGTGGTTGAGAGGGGCAAGGTCAGGACGCAGTACCTGAAGCTCGGAAGGAAAAAGCGGTAAATCTGAATTCGGCAAGAACGAAGCCCTAATGCAAAATCGCATACGCAGCCGAACGTTCCGGCAGACGCCATGATTTTATTGATAACGACGCAATGCTGGTCTAATCCTAACTAACTATATTTTCGCGTCAGCAAGCTTCCATTGAGAGAAAGGACTGAAAGTATGCTACTATCAATTATTTTTGGCATGGCTATATAAATTGTCGATGTGCATATTCCTTGTTCTATACTGAGGCACACCTTAAGGCGATCCTATGATCGGCACAACTGTTGCATTTGGAGCGTATTGTTTCGCTTCATCAAGTGTTGAAAAGTAGTTGTATTTCACGAAAAATGCTTTAGCCTCATCTGAAACTAGATAATTCAGAAATTGCTGAGCAAGGTCGCGGTCCTCGGTGTATTTGCTGATCGCCGCCGGGATATATGATATCTTCGGTATTTTTCCAGGAGTTATCCAGACTATGTCAGAGACGTTAGTGTTCCAGTAGTAGAAGACGTGCCAACCTATTACAGCGTCAACCGAACCTATCGCGATTAGGGATTGGAGCTGAGGAGCGCTACTGGCGTATGTAACTATGTTCGGTTTAACGGCATTCCAGAGGTTGCTGTCATTAAGTAGTTCTAAAGCATACACGCCCACGGCGACCGATTTGGTATCCCCGATCGCCACCCTCACGCCGGGTTTGGCCAAGTCCTCGAGTGACGTAATGTTCTTGGGATTGCCTTTTTGAACTATTATGGCGGGAACCAGATAGGCGAGGATCCTTACAGTATCCGCGTATGTGACATTATTTTTGTTAGCGCTCGACATGAAATCCGGCGACCCTGGAGCATAGATGTCCCCCACCTTAGCGATCATCATGGATGTGAGCAGCGTTCCCGCTGACCCGTACGTCGCCTCAACCCTTACTCCCGTCTCTGCTTCATATTTATCCACTATTTCATGCTCAGGCACTTCGGCAGCAGACCCGAAGAAGACCCTGAGAACTCGTGGCCTGTTTAACCAGGAGTAGTAGATACCGCCCTCAAAGCTCATGTACGCTGTAATGACGAGTACGATCAAGAGTGGTGCTATTTGTTTAAGCTTCATTTGCTGTTTCAACACCTATGATATTAAATTCCAGCCATATCCGCACATTCCACTGATTATTTTCGATGCGCATGGCTATGATGTCACCCTTAAGGTTCAGACTGGTCCCCTTCCACCTAACTTTCTCATAGCGAGGAGAACTGCTACTGAGATCACAATAAGAATGAAGACCGTTGTAACGGCTTTTGCGATGTCCGCCACCCCGAACTGTAGAAATATGGCTATGGGTAAGGTCTCAGTCTTCATCCTTGTTGCGCCAGCGAGCATGACGGATGCACCAAATTCTCCCACGGCCCTCGCCCAACACAGGATTATTGAGGACAGAAGGCTTGTCCTCGCCAGCGGTAGCGTAACATGGAGGAAGGAGTATAGACTATTGCAACCCAATGTTCTTGCCGCCAGCTCATATTTGGGATTGATGTTGTCGAATGCGTTCTTCATCAGTCTAATGGCCAGCGCGCTTATGACAGTGAATTGGGCCAATACCAACCCGGCTGGCTCGAAAACAAACTCTATCGCATGTTGCTGTATCATTATGCCCATAGGCGTTGAGAAGAAGATCAAGAGTGCTGCACCCAATGATATGGGGGGCATCACAATGGGGATGTCTAAGATCGTATCAACGATATTCTTGCCGGGAAAACTATATCTTGAGAGTGCATAAGCTGCTGGAATGCCTAACGCAATTGCCATCGCCATCGCCAGAGTTGCAGTAAAGACACTCAAGTTGATAGAAAAGAGGACTTCATCGCTGGTCAATGTCGAAACGAAAGTCGAAAGGTTCACGTACGAGGTCATGGAAATTATTATGCCCACGAGAAAGAGGACGATGAATATAAGGGAGCCAATGCTTACTAATACGAAAGTCCGATCTGTTATTAAGGAAGCTTTACTCAACACTAGACCACCTCCTCCCTAAACCGGTTCGACAATGGCATTTGGTGCGTATTGTTTTGCCTCTTCGACTGTTGTGAAGTAGTTATATTTCACGAAGTATGCTTTAGCCTCATCTGAAACTAGATAATTTAGGAATTGCTGAGCAAGGTTGCAGTCCTCGGTATATTTGCTGATCGCCGCCGGGATATATGCTATTTTGGGTATTTTATCGGGCTTTATCCAGATGATATCGCTGCTGTTGGGATTCCAGTTATAAAATACATGCCAACCTATAACCGCATCTACTGATTTTAGGACAGGAAGTGATGCAACCTTCGAGCAGCTATCGACGTATACGACTACATTCGGTTGCACGGCCTCCCAAAGGTTGTTGAATTTCAGGAGGTCAACAGCATACGCCCCCACACATACGGACTTGGGATCGCCTAACCCGATCCTTATTCCAGGCTTTGCTAAGTCCTCCAGCGACGTAATGTTCTTCGGATTGCCCTTTTGGACTATTATGGCGGGAACCAGATAGGCGACGATCTCGACCGTATCCGCATACGTTACGTTGTTCTTATTGGCGCTCGTCATGTAATCTGGCGACCCTGGTGCATAGATATCCCCCACCTTAGCGATCATCATGGATGTGAGCAGCGTTCCCGATCCACCGTACGTCGCCTCAACCCTTACTCCCGTCTCTGCTTCATATTTATCCACTATTTCATGCTCAGGCACTTCGGCAGCAGACCCGAAGAAGACCCTGAGAACTCGTGGCCTGTTTAACCAGGAGTAGTAGATGCCTCCTTCAAAGCTCATATAAGCGGTAATAGCTAGTATGATTAAAAATGCTGCAATTTGTTTTGTTTTCATCCTTAATTTACCCCATTGCGCTATATTGACTGCTGGAGGTCAATATTAAATATATAAAATTAACCATAATATTGACTCCCGTTGGAGAATATTATTGGCCATGTAACAGAATCCTTATATGGAAAGCCCAAGGGGACTGATTTCGAAATGAACAAAAGATCGAAGGCACAGAAAGTGACACTCGACGTCTTTCCGACCGGAATCTGTGGCTGCGGTCAAAGGGAAGGGGAGAATACGGAGCTGTACAAGCTCATGAAGGGCGTAAAGAAGGACTTCCCGTCCGTAACCGTGAATATAGCGGAGTATGGAACCAAGATAGACGAGGCCTTCTCAAGGTTAAACGAGATACTTGAAGTGAGCGGCAAGAAGAAGCTCGTCAAACTTGGGCTCGGCGCCCAGGTCTTCAGGAGCGTTATACCACTGGTCGCCATAAACGGCAAGATCGCCTCTGTCTCCGAAGTCCCCAAGAAGACCGAGCTCTATACCAAGATCAAGACCGCAATGAAGGTTCCCTCGAAGAAGTAGAGGCCAACCGCGAGAAGCCTTGCGAGCTCTCTGAACAAATTCCATAAGAACACCCAATAGCTTATCCCTCTTTTCTTTGGGTAATTCCCTTTCCCTTAGCAGATATTATATGGATGCCATTGTATCATATTCGCTAGTCGTCTTTTCTCAACCCTTATCGATTTGATCCCTTTTCTCGGCCTCCACTACTCTCGCTTTGTGAATCTCGGGAGCGAGCCACCTGTGCTGGTGGAAACTATAGGTGCTCTAACCTCTCCCTGCCGAGTTTGCGCGATAGCATATTTAATCGAATAGTTTAGGAGTTTACCGTAAGGGATCATCTTCACCTCACATTATCAAATCCAGTCTTCGCCGCTTGCATTTTCTGATCTCAATCCATGTTCCAGGATCGTCGCGTATTATTTTAAACGTCTCAACCTTGGCCTTTGCTAAACATTTTGTGACTGGCCACTTTGCAGGAGGTAGGACGTTTTGCCCACGTGAGCTTTCGAAGTGGGCTCTGATTCTTTCCTTCAATATTTTCCTCTCTCCCTTTGGCAGATATCTGTGTAGGCCACCACCAACGAAGGCAATCCCTGAAGGAGCTAATACCCTGTGGATCTCCTTAAGAGCTCTAGCCAGATCCTTCCAGAATAGCAAAGAACCTCTACTGACGATAAGGCTAATAGTTTCATCAATAAAAGGTAAGTAGTGAACATCCGTTCGCAGGCCCTTCACTTCATGAGGCACGCCAAAGTGCTTGGCGTTGGCCATTGCCTCATCCAACACTGTTCTGTTGATATCTATGAGATAAACTTCTAGACTGGTTCTCTTGGCTAACTCTATGCCCAGAAGACCTACACCACTGCCAATGTCAAGGCAGACTCCTTCCATTATGCTGTAGTCATCCACTATCTGATTTGCCAGGGATGAGTACAATATGGGTGGAAAGAGAGCCGGATATGGTACCTGAGCATCTCTTACCGTGCAGTCTTCATCTTTACGCGACATTTTTACATATAAGCCACGTATAAGCCCGCTTAAATGTGTCCTTCCCGATTCGAGCAGACCCTTATGGGCTGCTGCTGGGCCCTTGACTGTTGTTCGATGGTTCTCCGGGATGGATGGTGGCAAGGTAAGGGTGAAATAAAAATATGGGAGATATAATTCCTTTCCTGCCGCCATATATTTAAAATATTACCTAGGAATAGTATATATACTTATTAGAGTGAATGTCTATAGCCTATGTAGAAAAAGGATAATACGACCCACATGGTGGATAACTGTGCTCTGTGGTGATACTTACTTTGGATGAACGCATGTTAAACGAACTGATCGCGGAGACCGACACAACTTCCTTGCTCAGTGATATCCAAATCTACCTCAATTGGGTCATCACGCGATCCAGACGGTGGGCCATATCCACCTTATTCAGGGGTATGCCGGGATTGAGCGACGGTTGTGGCATGGATACTTACTTGGGTGACTATGTGGGCAAGCCCGTTGGTGACTGCTTTAGGGATCTGTTTGCATCGAATGAAACGTTACACTTAACCACAGGTATATCCTGCCTGAAAAGTGCCCTTCCCACGCCCGACGGCTGGTTTGAGGGCAATGCTATCGACTTTTTCGAAAAACTGGCACGCACGCGGCGCACATGCTTCATCGGCCATTTCAGGGAGGGAGCGAACTGGCGTGACCTTGGCTATCCGGTCGACATCATCGAGCTGTTCCCGCAGCCAGGTGACATTCACTGGGATGATTCGCACGAGGTTCTGTCAAGAACCGAAATCGTCCTGATTACGGGACTTACGCTCATAAATAACACCTTTGACGAGGTGATACGCCGCACCCCTCGGGCGTCAATCCGCGTGCTCTTGGGTCCAACGGTGCCCTTCAGCCCGGTGTTCTTTGCACACGGCATCCACTTCATCGGGTCTACGCTGGTAGAGGACATCGACAAGCTGGCATCATTCTGTCGTCTAGGGGGAGGGAGCATCGCCAAGGCTCCACAGGGCACATTGAGGAGGGTCAACCTAACGCACCTGCCTTAGTTGAAGGGTATTGCCCGAGAGGTGGGATAGGTTGGCGTTATGCAGGATGATGTAAAGCCATGATAATAATTTGGTCGCGTTCAATAGTCGGTTAGATTAAGAGGCTTACAGCCTCCCTGTGCTGTGAGTGACACAAAACAAGGAGGAAGTAAGCCAGGTGAATAGAGTTGAAGTCGCGGATATAGACCTTTCCAAC
>Ga0315282_10000988_pt1 | contig 55021 bp, 47 predicted proteins | sample YL17G07_20_MG_FD_203693 | JGI IMG/M metagenome (GOLD analysis project Ga0315282, IMG submission 203693) | Sediment microbial communities from Yellowstone Lake, YNP, Wyoming, USA - YL17G07_20 | ecosystem: Environmental > Aquatic > Freshwater > Lake > Sediment | place: USA: Wyoming | collected...
ACATACCGTATATGTACCTTTTTATGAGGTACATATACGGTATGTGTACCCACTAAACTTAATTATTATTAGACTTCGAGGTTGTAGTCCTTTATTTTTTTATCCAGGGTGGGGCGGCTGATCTTCAGGACCTGGCTGGCCCGGGTCTTGCTCCCCTTGACCGCGGCCAGGACATACTGGATATATTCTTTTTCGATCTCTTCGAGCGAGACGAGCTCCCGGGAAAAGAGCTTCCGTTCCTCGGCTTCCATGGGCAGATTCTCCTTGAGAACGACATCTCCCTTGGCCAGGATGACGGCCCTCGTCAAAGCGTTCTCGAGCTCCCGGACATTTCCCTTCCAGGGTATGTCCATCAGAATTTTCATGACATCCGGCGGGACCTTGCGGACATTCTTCCGCAGCTCGCGGTTGATTTTTTCGAGAAGGTAGCCTATGAGCTCGGGGATGTCTTCTTTGCGTTCACGGAGCGACGGCAGATGGATTTCGACGACTTTGAGCCGGTAATAAAGATCCTCCCGGAACTTGCCGCTTTCAATCAGCGTCCTGAGGCTTTGGTTCGTCGCAGCGATGATGCGGGCTTCGGTCTTCAGGATCTTCTCTCCGCCGACTTTCATGAAATCGCGCGTTTCGATGACGCGGAGGAGTTTCGACTGGAGGTTGGGAGAAATGTCGCCAATCTCGTCCAAGAAGAGCGTCCCCTTGCCCGCAATCTCGAACTTCCCTTTGGTCTCGCTCACGGCGTCGGTGAAGGCCCCTTTGACGTGGCCAAAGAGTTCGCTCTCGAGCAGCGTGTCCGTGATGGCCGAGCAATTGATGACGATGAATGGCTCGTCGCGATACGGGCTGTTGTAGTGGATCGCCTTGGCCACCAGCTCTTTTCCGGTGCCGCTTTCGCCCTGGATGAGGACATTCGTCCGGGTGTTGGCCACGGAGCCGATGAGCTTGTACACTTGCCGCATCGGCAGGGAATGGCCGATGATATTGTCGATGGTGTATTCTTTCTGCTTTTCTTCGACCAGGTAGCTGACTTTCTCTTCGAGCGCCTTGACCTGGAACGCCTTCTCGACGGTCAGATCCAGGGCGATGTAATCGAGCGGCTTGACCAAATATTCGAACGCCCCGAGTTTGATCGCTTCGACCGTCGTTTTCATGTCGTCATAGGCGGTCATGATCAGGACGGCGGAGCGGTTCGTCTGGTCCTTCATCTGGCGGAGGACCTCGAGCCCATCCGTATCGGGAAGCCGGATGTCGAGGATGACAAGATCGGGGCCCATCTCGGCGTATTTTTTCAAGCCGGATTCTCCGTCTTCGGCCGTCTGGACCTCGAAGCCCTGCTTCGACATATGGGAAGACAAGGTTTTACGGATGAGCGAATCGTCGTCGACAATGAGAACAGATTTCATGATTCCCCCTCGCATGGAATAAGAATTTCGAAGGCCGTCCCGGGGCTCCGTTTTTTGACAACACGGATCAAGCCTTTATGCTGCTCGACGATCTTCCGGGCATTGGCCAGGCCCAGGCCGAAGCCCGACGGCTTTGTCGTGAAGAAAGGCTCGAAGATATTCTCCCAGTCCTTATCCGGAATGCCGCAGCCGTTGTCGGAAATCCGGACCCGAACTTTTTTGGCCCGGGCCTCGCCAACCAAAGAGGCCGACAGACTGACCTTCCCGCCGTCCTTCACGGCTTCGCAGGCATTGCGCAGGACATTCAGGAAAACCTGCCGAATTTTATCCCCGTCGACGAGGACCTCGGGAAGGCCGTTGTCGAATTTTTTTTCGACCGCTATCTTTTTTTGCTGAAAACAATCCGCCATCAGCTTGATCGACTCTTCGAGGATCTGCGACATCGGAAAACGGGCGAGCTGGAGACCGGAGACGCGCGTGAAATTCAAAAGTTCCTTGATGAACTTCTCGATCTGGCCTATGCCCTCCTGGGTGATGGACAGGTGTTCCTGGTCCCCGGCCTCGAGGCGGTTGTCTTCGAGAACTTTCTGGATGTTGAGCTTGACCGAGGTCAAAGGATTCCGGATCTCGTGGGCAATCGTGGCGGCCAGCTTTCCGATGGAAGCCAGTTTTTCCGCCTGGATGAGCTTTTTGTGGGTTTCCTCCATCAGTTCTCTGGCCTCGAGCAGCTTGGCGCTCATCTCGTTGAAACTCCGGGCCAGGTTGCCGAGCTCATCCTCGGAATCGATCTCGATCTTGTGCGAAAAATCGCCCTTCGAAATACGGACGGTCCCAGCCGCAAGTTTTTTGACGGGCCGGGATATGCGCCGGGCCAGCAACGTCGCGCCGATGATTCCGAGCAGGAAACCGGCGGCCCCGATGAGAGCCAGAGCGAGGCGCGTCCTCCGGATTTCGGCCCGCATGTCCTCCAGGGACAGGCCGATCTTGAGCGAGCCCCATTTATCGCCAGAGCCTTTGACAAAAATGGGAATTTCGATTTCGAGAACCCTTTGAATCTTTTTGGCCAGATAGATGTCCTTGGTCTGAGCGTCCACGCTCTCCGGCCGGTCGACTCCCTGGAGGCGGCTGCAGCAAAAAAGCTCCTTCCGGTCGGCGATCGCTTTATTATAAGCGATCGCCGTGGCCGATCGGTCGAAAAAGACGACGTAGAGAAGCTTCTCATTGACTTGCTCTTCGATGCTGGCCTGAATGTCATCGACAATATAATTGAGGAACGGCCGGAGGTTGAGCTCGGCGATATTCTTAGCGATCAATATTCCCTTGTTCTTTGACTCTTCGAATATCGTTTTGACCTCCCTCTTCTCGATGATGAACAGGATCGCGCCGACGAGGAAGACGAGGAGGAAGGTGAACCAGACCACGAATCTCGTGTGAAGGGAGATTCTCAGTTTCACTGTTGCGGCTCTTTTTTATCCAACCAGATCTCTTTGGCGTCGATATAAGAAAATCCCAAGGGTGAAACTTTAACGCCCCGGACATAAGGCTGAAGGGCGATTCTCTGCTCGCTCGAATAGACCGGAAGCGCGGGAAGGTCTTCAACCAGGACCTGTTCCATCTCGCGGAAGAGCTCGGTCCGCCGCTCCCAGCTCCGTTCCTTTTCGGCCTCCTCCAGGAGCTTGTCAAGCCGCGGGCCGGCATAGCGCTGACCGCTGAGGTTCGTCTCGGACCGCGATTGAAAGAGAGGCCTGATGATGTCTTCGGGATCGGGGAGATCGATCGGCCGATCGACTTTGATTAAAAACGGCTGCCGGACGTCTTTGACCTCGGCCAGCGTCTGGAAATATCTAACGGCCAGGGAGATACCCAATTTGGCCAGCTGGGCTTCGAGGGTGTTTGAAAATTTTTGCTGGGCGTCATTTCTCGGCAAAGACAGGAAGAGGACAAGCTCGGGAAATTTCTTTTCCGAGAAAAAGCCTTGCTCCTCCAGAATTTGCCGGGCCTTTTCAGGATTGAAATCATAGGCGCTGTCCAAAGGAAAGAAGCCGGGCCATTGAGCCGGGATGAAATTGTTGGTCGTCCGCCGGATGAATTCTCCGCCCGGAACGGCTTGGGCCAGCTTCTCTCTGTCGATCCCATAGGCCAGGGCCTTCCTGACCGACGGCCTGTCAAGCGGCGGGAGATGACAGCTCATCATCAAAAATGTCAAAGATTGGAGACCTCCGCTTAGGACCTGACAGCCCGACCGCGCCAGCCTCTCCGTAAGAAACGGCATCACCTCGATTTCCTTCCCCACAAAATGGTCCACCGTGTAATAGGGGCTGAATTCCAGGGCGCCGAGATAGGCCTTTTTGCCGAAATAGTCGTCGTTCCGCTCGAGGCGGACGCCCACCGGGTCCAGCTTCGGACTCCGGACAAAGGAATCAAATTTGAAAGCTCCCGTGCCGACTGGTTTCCAAAAAAAGTTTCTGCCTTCAGAAAGGACGGCCTCCCGGGGCAGGATCTTGCAGTAGCTCAGGCTCAAAAGATAAAGAGCCGAGACATAGGGGATCCGCCATTGGATCTCGAAAATGTATTTATCGGGGGTTTTTAAGCCCGCCACGTCCTTGGCTTTTCCGTCCGCGAATTCCTGAGCCCCGACGACCTTTGAAACGAAATGATCCCGAATAGGCGAATTCGTCTCGCGGCGAATCAGGCGTTCGAACGAGAATTTGACATCCTGGGAGGTCAATTCCCGGCCGTCGTGGAATTTCACTCCTTTTCGTAAAAAGAAAATATAATTCCTCCCGTCCTCGGGAATCCAATACTCGGCCAAGGCGGGGCTGGGGATGAGATTGTTGTCCAGCCTGACAAGCCCGTCGAAGATCTGTTCGGTGATAAAGGCATAGGCTCCGGCAGCCGGGTCGAGGTTGGGCTTGAAACTATCCGAAAAATCCCGGAGGTGAAGAGTTCCGCCGGGCTTGGGGATGTCTTGGGGAGACTTGACGGCAAAATCAGGCCGCGAGCCGAAAACGAGGATGATGGCAAAAATAGAAAAGGCGAGAAAAATCCTTCGCTGGCTGAACATGCTCTTGTTTTTCATTATAAAACAACACCCATTTTCAATGAAAGCTATGCTTTTGAAGAGCAAGCTTTATGCCAGGCACGTGCGCTCTTATTTTAATTATATTCAATAACATAAAGAAAAGAAATAAAATGAGAATTCGGCTTATTCTGTAAAGATAATTTACGTCTTGAAAGCAAATTCCATTTTATGGACTTGCAGCGGCTTATAGGGAATTTCCTTTTACAACAGAAAAGAAGTTTATCTCAGAATATCTCTGAGGCCTTTGAATTGCTGCCGGCTGAAATATCGATCACCTTCTGCAGGACGCGCATGATGTTTCCACCCCAGATCTTCCGGATGTCCTTCTCCGCATAACCGCGGCGCAGCATCTCCATCGTCACATGGAACATCTCGCTCACGTCGCTGCAGCCGCTGACTCCGCCGCCGCCGTCGAAATCCGTTCCGATTCCCACATAATCCACGCCGACGGTTTTGATGACATGCTCGATATGATCCACGATGTCCTTGACCGTGGCCCGTTCATCGGGAAATTTCTGCATCACGGCCTGGAACTCCTGCATGGCCTTGGTCCGGAGCGCCTCATCCTGGATATTCCGGATGTTCCGCCGCGGCCCGTATTTGTCTTCGAGCTCCTTGAGGGCTTTGTCTCTTTCCGGATTGGGTTTCGGCGCTTTAAGGTAGCTTGATAGGAAACACATCTGCAGCACGCCGCCGTTTTTGGCCAGGGCCCGGATCATGTCGTCGGTGAGGTTCCGCGGGCTGTCGCACAGGGCGCGGCAGCAGGAATGCGAGGCGATGATGGGCGCCCCGGTCACCTTGAGGACGTCAAAGAAAGATTTGTCCGACATGTGGGAGACATCGACCATGACTCCCAGCCGGTTGCATTCGGCCACGACCTGCCGCCCGAAATCGCTCAAGCCCCGGTCCTCGGGATTCCGCCGGTCGGTCGACGAATCGCAGATGTCGTTATCGGCCGAATGGCAGAGCGTCAGGTAGCGGACGCCCCGTTGGGCGTATTCGGCGAGAAGCTTCAGGTCTTTCCCGGCGGGATAGCCGTTTTCCATGCCGATGAAGGCGACGCGCTTCCCTTCCTTTTTGATCCGATAGGCATCGGCCGGCGTCGTCGCTTTGCCGACAAGGTTGGGATATTTTTCGCACATTTTGTCGACGGCGTCGAGTTCTTGCAGAACCCGGGTTTTGGCCTGAGCGTAGCCTTGCGGCGTGAGCTCTCCCTGGCCGACGAAACAGCCGAAGAACAAAGCATCGAGTCCGCCCTCGACCATCCGCGGCAGGTCAATCAAGCCGCTTCCCTGTTTTCCGGGTTCATGACGCTGGCCGACATCCCAGTTTGGCTGGGTCATTCTCATCGCCGTGTCGCAGTGTGTATCGACGGTCAAAATCTTGGCATGAAGCTTTTTGGCCTTCGCTTCCAGAGTATTATCGTCGAGGCTGACCGGGACGGGCCGGCAGGCGACCGCCCCGATCAAAAAAACGAAGAGCAAAATCAAGCCATAAAGTGAAATGGATTTTTTCATCGCGGAGCTCCTCTCGTGCTTTCCGGTCTGCACGAATTACAGATTATACCATAGCCAAAACGGAGAAATTCCTTCAACTCCTTTGATGAATTTCAATTTTTCTTCAGGATATAATAATTTTCGTTCCTTGAGCCGCGCCTTTTGACCGCCCGAAAATCGATAATTCTGTACCCTCTTCGGAAAAGGGCCTGGAATGCCTCTCGGCTTTTCAACCGCCACTCCACGGGGAGCCGGCGGACCTGAGGATCACTCACATCCGTTTCGCGGAGCATGAGGTAGAAATCGCGCGGGATAGGAACGAGCAAAAACTCAGAGTCAAGGTCGAGGCAAAGACCGGTCGCGACCTCCAAAGTCAAAGGACGGGTCCGGCCCGCAACCTTCATTTCCTCAAATTCAATCAAGCTGTGCTGGCCATCGAGCATATCCTTGAATGGATAGCCGGGCCGTTCGATTCCCTGCTTCAGGTCCCAGATCATAAAGAACCTGTCCGTGGGAATATCGAGCCTGTTCAAAAATCCGCCGTACTCCCCGTACGTGGCCGTTCGGTATTCCAGAACGCTCATCCCGAAATGATGGATGTTCCGGAAGGCATTGACGCCGGTCAAGGGATCGTAGGTGCAGGTCACGGCGGCAACGCCGAAGACATCGAGGAGGATTTCCTTCTGGTACTCTTTGATCAGAACGCCGAGGCCGAAACCCTGAAATTCGGGCAGGACGCCCGTGTATTGAGAATAGAACCAAAGGTTGTCCAACGACTTGAAACAAATGGTTTTATCCTTGACGCCGACGAATCCGTAAGAAAATCCGATAAGATGGGCTTTGTCTTCGACGATCCGGCCCGAAGCGTCCACCGCATAGACGCCGATGAACAGGCTGCTGCCATCATAGAGGAAATTCTCGCACAACATGTTCCGGGAGCCAGGCAGTTTGTCCTCGGGAAAACCCCAGATTTTCTCCCGTAGTTCCTCATACTTTAAATAGTCCGCGGTTTCGTTCGAAGATTCCACCTTGAACAGGAATCTTTTCCCTTTAACCGTCAGGTTTTTTTCAAGTCGTCCCATGGGCAGGCTCCAATTTTAGTCCAAGCGCCGGGTTGTTGCAAACGAAAGATATTTGATATAAGTATAGGGTCCATCATAAGAAAGGAGCGCCCTCATGCCCAAAACGATCAGAGCCAATTTAATGATAGCGGCCCTCTTCCTCCTCGGGCCCGTCCTCCTCGGATCCGACCTCAACGTCAAAGTCATTCAAAGCGAAAAGGACCTTCCCGAAAAATTCTGCAGCCTCTGGAAAATTGGGGATTTTCTCATCGGCGACGGCCAGTCCTGGCTTCTTGTCGGCGGGAGCCCAAGGCCGCAGATCAGCCAAATGGGCTATCCGGCCCCGAACGCCATGGGCAGCATTTTGGGATTTGTCCCGGCCGGAAGAAAATTGCTGAGCACCCTTAATATCGGCGCTCCCCAGATCAGAATCAAGACCAAGACCGAATATGCGGACTACAAGACCGTGACGCCCGGACAGAAGAATCCAGCGGACGGAAGCCTGACGCTCGAATGCGCGGCCGTCTATGAAAAAACGAACTGGGGCAAAACCGAGATCAAGACCGTCTACCAGATCTTTCCCGGCCAAGGGAAAATCGCCCTCAGATCGGAGATAAAAAACGTCGGAACGACGGAGTGCCAAGACCTGAGCTACTCGTTGTATTTCAGCGCCAACCACACGTATTCGTTCAACCCCTATAACAGGACGGCTTATCCCACGTTGAACTTCCGCGTCTATCCGCGGAAAGGCCATTATCTGGGATGGCTGAATCCGAATCCCGTCGAAGAAGGCGAGAGGCGCTATCCCGGGAAACTTGCGCCGGGAGAGACGTTTAAAGTCCAGTACACTCTCTACGTCGATACCCAGCCGGACAGCCTGCTCCAGACCCTGTATCAGACGCTGAATTGGAAGACCCTCAAGGCCGGCTTGGCTTTCAAGAACGTCGAAGGCCGATTCATGGAAGTCATCGTCCGGGAGCTCTTCACTTCCACGGTCTTCTTCCGGACGTTCCTGGAAGAACCCTTCGCTCTGGACATCTCCCTTCCCGAAGGAACCTACACCGTCCAGGCGAATTTCTTCCCCGCCGTCCGCGAGAAAACGCTGTCCGTAAAACCGAATGTCGAAAACCTGTGCCTCATCGACAATCCGGCTTCGGGGACGGTCAAAGTCAAGCTCAAGAACGCTCAAGACCAATACGTGCCCGGAAAGGTCAGCTTTATTGGCCTCGATCCGACCAAGACTCCTTATTTCAGGCCTGAAAACCCTCGCGACACCGGCCGAAGCCATGAAACCTTCAAAAATTCCGTCTATCCTCCCGAAGACGGAATGGACGTCCGGCTTCCCGTCGGCATTTATTTTGTCTCGGCTTCCCGCGGCCTGGAATACACGCGCGACGAAAAGGTCATCGAAATCCTCAGGGACGACGCCCAGACGCTCGTCTTCACGATCGATAAGGTCATCGAGACGCCGAACTTGATCTCTCTAGATCCGCACCTGCACACGCAGAACTCGGACGGCCAAACGCTCGTCCCCGAACGGTTGAAATCGATCGTCGGCGAGGGCCTGGATGTCGCCGTCGCCACAGACCACAATTATGTGACCGATTACTCCTCGCCGCTCAAAAAGCTCGGTTTGAACAAATACCTGGCCGTCATTCTGGGAAGCGAAGTCACCAAATCTTCCCAGATCCATTTCAACACCTATCCGATGAAGCTCATCGAAGGAGAAGAGATAAAAGGCGCCATCAGCGTCGTTCCGGATGTCGTGACCGAGCTTTTTAATGCCAGCCGGGTAAAAAATCCTCAGGCCCTTCTTCAAATAAACCATCCTCGGGCGGGAGACCTCGGCTATTTCAACAATTTCAAGCTCGACAAGGAAACGGCGGCGTTCGCCGACAAGAATTTCGACCTGTCCTTCAACCTCATGGAGGTGATGAACGGCCCGACGTTTTCCCGCGGCAACCAGGACACGATCGAGGACTGGTTTCATCTCCTGAACCGCGGCTATTATTTCCCCATTGTCGGATCCTCCGACTCGCATTCCATCGACAGAGCCGAGCCCGGTTTTTCCAGGACCTACATCCATTATTCCGGCGGAAAAGGCGACGCTCTCGAAACGAACGCCCTTCTTCAGGCCTTGGGCAAGGGCCACTCCTTCGTCACCAACGGGCCCCTCATCGACTTCAAGGTCAACGCCGCATCCGTTCCGGGGGACATCTTGACCGCCAAAGACGGCAAGGTCAACCTGTTCATCAAGGTCAGCAGCGCCCCCTGGGTGGCGGTGGATGAAGTCCGGCTGATCGTCAACGGCGAGCGCAGGATCATTTTCCCCGTCAAGGCGGACAAGGCCCTGGAAAAATTCCGCCTCCAGGACCTCGGCATTAGCCTGGACAGGGATGCAACTCTGATCGTCGAAGTCCTGGGCAAGAAGACGCTCTATCCCGTCGTCCAGCGGCAGACCGCCGACGGTCTTCCGACAAACGCCGCGCTGCCCTACGCTCTGACCAATCCCATCTTCGTGGACGTGGACGGCAACGGCAAGTTCGACCCCCTCTGGCCGGAAAAGGTCAAGATCAAAGTCGAGCCTCAGGACGAAAAGCGCCTGTAAAAGACTCCCCCCTCCCCATTTTTTTCGCCCCATCGGCCAAGGATAAAGCTCCATCGAATGTCTAAATGTTCGCGTTCCATGTGATCGTTAAGTACTTTTCTATCTATTTCAAGCGAGCGGGTGGCGCCGATCCAAACTGCTCGCTGGTCAGGTATTTCACGTTTTGACAGGGAGTCTGTAAACATGCTATTAATAATTGTTTAAACCCGAAAAGATGCCGAAGAAGAAGAAACGCGTCTTGTTTGTCAACCAGAGGATGGCGCTCCTCATCAACCCGATGTCCGCTCAAGGCAAATGGCTGCGGAACCCGAAACTCAGGCAATACATCCACAGAAAGTTTCCCGGCCGCATCTATGACCAGGCCAAGGACAAGGCCGAATTGACCGAGCTGGCCGGAAAACTCAGCCTCGAAAACGACGCCCTCATCGTCATGGGAGGGGACGGAACTCTGGCCGATGTCATGCAGGGCATCTTCAAGTCAGGCCGGCAGAACGACGTTACGCTCGGACTCCTTCCCCTGGGAAGCGGGAACGCCATCCGGAGAGCCCTCCAAATCCCCAAGCAAATGAAAAAAGCGGTCAAAATCGTAAAGACCGGCGAGCCCAGGCCGATCGATGTCATCGATGCCGGAGGACAGATCGCCAGCCTGGTCAGCATCGGAGCGACGGCCAAAGCGACGCACAAGAAATCCCAGTCCAAAATCCCCGGACTCCTCGGACATCTTTTAGCCTCGAGGATTCTGTTCATGCATCCGCGGCAGGAAATGGAAGTCGAGCTCTTTGACGGCAGGGATGACAAAGGCCGACCGTTCGACCATAAAATATTCAAGCTCAAGCTGTACGACTGCATCGTCAACAAGACGACTCAATTCGGCTATAACTGGATCATCGCTCCCAAAGCCAGGATCGATGACGGCTATCTCGATGTGACGTTCTTCGACATCCGGGCTTACAGCTACATCCTTTATTTTCCGCTAATCTACTCCGGCTACTACCAGAAGATTCTCAAACATTTCAAGGTGAAGAAAATACGCGTCCGGGGCAAAGATTTGTCCATCCAGTATAACGGCGAAATCATGCCGACCCGGGACGAGATCGAACTCACGGTTCTGCCCAAAGCCCTGCGGGTGATCGGCCCGCGAAGACACGTCAAATCACGCCGAAAAAAACTGACGTTTCGAAGAAAAAGACCTTAGTTTTACAGTTACATTACGGTTTGGGCATAATGATGGCGCCGCTCCGGAAATCTCCGAAGACCACGGCTTTTCCCTGAAGGAAAAACAGGCCGACCAGGGCTCCGGTTGCGGCATCGAGCTCATGGTCGGAAAGGTCGCTCCGCAGGCCTCTCAGGCCAAGCCGCGACAATCCGAGCCTGAGTTTCTTCAAGTCATGCCGGGCGCGCGGAATTCGCCAGAGGTCCTGGGCTCCGCCCGGGTAGATCTCCACGACCTTGAAGCCGTCTTTTTCCAGCCGCCTCCGCAATTGAATCCCTCGAACCGTGAGCGAGCGCATCGGACCCAGGGTTATCGGGAAAAAGGGGATTTTATGCTCGCGCAGCTCGAGGTCGCAGGGACGATAATGGGCGCCGTTTCGGTCTTCGATCGAACGCCGGCCCGGAGGCAGATTCAAGGGGGCATCGATGGCGACCAGGTCGGCCTTTCCCTTCCGGATAAAATCCAAAATTTCCCGGTCTTCAAAAAAAATCGCCGTGGAGACGGCACATCCCCGAAGGAGACAGGCGCCCGTCGGCCGCCGTGGAACTCCGGCCAGGTCGATGCCGGCAACGGTGAAATCTGGGGATTTGCTTTTTCGCTCTGCACGACTTGCGCTCCCATTAAGCGCGGAATCGATACTGCCCATCACGAAAAAAGGATAATCCCGGAACCGGATCGAGTCAAGAACTTTGAGATGGCTGCAAAGATGAATATAGGTCTAACTTTGCTTATTACTCCAAATACTAACATTAGTCTTCTCTATCTTTTCCTTGCGCTCTAGCCACTCAGCCCCTTCAATCTGGCAGTTGTAACAGGCTATTCTTATCTTCCTAGGCTTTTTCACCAATGATTCCTTTATGTTTTTAATCACTGCTTTCTGAGTCTTTTCTCCGAATGGTGAATACATGAAGAATACTGTACCTTCTTTCATATCATAAATTGCAACATCTGCATTTACAATCTGGAGAGGTGTGTTTTTCAGTTTAGAATTCTTCAAGTTCTCCATTGCAATATTATACATGTCCTTCCTTGCTTCTATGCCTATCACTTTTTTAAGCTTTTTTGCAGCGACAGAGAACACAATCCTTCCTTTTCCGCAGCCAAGATCCACAAAAACATCATCCTTGGAAAAATGCAGATGAGATAACATCTTACCAATAACATCATATGGTGTAGGCACATAAGGAATACTATCCCTAAACATGGTCTTGTCGTTTACGACACGTGAATCGCCAGTTGTATTTATTCCAAGCTTTTTCTCATATAAATGATCTTTTGTAACGTTTCTAATATTCTTATAAAAAGTGATGAAAGGCATCAAAAAAGCATTCTTGCCCCAATAATAGATCTCTTTGGCAATCTTGTACGCCAATAGATCTTTTATGCTACTCATCGAACAAATCCTCCAATTATTTCATATTTTTATTAGTCTTTTTTACTATTTATAATTCTTTTTACTTTTTCTGCCCTTTCTTTTTTTATCTTTGCCGGGGATAAGGATTTGCTTTTTCGCAGCACGACATACGCTCCCATTAAGCGTGGAATCGATGCTGCCCATCGCGAAAAAAGGATATTCCCGGAAGCGGATCGAGTCAAGAACTTTGAGATGGCTGCCAAGGAGGCCGTCCAGCCGAATCATCGTTGCGAACGACCGCGAAATCATCCAAAAGACGCGAGACCTTTCTCTTCTTAAAACGAATCGACAGGTGCGCTCAAAAATATTCCGCCCCCGCTATTTTATGCCCTCTGTAGCGATTTAAAAACAGATCATGCGTTCCCGAATCCAAAATTGCCGATAGCTGCGAGGCGGAATTCCGGGACATGACCGGAAAATTCATGGGACACAATCCCTTTTCGAGAGAAAAGGATTATGTCCCGAATTTTCCGGATCGTGTCCCTAGAATTCCAGTCTTCCAGACGGGACGCGTTTCTATCGGCAATTTTGGGCCCGAATTTCCGCCTTCGGCTGAGGCGGTGAGATTTGGTATAATAAGAGGAGAAAGAGGAGGATCCATGAAAAAAATCATCATTCTTTTTTTGGCCGGGCTGTGGCTGGCGGCCTGCACGACGAATTTTCACCTGGATTTTCTGGGAAAAGAAACGCTCGAGGAGGTCGTCCTCATCCCCAGCGCGGCTAAAGAAAAAATCCTGGTGCTCGACATCGAAGGCATGATCAGCTCGCTCTCGGGGCAAAGGACGCTGGCCCGGGAAGGCGACATCCTGTCGCGGATTTATTACAGGCTTGAGCGGGCCGCGGCCGATCCCCTGCTCAAAGGCGTCATCCTCCGTCTCGAGACTCCGGGCGGCGAGGTCACGGCCAGCGATATCCTCTACCATGAGATCCTCCGCTTCAAGGAAAAGACGAGACTTCCCGTCGTCGGGCTGATGATGAGCGTTGCGGCCTCGGGCGGCTATTATATCGCCTCGGCCTGCGACGCCGTCGTCGCCCATCCGTCGACGCTCACCGGCAGCATCGGCGTCATCTCCATTTTTCCGAGCGTCGAGACGCTTTTCGACAAGATCGGGGTCAAGATGACCATCATCAAATCGGGCGGGATGAAAGACTCCGGCAGTCCCTTCCGAACTATGTCCGAGGAAGAGAAAAAAACCTTTCAGGCCATCATCGACGAATATTATGAAGATTTTTTGAACGCCGTATTGAAGGGAAGAAAAGACAAGCTCACGGCGGAGGAATTGCGCCCGATCGCCGACGGACGGGTTTACACGGCGCGGCAGGCCCTCAAACTGAAGCTCATCGACGACATCGGTTATTTCGAAGGCGCCCTGAAAAAGGTCCTTTCGCTGGCCTCTCTCGAAGGGGCCAAGGTCGTGGCCTATACCTATTATCCGAAATCAAAGACGAACATCTACGCCGCCAGCCTGGGAGAGACAGCCGTGCTTCTAGAAAAAAAAGGCCTGGAAGACTGGCTTCCCTCTCTTAAAAGCGGATTCTATTACCTCTGGCTCCCGGAATTTAAATGAATCCCCCCCGATTTCATTTTCTCCAGGGGCGCGGCCCATCAGCAAGACTTCCATGAGAGACGGCAATCCCGCAAGATTGAACCAAAGGGATTGTGATTCAGGCCTGACCGTATATCACTTTTCAAGAAAGGGGGACACGATACCCTGTCCCTGCCTGATCGAGCAATGGGTTATTTACAGAGTTTACATAAGCGCCAGGGACAGGGAATCATGTCCCCGAAAAGTGATAAACGGTCAGGATTCAGGCACCTTGAAATAGACCTGAAGTATCATTATCATAAGTCAATGACCCGCCGCGATTTTATCGAAAAAAACGCTCATTTAACCATGGGATTGGGACTTCTGGCCATCACTTATGCAAACTGCGCGAGCCTTCAGCCCGGGAAAGAACAGGAGAATCCGGCTGACCTGCCTCAGTTTAAGGTGAGGCCTCCGGTGCTCAATCCCCTCCCCAATGTGTATATGTCACTTGCCCTGGAAGTCGTCTATGTCATCAAGTGCGGAGGGCGAAGTGTGCTCGTGGATTCTGGATTTCATCACAATCTCGACAGTCATCTCGCCAATTTCAAAACAGCCGGCATTGATATGAATACAATAGATGCCATATTTGCCACCCACTGCCATGTCGATCATACCGGAGGATTGAGCTTGGCCAAGAAGCGCCTGAAATGCCCCGTCTTTGCCCACAAAAACTCGGTGGATGTTATCCAATCGGGAGATAAGGCAGCCACCGCGGCAGAAATGCCCTACATTGGCTGGAAATTTCAATACCCGCCCTGCAAAATCGATGAGGTCGTGGAAGACGGAGATGAAGTCGCGCTGGGCGATACAACTTTTCGCGTGATTCACCTTCCCGGCCACACACCCGACTCGACGGGGTATTTCTGGGAGAACAAGCTTCTCTCGGGCGATGCTCTCTTCTCACTTGGGGGACTTGGCTGGAGCGACGTTCATTGGGGATCGAACTTCGATGATGCGATCGAGACCATGCATCGTCTAACTGAATTGAATCCGGAGTATCTGCTGCCGACACATGGTGCGCCTTTCAGATTCGACAAACTCATTGGCCGGAAAGGCGAGGAGAATGCCAGAGATATGCTCGAAGGAAATCGTGCCGGCGCCGTGAAATTTACCAAGCGTGCACCCCTTGCCCGGGCGGGGAGAACGCCAAGAAAAATCCTCGGACGAGGCTGAAACTTCAACCGCGCCGATGCGCATCATGATGCTCGGGCGGCGTGTGGTGATGGTACATTCCAACTTGATGCATCCGGTTGTGAAGCGACCGGTGCGCCGATTCCAAGACCAGGCGCATCCGCTTGTAGGCGATATCCTCGGCCCGCGTGCCGACCGTGTCGAGATAGGCCATCGCGCCTTCGATCTGCTCCAGGATGGTCATGGCGTCTGCGGCGGCATAAAACGGCGATCCGTCCAATTGGATCATCACCGGCGAAGAATGCGCGGCGATGATTTCCGGCTTGTCCGGATAATGCCCCCGGATGAGAAGCGCGACCCATGAACTTTTGTCGACCTTCAAGGTCAAGTGGCCCTCATCCCGGTCGGGGCGGACAGCGCGGCTTTCTCTGATTTCCCCGTTGACCACCACTTCGATTTTGGACATGGGCACGGTGACGCTGGCCGCATTCCAGGTGATATCCACCCCGCCGCCGGCCGAGGACATCTTGATCCGGGAACCTGCCGGTTTGCCCTCCACCGCGAATTCCATGAGCGGCCCATAGGTTACGAAGGTGTTGCCTTGGCGGATGGCCTCTTTCCATATTTCATAATCGAATATTTTCCCATCGTCTATTTTGGCGTAGGTGCGGACCGTTCCGACCGCGGTTCCGGCGGACATTTTATCGGTGCCGCCCACGGCTGCGACAAAATAGCCGCAGTTCAGATATCGATACCAGTCGCAGAGCGAATAGGGATCGATCCCGTCATAGAGATTGCCCCAGGACGTCATTTCGACGCCGTCGATATCTCCGCCGACGATCGAAGCGGCCTGTTCCAGCCGCGGATTGGGGAAATGCGGCAGGATCACGACACCTCCCTGTTTCCTGCACTGCCGCGCCCATTCGGTCAGCAGAATTTCGATGGGATCGCCGATGGCCGACTCATCCGGACCGCCCGTGGCCATCGGGGCGATGATGCCGCCGTTGTAACCCAAAAGCGAAATGTGGCCGAGAACATGCTGCCGGTTCTCGGTGCCGACTCGGACCAGATGTTCTCCATCCCCGCCCGATTCTTTGGAGCCCCATGTCGTCTTGCCGTCAAAATCACCCACATTGGTCATCAATTCGCCCCATTGGCTGGCGAGCAGGTTGACCACATTCACGCCCTCCCCCGCTCCCTCGAGCAGCGCCGAACCCGGAGTCAGAAAATGGACATGTGTATCCGCGGTCACCCATCCTTTCTCGCGCCAACGAAGGACCTTTTCAAGCTCGATGGTGATCTCTTTCGTCTCGGGCGTGACCGAAACGACTTGACGCACCGGCCTGATTTCGAAACCTTTGGAAACCTCGATATAAACCCTTCCCCGAGGCAAACGGATCACCGTTTCTCCCGGAATGTAGGTGCAGTTGTGCGTTCCCCAGTGGATAAAATCAACGCTGTAATCTTCGAACCAGGTGGAATTCGGGAGGCGATGTCGATCCAAAGGAGCGAGATACTCGCCGGCTTCCCCATGCACGTGCAATTTTACCGCCACCGGCTTTTTGCCGCCTTTTTCGACCACCTTGAGCACGACCTGCTGTGCGGCGGGCGCAACAGGCTGCAGCCGTTTGGGAGGTTTATGGCTTTCCGCATCGGCAACCGTCATGATCGTGCCGCCGGAGAGATGGAAGCACGCTTCGGCGTGCGCCGCATATTCGATCAGAACGTCCCGCCGAGAAACTTCGGGCAAACTGTTGTTGTAGCTCTGGGACCAGCGGCCATTCGGATAGGACAAGCGGAAGGAGGCCGAAATGATCTGGCCCATATCGAGCTGGATTTGCGACAAAAGGCCTTGATCATCCAACTTGGGATCGAATTCCGGATGATCGGCGAGAGACAGAACCGCTTTGCGTCTCGCGCGCCAGCGGAGGGGATGCGAGGAGACATCGCCCGCGCTGATCGCCGAGAGAATGATGGTCCCCTTAGCGGGCTCGAACCGAAAGCCGCTAATAACTTTTTCAGGATGGGGATTTTCCCAGGCCCAGAGCCAGTTGACCCACCTTCGGCTATCCCCGGGACGGACACGCGTCTGGCTCCAGCCCCAGCCGGCCGCCGTCTGTTCATGGTGCGCTCTGAGTGGAAAGGATTTGTGATGGGCCACGGATTCAAAGCAATTCTCTCCCCAACGGCGCTCGAACATTCCGATCTGATGCCGGCGCCTCACGGCGGCGCGCTCCGTGGTGCCGTCGGCATAGATAAGGATATAATCGGCGATGTGTTCCCCCAGCCGGCCTTCCCCTTTGAACGGCGGTTCATAAAGTCCGGATGGATTCTTCGCCAAGTCCGCAATATCCGAGGTGTGGAGAAAGACGAGCCATTTGGTTTTGAACGGCCGGACGTCAACAGAAACGGGATCCTCTTTGATGAAGACGATCTTCTTATCGACAACAAACGGAATGCCCCAAGCGATGCAGGGCTCGGCCATGACCTTGGGCAGCACCTCGGCCATCTTGGCCGAGATCAGCGGTTCATGGAGATTTTGAAACGGTTGATTGCCCGTTATGCCGATCGGCTTGAATAAGCCCGACCAGGGTCCATCGCACAACTTCGGATCGAATTTTATTTTCAAGGTCTCGTTGCTGGACAAGAGAATCGATTCGGGCAGGTTGGGGATCTTGGATTCATCAGACACATAGCCCGTTGCCGGAACAGCCTTTTTCAAAAGAAAATAAGAAGAAACTGCTGTCGCATTTTTAAAGAGATCCCGGCGGCTAATTTTCGGAAGTTTCATCTCTGCGCCTCCTTCACTTCAAGGGATAGGCAATATGATGATGTGATGCACCTCCTCCGGAGGTCTGATAGACTTCCGGTTGAGGATTCTGATTTTAGGAGGTGCACAGATGAATTATGTTGGTATTGACCATCATCGTCAATACTCGCACCGGTCATGTCCCGGAATTCTGCCTCACGGCCATCGGCAATTTTGGGATTTGACATCGTTCATCCGCCAGCAATATATTTAAGGCCTGGTGAAGAGTTCGGAGTCCTAAGCGATGGAAAAAAAAGCGCGCCGTTGTCCTTGGCCGACGTTCGATGACCCACTCTATTTGAAATACCATGACGATGAGTGGGGCACTCCGGTGCATGGTGACCGGAAAATCTTTGAGTTCCTGGTCCTGGAGGCATTTCAGGCCGGGTTGTCCTGGAAGACGATCCTGGACAAGCGTGAAAACTTCCGCAAAGCGTTCGCCGGCTTCGATTTCCGGAAAGTCGCCCGCTTCAGCGCCCGCGACGTCGCTCGGCTTATGAAAAATCCCGGCATCATCCGCAACCGGGCCAAAATAGAGGCGGCGATCAATAATGCCGGATGCTTCCTGAAGGTCCGTCAGGAGTTCGGCACTTTCGCTCGCTACATGTGGTCATGGGTCGGGGGAAAACCCCTGATTCACAAGCTGCGGAAGCTCGAGGATTATCCACCCTTCACCGCCGAAGCGGTCGCCTGGGCCGAGGACTTAAAGGAAAGGGGATTCAAATTCCTCGGACCCACCGTCGTGTATGCGCACATGCAGGCCGTGGGTATGGTCAACGACCACACGGTCTCCTGTTTCCGTCACACCGAGCTGGTACGCGGAGTTCGGTAATGGGTTTTAAAGTTTTATGACCGGATTTCCGCCGTCATCTCGAAGGCCGGCGGATTGGCGAGGTGATTCTTCACGGTGCACTGATCGGCCGCTTTGATGACCGCCCGCTTGTATTTCTCCGGGAAGCCCGGCGGCAGCGAGATCTGGATCGCAATCTTGCCGACCATCCGGGTTTCCGGATTCCGTCCTATTCTCATCGATAAAGAGATCCCGGCCGTCCGGATCTGCCGCTCTTGGCAAAAAGCCGCGACAAAGTAGCCGGCGCACGTGCCCAGCGAAGCCAGAAAGAGATCGAAGGGCGAAGGCGCCGAGTTCGTTCCGCCCGCCTTGAGAGGCTGGTCTGTTTGGATCGTGAAGCCTTTATACCGGGCCTCGACCCGGACGCCGTCGGGAATTGTCACTTCCATAATCTCTTCGCCCATGGATTGTCTCCTTTCTTTATCGCTTTTAATCTAATCCTTTGTGAAAAACGGCCAGCAACAATCTCCGGTCTTTATCGGTCAGGACCAGTCGTCCGAAGAGGTCGTAGATCATCTCCGTGACATGCCTCTGATTGGTCTCGTGCATGAAACTCCGCGCCTTCAGGATGTCGATGATCCGGCGGATGCATTCTTCCTGTTCGCGGCGCGAGAGCGGCGGCGCCGCCGTCTTTTTTTCAGCCGGGGGCGAAGAGGTGAAAAGGCGATAAAGAGTCAGGAGAACAGCGGAGGCCAGGTTATAGGAAGGCTGCCGGACAGCTTGCGGGATCATGAACCGGAAATTCGAGTGTTTCAATTCCTCCGAGGTCAGCCCGGTCCGTTCGTTTCCGAAGAGGAGCCCGATCTTCGCGGAAGGGGCAAAAGCGAGCATTCTCTCGACGGCTTTCTCCAGAGACATCGAGACGAAGTTTGTCCGCGCTTTCGCCGTGGCCGCGAAAACCGCCTGGAGGTCCGCCACGGCCTCATCCAGACAACGAAAACGCGGGGCGCTCTCCAGGATATCCTGGGCATGGACTGCGGTTCTGAAAGCCCCTGCGCCCAGTTGCTTAACGCCGGTCAAACGGAGGTCTTTGAACCCGGTGTTTTTCATGGCCCGGGCGACCAGGCCGATGTTTTCGAGGTTCTCGGGACGCGCCAGGATAACGGAAAACATGCGATTATTATATAAAAAACCTGAAGCCGGACGGAAGTAATTCGTGCAACTTAAAATTTCCGATAGAGATGACAAGCTGTTGATCCTCGAGTCATTGCGAGCGCCCCTTGGGTGCGCGGCAATCCGGCCTCTTGGTCGTCCCGAGTCTTTCGAGGAATCTCATTCAGCCTCAAGCAGGATATACGAGATCCTTCGCTTCGCTCAGGATGACCCTTCGGGTCAGATCGCCACGTCGCTTCGCTCCTCGCGATGACAATGAAACGACATTTATTACTTTTTATTAGATATTAAATAGAGTAGATTATTGATTGAATTCTTGTCATGATGAGCGAATTGAAAAATCTCACGACAACGAGATCCTTCGCTTCGCTCAGAATGACACCTATTTTGTGCTCTCCGCAGTAATTCAGAAAGAAAGGACAAAACGGATGGCCGACAAGAAAAGGCTGGAACGGCTTTTCGAGAAGCACGGTTTCCCGGATTTCCGCTGGATCAATCCCAAAGATATCGTTGTCGCCCAATGGGTCCGGCTGAAATGCATGTTCGGCTGCGACGAGTATGGCCACAGCGGCTGCTGCCCGCCGAACACCCCCTCCGTCGCCGAATGCGACCGATTCTTCCATGAATACAAGTCGGCCGTGATCTTCCATTTCGAAAAAAAGGTCGCCAAACCGGAGTATCGGCACGCCTGGGCGCGGAAGGTGAACCTTAAGCTTCTCGGCCTCGAGAGAGAGGTCTTCTGTGCGGGTCACGAAAAGGCGTTCCTCCTGATCATGGACAGTTGCAACCTCTGCGCCGCGTGCCGGGGGAAGCGGGACGAGTGCCAAAAGCCGATGATGGCCCGGCCGGGGCCGGATGCCATGGCCGTGGATGTCTACGCGACGGTCCGCAGGGCGGGATATCCGATCGCCGTCCTTCCGGATTACGAGCAGGTCATGAACCGCTACGCTTTCTTGATGATCGACTGAAGCGCCGGAACCCTTGCCCTTGTAAACTCATTCAAAAAGCCGGAGGGGGGAATGAGATATTTTCTTGCGCCGTCCAATTCAAGCGTGATAGATTAAGGCCTTTCGACGATGAAAAAGAAAATCCTCCTGTCCGCCTCTTTTTTCCATGCGCTGACCGACGCCGCCTCCGTCATCACGCCCATGATCTTCCCCATTCTCTACAACCAGCGGTTTCTCATTACGAGCTACTCCCAGATTGGCCTTCTCTCCAACCTCGGCCTCCTGGTGACGCTGGCCGTTCAGTTCCTCGTCGTCCGTCTTTCGTTCCGCCACGAATACCGGCTGTTGATGCTCGCCAGCGGCTTGGGCATTTGCGCCTCTCTGGCCCTCATCCCTTTCGCCAGGACGTTCGCCGCGCTCATCATTTTTTTCATGGTCCTCCGGATTTTCTCCAGTTTTTATCACCCGATCGTCATCGCCTGGGTGTCCAAGTCCCGGTCCGGCTCGGGAAAAGAGCTCGATGACGCCATGGGCATCCAGAGCGGTTCGGGAAACGCTGGCGTTATGCTGGCGTTCCTGACCGTCGGCTTCCTGGCCCAGCGCTGGAACTGGAAGCTCCCCCTTTTCACCTGGAGCCTGTTCGGTCTTTTTCTGGGGATGCTCGGCCTGGCTGCCCTCCGCGGCGTTTCGTCCAAGAACGGGGAGCGGGCGGCGCTTGACGCCGCCTCCTGGATCCGCTCGCTCTCCAAAATCAAACGGTATATCCCCGGCTTCTTCTTCGGCGGCATGGGCTGGTCGGTCACCGTCTATTTTGCGCCCTCCCTCCTCAACCATAAATTCCACATCCCCATGGGGCAGACGGGCCTTTACCTCGCCCTCTGGATCGGCCTGGGCACGATCACCGGCTACGGCTACGGCGTTTGGAGCCGGCGCTTCGGCCGTAAAAAAGTCTTTATCATGAGTTTGGGCGGAGCGGTCGTCAGCTTATTTTTGATCGGTTTCGCGCCGGTTAAAGCCCTGGCCGTGGCGGGGCTGCTGGCCTTCGGAGGATTCCTCCTGATGACCTATCCCTCGCTTCACACCTTCGTCGGCTCGACCGTTCCGGCGGAGGGCCAGACCATGGCTTTCAGCTGGGTGTCCAACATCCAGCTCGTTTCGGGGGCCGTCGTCACGCTGGTTTCAGGATTTCTGTCCGATGCGTTCGGCATCCATTTTCCGTTCATCCTCACCGGGATTCTGACTCTGGCCGTCTTCCTCAATTATTTCCCCCGCGGCCCGGAATTTTTCGGCGGGAAAGCCGCGCCTCCGGCCGAACCGCTTGTCGATGGATTTTGAATCATTTATCCGATGGCTTTGACGAGCCAGTTATGCAGAGGAACGAGAGGCTTGTATCTTTCAAAGCAATAATCGACCAGACAAGCGGAAAAAAATTCTTCCGGGATGTCTGTCTCCTGGCCGGCATGGAGGCCGGTGTGCAATAAAAGAGGAGCGTTGGGATGGGAGGCATCGAACCCAGCCGGTATCCGTTTGTAATGTTTCCCGCCCAGTTCCCAGCCTTCGAGTTTTGAGATGGCGGCCACGATTCTTCGGAGCTCTCGGCCGAGCCGCGCATCGACGACGGCCCGCCTGTAGCGGCCGAGCTGGGGGCCGGAAAACATGTAGAATCCGACGCCCAGAATGATCTTGGGCGGCTCGAGATGAAAATAAAAACCGGAGCACTCCATTCTTGAGCCCGTCCCTTCCCAGAAATAGATCCCCAGGTTTATTTTGTAGGGAGATTTGTCCAGGCTGAACCGGGCGTCGCGGTTGAGCCGAAACAGCGATTTGTTGATTTTCGGCGCGGCAATGATCCGGGGCGCGACCGTCCGCAAGCGGCCGCCCAGGGCCAGGACAAACGCCTTGGCCGGTTCGAGCACCCGGGTCTCATATACCATCCTCTTTTGTTCAAACCATTCCCGGTTGTTGTTTTTTCTCAGACCCTCGAAGAAATCGATGGTTTCTTTCGAAAATCCCTGAAAGGGCGGCTTTTGGATCATCTGATTCGACGGCATGCGCCTATCCCCCCTTCTAATAGAGTCCCGTGCTCCCGAAGCCGTCTTTGCCGCGCGAGGTCTCTTCGAGATCCTGCGCCTCGACAACATCGACTTCGACAATGGGCTGGATGAGCATCTGGGCGATCTTCATCCCTTTTTTGATTTCGTACGGATTGGGCCCGAGGTTGATCATGACCACCTGAACCTCTCCTCGATAGCCGGCATCCACGACGCCGGCCAGCTTATGGACGCCCTTGAGAGAGATCCCGCTCTTGTCCCAGATGAGGCCGACATGGCCCCGCGGAATGGCCACTTGGATGCCCGTCGGAACAGCGCGGACTTCATCCGGCTTGAGGATATAATCCTCAGCGGAAAATAAATCCAATCCCGCGTCGCCGGGGTGGCCATAAGAAGGAAGCTTGCCCGAAGGATTTATTCGTTTTACTTTAAGTTCCATGGCATCCTCGATTCATGTCCCCATTCTTTCAGACTCCTTCGACCCGGACTTCGGAAAAATAGGGCCGGGCGACATCCGCCATTTTTTGGATTTCGGCAAGACCGAACGGCTTGATCTTTTCATACCCCGGCTCGAGCGTGTTGAGCGGCGAGAACTGCTGGATCTGGAAAATCGATGAACCACGGAGCCACTTTGAAATCTTTAAAATGTCTTCATCGCCGACCAAGTCCGGCACGACCGTGGTCCTGAACATGTAAGGAATTCCGGAATTCCTGACGATTTCGACGCCGCGCTCGATCGTCTCGGTCCTGACCTTGGATCTCACAACTTCGGCGTATCGTTCCAGCGGCGCTTTGATGTCCATGGCCGCCCAGTCAACGAGTTTGGCCTTGATGAGTTCCTCGAGCCTGTCGGGACAAGAACCGTTGGTGTCGATCTTGACCAGCAGCTTGCGTTCCTTGAGAACCGCAAGCAGCTCTTCGAGGCCGGGTTCCAAAAGCGGCTCTCCACCCGAGACACAGATCCCTTCAAGCCAGTCCCGACGCGTATCGAGATAGGCCAGAAAAAAATCCATGGGGATGGAGGCCAGGGCTTCCGGCCTGAGGACGAGGTCCGAGTTATGGCAGAAGGGACAGCGGAAATTGCAGCCCGGGAGGAAAACCGTCGAGGAGATGAAGCCGGGAAAGTCCTTCGGGGCAAACTTTTCTAGCCCTTTGATCTCCACCACGCTTCGAGCTCCTGCCGCGTGTTCACGACCGCGGCAACCGCGCCATTCTCCCGGAGAATGAGCGTCGGGAGAATGATCGAGCCCTTGTCATCGCGTTTGATGTGACTCAAAAATTCTCTGATCTTCAGCCGGCCTTCTTTTTCCTCGACTTTGAATTCGTGGGCCGGGAGGGACGTCCCCCGCAAATAGGCTTTAAGGTCCTCGCACTTCTGGCAATTCGGATAGGTGAAGAGCAAATATTCCATCGGGCCGTATCAGACGATCCTCGTGTAAGGCGTCCGGTCCTTGAATTCCTGCTGCTTGCCGTCGTTCCAGGTCCGCACCGGCCGCAAATAGCCCACGATCCGGGAAAAGACTTCGGTCGTCGTCCCGCATTCCGGGCAGGTCTGATGCTGGCCTTTGAGGTAGCCGTGATTCCCACAAACGCTGAACGTGGGCGTGATGCTGAAATACGGGATCTTCGTCCGGGCAATCCTCTGGACAAGCTTACGGCAGGTGACGGCATCGATGGCTTCCGGCAGGAACGTGTGGAAGATCGTCCCTCCCGTATACAGCGGTTGGAGGTCTTCCTGGTGCTTCAGGGCTTCGAAGACATCCCGCGTGGCATCGACGTTGAGCTGCGTCGAATTCGTCAAGTACGGATATTTTTCCGTTCCCGAGGTGACGATGTTGTGGTATCTCTGTCTGTCCAGACGGGCCAGTCTGTAGGATGTGGATTCGGCCGGCGTGGCTTCGAGGTTATAGAGATTTTTCGTCTCATCCTGATAACCCTTCAGCACGCCGCGCATGTATTTCAGAATGTCGACGGCAAACTCCTTGCCTTCGGGTGTCGAGACCCCCTTGCCCAGGAAATTCAGGCAGGCTTCGTGCATGCCGCAGATGCCGATCGTCGAGAAATGATTGTCGAAATGGCCGAGGTAGACTTTGGTGTAGGGCATGATCCCCTTGGCCAACATGTGGTTGACGATCTCGCGCTTTGTCTCGAGCGACTCCTTGGCTATATCCATCAGCCCTTTAAGATGGGCTTTGAACTCCTCCCGGGTCTTCGTTACGTAGCCGATCCGGTTCAGGTTGATCGTGACGACCCCGATCGAGCCCGTCGAATCGCCCGGGCCCCAGATGTTGCCGGGCCGGCGCAGGAGTTCGCGTTGGTCGAGGTTCAACCGGCAGCACATGGCCCGGACGTCGCCCGGGTTCATGTCCGTGCCGATGTAATTCTGGAAATAGGGAATGCCGTATTTGGCCGTCGCCTCGAAGAGGAGCTGAGCATTCGGCGAATCCCAGTCGAAATCCTTGGTCAGGTTGTAGGTCGGGATCGGAAAGGTGAAGACACGGCCCTGGTGATCGCCCTCGATCATGAGCTCGAGGAAGGCTCGGTTGATCGTATCCACTTCGGTCTGGTATTCGCCGTAGCAGGAATCAAGCTCCTTTCCGCCGACAACGACGCGTTTGGTCTTCATATCTTCGGGAATGGTCCAGTCGAAGGTCAGGTTTGAGAAAGGCGTCTGCCAGCCCCAGCGGGAAGGAACGTTGAGTCCGAAAATGAGCTTCTGGACATCCTGTTTCACATGATCGTAATCCAGTTTGTCATTCCGGATGAATGGAGCGAGCAGCGTGTCCACGCTCGAAAACGCCTGCGCCCCGGCGAATTCGCCCTGCATCGTCCCGATGTAATTCACCATGTGGAGCGTGGCCGTTTCCAAATGCTTGGCGGGGGCCGAGTGGACCTGGTTGGGGACATGACCGAATCCTTTGCGGAGGAGGGTCTCCAGCGACCAACCCGCGCAATAGCCGACAATGGGGTAGGACAGGTCGTGAAGATGAAAGTCCCCATCGGTATGGGCCTTTTTGATCCCTTCGGAATAGATTTGGTTGAGAGCGAAATTGGACAGGACCTCGCCCGAGACGCGGGCGTTCAGCCCCGAAAAGCTCATCACCCCTTCGTTCGAGTTCTCGCGGATCTTCCAGTCCGTATCGTTGATATAGTCCTTGACCAGGCGTTCAAGGTTGAGGCCGGTTTTTTTGGCTTCCCGGATCTCTTTGTGCCGCTCGCGGTAGAGGATATAGGACTTGGCGACTTCGTGATAGCCGCGCCGCATGAGGACCAACTCGACGATGTCCTGGATCTGCTCGACCGAGGGAATGGTGTATCCGCCGAACTTTTCTTCAAGCATATAAGTGACGATGTCGGAGATTGTTTTGGCGTCGCCGTTTTCCGTGATGCCCTGCGAGGCCATGGCCTTGGCGACGGCGTTCGTGATTTTGTTCTGAGTGAAATCGGCGATGGTTCCGTCCCGCTTCTTGATCCGGGCGATGATCTTTGCTTGCATATCTCTCTCCTCCTTTCCCTTTAAACAGTCAAAAAAACCGCGAACAAAAGATCAAAAACCCGTCGGCTACGCCTATATCTAGTGGAATTAAAAAATCATAAATACAATATCTTGTATTTACGATATGAAATTTATACCTATTTCAAGGCTCTGTCAAGTGTTTTTAGGAAAATTTTTTAAGTTAATAATTTATTTATTATCAATTTATTAGAAAGACATCAGGCGGTTTGGAAGATATCCGAGATTTGGCACATTTCTATGAAAATTGGGGACACTTCCCTTTTCGAGAGAAAAGGGAAGTGTCCCCAATTTTCTTTCTTCAAAGAAGAAAAACTATTTGAAATGCTAAAAAACGTATGCCTCGTCTTTCTAAAAGGCCTTGACGCCGTGCTTTCCCAGTTCGGCCTCGAGGTCCGTTTGAGGCGCAAAAAGGATGCCTCTGATTCCGAGACTCTCGGCGGCCTCGATATTTTCCCGGATGTCATCGATGAAGACGGCCTCCTCGGCCGCCGCACCCGCTGACATCAACGCATCTTTGTAAATCTCCGGATCGGGTTTCCTCCGGCCCCGCTCAAAGGACAGGACATAGGAGCCGAAAATAAAAATCTCGGGAAACCGGCTTTTGATGAACGAAAAACGCATGATGTCGGTGTTCGAGATCATGACGAGCTTATACTTCGGTTTCAGCTTGGAAAAGATCTCTAAAATCGGCCTGTTCAAGGAAAAAACGTCGCCGTAGGCGGCATAGAAATCCGCATAGCTGACATCGATTTCGAGGACCGTCTTTATTTTTCCATAAAATTCGAGGGGCGTGATCTCTCCTCTCTCGAAAAAATCAAGCAATTCCAAGTTGTCATACGCCGCCGCCCGGATCTCTTCAACCGAGCGGCGGCTGGATTGGGACATTTTCCGAAGAAAGATCGTGTTGTCGAAGTCGAGGATGACTTGTCCCAAGTCGGAAATGATGGTGTCGATCATGGCCCTTTCTTCCCCGCCCGCTCCAGCTCCCCGCCTTCCCTGACATCGGCCCGCTTCAAAAGCACGGCAAAGATGAATCCGGCGAGCCCGAGTCCGGCGAACATGACCTGGCTGCTCGTGTACGCGTGTGTGAGATCGCGCAAAAAGCCGTTTAAAAAAGGGAACAAAGCCATCCCGCCATTTTGAATCGCCGTCATCAGCCCGAAGGCCGTCCCGACCCGTTCTTTGCGCACGATCAAGGGGACCGAAGGCCACATCGCGGCCGGGACGAGGACGAAGGCCGCGCCGAGGGCGATCATCGGATAGACCGGATAAAGGCGCGTAAGACCCATGGCCAAATGGCTCGGAATCATGATCAAAGACCCGATGATCATCAGACTGGCTCGCTTTCCAATTTTATCGACAAGCCGTCCGGCGAAGGGCGCCAGGACCATCGAGGCGGCGATGATGATCGAGGTAATGCCGCCGGCCGTGCTGAACATATGGAGGAAATTGTTGGAGACCTGATGGAGGAAGCCGCCCGTGGCTTCCGCGGCGCGCGCAATCCCCCATTTATCGACGAAGAAATCGGCGGACAGGTTCGTGAAGGGGAAGATCGCCGAATAGAATGTCACGCACAGAAAGGTTACGTACCAGAAGGTCGGTTTGAATTCTTTGATATCCTTCAGAACGATCTTGTCGCTGCTCTCATCCTTTAATCGAAGGATCCGCTCGGCGCGGCGATCCAGGAGGATATAAATCAGGTTGCCGAGGAGCGAGATAAGACAGGCCGCCAAGGCGACAAGGAGCGCGGCCCGATAACCCTTCATAAAACTGATTGAAGAATTGGAAAAAAATCTTGTGAACAGCTCCCCGGTATTGAAGGCGAAGAGGCTCCCCAAGCGGCTGACAGTCAAGGTGAGGCCGAAGGAGAGGGCCAGCTCCTTGTTCTTGAACCAGCGAGCCAGGATCGCACTCTGGGCGACAATCAGCGGCTCCGAGCCGGCCCCGAAGATAAACCGGCCGATTAGGGACACCGGAATGCTTTTGGCCTGCCAAACGATGGCGGCCCCGATGAAGACAAGCAGCGAGAAAAGGAGGCTGGCTTTCCGCGTCCCCAGTTTGTCGATCAGCATCCCGCCGACAAGCACAGCCAGAATGGCCGCGACGCTATAAGCTGTGAAAAAAACGCCGACCGTTCCCCGCCCCGCGCCGAGATCTTTGACCAGCGTCGGAGCGATGGCCGAGATGATGTCGTAGGCGAAATAGCTACCGAAGGAAAGAGAAGCAACAAAGGCCAGAACGGTAAATCGATAAAGCGCCCGGGATGGATGAAAAGTGCCGACGGTTTCCTGGATATTATCAATCATCGAGAATGATCCTTTTCTAAGAACGTTTCGAGCTCTTGGGCTCTTGTCCCGCGGCTGAAATCTTCAGCTCTAAGCTCGCGGCCGATAAGAATCTCCGGACACGATCAAGGAATTTGGATTCAAAAGAGAATTTTATTTCTTCGTGCCGGTGATGGAGACGGACATCTGAAGGTCCGGGATCGTCAATAGGCCTTCGAGTTTATTTTCAACGAGCTTGGCTTCCGTCTTGACCAATCGCTCAGAACCGTCCGGAGGGGTAGGGATCTTGACGTCGAACTTGAGCGTCTGGCCGTCGAACTCGACGTTGGACAGGGGCGAATTCGTGAACATGCCGTTCTGCTCGCTCAGCCCGCCCTCGAGCTTTCCCTCCGTCACCTTGAGCTCCAGGGTCAAATAATAATATTCGCCGCCGGCGTCGACTTGGAGGGCCCAGGTGCCGGTGATTTTGCCGTAATCTACTTTCGGCTTGGTCTGAAGTTGGGCCGGCGCCGCTATGACAACGGCCGCCAAGAGAATCGTCATCAGGCCGATTTTCATGGCAATTTTCATTCGATGACCTCCTTCTATCTATATTTGTCTCATTCACTGCGATGACTGAAGAGAGATTTTATCATGCGTTCCGGAGAAAATGTCAAATCCATTTCTTATCGTCGGTCCCGCAGATATAACTCATCGGATAGCTCTGGGGAAGGGCGCATAAAAAAGGCCGGTTCCCTTGCGAGAACCGGCCCCTGAATATCCCTGCTTTCGCGCTTCCCTCGACTGAGTTTCACGCCTGGGCGTCAATAGAGCCCGGTGAAGACGACGTCCGCGTGGAACAGCTCCTTATTCTTGGGACGAAGTTTCTTATCCACGCTGTCCTTGATGTTCAGATAGAACCAGAACGAGTCGAACAGTCTCAGTTTCTTGATATAATAGTTGGCATATTCGGTGATGTTGTCGATGATGACCTTGCCGGTCTCCTTGTCCTTGTCGTCCAGGATGGAGACGGCGGTCGCCTTGCCGTCGGCAGCGGCGATGAGCTTGCCGAAAACCTTCCCTTTGCCCTTGCCTTCCCAATCTTCGCTCTTGTTGATGTTCGTGATCTTGAGCGGCGCATAATCGGGCCGGACCTTCTGGCTGAAATAATCATCGGGAACCGCGGCGTCGGCCTTGTTGAAGACATTCTTGAATTGGGCTGCGCCTTCTTTAATGTCGATCGCCTGGGCGACCAGGACCGAGGGCGTCTCGCGGTTGAAGACGACCTTGACTTTGACGTCCTTGCCCAATAAAGCGCCGGCATCGCCATTCTCCACCGGACCCGCGGCCACGATATCGAACCCCGGGAGCTGGGAGATATAAAAATATTTTCCGAGGGCGCTTTTAACCGTCCCGCTGACTTCGTTCACACCTTCCTTGATCGTCGTCCCTTCCTCGGCGGCGGGCGCAGCGGCGCCTTCCGCGGGAGCGGCAGGTTGGGCCGCTTTTTTGCAGGCCAGGCTTCCAAACATTATCAATAAAAATGCCAATACGCTTAAGCCAAGAACTTCGACGGCCCTCCTCTTAAGAGTCATAGCGCATACCTCCAATTTCAAAGTCTGCTATATAGAGAAAATAGAATATTTTATATCACTGAAAAAAGCAAGCGTCAATTTGGAGTACGAGCGGCTCTCCGTAGCAAAATACGGGAGCCGCTCGTAAACAAAAAAAGTGGAGAGGAACAGGGTTCAATCCTTTATCTTCACGCGCCCGCCGGACCCTGACGATGAAGAAGATGAAGACGATGAACTCCTGGAAGAAGAGCTCGATGACGAACGTAGGGGCGAGCTGCCGCTGCTCGAGGAAGAGCTGGAACTGCGGGAAGGAGAGTTGAAGCTTCGGGACAAGGAGCCGGAGGAACTCGAAGAAGAGCCGTAATTGCGGGATGGAGCGCTCGAGGATCTTAAGGGAGCGCTATAGCTGCGGGACGGGGCGCTGTAGCTTCGGGACGGAGAGTTGGAGCTTTGCGGCGGCGTTTTTATTCTTCTCGGAGAGGAACTCACAACCCGCGACGGCGTCTCGGAGCTCCGCGCTGGAGCGCGTTCCGGGGAGCGGGAAAAGGCATCATTCCTGACAATGCTCCGGCTCTGGGGTTCGTACGTTCTCGTCACCCCTTTTTCTCTTTTTTGTGGAAGGGACTCCTTCGGGGCTGAAGAAGCCCCTTCGTCGGACCGGCCTCGTTCCTTGATGGTCTTCTCGGACACGCTGTTGCGCGGAGCCCCTGATTCCGGGATTCTCGATTGGAATTCCTTTAAAGATTTCCCTTCGTTCGACGTCCGCTTGCCGTCGTCAACGTTTTCGCTTCTCCGAACGATCGTCCGCCCGGTATCTTGTGGCCGCAATTCTGGACCCGCCTTCTCGCTCGACGAGGGATTATAGCTTTTCGCTTCTTTCCTTAAAGACGGCGAAACCGCAGCAGGCCTCTCGTTCGATTTTGGAGACTCGTTTTCGAACGATTTTCTCGATGGATATCTCTGGACGCTCCGGCCGGCTTCTCCCTCGAGCCGGGACTTCAGGTAATCCTGGACAACGCTCTTTTTTTGCCCTTGGTCGGTCGAAGCTACATCTCCTTTCTGAGAAGAAGACCGGGAGACAATCCGGCTATTGTCCTTCCTCACGGTCCGTTCGGAGTCTGTGCCACTCAATTGATTCCTGCTGTTCCTGCGTTCTATTGTCGACGTCTCGGGCGCCGAGGATCGCTTGATGGCAGGCGACTTCAATTCCTCCGAAGTCAGTCTTTTTCCACCGGGGGTGAAGCTCTTCCCGACGCTTCTCAGATTTTCCCGCGAAAGAACCCGCTGGGCCTTTGTCGCGATCTCTCCGCTATGATTCAAGGTCGGCCGGAGTTCCGGCTGCCTGGACTTGAGCGAGATATTCCCGATTTTGTTGATCCTTGTCTGGTCCAAGGCGACCTGCGCCACCCTCGGGTGCTGGAGTTGATTCTTATGGACCATGGTCAAGCTTCGTGAATTATTGGGGAAGAGCTGATGGGCGTAGCGGTCATAAAAACGGTTGTTGATGATGACGGCCGGATAGTTGTAGTAGCTCAGGGGGCACCAACCGATGAAGTCGAAGTCCCAGTACCAGTGAACCCAGGCCGGGCCCCAATACCAACTGCGGGTCGGGATCCAATACCAGCCGAGGCCGCCGCGCCAGCCCCATCGGCCGAAATGGTGTGTGCACCAGCCCCAGGGCTCGGAGGAAATCCAGGTCCAGCCGATGATCGGATACCAGGACCAATGTCCGGAGTAATAAGGCCGCCAGTCGGAATAAGCGACGGTCGGCACCCAGACATAGCCGTAAGAAGATTCGTAAACCCAGCTGCCGTTGTCCGCGAGCTCGTATTCGTAATCCGAATATTCCGCGGGGAGATAGGTCCGGTTCACACGCTGGGCATAGAGGGCATCGCGGATTTCGTTCCAGTCGCCGAAATCGTCCCGGCGTAAATAGAACGAGACGGGCTCTGAGGTAAACCGGCCGTTGGCGGCGAGGATCTGCTCGCGGGACCGGACGAGGACCGAGCCTTCCTCGCCCGCCGCTTCGGCCGAGCCGCTGATGACGCTGAACTCGGTTTCCCGGTTTTCCCGGACGTCAATCCGATACAATCCCTCTTCCAGGATGTAAAAAGAGGCATCGGGGGTGTGGATCTCGAAATTCTTCTCCCTGTTCAGGCTGTTGATCCTGACATAAATGCTTCCTGACAGAAGATGAAGCTTGATTGGGTCATTATCGCTGCGGGGAAGGTTCACGATGTCCACCTGGGCGTAATCGTCCAGGCGGAGATAGTTGCGCCGGCCGAGCTGGATCTCGACACGGCCGTCCTTTGTTCCGATCTTATCGCCTTGGGCGACGACGAGATTAACTTCTCCTTGTTCATAGCCCAGGTCCTGTCCCCTCTGGATATAAACGTCGCCTTTGACATAGCTCATCCGGGTGTAGCTGCCGCTGTAGTAGCCTTCATTCTGGGCGAAAGCGATTAAAGGGAACATTACAACCAAGACCGTTGCGATCAAGATTGTCTTTTTCATCGCCTTTCTCCTTCCAACAGCGATTAGTGCAAGAGATGTGCCAAAAAAATCCCCTGGAAAAAAGGAGAAAAGCGGCCTGGCGTGTCCTCGTTTAAGGACAGATGAGGTTAAAAGACAAAAAAAATCCCCCCGCTCTCCTCTGGAAGCAGGAGAGAAACGGGGGGAGGAGCAGAGCCGCTAAAAATCTAAAATCTTACCACCAGATTCCCAATCTCATACCGAGGCGTCTCAGTCTCCAGGCATTTCCCCAGCCCTGGCCGCGAAAGCCCGGACGGCCCATGAATCCGGGGCCCATACCGAGACGCATACCCATCATGCCACGGCCTCTCATCATCAAGCCCTGGCCCATCGGGCCCATGCCGGGACGCATGCCCATGCCGCGGCCTCTCATCATCGGGCCCTGGCCCATAAAACGGCCTCTCGCATTCTTCAGCTTATCGAGCTGTTCCGGAGAGAGGATTTTCTGCAAAGGATTCCGGTTGGCCAGACCTTTTTTCATCCGGTCGGCATTGAGCTTGGCGATCTGGTCGATCAGACCGTTGATTTTATTCTGGTCGGCTTTTTGGTCCTTGAGGAGGGGGTTCAGCTCGCCGCGGAGCTTCTGCATCTGTTCGCGGAACGCTTTCTGCTCTTCCTGACGTGCTTTCTGCATATCTTTGATCTTCGCTTCCTGCTCGGGCGTCAGCTGCAAGAAATCCTTCAGATTGGCCAAAGGAGCCCCCTGGCCCGGGGCAGGCTTCTGCGGTTTCTCGGGCTTGGCGGGCGGCTGCTGGGCGTAGGCGCCCGCCGCCATGAAGAGAAATCCCAAGATCGTTAAGGCTGCCAAATATTTTTTCATTATGAAACCTCCTGAATTTCGTTTGGCATTTATTTAGACAATACGAATATCCATTCCTTTGAGAATATAGTCCTCTTCCATTTTGTGTGGCTAAAAATGAGGGAGAAGGTCCGGGGCCGGCTGCAGCGAGCCTGGATGGAAGAGTTCCTTATTTTATTTCCCAAGCTTCTAGTCCCCTTGGCGACAGCGAAACCGGAATGATCCGGATTCCCTTGCCCAGGGCGTTGATTTTCTGGACCATCCGGCGCCGGAGGACGTCATCGCCGCCAGCCAAGACAGTCAGGGAGCCGCCCTTGCCCCCTGCCCCATTGACCTTCCAGCCAGATGCTTTAAAGCGCCGGGCGATATCCGCCACGGCATCCGCTTCCTTGGACACGAGCCCCGCATAAAGCGCCCTCTGGCATTCGTTGTTCCGGACCATGGCTTCGCCGTAAGAGTCGAAATCTCCGGAGGCCAGATATTTTCCGGCCTCTTGGGCGATGCCCGCCAGTTTCCGGATCCATTGAAGCTGGGGCCCGCCCGCTTCAAGCTCGGCGATGACGTAGTCATGCATGGCCGAGGAGCGGTGGGGCTTCCCCAGATAGATCAAGCAGAGCCTCCGGTCGAGCTCGTTCCAGATTTCGCTCTTGACCCGGACAGAGCGGACCGCGGATTCGGGATAGCAATGCATGTGAATGAAGGAAATCCCGCCGTGGGCGGCGGCGATTTGGTCCTGAATGCCGCTCTGCTGTTTGAGCTTTTCCGTTTCCACGCGATGGGCGAGCCGGGCGATCTCGGTCCAAGAATATTTTTTCGAGGCAAGCGCGTTGAGGGCTCCAAGAAGCGCCACGCACACGGCCGCCGATGTCCCCGTCGAAATTCCGGCGGGCACGGGCGAAAAGAGGCTGATCTCCAGGATCACGTCTTCCGGAACGGGCAGGCTGGCGATCGTGAATTGGAGAAGGGGATGCCTGTCCCGCCGCGGTTTGCCGGGATCCATGACGAACGTCTCGGCGAAATTCTCGGCATGGACGGTCACCCTTTTTTTCGCTCCCGATTTATTCTTGAAAACTCCGACCTCGACTTCGACGGCCGGGGAGACGGCCAGGTTCAGGACCCTCCCTTCGCCGGCGAACCAGGTGTCCGTCCAGCCGCCGAGGTCGTTGATCCGGATCGGGGCGCGGGCATGGATGAGCTTGAGGGTCAGATCGCCGCGTCGCTCGGCTCCTGGCGAAGACATTTTATTTGAAACTTTCGGATTAACATCAGGATTATATCCCTCGATCATCTGCCAGGTCCTCCGCTAAGCGTTTCTCCGGTGGCGGATCTGGTCCAGGCTCACCGCGGCGACGATGATGACGCCGATGATGATCTCCTGGATGTAATTCGGCCAACCCATCATCGTGCAGCCGTTCCGGAGAAAGGCCATGATGAAGACGCCGATCATCGAGCCGAGGATGCTGCCCTCGCCGCCGCTCAGGCTTCCGCCGCCGATGACGACCGCGGCGATGATGTCGAGCTCGAGCCCCACGGCGACCGTCGGGTCGCCGACCGTCAGCCGCGAGAACTCCATGACGCCGCTCAGCCCGCAAAAAAGGCCGGCCAGCGTATAAATGACGATCTTGGCCCTTTTCGTCCGGACGCCGCAGAGGCGGGCCGTGGCCTCGTTCGAGCCGATGGCGAAGACGTGACGGCCGAAGACGGTGTACCTCAACAGAACGGCCATCGCGACCGCGAAGATGATCATCAGCCACACGCCCGGAGCGAGGAGGAGCCAGGAGGGACGCGGCGACTTGGCCATGAGCTCGTTGACCCAGGACAGCGGCGCATCGATCTTCTGGTTGTTCGCGATCCACTTGGCCAGGCCCCGGGCGATGCCCATCATGCCCAGGGTGATGATGAACGGCACAAGCCGGAGCTCGGTGATCAAGGCGCCGTTGGTGAAACCGACCAGGCCGCCGGTGAGGACGCCCAAAAGAATGCCGAGGAGCGGCGGCAGTCCGGCATTGATGGCATAGGCCGCAATGACGCTCGAGAGGGCGATGTTGGAAGCCGCCGAAAGGTCGATGCCGCCGCTGATGATGATCAAGGTCATGCCCAGCGCGCCGAGGGCCACGATCACGGACTGGGTGGCCACGCTCTTGAGGTTGGCGATCCGGAGGAAGCGGGACTGGACATCCGGGATCATGGAGAAAATGACGAGGACCAGGATCAACCCCAGAAACGGGGCCAGCAGATTGAAGAGGGCTTGAAGCTTGGTCTTCTTTTTCATGGTCGTTCACGCCCTTCCGGTCGTCGAGGCGGCCATCAGGCTTTCGTCGCGCCAATCCCCGGCCGGACGGACTTCGACGAGCCGCCCTCGATAAAAAACGGCGATCCGGTCACAAACCCCGAGGAGCTCCGGGAAATAGGAGCTGACGAACAAAATGCCCTTTCCTTCCGCCGCCAGCCGGCCCATCCACTCGTAGATCTGGGACTTGCTCATGACATCGATTCCCCGCGTGGGCTCGTCCAGGAGGAGGACATCGGCGTCCTGATGGAGCAGGCGGGCCAAGGCGGTTTTTTGTTGGTTTCCTCCGGAGAGGCTGAGGACGGGCTGATGGGGCCCCTGGGCTTTGATCTTCAGCGCCTGCATCCACTCCCGGGCGGCTTGGGCCCGCTTTTTCACGCTGAGAAAACAGAATTTCTTATACGGCGAAAACCGGCTGAGGGTGATGTTGTCCAGGAGCGAGCGGGGCAGGGCCAGGCCTTCGCCCTGCCGGTCTTCGCTCATAAGCCCGAGGCCGTTGTCGATCATGAGCCAGGGCCTGCTTTTGAGGATTTTGACTCCGTCGACATCGATGAGGCCGTCCTCCACGGCGTCCAGCCCGAAAATCGCCCGCAGCGTTTCGGTTCGGCCCGCACCGATCAAACCGGCCAGCCCCACGATCTCGCCGCGGTGGAGGTCGAGACTGACGGGCTCGGACATGCGAAGGCCTTTGAGGTTTTTCAAAGAGAGGAGGACACTCCCCTGTTGATGACCGAGGCGGGGAAAAAGGTCCGTCATCTTTTTCCCGACCATGAGCTGGATAATTTCTTCCAACGTCGCGGCGGCCATGGGACCGGCGCCGACATTCTTTCCATCCCGGAGCACGGCATAGGCATCGGCCACGTCCTGGACTTCCTCCAGGAAATGGCTGATATAGATGATGCTCACGCCTTCGGCTTTGAGCTTCCGGATCACCTGGAACAACCGTTCCGTGTCTTCCTTGGCCAGACTGCTCGTCGGCTCGTCCATGACCAAAATCTGGGCCTTGTCCATGATGGCCCGGGATATTTCGACGATTTGGCGCGCGCCGACGCTCAGCTGCCGGACGGGCAGGTCGAGCCCGATCTCCGGGTGACGCAGGAATTCCAGGGTTTCCTTGATTTTTTTCCGGATGTCCTTGCACCGCAGGAATCCGCCCCGATGGACTTCTCTGCCGAGCATGATATTCTCTTCGACCGTGAGATGCGGGGCCAGGTTCAGCTCCTGATAGATCATGGACACGCCGCGCCGCCGTCCCTCGAGCGGGTCGGAGGGATGATACGGCCGGCCATCGAGAGACATGACGCCCCGGTCGGGCTTGAGAGCGCCGCTGATGATCTTGACCAGCGTGCTTTTGCCGGCGCCGTTCTCGCCGAGCAGGGCCTGGACTTCGCCTTTCCGAATGGCGAAGTCCACGTCAGCGAGGGCGCAGGTCGCCCCGAAATTCTTGGTGATCCGCCTCATTTCGAGGGCGACAGGATTGGAATTTGAAGAGGTCATCAATCCAGGATGGAAAGGTCGGGCGACAGAAGCGCTTTGATCTCCGGAGTGTTCATGTTTTCTTTGGTCGCGAGATAGACACCCGTGTCCACTCGCTCCGGAATTTTTTGGCCGCGGAGATACTGGACCATTTCCGTGACCCCCAGGTATCCCATCTTGACCGGGTTCTGGAGAATCAGGCCGTGGAGATGGCCCGCGCTGAGGGCCTGGACGAGTTTGGGCGAGCTGTCGAAGCCGACGAACTTGACCTTGCCCGCGAGCCGCGCTTCCTGGAGGGCCCGCAACATGCCGAACGTGCTCGATTCGTTCGGGCAGAAGACTCCTTCGACGTCGGGAAAGCGGCCAAGGAGATTTTCGGCCAATTGATAGGCCGTCTCCGTGGTCGATCCGGCATATTGGTCCTTGACGAGAAGCTTGAGATCCGGAAAGTCTTTGGTCACGGTTTCTAAGAATCCGCGCTCGCGCTCCATGGTCGAAGCCGAGCCTTCCTGATAGCGGATGAGGAAGATCCGGCCTTTTCCCTGGACGAGCTCGCCCAGACGTTTGGCCGCGAGTACGCCGCCCTGGTAATTGTCCGTCGCCACGAAGCTGAGGTAATCCTTCCCTTGGAGCCCGGAATCGATGATCACGACCGGGATCTTCTCCCGCATGGCGTCCTGGACGGGCCGGACCAGGGCCCGATCGTCCAACGGCGCAAGGACGACACCGTCCACGCCGCGGCTGATGACATCCTCGACGACCGTGATCTGCTGGGCGCGGTCGTCCTCCTTCTGCGGTCCTTTCCAGATAATGTCCACTCCCAGTTCTTTGGCCGCTTGGGCCGCGCCGGCATGGATCGCCTTCCAGAACTCGTGCGTCATTCCTTTGGGAATCACCGCGATCTTGAAAACCTTGGCTTCACCCGGCGCCGCCGCCTTCTCTTTGCCGCCGCAGCCGGCCAAAACGAAGGCCGCTAAAAGAAAAAAGAGGATGGTTCTTTGGGCTTGAAGATTCATGAGACGAGTATACTCGGAAGAAAATCCGGAGTCAAAGATTTCATCGCGGGCCGGGCCTTCGGATCAGGCCCGGCCCGGATGAGGAATGGCTATGGATAAATTATGCTTTTTTGAGGATGGGCATCCCGGTCTTGGTGGTCTCGATGACCTGGTAACCTGCCGGGACGGCATCCAGGGCGCCGGGACGGACATCTCGGGCGAAGTAGAAAATTCTCTGCTGGCGTCCGCCCTTTAGCGTCACCTCTCTGGAGTGCAAATAGTAGCTAACCCCTTTGGAATTCTTGAATTCAAACGCCATTTTATTAAACCTCCAATTTAAATTGCGTTCGTCCTAAAGCCCATGCAAGACTTCATCATCTTTTCACTATTCGAGGATGCATATAGTCTTGTCTAATTCATATAAAAAATTCCCGATAAAGTCAAGGAAGAGTTTTGAAGTTTTTCAAAAAATATTTTTTTTAAAATTTTCCTTGCATTTTATTTTTTGTGAGTTATAATAATTTCGGCTTTCTTTCGCGGGCTGGAGAAAGTCCCCACCTTTTTGGTTCCCATCATCAACCCCCCTTTTGCTGACAACAGCCCGCAATCAACCCCCCGGGTGGGGTCCGCTCTCGACCTCAGACAATCCGAGTCATGTTCATTGACAAGCGTCACAGGCCGTTCATTCCGTGTAGAACTTGATCCGCCGCCGGACGGCCTCTTCACAGACCTTGCAGAACGGCTTCGCGCCCTTGGTGAACATCAGGCAGTCCACGGCCGGCCGGTAAAGTCCTTTGGCCGCGTAGCCGGCACCTTCGAAGGCGCCGATCTTGCCAGCAGACTTGCTCTTGGCCAGGAATTGATCGACCCACTGGGCCTGTTGGCGAGACTTCTGTTCGGATTCCTCTTCCACCTTGGCCACCTCGGCCGGCGGCGCGCCGCTCCGCTTCATCTTCGCGATTTTGTCGTTCGTCTCCCGGCGGACTCGCTGATAGGCCAGGTCATTCTTGTCGAACTCCTCTTTTTCCCACGGCGTCGGGATGGCCAGGCCCGACGAGGCGAGCTTCTTCCATTTCAGGTTCTTGGGATCGAGGAGCGCCGTGATGTTCGCTTCCAGCGGTTCGACGCCCTGCGGATAGAACTCGTTGTAGGCCACGTCGGAGGTGTAATATTCGTCGGCGAGTCCGGCGAAGGAATGGCCGAACTCGTGGAGGAAGAGATATTCATACCATTGATTGTCGACGGTGAAGGTGCAGTAGAGGTTATAAATCCCGCCCCCGCCATAGCGCTTGTGGTTGATCATGATAAAGAGAGCGTCATAGGGCACGTGGGCCGCGATATCGCGTAAACTCTTGTTGTCCTCGGTCAGGACGTAGCGCTCCGACCCGAGAGAATCGAACGTGGCATTGACGGCCGTGTTCTTGAAACTCCCATGCCCCGGCTCGTCGCAGCCGCTTTCGTCCGAAGGTTTGAAAACGCCGTAGATGTTGAATTTGTCCTTCAGGCTCTTGTAGGGCTCTTGTTTGAAGAAGACCCGGACGAAGCGGTCAAGATCGGCCCGGAGCTTGGATTCTTCCTGGAGCGTATAGCCTTCGGCAATGAAGGCGATGTCCACCTTCCGCTGAGGATCGCCGCTTTTAAGGAGCTCAAAGACCTTGACGCCCGCCCGGGGAGGTTTCTTGAGAATGAAGATTGAGGCCGGGTCGATTTCGCAGGAAAAGACCGGATGAAGGACGTTCTGGCGGTCCCTCGATTCCAGGGTGAACTTGATTTTATTTTTCGGACAGGGGATGAGCGCCGATTCATGGTAAGCGCGTTTGATGCCCTTCACAGCCTCGGCGGTCGTCTGATACTCGCCGAAATAGGCGTCGAAGCCTTTGGTAAAAATGAGCTTGCCGGACGCCAGGTCATAGACTTTCACGGAGGTGCGGCCGTTGTCGAAACCGTCGATGAGGTTCGTCTGGCTGCCCGCCCAGGGGCCCTGGATGTAGACCTGGTCAAGGGTGGCCGTCTCTTCCTTGGCGCTGCCGATGTGATAATAATCGACGCGCATGGTCTTCTCCACGAAATACTGTTCGAAACTCACCCGCCCTTGGGCGAATGCCGTCGCCGCCAGGAAAATCAAGGCTGAAAACAGGAAAACGATTTTATTCATGGATCCTCCTCTCTAACTTTTTCCATAATTCCTTTTAATACGAAATTTATTATCTCTATGGTTCTCTTCCATTTTGTGTGGGTAGAGAGCGGGAGCGCGGCTGTCTCTGGATCGTATCCCGAAAGATTCCTTGCCCACACAAATGGAAGAGAACCATCTCTATTAAATACACGGAATCAATAAAAAGCCAGCGCCGCAAAGCTGACGGCCGATTGGGTCGCCTCCTCCAGCCAGACATCATAATCGAGGAGCCGTCCCTCGCCCGGCGGAAGGATCTCGAGCAAACAGGCCAGAGTGGAAAAGCCGCAGACATTGTAGATATCCTTGACTCGCCGGGATTCCGCCCAAAAGGCTTCCACGTCCCTTCGTCCGAGGGCCTCGAGGAGGGCGCGGTCATGAGTTTTGGCTTCAAGAAGTAAAGACCGCGCGCTGCGGCGGTGTCCGAACTTCGGCCCGATGTGGGACAGGTCTACGCCCGCGACGAGGAGGGCGCGCTGTCCCGCGCCCTTCAGCCAATCCGCGAGAGCGGCCAGGAATCCGCCCACTCCCGGGATTTGAGAGGGCCGGGCGGCCTGAGCAAGCACCGGCTGGAACGAGCCGCAGAGAACCGGCACGAGAGAAAATTCCGATCCGAAGAGATGCTGGAGAAAAATGAGCTGGAACTCCAGGGAATGCTCCCGGCGATGAGCCAAGTCATCGGGAGAGACAATATGCCCGCCGCTTTTCTTGAGCTCTTGGACAAAGGCTCTGTCCGTTTTGGCCGTGCCCAAAGGCGTTTTGAAATCCTTTTCCGTGAGCGAAAAAAATTCTTGTTCCAGGTGATGGCCCGTCCCGAGAAGGAGAATCCTCTGGGGAGCGGCGGAGCCCAAGGCGCCATAAGCCTTGGCATACGTTCTCTTTCCCGCTTCCAAGTCAATATGCGGAGCGACGATGGCCAGGGCCTTTCTCCCGTTTCTTCGCTCCGGCGCTTCCCCAGCCTCGGCCAAGAGCGAATCGAGATATTTTCCGAGCTTTTCTCTGGAAGCAGGATAGGCCTGGCCGGCATGCGAAGCGCTCCGGACCTCGAGCCCGGCGTATTCCTCCCTCAGCTTTTTTTTGGCGGCACGGCAGCGCTCGCTGTCCAGGAGAAACGCGGCGTCGAGCTCGGCCAGCAGCTGTTCCACTTTTTCCTGACTGACAAACACGCCGCCTTTCTGACGGACGATTTCAAGCTGGATGTCCCGGACGCTGTTTTTGCCGTTCATGAGTCCAACGAGGCTCAGCGCATCGCCCTGGAGCACGATCGGTTTCCGGACAAGGCCCAGGAAATCGCGGACGATGACCGCTTTTTCTCCCTGATAGGATGTGGGGATGAACTCGAGGTCGTCGCGCAATTTCGGAAGGTCGCTCTTCATCTTCGTCCGGGACTCTGGAATTGCGTCCATTTTACACGATTTGTGCACGTCCCGACAACGGATGGAAAACAGAATTCCATGTCCCTAATTAATAAAAGCGCAGATAGTTCTCCCTTGACTCATATTGACTCAAGGGAGTTTTGAAAGGAGGGTTGGGAGAGGATCCTCTTCCTCTCCCCTTTTCACAACCTCGGCGTTGCCTCGGATGAGAGTGACTCGCGCCGTTAAGCTGCGAATTCGCCCCTATTCTGCTCCCGGGGAAAAACAACATCAATCACCTTTAACGGTAGATCGGCGGGTGATTTCAACCTCCCTAAAATCACCCCCCAGCGATGCCGACAACTAGCCCCTCTTTCTATCTATTCCTATCCCCGAATTTCGGATATAATTCCCGATTGAATCCGGTTGGGAGGCGTCCTCATGGAAAAAATAAACCGTCCGATCGACCACAAGGACAGCGCCCTCGAATTGATGACCTTCGCCCTCGAACACGAATGGGCCGTAAGCTTCGAGTATCTCCTCCACGCCTATTCCCTGCCCAAGGCGAAGTTTTTCTACGAAGACCCGGTCATGAAGCTCAGGACGGACATTCGGGCCCAGACGATCCAAATCGGCATCGACGAGATGTACCACGCTCTCCAGCTCGGGATCGTCATCAAGCAAATGGGCGGCGATCCCACCTTCCAGACGGACGAGGTCATCCGCTATCCCCGGATCATCGATAACCTGAAAAGGGACAAGATGACCGAGGACCTCGTCACCGAGCTCTACCAGAAAAGCCCGATCAAAGAAACCGTGTTCCCGAAGCTCCGGAATATGGTCCTCAACATTTCCTACGACGAAGTCCGCCACTCGCGGCAGTTTCAAGCCATGATCGAGGCCTTAGAGAGCGCGGGCGGCGCGGAGGAGCTTCTCCTTCAGGCCGATCCGGCCGTCGACGACCGGGAGGATGTTCGCCTTCTCCACCACATTATGGCCTGCGAAAATGAGCTCATGCATCGCTATCTTCGCTATACGATCCTGTTCAGCGGGCACCAAGACCTCAGCCAGCGATTGTTCAAGAATTCGATCGACCACATGAGGCACTGGGACAAGAACGCCGGACTGCTCGTCCGGATGGAGACCGTGATGCGACTCGAGAACGCCCAAAAAGGAAAAAACGGGGAAGAAATTAGCTCGAAGCCGATGCCGACCAAATACCCGGGCCGCGGCAGGCTGTCGGCGCTCAGAACCCTCCTCCCGCTGGAACAAGACCTCATCGCCAAGTATAAACAATTGATCGCCCTGGTCCCAAAAAAAGACATCAAAGAACAGCTCTTCGTCCAGCTCGCTCTAAAGAGAGAGCACGAGTTCACCCAGAAATGGCTGTTCGAGAACGCTCGGAAGATCAAAGGCCTTGAATAAAAAATATTAAATACCGGGATCAAAATAAACGCGTCATTCTAAACGAAGTCATTTTTGCCGATGAGATATTTCACTTCGCTCAGCCTGGCAAGGAGACGAACCAGCAGCTGATCCCGATCATCAAGGAGGCTATCATGCCGAATAACGCTTTCAAAAGAACGATCTTCGCCTTTTTCGCCTGGCAGTTCCTCGTCGCATCCTTGGTTCCGGTTCAAACCCAGACCGCGAAGCCCGCTTCCCCTTTCAAAATGACCATCGACAACATCATGCGCGGCGCGGAGCTCGTCGGCACGGAGCCTTCCGGCGTCGCCTGGTCCGTGGACGGGACGAAGCTTTATTTCCGTTGGAAAAAGCCCGGCGAAAAACAGGCGGACTGGCACTTCCTGACGAAAACGAACCTGACGCCCCAAAAAACGACCGCGGAGGAGATGCAAAAGCTCCCTCCGGTTTCGTCCGGAGGCTCGCGCCCGTTTGGATTCGGCGGATTCGGAGGCGAAACCCGGTTCGACAAGACCCGCAAGCGGGCGCTCGTTTCGCAGGCGGGCGACATCAGCCTCCTCGATATCGCCACGGGAAAGACCGCCCCGTTGATCACAACGGATGTCCGGAAATCCAACGCCAATTTCACCTTTGACAATAAGAAGATCTGTTTTACAAGCGACGATAATCTCTTCGTTTTTTCGCTCGAGGACCGCGGTCTGAAGCAGATGACCTCCTTCACGCGGAGGACTCCGCCTCCGGACCGCAAGCCCGATGAGCTGGCCAAATGGTACAGGGATCAGCAGGCCGAACTTTTCCAGCAGTTCAAGCAGAACCTCGACCGGATGGGCGGGCGCGAAGGGATGATGGGCCAGGGCGCCCCTGCCGGCCCGGGAGGCGGAACGCGGCGGAAGCCATTTTTGCTCAAGGAAAACCAGATCGTCTCCGGCCTCGAGCTTTCGCCCGACGAAAAATACGCGCTTTTCGGAATCTCGGAGCCCAATCCCGAAGAAAAATCGACCATCGTCCCCAACTACGTGACACGTTCGGGCTTCACGGAGGAAATCAATTCTCACGCCAAGGCCGGCTACCCGTCGCGAACCTTCAAATCCGGAATCATGGACACGGGGAGCGGCGACGTGAAGTGGGTGGATTACGGCCAGGGCAGCCGGCTCATCGTGCCGGGCGGATATCATTGGTCGCCCGACGGAAAAACCTGCCTCGTGGCGGCGGACTCCGACGACCGAAAAGACAATTGGCTTTTCCGCCTGGACCTCGCGGCGGGCAAGACCTCGGTCCTGGAGCAAGTCCATGACGAGGCCTGGGTCGGCCCCCTCGGGCTGAGGAATATCTTCTGGTGGCCGGACAGCCTTCACCTGTCCTACATCTCCGAAAAAGACGGCTACGCTCATCTCTACAGAATCACGGTCGACGGCAAAGAAAAGGAGCAGCTCACCAAGGGAAAATTCGAAGTCACGGCGGCGCAGCTATCCCAGGACGGAAAAACGATTTACTTGACCTCGAACGAAGAACACCCCGGCGAGCTGCATTTCTACTCGATGCCGGCCTCCGGCGGCGAGCGGACGAAAATCACGAGCCTTGTCGGACAGAATCAGGTCTATCTCTCGCCGGATGAGACTCTGCTCGCGGTCATGTCTTCGGCGGCCGCCAAGCCGCCGGAGCTCTATATCCAATCCAATAAGCCCGGCGCCGCGGCCAAGCCGATCACCCTCTCGACGACCGAGGAATTCCGTTCTTATCCCTGGATCGAGCCGGAGGTCATAAGCTTTAAAGCCAGGGACGGCGTCGGCGTCTATGCCAGAATCTTCAAGCCCAAAAATCCGCCTCCGCAGCGGCCGGCCGTCATCTTCATCCACGGCGCAGGCTACCTCCAGAACGCCCACAGGGGATGGAGCACCTACTTCCGCGAATACATGTTCCACAACTTCCTCGTGGAAAAGGGCTATCACGTCTTCGACGTCGATTACCGGGGCAGCTCGGGCTACGGCCGCGACTGCCGGACGGCCATCTACCGGAACATGGGCGGAAAGGACCTGGACGACATCGTCGATGCCGCTCAATATCTCGTTAAGAATTACGGCGTCGATCCCGGCCGCATCGGGACCTACGGCGGAAGCTACGGCGGCTTCCTGACGCTCATGGCCATGTTCAAGACGCCCGGCGTTTTCAAAGCGGGCGCGGCCCTGCGACCCGTGACGGACTGGGCCCACTACCACGCCGGATACTCCGTCGACATCCTGAACCTGCCCCAGAAAGATGCGGAAGCCTATAAGCGCAGCTCCCCGATCTATTACGCGGAAGGGTTGAAAGGAGCTCTGCTCATCTGCCACGGGATGATCGATACGAACGTCCATTTTCAGGACACGGTCCGCCTGACGCAGCGGCTCGTCGAGCTCGGCAAAGAGAATTGGGAGGTGGCCTTTTATCCGGTCGAAAACCATTCCTTCGTCAACGCCACGTCTTGGACGGACGAATACAAGCGGATTTTCAAGCTGTTCGAGGAAAATTTAAAGTAAACGAAATCCGGTGACAGGCATCGCGGTGCCTGTCACCAACTGACCATAGTACAGTTTGGTTTTTTTAAAGAGATCGGGTGGCGCCGACCGGGGCGCCCCAGAGTTCGTAGCGAATGGGACCCCCCGAAGGACAGACGAAAAGAAATTCATTGACGAATGCTCCATGGAAAGGAGGCAGAGAGCGAAGCGATCGTTGGAGGGAAACCCTTTGAGCGGGTTTCCCTCCAAGAGTGTCCGACAGGACCCGGCCCAAACTGTACTACGGTCAGTGTCACCAGTCATCATTGCATTCAAATTCGCGGCTTAATATAATAGGCAGTCATGAAGACGGTCCTTTTGATCGAGAGCGTCCGCAAGTCGTTTTCGGTCGGCTTTATCCCCAAAAAGAAAGAAATCCTCAAAGGCATATCCCTGTCGGTCGCGGAAGGCGAGATCTTCGGCTACCTCGGGCCCAACGGCGCCGGCAAGACGACGACGCTCAAATGCATCCTCGGACTGATCTTCCCCGACGCCGGCCACATCGAGCTTTTCGGCCGGACCCACCTCGATCCCGAGTCCAAAGAACGCGTCGGATTCCTGCCCGAAAACCCTTATTTCTACGACTACCTCACGGCCCGTGAATTCCTTGAATTCTACGGCCAACTCTTCGGGCTCGACAAAAACGTTCGCGACGGCCGCATCGCCACCCTGCTTAAGACCGTCGGCCTGGAAAAGGCCGCCGGGCTCCAGCTCCGAAAGTTTTCCCGGGGCATGCTCCAGCGCATCGGCCTGGCCCAGGCCCTCATCAACGAGCCTTCGCTCGTCCTCCTCGATGAACCCCTGGGCGGACTCGACCCGCTCGGGCGCAAGGAAATCCGCGACATCATCATCCGGCTTCGCGAGAAAGGGAAGACGGTTTTCCTCTCCTCGCACATTCTTCAGGACATTGAAATGATCTGCGACCGCGTGGCCATCATCGTCGGCGGGAAGATCCTGAGCCAGGGGAAGCTCGTCGACCTCATCTCGGAAAAAGTCCTCTTTACGGAAGTCACGGTCTCCGGCGTCGAGGAAAAAGAGCTCGCGGCGCTTGGGGAAAGCCTGACCACGCAGGCCGGCCGGACCCTGCTCAAGGTCTTTGAGGAAGCGAAGATCCAGGACATCCTGGAGCTTGTCCGGAAAAGAGAGGGGAAAATCCATTCCCTCATCCCCAGGACCCAGACCCTCGAAGACCTGTTCGTGGACATGGTGAAACCGCAATGACCGTCAAAGTCATCGCCCTCAACACGTTCAAGGAGGCCGTCCGCGACCGTATTCTTTACCTGCTTCTCTTTTTCGCGGCCGTGTTCATCCTTTTTTCCCGGGTCCTCGCCCTGCTCACGGTCGGAGACAGGACAAAGATCATCAAAGACGTCGGATTGGCCTCGATCTCGCTTTTCGGCGCCCTGATGGCCATCCTCATCGGGACGGGTCTCGTCTACAAAGAAATCGAGAAACGGACGATCTACACGCTCATCTCCAAGCCCATCCGCCGCCACGAATTCCTTCTCGGGAAATTCCTGGGCCTGGTCCTGACGCTCTTCGTCATGCTCCTGGCCATGAGCCTTGTCTTTCTAGCCCTCATCTTTTTCTATACCTGGACGATCGAATGGCGGATGCTGGCCGCCATCTTCTTCATTTTCATCGAGCTCGTCCTCATAACCGCCGTGGCCATCCTCTTCTCCTGTTTTTCAACCCCCATCCTGAGCTCGCTCTTCGCCCTTTCGTTTTATCTCATCGGCCATTTCTCCTGGAGCCTGGAGCTGCTGATCAAGAAAATCCGGCCCGGCGCGGCCAGGGCTTGCCTCCAGATCCTGGCCACCGTCCTCCCCGACCTCGAAAATTTCAACTTGAAGACCGAAGTCGTCCACGGGCTTGCGATCCCGGCCTCTCTCTTTTTCTATTCGACGGTCTATGGGATCGTCTATTCGGCCTTTATTCTCGGCCTGGCCATCCTCATTTTCCGCCGGCGGGATTTCATTTAGCCGATGAAAAAAAGGATTTCCCTGGGCCTCATCCTCGTTCTTCTCGCCCTGTCCTTCATGGGCCTCAAGCTCAAGATCGAGCAGATTCCCCGTAAAAAAATTCCCGGATCGAGCATCATCTACATTCCCTCCGGAAAATACCTCAAGATGGCGACGTTCGGCTACTCGACGCTCCTGGCCGATATCATCTACATCTGGGCCATCCAATACTACGGCGACACCTCCATCCAGGACCGTTTCAACTATTTCACCCATATTTTCTCGATCATCTCCGAGCTCGATCCCCGTTATGTCGATCCCTATGAAGTCGGCGCCTTGATCGCCCTGTACGATACCCAGGACATCCCCCTGGCCCTAAAAATCCTGGACCTGGGCTTCGCCAAGAACCCGGACCATTGGATCTTTCCACTGGAAGCGGGCCATTATGCCCAGCTTTATAAAAAGGATTTCGAGCTGGCCCGCGAGTATTACAGGAAGGCGATGGAGGTCAAGGGCGCCCCGGCCATCGCCAAGCGGCTTTACGCCCAGGCGTCGTTCAAGAGCATGGATTTAAAGACAGCCTGGGAGACATGGCTCGAAGTCTACAAAACGGCGCCCGACGCCGAGATCAAGAAAATCGCCTCGAACCATCTCTACGAAGTGAAGGCGGCCGCGGACATCGCCGTTCTCAAGAGCGCCGTGAAAAAATTCGAGGAAATGTACAAGCGAAATCCCGTCGAGCTCGCGGAGCTCATCCGCACCGGGCTTATTCCGGCGCTCCCCCAGGACTTCGACGGCAAGGACTACCTCTACGACCCTCAAGCCGGAGAGATCAAGACCCAGGTCATTCCATGGAAACGCTGATCATCATCGCCCTCGCCGGTCTGATCTGGGGAAGCTTTCTCAATGTCGTCATCTTCAGGCTGCCCGCGGGTCTGAGCTTGATCAAGCCGCCTTCAACGTGTCCGGCCTGCAAAAAGCGCATCAAGCCCTATGACAACATTCCCGTCGTTTCGTATCTTGCCCTCCACGGCCGCTGCCGCTTCTGCGGGGCCAGGATTCCTTTCTCCTATTTTCTCGTGGAGGTCATGACGCCCGCGGCGTTCGTCATCCTTTATCTCCATTTTTCCCTGAGCGTCCATTTCTTCGCCTCCTGCCTTTTTTCGAGCGGCCTCATCGTCCTTGGCTTCATCGATTATAACCACAAAATTTTGCCGGACAAGATCACCTACCCGGGCGCCGCGCTTGGACTCGCCTATTCCTTTTTCCGCAAAGAGCCTTTTTTTATCAAGGAACCGCGCTTCCTCCAGGCGCTCCTCGGCGCCGCTATCGGGGCCGGATTTTTGCTCGTCGTCTACGGCGGGTATTATGTTCTGCGGAAAAAGGAGGGCTTGGGGCTGGGGGACGTGACGATGATGCTCATGGTCGGTGCCTATCTCGGCTGGCCGAAAACTCTGGTCACGCTCGTTCTGGCTTCATGCGTCGGAGCTCTGGTCGGCGTTTTAATCATCGCCGTCAAGAGAAAAAATATGCAATACCAGCTGCCCTACGGAACTTTTTTGGCCCCCGCCGCCTATATCGCCCTCGTCTGGGGCGACCGGATCATCCTCGCCTACCTTCGCCTCTTCAGCTAATTAGGTACACATACGGTATGTGTACCCGTCTTCTAGATTTTTTCCTGCCAGGATTTCATGGTGAACGGGGCCGCCGGCGCCCCCAGTCCGGATTGGAAACTAGCCAGGGCTTCGTCGTAGTGAAAGTCCACGTTATTTTGGAGAGTGATTGAATTGGCGACGAGCGATCCGTAGATATTGCCGTTGTTGTAAATAGTCACATTGGCCTTGGGGAAGTAGATGGCGGCGTAGGTGTTCGTATTGTTTCTAAATGTCTGTGAGCCGGTGAAAGTGTCGGTGCCGTACATGACAAGCTTGGTCGGATCCTGGGTTTGGTTGTTGATCAAAGCATTATTGCTGATGGACATCGATCCCCCAAAATAGATCACGGCGCTCGCTCCGGAGCTGATTCTGAACTGGGAATTATTCGACAGCGTAAAAGTTCCCGTGATATAGAGGGTCACGTCCGATGTGATCGTCACGACGGCATTGTTGTTGAGGGTGAAATTCGAGTATTGGCCGCTCTGGCTGATCGTGTCTGTCCCGGACAAACTGTAGCTTCCCCTGAAAGTCAGGCCTGTGGGCGCCGGGACCGAGGGAATCTCTTTAGCCTGATCGAGCGCCGATTTCTGCCCGGAAATCGTGGCATTATTGCCCTGGTAGATGGCCGTGGCCGGGTTCGACTGATACCCGGAGACAGCATCCCCGTCTATGATCCCGTTGTTATACAGCGAGATGCACGGATTGTTCGTGGCATTGGTCCCCACGTCTCCGTTGTGATGAATGTTCGACCCGCCGTAGGCCCCCAAGCGGGAATCATAGCTGTCGGTGAGAGCGTTGTTGTAGATCGTCACTCCGGTTTGGCCGAACAGTCCGAAATTGAAGACATTCGGGGAGGTTCCCTGGAGAACAATGCGGAGAGTTTTCATTACATTTTGCGCTCCGGCATGGGCGACGCTCCCGGTCGATTCGACGGACGGGTTGGCCGTACCGGGATTATAGACGGTGATGGCGATATTCCCGATGACCGCTCCGCTTGAGGCCGTGAAATCCGCAATGGGCATGGTCCGCTCGGAGCTCGATCCGCTCCAGGTGCTGATGTCCCCGTGATTCAATTCCCAGATCGCGCGCTCTATGCCGGCCTCGGCCAGATTCAGCGCGGACATGGATTTGTAGGATTTATCCGTAACATGATATTGGCCGCTCAGCTTGAAGAGAAACGGCAAGGCCAGGCCCAGCATGAGGACGCCGGTCAGGAGAGAAAGGACAAGAGCTGCTCCCTTCTCCCGCGGCGCATGACGGCAAGCGCCCCGCATCCTATTCTGACGTTTCCCCCCGAACAAATAATCGGTATTTTCGCTCATTTTTCTTTCCTTTTATCGGCATAGGTTTAGTCGCGGGAGCGGTGGGAAAATAGGCGAAAATGGATAAATCACCCCCATTATCATCGGGAAAGGGGACGGGAGGCTAACCCTTTAAGAAGTGAGGTCCACATACGGTCTGTGGACCCAATCTTATTAGTTGTTTTTTTCCTGCCAGGATTTGACGGTAAACGGCCGCGTTGGATCAAAGCTGCTTTGGAGGCTGCCCAAGGCTTCGTCGTAATGAAGCGCCGTGTTTTGTTGCAGAGTCACCGATTTGGCAATGATTGAACCGTAGAAATCGCCGTTGTTATAAACCGTCACGTCGGCCTTGGGGAAGTACATGGCGGCGTAGGTGGTAGAATTATTTTTAAATGTCTGCGAGCCGGTGAAGGTGTCGGTTCCGTACATGATGAGTTTGGTCGGGTCCTGAGTCTATAATCACCATAAACAAAGAAACTAAAAGCGTTATGACCAGGACGGATCCCCGCTCGTTCGTTCGATAAGGACCCGGTTTTGTCGTCTTCATTTGTTGCGCAGCTTGAATTTAGAATTCAGGGTTTCCTGGAAATTTCTTTGGAATCCTTTCCGGCTGGTGGTCAAGGCCACCCTCACGCTGGCCGCCGTATCGAAACCGGAGGAAAGCTGGTTGTCCGAGGAATCGTAGTAGGTCAGGCTGAGGCCAGCCAGATCATCGGCCAGATACCGGCTGCTGTCGGCCCTAGCGCTGACCCCCCCTTTGGCGTCGATGATTCGCTGGAGCTTGTTGTTGAACCGGCGGTAAATGAAATAATCGGAATGGGCCGTGATATCTATGATCAAGCCGTTAGCGTCCACCGAGGGAACCTGCAAAACCAGAGTGTTGGCCGATGTCGTGTAGCTTCCCCAGCTTGCCGCCACCTTGGTCGCCGTTTTCACGTCCCGGGCGATCCAGGCAAAGGGGTAACGGGTTCCCTCGACTAAATCGGCATGGATATTCCCATTCATGAAATTCTGCTGCCCCTTTGAATAAAGCGAGAGGACGGCGACGATTAAGACGGAGACGATCACCAGGCCGATCAACATCTCGATGAGCGTCAGACCCCGGTTCGACCCCTTCTTCAGGCGTTTCCAAACGAATCCTTTCATCTCGTTCCCGGTTTATTTTTTATCCACACCCAGCCGCGTGACAAACGTGGCGATATCCTTTCGCAAGGACCGCCCTCGATATGTCCACAAGACGCTGACCGTCAGCTTTTTAATATCGCCCCCGACGCTCGTTTCCACGGCCTGAGTCCCCTGTCCGCCGGTCAGACTGGCCAGTTTATCGTTGGTGAAGGTGGTCCCCAGAGCGAGGATGGCGTCAAAGGACATGTTTCGGATCTTTTCGACCTGTTCTTGGCAGATCTGGGTCGCCAGAGCGAGCTGTTTGGTCCGGGAAATGGAATTGAATCCATACAGGAAGACGCTGATCAGGGTCATGAGCATGACGCCAAGGATCACCATGGCGACGAGGACCTCGATTAGGGAGAAACCGCCCTCTTTTTTTCTTCGAGCCATAGATATGCCCGCTTTTATCCTTATAAAGACTTCGGCCCGTATTAGATGTCATTAGTATAATTCGGCCTGGCTAGCTCGTCAATCACCCCTAAAGGTGAATCAAGGGGTTATTTTTGGCAGAAATGCAGGTTTTGACTACTTTTTTTAGCATTTAGCCTGATTCATTCATGAATTGCATTATTTCTCCCAGTCGTGAATTTGCAGACGGGCGCCGAATTCGGGGACATGACCCAAATTCTCCGGAATTTGGGATCGTGTCCCCCTCGTCTTGAATTCGGCGCCATCTGCGAATTCTCTTCTCGAGTAAACGACGCAATTTATGAATAGATCAGGTTAAATTTTTTTGATGCAAAAAATCCATTTTGTCTTGGCCGTGATCTTGAAATCTTCGGCCACGGGCAGGCCGGGGACCCAGACGATATCCCCTGCCGAGCAGAAGACGGGAAGCCTGTCCCTCTCGGGAAGAGGGATTCTTTTGGCCCGGAGCGCCTCCTTCAGCTTTTTCCGGCCAGGCGCTCCGAGAGGCTGGTAGCGGTCCCCGTTTTGGCGCGCGCGGACAACAAGCGGAAAGCGGAGCTTTCCGGCATCACAGGAACAGCCCGCTTTATCATCGAAGACAAAGGCCCTCTTTTTTCTCGATCCGACCTTTTCTCCGGAGAATCTCATCCCTGCCTCAAGAACCCGGAGAAGACGGTTGCCATCCCAGGAATAAACATACGGAGCCTTGAAGGCGGACCTCGATTTAACGAAGATCAGCCCGCCTTCCCTCCGCAGGTGAAGTTTCTTTGGAAGCGTCAATTCCCGGCCTTCGCCGAGCCTCAGGACCGCCTCGACATCCTCAAAAGAGATTCGTCTCAGATCACCTTTGATCTCCCTGATAAAAGCGCGGACGGCGCGCCGGGCCAAGCCCTTGGGAAGCCCGGCGATTTTCTGCGCGTCGAGCAAGACCTGCCGGCCTTTCCTGACGATTTGGCCGGCGAATTCATCCCCGGTTATTTTATCCAGGACTCCCTCATCCTCCTGGAGGATCAAGGCCAAACGGCCAAGCCTGGATACAAGGCGGGGCTCGTAATTTCTTTCAAGATAAGGGATCAATCCCAGGCGGATCTTATTCCGGAGGAATCGCTTATCCCTGTTTGTCTCGTCCGTGCGGAAAGCGAGCTTTTTGCGACGGCAAAAAATTTCGACTTCTTTTCTCGAAATCCCGATGAGCGGCCGGATAATGCGGCCCTCGACGACGGGGTGAATTCCCCCCAGTCCGCGCGGGCCGCTGCCGCGCAAAAGCCGGATGAGGAAGGTCTCCGCTTGGTCGTTCTGAGTATGGCCGGTCGCAATCTTCGTCGCTCCGGTCCGGACCGCCGCTTTCTCCAGAAAATCATACCTCAGGATCCGGGCGGCTTCTTCGAGGTTAAGTCTTTTGACCCGGGCATAAGCCTTGACGTCCCGACATTTGACGACAAGGGGAAGGCGGAAACGCCGGGCGACTTTGCGGACAAACCGCTCATCTTCATCCGCCCCTTTCCGGAGTTTATGGTTGAAATGAGCCAGAGCCAGCTCAAAAGGCGTCTTCCTCCGCAGCTCGAGAAGGAGATGAAGGAGTGCCGTCGAGTCGGCGCCGCCGGAATAGGCGACGAGCACGCTCTCGCCCGGAGCGATCATCTGCTGCCGGAAAATGGTCTTTTTAAAGGTCGAAAATACATCTTCGGACATGGGGGAATCCCGTCCCGGATTCATTTTAACATGCCGGAAAGTATAAAAATAGGTTAGATGGTCGGAGAAGGTCCGGAAACGGCCTGGCTTTCATCCATGTTTTTAACGCCGTTCCCGGACTTTCTCCCCTCGCTCCTCAGCTGCCCTTGACATCTTATTGAGCCGGAAGTTATTCTCTCTCACGATGGTTGGACGGGAAAATGATCATAAAAATGCTCACCCAGCCAGCTCAGCTGAAAAGCAAATTCCTATAAAATTTTATTATTGAGGTCAATGAAAAAAATAGACTTTAGAATGACTTCAGGGAGGTCATTCATGAATATTCGAACCTTTCAAGTAAGATTAATGCCTATGATGGGTCTAATCTGCTTTGCGGTTTTTATCGGAAATTCCCAATTGCCGTCACAGGAAATCCAGAAAATTCCTCATCTTCCCCTTGTCTATGAGGTCCTTTTTCCGCCATCGCCTGTAAAAGGCGAAGGAAAAATTCATCTTATTTATGAACTGCATATGACCAATTTCCTCAGGGGCGCCCTGTCTCTCCGTAGCATTGAGGTCCTCGGTGATGGAAAAAACCTTATCAAGACTTACCAAGGAGAAAAACTCTCCGAATGTCTTGTTCGGCCGGGAAAACCGCTGGACATGGAAGATAAATCCATTTTAGAAAGTGGCACGCGGGCAGTCTTGTTTATCATGCTCTCCTTCGGAAAAAGTGCAGAAGTCCCGGATTTCCTTACTCACCGGGTGACTGTCGAGTATTCTCGAAGCAGCGGGGAGAAGGTGTTGTCGCAGGGTGAAGGCGCTCAAGTTCCCATTCCTAGAAAAGAGCCTTTGCTGATTGGTCCTCCTGTCCGTCCCGGAGTTTGGCTGGCAGGGAATTGCCCTGGTGATGGTCCTGTGGGTCACCGACTTTCGATGCAGGCCTGGAATAGTCGGTTAGTCGTTAACCAACGATACGCCATTGACTTTATGAAATTCAGCAATGATTACCGGTTAGTTCATGGAGAGAGTTCATCCAATTCCAATTGGCATAGCTATGGCGAAGAGGTCATTGCGGTTGCAAGCGGCGTCATTTCCGAGATTAAAGAGAGCATCATTGAGAGCACACCCGTTGGTAAATATGCAGTGTCGAATAG
>Ga0315282_10000989_pt1 | contig 55017 bp, 47 predicted proteins | sample YL17G07_20_MG_FD_203693 | JGI IMG/M metagenome (GOLD analysis project Ga0315282, IMG submission 203693) | Sediment microbial communities from Yellowstone Lake, YNP, Wyoming, USA - YL17G07_20 | ecosystem: Environmental > Aquatic > Freshwater > Lake > Sediment | place: USA: Wyoming | collected...
TCACCGAGACCTCCGAGGTGAAGAAGGCAATCCGACACGCGCTGGCCGTGAAGGACCGTCCCTGCCTCATTGACTTCGTCGTGTGCCGGGAGGAGAACGTGATGCCAATGGTTCCGTCCGGCGGCACCGTGAACGAGATGCTGCTGGACTAGAGGAGCGGAAGCGTGAAACACACCATTTCGGTACTCGTGAACAACCGGCCCGGCGTGCTGGCCCGCGCCTCCGCGCTCTTCGCCCGCCGCGGCTTCAACATTGATAGTCTCGCGGTCAGCACCACGCAAGACCCGGAGACCTCGCGCATGACCATCGTGGTGGAGGGCCCGGACGCCGTACTGGAGCAGATCTCGAAGCAGCTCTACAAGCTGATGGATGTGATCAAGGTGCTCGATCACCAGGATGAGCCATGCGTGGTGCGGGAGCTGGCCCTGGTGAAGGTGAACGCGGAACCGAGCGCGCGGGCGGAGATCATGCAGATCGTGAGCATCTTCCGCGCCAACATCGTGGACGTGTCCGAGGATACGTTTGTCGTGGAGGTGACCGGCGGGGCGGACAAGATTGACGCCATCACGGGGATGCTGCGCCGGTTCGGCATCAAGGAGATGATGCGCACCGGGCGGATCGTGCTGTCGCGCGGGGCGCGCACCGCGTAAACGGCCGAAGAAGCGAAGAGGCGAAACGTACCGATGGGCGGGATGAAAGAGTTGGTGACGGTGGAGCAGGCGGAGAGGGTGATCGCGGTCGTCGCGGTGGCGCTGCCCGCGGCGGGCATCGTCATCGGCGCGCTCGCCGGCTTGGTTCGGCGGCGGGTGGGGGCGGGGGTGGTGATCGGGCTGCTGATCGGTCTCATCGGGCCGGCGGCGTGGGCCCTGTGGCGGATGTACAACGGGATCATGGGCCGGTACGGACTGGACAGCGTGAAGGGATTGCTCATCAACCTGGCGCTGTTCGTAGCGATCGGCCTGGCGATAGGAATAGCAGTGGGCACGTATTTCCGGCGCCACCGAGTGGCGACATCCCAGGAGACACCCTCGACCGGAGGCGGTTGAGGCGAGGAGGACGGATCATGGCCAAGGTGTATCGAGACGGCGACGCTTCGCTGGAGGCGCTGAAGGGCAAGACGGTGGCGATCATCGGGTACGGCATACAGGGCCGGGCCCACTCGCTCAATCTCCGGGACAGCGGGGTGAAGGTGATCGCGGCGGAGCTAGAGGGGAGCAAGGGCTGGAAGAGCGCGGAGGCCGACGGCACGCCCGTGATGTCGGCGGCGGAGGCGGCGGCGAAGGGCGACGTGATCGTGATGCTGACGGAGGACCACACGCAGCCGGCCGTCTACCGCGGCGCGGTCGCGCCGAGTCTGAAGGCCGGGAAAGCGCTGATGTTCGCGCACGGGTTCAACATTCACTACAACCAGATCGTCCCGCCGGCAGACGTGGACGTGTTCATGATCGCGCCCAAGGGCCCGGGCTCGCTGGTGCGCAACGAGTTCGAGAAGGGCCGGGGCGTGCCGGCCCTGGTGGCGATCGAGCAGAATGCGTCGGGGAAGGCCTTGGAGATCGCGCTGGCCTACGCGAAGGGGCTGGGGGCGACCCGCGCGGGGGTGCTCCAGACCACCTTTGCCGAGGAGACGGAGACGGACCTGTTCGGCGAGCAGGCGGTGCTGTGTGGGGGGGTGACGGAGCTGATCAAGGCCGGGTTCGAGACGCTGGTCGAGGCCGGGTACCAGCCGGAGTGCGCCTACTACGAAGTGCTGCACGAGCTGAAGCTGATCGTGGATCTCATCCAGGCGCACGGCATCCAGGGGATGCGCCGGCGGGTGAGCGACACCGCGGAGTACGGCGACGTGACGCGGGGCCCGCGCGTGATCGGCCTGGAGGCGCGGGAGGCGATGGAGGAGCTGCTGGACGAGATCCAAAGCGGCGAGTTCGCCCGCGAGTGGATTCTGGAGAACCAGGCGAACCGGCCCGTGTTCTCCCGCATGCGGCGCGTCGAGGCCGAGCACCCGATTGAGGTCGTCGGCGCGGAACTCCGCAAGATGATGCCCTGGCTGACGGAATAGGACCGGGCCGGCGCGCAGGAGGAGACACACCATGGCCGCCACGAAACCGAAGGGGAACAAGACCCGCATCGCGATCTTCGACACCACCCTCAGGGACGCGGAGCAGTGCCCCGGTGGAAAGATGACCGGGCCTGAGAAGCTGCAGGTGGCCCTCCAACTCGCGCGCCTGGGAGTTGACGTCATCGAGGCCGGTTTCCCGTACTCGTCGCCGGGCGATTTCGAGGCCGTGCGGCAGATCGTGCGGGAGGTCAAGGGACCGACCATCACCGGGCTGAGCCTGTGCCGGATCGAGGGGGTCGAGCGGACGGCGGAGGCGCTGAAGGGCGGAAGGAACGTCCGTCTCCACTGCTTCCTCAGCACCTCGCCGCAGCATCGCGAGGGCATCCTTCGCAAGTCGAAGGAGGAAGTGGTGGAGATGGCCGTGACCTCCGTCCGGCGCGCGCGGCAGCTCATCCCGGAGGTGGAGTTCTCGCCCATGGACGCGACGCGCACGGAGTTCGACTTCTTGTGCGAGATCGTGGAGGCGACCATCGCCGCGGGGGCGACCATCATCAACATCCCGGACACGCTGGGCTATGCGCTGCCGGAGGAGTTCGGCGCGCTCATTCGCCGCTTGCGGGAGACGGTCCCGAACATCGGCAAGGCGATCATCAGCGTGCACTGTCACGACGACCTGGGGCTGGCCACCGCCAACTCCCTCGCCGGGATTCTCAACGGCGCGACGCAAGTGGAGTGCACGGTGAACGGCCTGGGCGAGCGGGCCGGGAACGCGGCGCTGGAGGAGATCGTCTGCATCCTGGACACGCGGCGCGAGCTGCGGCGGAAGTACGCCACCGGCATCGTGCTGAAAGAGATCTACCGCAGCAGCCGGTTGGTGCGGGAGGTCACCGGGATGCCGGTGCAGCCGAACAAGGCCATCGTCGGGGAGAACGCGTTCGCGCACTCCTCCGGAGTGCACGTGGACGGCGTGATCAAGCTGTCCAAGCAGCGGCAGAACTTCGAGATCATCCGCCCGCAGACCATCGGGCTGGAGAAGAGCGAGATCGTGCTCACCAGCCGCTCCGGCCGAAGGGCGGTCGGACACCGTCTGGAGGAGATGGGCTACTCCCTGTCGCCGGAGCAGTTGGAGAAGACCTATCAGCGCTTCCTGGAGGTGGCCGACCAGCGCAAGCAGGTGACGGACGACGAGCTGATCTCTCTGGTGGCCGACGAGACCCGGGTGGGCCCGGAACTGTACCTGCTCGATTACTTGCACGTGGTCTCCGGCGGCACGACCATTCCCACGGCCACGGTGCGGCTGCGTCGCAACGGCGATACGCAGCAGGCGGTGGCCAACGGCGTGGGGAGCGTGGACGCGGTGTACCGGGCGATCGCACAGATCATCGCGGCGCCGCACCAGTTGGTGGACTACAGCGTGAACTCGATCACCGGCGGCACGGACGCGCTGGGCGAGGTGACGGTGCGGGTGAATGACCGCGCGGGCGCGATCTACAGCGGCCGGGGATCGAGCATGGATATCATCGAGGCCTCGGCGAAGGCGTACGTGATGGCGCTGAACAAGCTGGTGCTGCGCGCGACCGGCCCGGGGCGAGTGGCGCGGCGGGGTGCGGCAAAGCGGAAGGCTGGCTGACGTGGGGGCGACCATCACGGAGAAGATCCTGGCGGCCCACTGCGGCGAGAAGACGGTCGCGCCCGGACAGTTCATCATGGCGAAGGTGGACGTGATGCTCGGCAACGACATCACCGCGCCCATCGCCATCGAGGAGTTTCGCAAGAGCGGCGCGAGACGCCTGGCCGCGGCGGCGAAGGTGGTGCTGGTGGCCGACCACTCCACGCCCAACAAGGACATCAAGTCGGCCGAGCAGTGCCGCCTGATGCGGGAGTTCTCCCGCGAGCAGGGCGTCGAGCACTTCTTCGACGTGGGCAAGGCGGGAGTGGAGCACGCGCTGCTGCCGGAGGAGGGGCTGGTGGCGCCGGGGGAGTGCGTCATCGGGGCGGACTCGCACACCTGCACCTACGGCGCGCTCGGCGCCTTTGCCACGGGGGTGGGAAGCACGGACCTCGCCGCGGTCATGGCCACCGGCGAGTGCTGGCTGCGGGTGCCGGCTTCCATCAAAGTCGTGTACCGGGGCCGACTCCGGCCCTGGGTCGGCGGCAAGGACTTGATTCTCTACACCATTGGCCGGGTTGGCGTCTCCGGTGCGCTCTATCAGGCGCTCGAGTTCTGCGGCGAAACCATGACGTCGTTGCCCATGGCCGATCGCCTTTCCATGTGCAACATGGCCATCGAGGCTGGGGCGAAGAACGGCATCGTGCCGCCGGACGCGATCACCGAGGCCTTCATGAAGTCGGTGACCGACCGGCCGTACACGGCCTATCGCAGCGATCCCGAGGCGGCATACGTGCGCACGCTGGAGGTGGACTGCACCACGATCGAGCCGCAGGTGTCGTTCCCGCATCTTCCGGAGAACGCGAAGCCGATCAGTCAGGTCGGCGATATCCCGATTGACCAGTCCGTGGTCGGCTCTTGCACCAACGGACGCATCGAGGACTTGCGCATCGCGGCGAAGCTGCTCAAGGGGAGGACCGTCCACCCGCGGGTGCGCATGCTCGTCATCCCGGCAACGCCGCGGGTGCACTTGCAGTGCATCAAGGAGGGACTGGCGGAGATCTTCCTGGAGGCCGGCGCGGCCCTGAGCACGCCGACCTGCGGGCCCTGCCTCGGCGGTCACATGGGGGTGCTGGCGAAGGGCGAGCGCGCGGTGGCGACCACGAACCGCAACTTCGTCGGGCGCATGGGCCACCCGGAGAGCGAGGTGTACCTGGCCGGGCCTGCGGTGGCGGCGGCATCGGCCGTGCTGGGCCGGATCGCCGGCCCGGAGGAGTTGGCATGAGCAGCGTTCTGAAGGGCCGGGCGCACCGCTACGGCGACAACGTCAATACCGACGAGATCATCCCCGCCCGCTATCTGAACACCTCCGACGTGGCCGAGCTGGCCGCGCACTGCCTGGAGGACATTGACGCCGCCTTCGTGGCGAAGGTGCGCCCAGGTGACATCATCGTGGGCGGCGAGAACTTCGGATGCGGCAGCTCCCGCGAGCACGCGCCCCTCGCGATCAAGGGCGCGGGGGTGGCCGCGGTGATCGCCGGCAGCTTCGCGCGCATCTTCTTCCGCAACGCCATCAACATCGGGCTGCCGGTGCTGGTCGCTCCGGAGGCGGCCGCGGCGGCCGAGAGCGGCGATGAACTGGAAGTGGACCTGACCGCGGGCACCATCACCAATGTGACCAAGGGCAGGACCTACCAGGCAGCCCCGTTTCCCGCGTTCCTTCAGGAACTCATCGCCGCGGGCGGCCTGATCCCCCACGTGCGGAAGCGGTTGGGCGCCTGAGTCCTACCGGCCCGCGACGCGGAGCACCTTCCGCACGGCCTTCTCGAACTGCGGCCGCGGCATCAGCACGTGGCGCCCGCAGTCCGTACAGCGCACCCGCACATCCACCCCGGTGCGCACCACGGCCCAGCGGTTGGCCCCGCAGGCGTGCGGCTTGCGCAGTTCCACCTCATCGCCCACCTTCACTTGGACTGGCTCTGACAACCCGCTCCTCCGGCCGCGCCAGGGGCCGGAAACCCTATACCCCCTCCCGGCAGGAACCCCTTCGGCCGTGTGGAAAGCGAAGACCCTGGCGGCCCTCCGGTGCGGGCCGTATCCCATTGTGTAAGGAAGTGCCATGCTCGGACGGCGAGTCGCAGCGATCCTGGTCCTTTTTCTGTTGTGTTCTGGCGCTCTCTACTTGGCGGCCGACGCGGCCACACCCCCGGCCGCGGCGCCGGCTCCAGTCACGGCAACGCCGGCTCAGCCGAGCGGCAAGAGCCTGTCGCTCGAGGAGGCCGTCGCGATGGCCATCGCGAACAGCCCACGGGTGGCAATCGCCAACCAGGAAGTTGCGGCGGACAAGGGGCTGGCCGAGCAGGCCACGTCAAACCTGTTCCCGCGGCTCAACATAGCCGCGCAACGCACCGATACCGTGGCGCCGAAGGAGGGGGGCACGGTGTTCCAGCAGACCGGGCCGGCGTGGGCGACGGCCGTCACGCTCCGCCAGCCGCTGTTCTCGTGGGGGGCGCTGAGGCAGGGCGTGAAGGGGGCGAACGACCTGGTGGCGGGCGCGCAGGACACCTTCGCGCGCACGCGGGAGCAGGTGGCGTTCGCCGCGCGCGCTGTGTACTACCAGGTACTCACCGCGAAGGAATCGGTGCGGGTACAGAAGGATTCGCTGGCCGCCGCGCAGGAGCACCGCCGGATCGCCGGGTTGCGTTTCGACGCCGGCGTCGCGCCTCAGTACGACGTGCTCGCGGCGGAGGCCCGCGTCGCCAGCGTGCAGCAGGTCATGGCCGCGTCCGAAGGCGACCTGCGGAACGCGTGGGCGAACCTGAGTCGCGTTCTGGGAGCGGAGGTGCCGACGGACACGGTGCTCACCAGTCCCCGGCCCCTGGTCGTCACCCAGGCGCCCCTCGCCACGCTGATCGAGCAGGCTACGGCGTGCCGCTCTGACATCCTCGCGGCGCGCTCCCAAGTGTCGGTGGCGGAGGCTCAACTCGCCATCGCCAAGACCGGCAATCTGCCGATGATCGCGCTCACGCTGGGGTATACCTTCCTGCCGCGCACGACCGTCTCCGGGTTCGGCCCCGAAGGCGGCTCCATCGTCGTCTCCCAGAGCACGGGCGAGGTCGGGCTAGGGGCCACATGGACCGCGTTCGACGCAGGCAGCACGCATGGCGCGGTGGTCACGGCACGGGCGCGGGTGCAGCAGGCCTGCGAGAACGTGCGCCTGCTGGAGCAGGCGGCGGAGCAGGAGGTGAAGGTCGCCTCCAGCGACCTGCAGACCGCGGAGGCGCAGCAGGAGGCCGCTACCAAGGAGGTCGCCGCCGCCAAGGAGGCCTACCGCATCGCCCAGGTCCGCTATCAGGAAGGGGTGAGCACCAGCGTCGAGGTGCTGGACGCGCAGACCACCCTCAGTAGCGCGGAGAACCGCCTGAACCAGGCCGTCTTTGCCCTCAATCTGGCCATCGCCGGGCTCGACCTCGCGGTCGGCGCCCCGGCGACGAGCCCATCTGCTCCGGCGCCGAAATGACACGGACGCCCGAGGAGGTAGACCCGGCCGAGGTCGTGTCGCGGTACGACCGGTTCCTCAACTCCGGCCTGACCTCACTCCACCGGTTCATGGGGATTGAGGCGGCGGAGTGGAAGGCCGAGGGCTCTTACCTCTGGGACACGGAGGGGAACCAGTACCTGGACCTGCTGGCCGGCTTCGGCACGCTCTCCCTCGGGCATCGTCCGGCGGCGGTAGTGGAGGCGGTGAAGGCGCAGCTCGACCTCATGCCGCTGGCCAGCCGGCTCCTCTTCAATCCCGCGGTCGCCGAGGCCGCGGCCGAGCTGGCCTCCGTGCTTCCGGGCGAACTGCAGAAGATCTTCTTCTGCAACAGCGGCACGGAAGCGGTGGAGGGCGCGCTCAAGCTCGCCCGCCTGTACACCGGCAAGAGTATCATCGTGGCGACGGAGAACGCCTTCCACGGGAAGACGCTGGGGGCGCTGTCTGCCTCGGGGCGCGAGGCCTACAAGAAACCGTTCTGTCCGTTGGTGGCGGACTTCGTCCACGTGCCCTTCGGCGACGTTCGCAGCCTGGAGGCCGTGATGCGCCCGGAGGTGGCGGCGTTCATCGTCGAGCCGGTCCAGGGCGAGGGCGGGGTGAATGTGCCACCGGACGACTACCTGCCGAAAGCGCGGGCGCTGTGCGATCACAACGAGGCCCTGCTCATTCTGGACGAAGTGCAGACCGGCTTCGGCCGGACGGGCCGGATGTTCGCGTGCGAGCACTCCGGCGTTGCCCCGGACATCATCACGCTGGCGAAGGCGCTGGGGGGCGGGGTGATGCCCATCGGCGCGTTCGCGAGCACGCCGGCGATCTGGAAGGTGATGGAGAAGGACCCGTACCTCCATACCTCCACGCTGGGCGGGAATCCCCTGGCCTGCGCGGCCGCGACGGCGGCCATCCGTGAGATCAAGCGGCTCGACCTCCCGGCGCGCGCGGCCGCGCTCGGGCCGGGGGCGCTGGCCAGACTGCGCGCGCTGCAAGCGGAGAACGGCGACATCATCGCGGACGTACGCGGGCGGGGCCTGCTGATCGGAGTCGAGTTCACCGACTCGGATATCGCCGGCCTGGTGATCGCGGGGATGATCCAGCGCCGGGTCATCGCCGCCTATGCGCTCAACAGCCCCGGCGTGGTGCGCATCGAGCCCGCGCTGACGATCTCGCGGGAGGACCTCGACCGCGGCCTCGACGCGCTGGCCGAATCCGTCGCGCAGACCAAGGCAATCCTCGCGCAACTGTAGGACAGGCGTTAGCCTGCCGGGCATGAGGGTCGCATGGCTACCATGGTAACCATAGACGGCGCCCGCGGCGGCGGCCAGATGCTCCGCAACGCGGTCGCTCTGGCGGCGATCTGCCGGCGGCCCGTGAGGGTGGTGAACATCCGCGGCGGCCGGCCCCAGCCCGGCCTGCGTCCCCAACACCTCACCGGCGTCCGGGCCGTGGCGGAGGTATGCCACGCCGAACTGCAGGGGGCGGAGATCGGGTCCACCGAGATCTCCCTGGTGCCGGGCTCCATCGCGCCCCGAGGTGACTGGCGGCTCGACGTGGGCACGGCGGGCAGTGTCACGCTGATTCTCCAGAGCCTCCTGCCGGCCCTGGCGCACGCGGCGGAGGCGTCGCAGGTCACTCTCCTCGGCGGCACGGACGTGCCTTTCGCCCCGCCAGTGGACTACTTCACCCACGTCTTCGCCCCGACCCTCCGTCTGCTGGGCGTAGACGTGGAACTGCGGGCGGCCCGCCGCGGCTTCTATCCCAAGGGAGGCGGCGAGGTGACTGCGTCGGTCCGTCCGGCCGCGCGCGTCCGTGGGATCACGTGGACCGAGCGGGCGAAGGTGGTTCGGGTCCGCGGGCGCAGCTATAGTCAGGGCCTGCCCGAACACATCGCGGAGCGGATGAGGGAGGCCGCCGTGCGGACGCTGGGACACGGGAGCTATGGCAAGGCCGACGTCGAGCTGGAGGTGGTCGCCGAGGGGCCGAGCACGGGGTGCGGGATAGGGGTGTGGGCGGAGACGCCGGAGGGCATCGCCCTCGGGGGCAATGCGCTGGGCGAGCGGGGCAAGCCGGCCGAGCGGGTAGGGGAGGAGGCGGCGAAGATGCTCCTCCGGGAACTGAAGGGGGCAGGCGCCGTTGACAGCCATCTTGCCGATCAGCTACTGGTATGGCTAGCGGTGGCCGACGGGCCCTCGGAGTTTACCACGTCGCAGGTCACGGAGCACATGAGCTGCGCCGCGGAAGTGGCCCTCGCGGTGGCCGGCGCGCACTTCACCTTCGACCCCGGCCCGCCCGTCCTCGTCCGCTGCCAGCCGGCGCCGCGGCAGGACTGAGCGGCGGCGGGGCGGAAGTTCCCCCGCAACGTCGTGCACGTGAGGAAGCATCCATGAAGCGAATCGTCGCAGCCCTCGTCATCGGTGCGGTCGTGCTGCTGGCCGGGTGTGGGGGCGGGGGCACGAAGATCACCCTCTTCACCTGGACCAGCAACCTGGAGCTGGCCGCCAACCAGCGGCTGGTGGACGAGTTCATGCAAACCCACCCGGGGATCAAAGTGGAGATCGTGAGCGAGCCCGGCGACCGCGCCATGGAGAAGCTGAAGTCCATGGTGGCCGCGGGGAACGCCCCGGACGTGATGTCCATCCACGGCGCCTCCTTCATCCCCATGGCCGCCAACGGCTCCCTTCTCGATCTCGATCCGCTCATCAAGGAAGACAAGGGCTTCGACCTCGCCGACTTCTACCCCAGCCTGGTGGAGCAGTGCCGGTATCAGGGGGCGCTCTACTCACTCCCTCGCTACACCTCGGTCTACGTGCTGTTCTACAACCGGGACCACTTCGACGCCGCGGGGCTGAAGTACCCGGACGCGACCTGGACCTGGGACGACTACCTCGCCGCGGCGCAGAAGCTGACGGTGAAGAGCACCGATCCCACCCGCCAGCGCTATGGCGCGATCATTGACTTCTGGGGCTCCCGCATCTACCCGTGGGTGTGGGCCGCGGGGGGAGAGGTGCTGGATAAGTCACAGACAAGGTGCCTGCTTGGGGGGCCGGCGCCGATCGAGGGGCTGCAGTTCCTGGTTGACCTCCGCCTGAAGTACGGCGTCTGCCCGCCGAACACGGTGGCGGAGAAGAAGCAGAGCGTCTCCACCTTCACCACCGGCAAGGCCTCCATGTTCCAGACCGGCGCGTGGGACATCCAATCCATGCGCGCCACCAAAGGGCTCCACTGGGGCGTCGCGCCACTGCCCAAGAGGAAGGTCCACGCGACGCTGCTGGGGATGGAGAACTACGCCCTCGGGGCGAAGACGAAGCATCCGAAGGAGGCCTGGCTGCTGTTCACCTACCTGCTCGGCGCGCAGTGCCAGGGGACGATGGCGAACGAGCTGGAGAAGCAGCCCTCCCGCCAGTCCGTCGCCAACGGGGTCTTCCTCCAGACCAAGACCGACTACGACCGCAGAGTGCTGGTGGACGCCCTCGCCTACGCGCACCAGGCGCCGAACGTCCCCCAGTGGGACCGCGTCTCCCACTTCATCCAGGAGCAGCTCGACCTGATGTGGCTGGGCAAGACCTCCGTGCCCGCCGGCGCGAAGAAGGCGGCGGAGCAGGTGACGGAGGGGCTGAGAGAAACGAGGTGAGCACGGCCAGGGCGCCGGTCACCATCCGGCCCGCCGGGAACGGCGACCTGCCGGCGCTCGTCTCCCTCATCGGCGAGCTGGGCTACCCCATTCCCTTCGAGGACATGCGGGCCAACCTCGCCTACGTCTCCGCGAGCCCGAACGACGAGATCCTGGCGGCCGAGTGCGACGGGCGGGTGGTGGGGCTGATCGGCCTCCGGATCGTGATGGCGATCCACCGCGTGGGGCGCGTGGGCGAGTACAGCTCCTTCGTGGTGAGCGAGCCCTTCCGCCGGCGGGGAGTGGGGCGGGCGCTGGTGGCCGCGGCCGAGGAGTGGCTGGTGGCGCGGGGCATCCGGAGCATTCGCGTCGCCAGCAACAACCGGCGGGCGGAGGCCCACCAGTTCTACGCGGCGCTGGGGTACGAGCCGACGCACACGATGTTCTGGAAGCGGTTGTAGAGTCTGCCGCGGGCCCGCGGAGGTGCCTGCAGGGGCGTGACCCTGGCGCACCGCGCAGGAGGGATCAGCGGCCGGGAAAGACGGCCTTTCGGTCCGCGGCGGACTCGTAGGCTCCGGTCGCCGATCTTCCTGTACCACTGAACGAGGCAGGAACCCGCGCCCGCCTCCCGCAGAGGGCACGGGCCGCAGGCCACAGAACATCAGACCCCGACCGGGCGAGACGGCGAGAAGAGCACTCGCCGCGTTCGGCGGAGGACACCGTGAGCACAGACACGGATACTATCGGCGCACCCCCGCCGTCGTCCCTTGGGCCCTTGCGTGTGTGCCCGGACAATCCGCGATACTTCGCCGACGGGTCCGGCCGCGCGGTGTGCCTGACCGGGTCGCACAACTGGTCGAACTTTAAGGACATGGAAGCGACCGACCCGCCGGCGCCGTTTGACTACGCGGCCTACCTGGACTTCCTCGTCGCCTGCCACCACAACTTCTTCCGGCTCTGGGCCTGGGAGCTGACCTGCTCCGCGCAGGGAGCGGACAAGGCCGTATCGTACCGGGCGCCCTTTCAGTGGCCCCGGACCGGCCCGGGAACGGCCTCGGACGGCCGGCCGAGGTTCGATCTGTCGCGCCTGGATCAGTCCTACTTCGACCGGATGGGGGCGCGGGTGCTCGCCGCTCGCGCCCGTGGCCTCTACGTCTCGGTCATGCTCTTCGACGGGTACGGCCCGCAGTTCAACCGCAGGCCGGGCGACGGCTTCCCGTTCGAGGGTGGGAACAACATCAACGGGATCGCTTGCGGCGGGCCGGAGTCGCAGTCTTTGCGCGATCCGGCCGTCACCGCGGTGCAGGAGGCCTATGTCCGCAAAGTGGTGGACACGGTGAACGACTTGGACAACGTTCTCTACGAGGTCGCCAATGAGGCGGGGGTGTACTCGACGGAATGGCAGTACCACATCATCACGTTCGTGAAGCAGTACGAAGCGGGAAGACCCGCGCAGCATCCCGTCGGGATGACCTTCCAATACGAAGGCGGGACGGATCAGGCGCTCTGGGACAGCGACGCCGACTGGATTTCGCCCTCCGGGTCAGGGGGGTTCGGGTACCCGAGCGATCCGCCGCTCGCCGACGGGCGTAAGGTCGTAATCAATGACACTGACCACTCATTCTACTACACCACCATGCAGGAGGCCGGGGAGGCCGGCCAGCGGGCGTGGGCGTGGAAGAGCTTCCTGCGCGGGAACTGCACGCTCTTCATGGACCCTTACCTCCTCCCGTGGCCGGGACGGAACGATCCCCGCGACGGGCAGGTGGACCCGCAGTGGGACATGCTGCGGCGGAACCTGGGATACACCCTGAGGTACGCGCGGAAGCTCGATCTGACGAAGGCCGTACCCTCTGCCGAGTTCGCCTCTACCGGGTATAGCCTGATCGAACCCGGTCGCGCCTCCCTGACCTATCTGCCGGAGGGGGGCACGGTGACCGTCGGCCTCGCCGGGGGCGGGTTCGACGTCGAGTGGTTCAACCCGGCGGCGGGGACGACGCACTCCGCGCCTTCGGTGGTCGGAGGCGCACCGCGCGAGTTGACGGCGCCTTTCGACGGTGACGCGGTGCTCTTCTTGCAGACCCGCGCCTGCGCGCCCTGACCGCTCAGGGACGGACGCACGAGGGCGCGAATAAACAACCAAGCGAAAGCCACAGGCTAGTGATCGCGCGAAGTTCCTCAAGAAGCCGAAATCGCGTCATATTGCGTCATCGGGGCGGCGCCGGAGGCAGCGGAGAAGTTCCCAGAAACCGCCTCAATGCGACACGACGCGACATGCGGCGGTCCCCCGCCCCCACGAAAAAGTTCCGGGAAACGGCGTTATTGAGACACATTGAGACACGCGCCGCGGGAAGGGTTGCGGCGGCTGGGCAGAGCCCGCCCGGCGCCTGAACTACCGGTACACTCGGTCAAATGCCCTCTGCGCCTCCACCAGCGCCCCCCGCATCAGGTCCTCCGCCTTCGCCGTCTCGCGATTCGCGAGGTGCTTCAGCAGGGCCGCGGTGTCGAGGGAGCGGGCGGCTTCCGCACACGCCTCCCAACTCACGATGCTGCGGACCACGCGATCCGCGGCCTGGGCCTCGTTGTCGTAGGGCCGGGGCTGCATGTCGTGGCCCTTCCACCGGGCGTAGCCGGCCGCCTGAAGCAGGCCGGCGATGGCGATGTTCATGCCGTTCACGCGCGCCCCGTGGTCAATATCGTACTTGCCCGGGCCGCCGAGGATGATCCCGTCGTTGTACCCCTGGCTGTTGAGGTGGACGTGGACGGTGGCCCCGTTGTCAAGTTCCTCCACCGTGTCGTAGACGTGGTCGAGGCCGATCATCTCGGAGTGGCCGAACTCCTTGTTCACGCCCTTCTTTGCGCGGGGCACGCCGTACTGCTCCTCGAGTCGCCGCCAGAAGAGGAGCGCGCTCGCCACCGTGGGGATGAGCATGGCAGGATGGCCCTCGTTGGGCTTGGGCTCGAAGGCGATGTACAGCTCGCCGCCCTTCTTCGCCTCGTACTGACAGAGGCCGGCGACGCTCTCCTTGAGGTGCTCGTACATCGGCTTGACGCCGACGGAGGCGAGGTCGTAGCCGAAGGAGCCGTTCCATAGCACGAGGGTCGGGCGCTTTGCGGGGTCCTGGTGCCAGGCCTTGCGCAGCGGGCCATAGGTCAGGTCCACCGTGCGCTGCCCGAAGGCCTCGGCGTCCTTCCGCTCCTTGGGATCGAGGGAGGAGATGCCGCCATAGGCGAAGTGGCTGTGCGCGCCGGGGGTGGTCAAGGCGAGGGCGATGCCGGCCTCGACGAGCGCGTCGGCGACCGCGGGCGCGGTCTTCTCGTTCACCTCGGTGTCGTAGTGCAGCTCGATCCCCAGCTCGACGTTAGCCGGCAGGCGGGGCGCGATCTTGTCTTTGATGAGGTAGATCGTGCCGACCGTGTCGAGCTTGCCGGCGGCCCAGGCGGGCCGCATGTCGGCGGGCACGAAGCCACCCTTGCCGGGGTTGAACGTCCAGCGGCAGACGCTGTGCAGCGACTTCGCTTGGGCCATCACACATCTCCTGTGCGGCGTGTTCCCGCAAGCAAGAGGAGCCACGCGTCGTGACGAGCCAAGCTCTTTGCCGAACGAATGCGGGTATGGTACATTATAGAGTCTCGGGGGCAGGCCCGCTAGACCCGAGGCGACTCCGAGTCCCGACACACCCATGGACGCCAGATCCCTACGAGTCTTGGAATACGAAGCCATCCGGCAGCGCCTGCGAGCGTGCGCCTCGTTCTCCCTCGGCAAGGAGCTGGCGGAGCGGATCGAGCCGTCCTCGCAGCCGGAGGAGGTGCGGCGCCTGGTGGCCGAGACCACCGAGGCGCGGGTGATGCTGGACGGGACCGGGCGGCCGCCGATGGGCGGGATCACCGACGTCCGGGCCCTGGTGATGAACGCGATGCGGGGCGGGGCGCTCGCCGGGCGTGATCTGCAGGATGTGTCCGGCGTGCTCTACACCTCCCGGCGGATGCGCACCTACCTCAGCCGCGTGCAGCAGCAGGCGCCGCTGGTCGCCGCGCGCCTCCCGCGGCTGTGCTCCTTCCTGGAGGTGGAGCAGGCAATCGAGACGGCGATAGACTCCCGGGGCGAAGTGGTGGACGGCGCGAGCGAGGCACTGCGCGCGGTGCGGCTGCAAGTGCGCCGCCTGCAGGAGAGCATCGCCAAGCGTCTGGAGACGATCATCCACTCCAGCCAGTTCGCCCGCATCATCCAGGACCCCATCGTCACAGTGCGCAACGGGCGCTACTGCATCCCCATCCGCACTGAGTTCAAGGGCGAGTTCCGCGGCATCGTACACGACTCGTCGGCGAGCGGCGCGACCGTGTTCATGGAGCCGTTCACCGTGGTGGAGGTGAACAACGAACTGCGCGAGACGCAGGTGGCGGAAGAGCGCGAGGTGCGCAAGGTGCTGGCCGCGCTGAGCCTGCTGGTGGGAGAGCGGGGCGAGGAGATCCTGCAGACCCTGCTCACGCTGGGCGAACTCGATCTGATCTTCGCCCGCGCCTTCCTGGCGAACGAGCAGAAGGCGACCGAGCCGGTGCTGAACCTGAAGGGGCAGGTGGAGATGGTGAACGCGCGCCACCCCCTGCTCTCCGGCAACGTGGTTCCCATCAGCGTGCGCCTGGGGGAGGAGTTCAACGCGCTCATCATCACCGGGCCGAACACCGGCGGGAAGACGGTGTCGCTGAAGACGGTGGGGCTGCTCACGCTGATGGCCCAGTCGGGGATGCACATTCCCGCGGATTCGCACAGCCGGGTGGCCATCTTCCAGCAGGTGTTCGCGGACATCGGGGACGAGCAGAGCATCCAGCAGAACCTGTCCACGTTCTCCTCGCACATGACGCAGGTGGTGAACGTGCTGGGGAACGCGGGGGCGAGCTCGCTGGTGCTGCTGGACGAGATCGGCGCGGGGACCGATCCGGCGGAGGGGTCGGCCCTGGCGAAGGCCGTGCTGCAGGAGTTGCTGCGGCGGGGTTCGCGGGTGATGGCGACGACGCACTACGGGGAGCTGAAGAGCTTCGCCTACACCCAGCCCGGCGTGGAGAACGCGAGCGTGGAGTTCGATCCGGCCACGCTGGAGCCGACGTACGAACTGCGCATCGGCACGCCCGGGAGCAGCAACGCGTTCGCGATCGCGTCACGCCTGGGGCTGTCGCCGGCGCTGCTGCGGGAAGCCGCGGGGATGATGGGCGAGGCCCAGGTGGCCCTGACGGAAGTAATCCAGCGGGCGGAGCAGGACCAGCGCGACCTGGCGGAGGAGAAGCGCCGCGCGGCCAAGGCGCGGATGGATCTGGAGAACACGCGGACGGAGTACGAGCGGCTGCTGGCCGACCTGAAGCAGCAGCGGCGGGAGATGCTGAGCGAGTCGCGGGAAGAGGCCCGCCGCATCGTGGCGCGGGCGAAGCAGCGCACGGAGGAACTGCTGAACCTGCTGCGGCAGTCGGTGCAGGAGGCGCAGGAGGCGAAGCAGGCGATCGAGCGGGAGGCGGCCCTGGCGGCAAAGTACTCGCCGCCCGCGCCGGCAGAGGTGACGCGGACGGCGCAATCCGCGCTGGCCGAGATTGGCGAGGAGGCGAAGGAGGCGACGGCCGAGGTGGCGGAGCCGGAGCCGGAACCCGCGCCTCCGCCCCCGCCCGTGGCCGCGCGCGAGCTGAAGGTGGGCGACGCGGTGTTTGTACGGTCAGTGCACCAGCGGGGGAGCGTGATCGCGGCGCCGGACGAGAACGAGAACGTGCAGGTGCAAGTGGGGATCCTGCGGCTGAACGTGCCCCTCGCGGACCTGGAGCGCGCGCCGGACGAGTTGATCACGGTGACGCACTACGTGCCGCAGCGGCCCCGCCCCTCCGCGCCGGTGCCAACCGAGCTGCACCTGCGCGGGCTGCGCGTCGAGCCGGCCCTGTACGAACTGGACAAGTACCTCGATCAAGCCGTGGTGGCCGGGCACGCGCAGGTACGCATCGTGCACGGCAAGGGCACAGGGGCGGTGCGGCAGGCAGTGCACCAGCGGCTGCGGGAGAGCCGGCTAGTGAAGTCCTTCCGTCTCGGCGAGTCGGGAGAGGGGGATACGGGGGTGACGGTGGTGGAGTTGGGGGAGGGATAGGGGCACAGCATACTGTGCCCCTACCGCACGTTCCCTATCCCTCGTGCAGGTGCGGTTGCTTCCAGCCGCCGCCGCGGGCGTCGGGGTTGATTTGGGTGCGATCGCGGACGAGGCGGACGTCGGGCACGACTCTGATGGTCGCCAGCACCGGCTCGGGCAGGAGCATGCACGCGCCCCTCCCTCTTCTACTTGGTCCCACCCCTCGGGGCCGGGGCGCGGCCGCGGCCGGAGGCGCTGGGGGCGGGCCTCTTGGGCGGCGTGGTCTGCTTGTAGTCCTTGGGAACCTGGAAGAGAGAGTCGGGAAGCTTGCGCTCCTTGATGTTCTTGACCTCCTGGCGGGTGATCATCTTCTTCCCGCCCCCCTCCGCGGTGATCTCCGTGCGCAGCGCCAGGTCGAGCTTCTTCGAGTACCAAACCGTGACCTTGCCTCCCTTGCCCTCGGTCACGGTCTTGTCGCAGGGATACCCGTTCACTTTCTCGGTGCCGAGGCGCGTGGTTTTCGCACCCTGGGCCGCGGCGGCCGCGGCAGGAATCTTCCCTCGCATCTCGTCCAGCATCTCCGAGAGCTTGTCAGCCGGAATCGGCTCGGCCATGTAGGTCTTCCTGGCCGGGTCTATCATCCAGACCATCTTCTTCTCTGCGCTGATGATGACGATGGTCTTGTCCTTCCCCATAGACATTTCTTGGCGGACGTTCCGACCCTTGACGAAGATGGCGCTGGTCATGGACGTCTGTCCTGCGGTCATCACGACGTCGGCGGAGAACTCGGCCGCCAAGGCCAGCGAAGACAGCGCCGCCAGAGCGAATACCACGAGCACTGCGGTGAGTCCCAGCTTGCGTGCAGACATGTGGGTTCCTTTCTCTGTCTTGGGACCTGATCAGCCCTCGTGCAAATGCGGCTGCTTCCAGCCGCCGCCGCGGGCCTCGGGGTTGATCTGGGTGCGATCCCGGACGAGGCGCACGCCGGGGGTGGCCTTGATGGCGGCGACCACGAGGGCGCGCATGTCCTCGGACTCGAACTCGCCGTCCACGAACACCACGCCGGCCACCGCGCTGAAGTGCAGGTGCTCGAAGGTCATCTTCGCGGTGGTCTCATTCTCGGCGAGGGCTTTCTCTACGGCCTTGACGGTCTTGGTATCTTCAGGCATGTGATTCCTCCTCTGGCTGCGGGGGCCGCGTACGCGGCGCCGGCGGCGAGCCGTTCTGCGCGCGGCGCTGCAAGTCGGACAGCGCCTGGAGCGCCTCGAGCGGCGTCATGTGGTTGATGTCCAGATGCTTCAGGTCTTCGACGAGGGGATCGGGCGCGCCTTCGAAGAGCGGCAACTGATTGGCGTCCGGGCGGATGGTCTTTGTGAGGCCGCGGGACGAAAGCGGGGGCGCGCCGACGTGATTGCGCTGCTCCAGCGACCAGAGGATCTGCTTCGCGCGCTCCAGCACCGGGCCGGGCAGGCCGGCGAGGCGGGCGACGTGAATCCCGTAGCTGCGGTCCGTGCCGCCGGGCACGATGCGGCGCAGGAAGACTACCTGGTCGCCCTTCTCTTTCACCGCGATGCGGTAGTTCTTCACCCGGGGAAGCTGCTCGGCGAGTTCGTTGAGGTGGTGGTAGTGGGTGGCGAAGAGCGTCTTCGCGCCGAGGTGGGGGGCGTTGTGAATGTACTCGGCCACCGACCAGGCGATGCTGAGGCCGTCGAAGGTGGAGGTGCCGCGGCCGATCTCGTCGAGCACGATGAGGCTGCGCCGGGTGGCGTGGTGGAGGATGCTGGCGGTCTCCGTCATCTCCACCATGAAGGTGCTCTGGCCGCTGGCGAGGTCGTCGGAGGCGCCGACGCGGGTGAAGATGCGGTCCACCACGCCGATCGCCGCCGCCTCCGCGGGGACGAAACTGCCGAGCTGGGCCATGAGCGTGATGAGCGCGACCTGGCGGAGGTAGGTGGACTTGCCGGCCATGTTGGGCCCGGTGATGATGAGCACCTGGTTCTCGGCGCAGTCGAGGTGGGTGTCGTTGGGGACGAAGCGCTCCTCCTGAAGGGTCAGCTCGACGACGGGGTGCCGGCCGTTGGTGATCTCCAGGTGGTCGCCGTCGGTGATGATCGGGCGAACGTACTGGTTGCGGGCCGCGACCTCGGCCAGCCCCGCGAGGGCGTCAGCGCGGGCCACGACTTCCGCGGCGCGCTGGAGGCGGTCCGCGTTCGCGACGACGACCTCGCGCAGCTCGACGAAAAGCTTCTGCTCCAGCGCGAGGATGCGCTCCTCCGCGCCCAGCACCTTGGCCTCCCACTCCTTCAGCTCGGGGGTGATGAAGCGCTCGGCATTGGTCATCGTCTGGCGGCGCTGGTAGTCATCAGGAGCGAGGTGGAGGTTGGGGCGAGTGACCTCGATGAAATACCCGAAGACCTGATTGAAGCCGACGCGAAGGGATCTGATGCCGGTGCGCTCGCGCTCCCGCTCCTGCAGCCCCGCGATCCACTCCTTGCCGTGGGCACGGGCCTGGCGCAGGTCGTCCAGCTCCGCGGAGTAGCCGTCGCGGATGATGCCGCTCTCCCGCAAAGTGGGCGGAGGCGAGTCCTCCAGGGCGCGGCAGAGGAGGTCGCAGAGATCGGAGACCGGATCGAACCCCTCCACCAGCGCGGTGCGCGCGGCCTGGCCGGACCCGCTCAGGAGGTCCTGGAACTGGGGGAGGCGGCGGAGGGAGTCGCGCAGACCGGCGAGGTCGCGCCCGGTGGCGGCGCCGGCCGCGGCGCGCCCCAGCGGTCGCTCGAGGTCGCGGATCTCCTTGAGTGTATCCCGCAGGCCGGCGCGCAGGGTGGCCTCCTGGTGGAAGGCCTGCACCGCGTCCAGCCGCGCGTCAATGGCGGCGACGTCGAGCAGCGGCGCGGTCATCCAGTTGCGCAGGAGGCGCGCACCCATGGGAGTGAGGGTCTGGTCGAGCACCCAGAGGAGGGAGTTGGTGCGCGTCCCGTCGCGCAGGGAGGCCAGCAACTCGAGGTTGCGGCGGCTGGCCGCGTCCACGAGCATGAAGTCCCCGCGCGTGTACGTGCGGAGGCCGCGCAACTGCTCCAGGCCGGACTTCTGCGTGCGCTGTAAGTAGGCGAGGAGCGCGGCGGCCGCCTCGATCGCGGCCGGTAACTCGTCACAGCCGTAGCCGCGCAGCGTGCTCACCCCGAAATGGCGCATGAGGAACTCGGCCGCGGAGTAGCTCCCGAAAACACCGTCACTCCAGGTGGTGACCGCGCCACGCCGCTCGGAGAGAAGACGTTCGAGGGCGGGACGCTGCGGCTCGCCCTCGGGGAGCAGCGCCTCCGCCGGCGCCAAGCGGGTGAGCTCATCGCAGAGATCGTGGAAGGCGGTTGGCCCGCGCAGCTGCGTGACCATGAAGTCGCCGGTGGAGCAGTCGGCGGCGGCGAGGCCCCAGGCGCCGTCGCGGGAGACGACGCTGACGAGGTAGTTGTTCGCCTCCGCCTCCAGCAGGAAATCCTCGACCACGGTGCCGGGGGTGAGGATGCGGATGACCTCGCGGCGGACCAGCTTCTTCGCCAGCTTGGGGTCTTCGACTTGCTCGCAGATCGCCGCCTTGTGCCCCGCGGCCAGCAGCCGCGCGACGTACCGGTCCACCGCGTGATAGGGGATGCCGCACATGGGAATGCGGCGGCCCTTGCCGGCCTCCCGGGAGGTGAGCACGAGTTCCAACACCTGCGCGGCGATCTTCGCGTCCTCCTCGAACATCTCGTAGAAGTCGCCCAGGCGGAAGAGCAGGATCACGTCCTGGTGCTCGCGCTTGATGGCGCGGTACTGGGCGAGCATCGGTGTGACGGCCGCGCTCACAGTGGTTTCTCGGAGGCGGCGCTGATGACCAGACCAGCGGCGGCCTTGGGGAAGAAGTAGGTGGCCTTCTTCGGCATGCGCTCGCCCGCCCGGGCGACGGCCATCACCTGCGCTACGTTGGTCCCCCGCAGGAAGAAGGCAAACTCGCCCTCGCCGCGCTGCACGCGGCCGGCCGCCTCTTGGGCGTCAACGACGTAGGAGATCCGCGCGTTCGGACACGCTTGCAGCATCGGCTCGAGCAGCAGCCTGTGGAGCACCGTTACGTCGAGCCGCGCGACAGGAGAACCCGAAGCCGGGAGCGCCTGCTCGCGCGGAGCGATGATAGCGAGGCCGCCCTCCGCACGGTAGAGCCCATAGACGTGCCGGCCCTCGGCGTACGCGGCCGCCAGCTCCTCCTCGATCCCCTCACACGGCGACATGCGCGGCGACACGTCGAAGGAGTTGCGCAGGCCTGCTTCCACCCACGCCACTCCCTCCGGCCCCAGGCCGGAGACGACGCGGTGCGGCGGGAAGACCTTGAGGGCCGGGTCGCGGGCGCTCAAGATCAGCATGAGGGCGTAGTTGAAGGAGGCGTTTCCCGGCGCGCCGGGATGGAGGCGTCGCATCTCGTCGCGGTAGGCCACCGCGGTGTCGAAGCGGTGGTGGCCGTCGGCGATGTAGAGCGGGCCGGAGCCGATGATGCGGCACAGGGCAGACAGCAGGGCGCCATGCCGCACCACCCACAGGCGGTGGGTCACCGCTTCCTGGTCGAGCGCCTCCGCCTCCGGGGCGCGCGGGATGCCAGTCAGGAGGCGCACCATCTCGCCGCGGGCGTCCTCGCACAGGGACATCACCGGGCTGATCATGTGGCGCGTGGCCTCCATCAGCCGAAACCGATCGGCCTTCGGTTCGCTGAACGTGTCCTCGTGGGGAAGCACGTAGTTCTCGCCCTCTTCCGGCAGGCGGACCGCGGCGAAGACGCCACGCCGCTTCCACGTCTGCCCGGCGGCCGCGAACTCGTTCTCGATCACGTACAAGGCCGGCGCCTGCTCGCGCACGAGCACGCCCTCACGCTGCCAGGCCTGCAGCGTCTCTGCGGCCGCGGCATAGCGGTTCTCATCGGCTGCCTCCGGCAACTCCAGTCGCACGAAGTTATGCGCATCCCGCGCCAGCAGCGCCTCACGGAGGGCCGGCGAGATCACGTCGAATGGCGGCGAGATGAGCGCCGATATGTCGCCCGAGGCGCGGGTATTGTAGCGCACCCCGCGAAAGGGTGCGATCATGCACTGCTCCTGCATTCCTTCACTCCATTGGGTATCAGGCGGCGCGCGCGGCGGCCTCGGCCAGCTTCTTCCCGAGCGCCTGACAACTGGCCAACACCTCCGGCGTGATGCGCCCCGAGGCCCCTACCGAGTCCACCTTCTCCAGCTTGAACCACCGCACGGCCTGATCGAGCACGCCGAGCACAACCGTTGCGGGCCCACCCGCGCTGCCGAACGTCACCGCGGGCTTGCCCGTGACCTTCCCTTGGCTAGGGTAGAAGGCCCGATCGAAGAAGTCCTTGAGGCCGCCGGCGATGTAGCTGAAGTAGTCCGGCGAGCCCAGCGCGACCGCGTCGCAGGCCAGCAGGTCCTCGACCGTCGCCTCGAGGCCGGTCTTCAGGACCACCTCGGTTCCGGCCACGCCCCGCGCGCCGGCCGCCAGCGCCTCCGCCATCTGCTTGGTATTGCCCCCGAGCGAATGGTACACCACCAGGACACGAGCCATGGAGACACCCCCTGAGCGAGAAGTAAGCATCCCCGCACGGCTTCGGCGCGGGCGCGGGCAGTTCCTGCGCCCCCGGGGTACAGTGACTCTCAGTCACCAAGCGCCAGGGCGCCCGCCCCAAAGAGCGCGCTCCTGGCACCGAGCGCGGCGGGAAGAAGGCGGAGGTCCCGAACGCTCTTCGGCACGCCGAACTCGGACACGGCGGCGCGGAGGGGGGCCCACAGGCATTCGCCGGCTTGTGCGACTCCCCCGCCGATGACGACGGCCTCGGGGTTGAGGAGGTTTACCGCACCGGCGAGGGCGATCCCCAGCGAGCGGCCGGCGTCCGCCATGACGCGGGCGGCGAGCGCGTCGGTGGCGGCGGCCTGGGCAGTGTCCTTGGCGGTACACGCGCCCGCGGAGAGGGAAGACGGCTCGCCCGCGGCCAGGGCCTCGCGCGCGGCACGCTCGATGGCCGGTCCGGCGGCCGCCGCCTCCAGGCAGCCGCGTCGTCCGCAGGTGCACAGGGGGCCGTCAGGCACCACGAGCACGTGGCCGAGTTCACCGGCGAGGCTGTTCGCACCGCGGTAAAGGCGGCCGTCGAGCACCAGCCCTGCGCCGATGCCGGTGCTCACCGTGACGTAGAGCACGTGGCGGCAGCCGCGCGCCGCACCGAAGGCCGTCTCCCCGAGGGCGGCCGCGTTGGCATCGTTGTCCATCACGACGCGCAGCCCGGCGCGGTGCGCCACCTCCTCCCGCAGGGGGAAGTCCTCCCATCCCGGGAGGTGGTGACAGGTAACGGTCCGCCCGGAGGGAAAGTGCACCGGTCCTCCGTAGCTGATGCCGGCGGCGGTAAGGTCGCTCCACGTGACGCCCGCGTCGCGCACCGCCTCGTGCGCCATCTCGAGGAGTGCCGCCAGGAGCTGCGGGGGCAGGGCCTGCGGGTCGGTCGCGCGGCTCACGGCCGCGGAGAGCTTGCCGTCGGCGGTGACGACCCCCGCCTCCAGCTTGGTGCCGCCGATGTCCAGCGCCAGGACCGGCACGGCTACCGGCCCGCGACTACGGGGTTGCGCAGCACGCCGATGCTCTCGATCTTCGCTTCCATCACATCGCCAGGATGGATGGGGGAGATGCCCTCGGGCGTGCCGGTGGAGATCACGTCCCCTGGCTCGAGCGTGACGTGGCGACTGAGCCGGTAGATCAACTCCGGAATCTTGAAGATGAGGTAGCTGGTGTTGCTGTTCTGGCGCACCTCGCCGTTCACCGAGAGGCAAAGGTGAAGGTCGTGCGGGTCGCGAATCTCGTCAGGGAGGGCAATGCAGGGCCCGAGCGGCCCGAACGTGTCGAAGCTCTTGCTCAGGAACCAGGGGTGGGAGAGGCCCATGTCACGGGTCTGCATATCCCGCGCGGTCACGTCATTGAGGATCGTGTAGCCGGCCACGTAGTTCATCGCCTTGGCCCGGGAGATGCGCTTGCCGCGCCCGCCGATGATGACGGCCAGCTCCACTTCATGGTCTATGCGCCCCACTCCCTCGGGGTGGATGACGCGCTCCTCCGGGCCGATGACACTGGTGACGGCCTTCATGAAGAACACCGGCTCCTTCGGCGGCTTGTGGCCGGTCTCGGCGGCGTGGGCGGCGTAGTTGCGTCCCAGGGCGATGATGCGCTTGGGACGGAAGGGGGCGAGGAGCTTGGGCGCCTCGACCCGCAGGTCGCCCCGCAGCCCGCGCTGCTCGACGAATTCCCGCACCGCCTGGAAGATGCTCACCTCGAACAGGTCCTCGTTGAGCAGGTCCTCGATGGGAAAGGTGGCCGGCACGGGAGAGAAGCCCCCGGCGATCAGATACATCCCGAAGGCGCGGGTGAAATCCACCACCTCGTCGCCCGCGAGATAGCCGATGCCGACGTATCCGCCCGAGGCCATAAACCGAACGATTCGCATCTGTCTCTCCTTCGCTCCTAGGGCCGCTGCATCAGTTCCAGGCTGTTGCCGTCCGGGTCGCAGAAGAACGCGATCCGCAGCCCGGACTCCACCGTGGTGGGCGCCATGGTGAACTCCACCCCGGCCGCCTTCAGGCGCTCGTACTCCGCGTCGATGTCCTCCACCGCGAGGGCGAGGTGCTTGAACCCGGCGCAGTCGTCCGCGCCCGCGGCCGCCTTCGAACTCCCATAGCCGAACAGCTCGACCTGGGTGCCTCCCAGGGAGACGAAGATGATCGTGCCGCTGTGCGTCGTCTCCAGGCGGCCGGTCTCCTTGAACCCGAGGAGTTCGGTGAAGAAGCGCGCCGCGCGCACCACATCGGTCGTCACGAGGGCGAGGTGGTCGAGGCCTTTGATCACGGTATCCTCCGGCTGCAACAGGTGCCTCCTAGTTCGCTTGCGCCCGGCCCGGTCCTGCCGCGGAAACGAGGGGAACCGGACCGCCTGCGGAAGAGAGGCGCTACCAGCTCAGGAGGACGCGATGCCACTGCGCTTTCGCAAGGTGCTGATCTCGGACGAGCGGTTCGAGGCAGCCGGCGTGTTCGACGTGAACAAGGACGGTGTGCCCGACATCGTCTCGGGCGGCTATTGGTACGAAGGGCCGGAGTTGCGCAAGAAGCATTACATCGGGGAGGTGAAGGCCTACGGGGAGTACTTCGACGACTTCTCCGTGCTGCCCCTCGACATCAATGGCGACGGTTACCTCGACTTCGTCACTGGCGGGTGGTGGGGGAACACCGTGCGCTGGCGGGAGAACCCGGGGCCGAAGGAAGAAGAGTGGCCGGAGCACATCATCGCCGAGGTGGGCAACGTCGAGACGACGCGGGCCTGGGACGTGGACGGGGATGGGCAGGTGGAGATCGTGCCAAACACGCCGGGCAAGCCGCTGGTGGTCTACAAGCTGATCGCGGACCGCGCAGGCAAGGGCACCGGACGGTTTGCCGCGCACACCATCTGGCCTGAGCCGCAGCCGCACGGGATGGGCCTTGGGGATATCACCGGCAACGGCCGGGGCGACTTCGTGCTCGCCAACGGGTGGCTGGAAGCGCCGCAGGACCCATTCGCGGGCAGGTGGACCTTTCACGCCGATTTCGATTTCGGGGCGGCGAGCATTCCCATTCTGGTCGTGGACGTGAACGGCGACGGGCTGAACGATCTCATCGTCGGCGCTGGGCATAACTACGGGCTGGACTGGTGGGAGCAGCGCCGCGGGGCGGGTGGCAAGATCACCTGGGAGCGCCACGCGATAGACCCGTACAACTCCCAGTACCACGACCTGCAGTGGGCCGACATTGACGGCGATGGCGCGCCCGAGCTGGTCACGGGAAAGCGCTACCGCGCGCACTGCGGTCACGATCCCGGCGAGTGGGACTACAACGGCATCTACTACTTCAAGTGGAACGGCGAGTCGTTTTCAAAGCAAGTGATTGATTACGGCCCGATTGGAGAGGCGGCCGGGTGCGGCATCCAGTTCGCACTCGCCGACCTGCGCGGGACGGGGCGGTTGGATCTGGTGGCGCCGGGCAAAGACGGGCTGCACGTATTCTACAACGAGGGCTAGGAGCCGGTGACATGGACAAGGTGAAAGTGGCGTTCATCGGGGCGGGTGGGATGGTGCAGGGGGTGCACGGGCCATCGCTGGCCTCGCTGCAAGACGTGTCGCTGGTGGGCATCTGCGACCTGAACGCGTCTACGGCCGAAGAGGCCGCCGCCAAGCTCGGCATCGCGCGCATCTTCACCGACTACCGGGAGATGATCGAGAGTACGGACCCCGACGCGGTGTGGATCGTGCTGTGGCCGCACCTCGTCGTCGGGGTTGCGAATGACGTCATCGCCATGGGCAAGCACGTCTTCATGGAGAAGCCCCCGGGGGTGTATACCGAACAGACGCGGCAGATGGGCAACAACGCGAAGAAGCACAACGTGCTCACGTGCGTCGGCTTTCAGCGCCGCTACACGCCGATCACCGTGCACTGCCGCGAGCGGGTGCTGGCGAGAGGGCCCATGTATCAATGCCTGTCCACCTTCATGAAGTGGCACGACGGGGGACCATACTACGGAGGTGGGACGGACGTGCTCTACTCCGATGTCATTCACGCGGTGGACACGCTCCGCTGGATGGCGGGCGGGAACGTGCAGGACGTGTACAGCGACATCCGCGCGTACGCGCAGGAGTTCGCGGTGGCCTTCAACGCGCTGGTGCGCTTCGACAACAACGCGGTCGGCTTCCTCCAGTCCAACTGGCGGGTGGGCGCGCGGCAACTGCGGATGGAGATGCACGGCCTCGGCATCTCCTGTTTGGTGACGCCGGAGGAGGGCGCCGTCATCTACGAGCAGGGCAAGCCGCCCGAGCACCTGGTCGCGTCCGATCTCGCGGGAGGCAAGGAGAACTTCCGGATCGGGTTCGTGCAGGAGGCACGCCACTTCATCACCTGCCTCCAGGAGGGGCGGCAGCCGGACACCCACCTGGGGGAGGCGTTGAAGACGATGAAGCTGTGCGACGAGGTGAGCAAGAACAGCCCGCCGTGGACCGATCAGTAGGGGAGGAGTGACATTGTGAAAGCGTCCGAGATACTCGCCCACTTCCACTCCGTCGGGACCTGGATTGATCCGGTGAACACGGTGGATAAGATCATCATCGGCGACCCGGGGACCGAGGTCAGCCGCGTGCTGGTGACGTGGATGAGCACCTTCACCGCGGTCCGCGCCGCCGTCGCGCGCGGCTGCCAGCTGGTGGTGACGCACGAGCCGACCTTCTGGGCGCACGCCAACGAACTGGCAGACAGCGGCGGGGTGGCCAATCCGATCTGGCACGAGGCCTTCGAGACGAAGCGCCGGTTCATCGAGGAGCGCGGGCTGGTGATCTTGCGATGCCACGACGTGTGGGACTTCATGCCCGGCATCGGCATCCCCTACGCATGGGCGCGGTTCCTCGGTCTGGGTGACACGCCCGACGTGGTCGGTCAGAACGGCGCGCTGCACCGGTACGATATCGCGCCGACGACGCTGGACGAGTTCGCCCGCCAGGTAGCCGAGCGCACGGCAGCATTAGGCGAGCCGGCCGTCCAGGTGATCGGCGACGGGAGCCAGACCGTCTCCCGGATCGGGATCGGGACGGGGTGCTACTGCGATCCGGCGGAGATGCAACTCCTGGGTTGCGATCTCTCGGTCACCTGCGACGACGGGAACTGGTACTGGCAGAACCTCCAGGGCGCGGCCGACCGCGGCCACCCGGTGATCCGCGTCAGCCACGGCACCTCCGAGGAACCGGGGATGGTGGCCCTCGCGCGCTACTTGCGCCAGACGTTCCCCCTCCTCGACGTGCAGCACCTCCCGCACGGGAGCTGCTTCCGGTTGGTGGGGAGGGTGTAGAAGTCGCACGTGGTCTGTAGCGACAGGCGCGGGCCGATGGCGCCGCCCTCGCCTTGCTACCTCTACGACCGATCGCCGCCACGCCCGCAGCAGGGGTCTCTGATGGATGGATGCTGCGGAAAGGCGGCGGCCCGCTTGCAGGTGCCTGAGCCAATTCAGCGAAGGATAGGCCGCGCCTGCATTCCCCCGCTCAAGCCGGTACCGGGAGGGGTGGAGGGGTCGGAGGGACGGATCGGTGAAACGTCATTTTGATGTTGCGATATGCACGGCCAAGGATATCGAGGGCGCCGCGCTCCAACTGGCCTTTCTTGACTTGCTGACGCCGCTACCCGGATATCCCAGACCGTACCAACATTGCCGACTGAGTACCCGGCACGGTTCGTGCGACATTGTCGCGGCGTGTGCCACCCGGACGGGAGCCGTGGATGCCGGCCAGGTCGTCAACGACGTAGCCCGGGACTTCCAGGTGGACTATGTCATCCTGGCCGGGATTGCTGCGGGCGTGCCTCAGGAGAAGAAGCCTGCCGACCATGTGCGTCTCGGCGACGTGGTGGCGGCCGCCGACGTCGTTCTTTTCGGAGGCGGAACGTACGCGTCGGGGGGACTGCACGGCGGCCTCACCTACGCGAATCCGCCGTGCGACATGTTGAGGGATTACGCCCGCTCGCTCCGGCAAGACTTCCTCGCAACGAAGGCGCAGCCCTGGACCGTACACATAGGCCAGGGGGTGAAGCGGAACCCCGGCTTCGGGATGCCCAGTCACGCGAAATGTCCGGACGTCTTCCTGACAGGAGGGGGGCGGCTGGGCGTGCATCCAAAGCAGCCGGAACGGATCCCGGGACGGCCCCTGCCCCACCTCGGCGTGACCATGTCGTTCCCATGCGTCCTGAAAGACGCGGTCACCCGCGACTGGCTCGCGCGCGACTACCGACTGCGAGCGATCGAGATGGAGGCCGAAGGAGTGGCCAGGGCCGCGGCCGCGTGCGGCGTCCACTACGCGGTGATCAAGGGCATCTGCGACTACGCGGACGGGAGGAAGAGAGACGACTGGCAGCCCTATGCCGCCCTGGTTTCCGCGGCGTTCATCCGTGCACTTCTGGAGGTCGTGCCGTGGGGGCCGCGGCCAGCCTCCGGAAAACCGGCGGCGCCAACGGACCCAGATGGTCCCGCGAGCCTGACGCTGATGGTCAAGATGCCGCTCAGCGCCTTCGACGAGAAGAAGGGTCAGTTCGAACGTGACCTCGCGCAGGCGTTGGGCTGTAAGCGAGGGCAGGTGACCGCCACGGCGACGGAGGGCACCGTGGTGAATCTCACGCTCGCGGGACCTGAGGCGTACAATAGGTTCGTCGCCGGCCTCCATGACGGACCGGTACGTAGCTTCCTCGAGCAGTGGCAGGCCACCGTGCTGCCGTGACGGCCGAGGCCGCCCACGCCCTACTTCATCCGGTGCCGGTAATCCCCGGGTGTGCAGCCGTAGTGCTTGGTGAACATCCGGTGCAGGTGGCTGCCGTCGGCGAAGCCGGTCTGCTCCGCGATCTCGCCGACCGGGAGGTCGGTGGTGGCGAGGAGACGGGAGGCGACCGCCATGCGAGTACGCAGGGTGAACTTGCCGAAGCTGACGCCGAACGTCCTCTGAAAGACGCGGGCGAACTGGGACGCGCTCAACCCGCAGTCCGCGGCCGCCTCTGGCAGACCGATGCGCTGCGTGGGCTTCGCATAGAGCAGATTTACCGCCGGCATCACGCGCGCGAGATTCCCCGCGCGGACAATCCGGTCGGCCGGCAGGGGGGCTGGAGGGAGCGCGCGGGTGAGCAGCAACAGCACGTGCAGCAACCCCAGCCGTAGTGCAGATGCCCATCCGGCCGGTTTCTCCGCGATCTCCTCCTCCATTCCCTGGGCGAGGGAGAGGATCTTCTGCCGCATCCGCTCCTCCGTCACCCGGGGTCGGCGCTCCGGCGGCAGCGCGAACAGGCTCAGCCAGGAGACGTCCCCCAGCATCTCCTCGCCCAGGAAGTCAGGGAGAAAGCACAGCACGAGGGCCCTGGTGTCGGGGAGAGTGGCATACCACCCATGGGGCTCCCACATCGCGCTCATCCAGACGTCGCCAGGGCGCAGCGCCACCGTCTGCCCGGCGAAGATGCGCACGTGCTCTCCGGAGAGCATGACCCCCACTTCCACCGCGCCGTGTACGTCATAGATGGGCGGACCGAGGGGGATCGCGTTCACCATCGCGTCCACGTGAGCCTGGTCGAAGCGGTACTGATAGCGCCTCGCGTGGAGGGGCCAGTCATCCGGGATACGCGGCGTCTCCGCCCGAGAACTCATGCCCAGATAGTACAGAGAAATGCCTGTCACAGTCAATGACAGACGCCGAGACGCGGTGTAACCTCAACGGGGGTTCTTCGGCCTTCCAGCCTCGGTCGCGGCAGGGGGACACAGGTCGCCGCGGCCTTCCGAGTTCACCTCTCGCGTCACCGCGTGACGGCGGCCGCCGCCTGGTCGTCCTCGGGTGTAGGCTTCCCCTCCCGGCTGTGTTGGCGGATCGCACATTCGGTTGATTTCCGCACCGACGCGGGTGCTGCTCAGTGCTAGCATCGCCCGGCTGCACAGTTTTCCTCTGGAGGAGATGAAGCGATGAACAGGACTCTCTTGCTCTTGCTGCTTGCGGCGCTCGTGGCGATGTCCGCGATGACCGCCGCCTTCGCGAACGGCAGAGCCAAGGGCGAGCGGCCGGCGGTGACGGCCGAGCCCGAAGTGATGGCCCCAGCCCCGGCGCCGGCCGCGCCCGGTGCCCCGCCGGAGATGCCCGCTCCGGCCCCGGTGGCGGCCGCGCCGGAGGCCTGTCCGCCGCCGACCGCGACCACAGGACAGGCCGTCGGCGTCATCACGTGTGGCACCAACGCGCCCTTCGCCATGGCGATGAACCCGGCGATCCGGGCCGAGGGCAACGACGTGTACGTGGTTGCCGGCGGCACGATCTTCTGGTTCGATCGTACCATGTGCCCCAAGGGACGGGCCTCGCTCTCTCTGGCGGCCTGTCCCCCCGCCGGCGGGGTGTCCGCCGTCGTCGGCACTCCGGCGCTTGCCATTGCTGACCAGGACGTCTACGTGGTGGCGGGCAATCTGATTGCCAGGTTCGACCGGGGTCTGAGACCCATCGCCCACGCGGCGCTTCCCATCCCGGCCGGCACGGCGATGGCAGTCACCTCCGGTCAGGTGGTGAACACCACCGCTCCTGCCTGCCCCGATACCTCTCAGACCGGCGCCACGGCGGCGCCGGCGGGCGCGACGCTCTCTACCGGGATGACGATGAACCCGGCGATCCGGGTGGAGAACCAGGACATCTACGTGGTCGCCCTGGGCTGGGTGTTCCGGTTTGACCGCAATCTGTGCTTGAAGCGGCAGGCCTGCTTGCCGGTGGGGAACTGCGCCGCAGTCGCGCTCCCGCCTGGTCAGACGGTCTCCCCCGCGACACTCAACGCCGTCGCCACGGCCCTCGGTACCCCGGCGATCACGGTTCTTGACCAAGACGTGTACATCGTTTCCGGCACGATGGTCGCCCGGTTCGACCGCGACCTGAACGCCGTGACGCACGCCGAGCTTCCCTTCCCGGCCGGGGTCGCCATCGCCCTCCTTCCTGGAGGTGCGATCGGGTTCGCGCAGATGACCACCTGCCCAACGGTGGCCGGCTATGTCTCGCAGCCATGTCCGGCGCCGTGCCCGACGGCCGCCGCGCCGACCTGCGAGCAGCCCTGCGCCGTCCCGGCGCCCGCGCCGTGTCCGACGGCCGCCCTACCGACGTGCGAGCAACCCTGTGGGACGCCGACGTGCGCAACGTGCGCGACCCCCACCGTGGCCGGGTTCTGCGCCACGCCGTCCGCCCCGACCGGGCCGAGGTGGACCGCCTCCCTGGATGGCGATCCTCTTCAGGTAAGCACGTACGCCAGCGGCCGCTCGGATGCCTGGCTCAGCGCCGATGGGCAGACGCTGTACTACGACATCTACGCCCGCAACATCTGGAATGTGACGTTCGCGCAGCTCCAGCTTGTCGGGCCGGGAGTCTGTCTGCCGAACGCCCCCGTGGTGGCCACCCTGATCACCATGCATCCGTCCTCCCTTGCCATCAATGGGGGGCGCGTGGTCCGGTGCTCCATCACCGCATGCGACCTGACTGGTCCATTCCGCGGCCAGCCGCTAAGCGTGCTCGCGAACGCCATGAATGCGGGGCAGATCGCCGTGAACGTCGGTACCACGCGACATAGCTGTGGAGAGATAGCCGGCACCCTGGCGGCCGTCTGCAAGTAGTGCGGTTGCGCTTGGGGTGTCTCGAGGGCAGGGCGCGTCAGACCTGCGCCCTGCCCTCCGTCGTCGGCTGAATCTGTCGGCGCGCGGCGATGTGGTCGGTGCACGACACCTTGCGCGTGTTGGCCCAGGCGCCATGGACCGCGGTGGTAGATTCATAGCGAGGAACTCGTCACGCTCCTGGGAGGAGTAAGGACCATGGGAGCATATCTACGAACTGTGGTGGCACTCTCCCTCATGGTGGTGCTGCTTGCCTCTCCTTCGTCGGCACAATCCACCGTCCCGGGCGCGCGCGGCGGCGGTCGTCCTGGGGTCGGCTCCGGCAGGCGCGACGGAAGCGGGGGATCTGGCCGTGTGGGTGATCAGTCTGGCCGCAGAGGCCGCCGGCCTCCGTTCCCGCAGTTCGGCTCGCCGTTCTACGGGATGATGGGGATGATGCCCTACGCCTATGCCCCGGCTCAGGAGGGCTCTTCCGGCACCTCCGGGTACACCGTCCCCGAGCTTCCGCCGGGGCCGGTTCCGGAAATCCCGCGGTCTCTCAGCAGCTACGCCCGCATCAACGGCGTGCTGTATCAATTCGACCTGAACGGTGATCTCATCGCGGCCACGCCCGTGCCCAGCAAGCCGTGGCCCCGCGGGGGGCAGGATGCCCTCGAGGCCCTGCGCCTCACGGGGGGCTACTGGGCCGCGCGCCTTACCGGGCTGCAGGCCGCCCACTATACCCTCGCCCGAGGGTCCGCGACCTTCTGGCTGGATGAGGACAACCGCCAACTGCACTTCCGGCTCGACCTGCGCGGCATCCGCAACATCACCTCCGCCTACATCTACCTCGGGGACCCGAACTTGCCGACCGCGGCTGCACCCCCTGTCGCCCCGCTCTACGTCTGTCACCGGTTCCCGGGCCGCTTTTGCGGCACCCTGGCGGAGGGCTCGCTCGTGAGCAGCGATCTCTTCGGGTGGCTCAGCGGACATCCCATTGCCAGCCTGGTGCAGGCCATGGATAACGGACAAGCGATCGTGCGCGTCAACACCGCCCGGCATCCGCAGGGCGAACTCGAAGGCGTCGTCGCCCCGGTGCTGCTGGAGCCGACCGGAGGATAGGCGCGCCGTGAAGGACCTCCGGGGAGGGGGCGCGTGCTCGTGGCACGTGCCCCTTGCGGCGTTCTCCCGGCCTCTCCTCGGCGTTTCGTTGACAACGGCTTGCCCCATCCGGCATAATGCGGCTGAGGAGACCCCCATTCCGCCCTCTGGAGGTGAAGCTTTGGCCGAACGACAGTTGTTGTTGATCCCCGGTCCGACCCCGGTCCCGCAGTCCATTCTGCTTTCCGGCGCGCACCCTATGGTCAATCATCGCGGCCCCGAGTTCGCGAAGGTGATCGCGGAGTGCACGGAAGGCTTGAAGTACGTCTACCGGACGCAGGAGGACGTCTATGTCCTCACCGGCTCCGGCACGGGCGGCCTCGAGGCCTCCGTCGTCAACGTTCTCTCCCCCGGCGACAAGGTGCTCTCCGTCAGCATCGGCGTCTTCGGCGACCGCTACGCCAGTATCGCGAAGACCTACGGCGCCGACGTCGAGGGCCTCAACTTTCCTTACGGCCAAGCCGCCCACCCGGGGCAGATCCGGGACAGACTCGCCGCGGATTCCGGCAAGGAGATCAAGGCCGTTCTCATCACCCATAACGAAACCTCCACCGGTGTGATGAACGATCTCTCCGTCATCGGGCCCCTGGTGCGGGAGCACGGCGCGTTGCTCCTCGTGGACGGCATCAGCTCGCTCCTCTCCACCGACTGCCAGACGGACGCGTGGGGATTGGACATCGTCGTGGGCGACGCCCAGAAGGCCTTCATGATCCCGCCCGGGATCTGCTTCATCTCCACTAGTCCCCGCGCGCGCGCCGCGATGGAAACCGCGACCATGCCGCGTTTCTACTGGGATCTGAAGCGGGCGAGGACCTCCCTCGAGCAGGGACAGACGCCGTGGACGCCGGCGGTCCCGCAGTTCCGCCAGCTCGCGGACGCGCTCAAGCTCATCCAGGAGGAAGGTCTGGAGCAGAGCTTCGCGCGCCACGCCCGGCTCGCGCGCATGACCCGCGCGGGCGTGCAGGCCCTGGGACTCAAGCTGTTCGCCGCCGACCCGGCCCGCGCCAGCAACGCGGTCACCGCGATCTGCAGGCCCGAGGGTGTGAAGACCGCGGACCTGCGCAAGGTGCTGCGCGACAAGTACGGGGTCGTGCTCGCCGGCGGGCAGGGCAAGATCAAGGACGATATCTTCCGCATCGGCCACCTCGGCTTCGTCGGCGAGACCGACATCATCGCCGCGCTCGGCGCGCTCGGGCTGGCGCTGAAGGAACTGGGCCTGAAGGTGGAGCACGCCGCCGGCGTGGCCGCCGCCTCCGCGGTCCTGGAGAGCAGCTGATGGCCACCTGGCGCGTGTTGGTGAGTGACAAGCTCTCGGAGGAGGGCCTCGCGGCGCTGCGCGCCGATCCCTCCGTCGAGGTGATCGTCAAGACCGGCCTCCCCTCGGAAGAGTTGCTCGCGGAGATAAAGGGGGCCGACGCCTTGCTGGTGCGGAGCGCCACCAAAGTGACGGCGGAGGTCATTGCGGCCGCCGAGAAGCTGGCCGTGATCGGCCGCGCGGGCGTGGGCGTGGACAACATTGACGTCGAGGCGGCCACCCGCCGCGGCATCGTCGTGTGCAATTCCCCCGAGGGCAATACCGCCGCGGCGGCGGAGCACACGTGGGCCTTGCTCCTCTCTCTGGCGCGTGATATCCCCGCGGCCGCCGCCTCCGTGAAGGCCGGCGAGTGGAAGCGCGGCGCCTTCGTGGGCGTCGAGCTGCTCAACAAGACCCTGGGCGTGGTGGGACTGGGGAAGATCGGCGGCGAGGTCGCCGGCCGCGCCCGCGCCTTCGGCATGCGCGTCCTTGGCTACGACCCCTTCATCGCCGCCGATCAGGCCGCCCTCCTCGGGGTCGAGCTGACCGACCTCGCCGGCATCCTCGCCCAGTCCGACTTCATCACCCTCCACGTGCCTCTGACCAAGGACACCCGCGGTCTGCTCAACTCCGAGACGCTCAAGCAGGTCAAGCCCGGGGTTCGCATCGTCAACTGCGCCCGCGGGGGCGTCGTGGACGAGCGCGCGCTCGCGGACGCGATTCGCTCCGGCCTGGTCGCGGGAGCCGCACTGGATGTCTTCGAGACCGAGCCCCCGGTAGGCAGTCCGCTGCTGGAACTGGACCGGGTCGTCCTCACCCCGCACCTCGGCGCCTCCACCGCGGAGGCACAGGTCAAGGTGGCCGTGGACGTCGCCCAGCAGGTGCTGGAGGTGCTTCACGGCCGGCCCGCGCGGAGCGCCGTGAACGTCATCCCTGTGAGCGCCGACGTGCTCCGCCGGCTCCAGCCCTACCTGCTGCTCACGGAGAAGCTGGGCCGCCTGCAGGGGCAGCTTGCGGAGGGACCCCTGACCGCGGTCGAACTGATCTACGCGGGCGAGCTGGCCGATGAAGACAGCCGCATGCTCACCCGCGCCTTCCTCAAGGGCCTGCTCCAACCGATCCTCGACATCCCCGTCAACATCGTCAACTCCGCGCTCATCGCGCAGCAGCGCGGCCTGAAGGTGACCGAGTCCCGCAGCCGCGAGACGGCCGAGTACGTCAGCCTTATCACCGCGCGCCTCTCCACCGATGGCGAAGGAAGCGAGGTGGCCGGCACGCTCTTCGGCCGCAGCGAGCCGCGCGTGGTCCGCATAGACCGCTTCTGGGTGGACTTCGTCCCCTCCGGCTACATGCTCGTCTCCCTGCACATTGATCAGCCGGGCATGATCGGTCACGTGGGCACGCTTCTGGGCCGGCATCACATCAACATCGCCGGCATGAGCGTCGGCCGGAGCCAGGCCGGGCCCGGCGGCCGGTCGGTGATGGTGCTTTCCCTGGACAACCCCATCCCGCCCGAGGTGATGGAGGAGATTCGCCGGATAGACGGGATTATGACCGCGACGCTGGTGGAACTCTAGAAGGGGGAGTCGAGGGGCGGCGGCCCCTCAGAGTCTCCGGGCCCATGCGGATTGCACTCACCAACGATGACGGGATTCTCGCGCCGGGCCTGCTCGCGCTGAAGGCCGCGCTCGCCCCTCTGGGCGAGGCCGTGGCGATTGCGCCCGACCGGCCCCGCAGCGCCTGCGGCCACGCGGTCACCTTGCACAAACCTCTGCGGGTCGCCTCCGTGGCGCTCCCGGACGGCAGCCAGGGGTTCTCCTGCAACGGCACGCCCTCCGACTGCGTCGGGCTGGCCCTCAGCGGGCACGTTGGACCCCGCCCCGACCTCGTCATCTCCGGCATCAACCTCGGCCCGAACGCCGGCTGGGACCTCACGTACTCCGGCACTGTCGCCGCCGCGATGGAGGCCGCCATCAACGGCTTGCCCAGCTTCGCCATCAGCGTGGACGCGTTCGAGCCGGTGGACTTTGCTCCCGCGGCCGACTTCGCCGCGTACCTTGCTGGGGCCATCCTCGCTCGAGGCCTGCCGCGGGACACCTTCCTCAACGTAAACGTCCCGGCCGTTCCCCCGGGCGAGCTGCGCGGCGTTTCGATCACGTGTCAGGGGCGCACCGCCTACGACGGAGTGATCGAGCGGCGCACCGACCCTCGGGGGCGCCCCTACTACTGGTGGACCGGTGATCGCTCCCGTCAGCCCGCGGACACCGGCACCGACATGGCCGCGCTCCGGGAGCACAAGATCTCGGTGACTCCCATGAAGCTCGACCTCACCGAGCATGCCTTCGTGTCCGGCCTGGGCGACTGGCAGCTGCGGTGGCCGCGCTGACGCGGCCGATGGCAATGACCGACCTGACTCCCGTTCCCGCCTATGCGCAGATGGAGGAGGCGGCGCTGCAGGCGCGGGTCGCTTCGCTGCGCGACCTGTTGCATCCGTGCCACCTCTGCCCGCGGCGCTGTGGCGTGGGTCGCCTCGCGGGAGAGCTTGGCGCGTGCCACGTCGGCGCGGAGCCCATGGTGTCGAGCTATGGCCCGCACTGCGGGGAGGAAGCGCCCCTGGTCGGCCGCGGCGGTTCGGGCACCGTCTTCCTCACCGGCTGCAACCTCGCGTGCCTCTTCTGTCAGAACGCGGACATCTCCCAAGGCCTGCAGGGCGAGGTGATCTCGACCGCGGCCCTCGCGGAGATGATGCTGAAGCTGCAGGCGCGGGGCTGCCACAACATCAACTGGGTGACTCCGACCCACCAGGCGCCGGCGCTGGTAGAGGCCCTGCGTCAGGCACGGGGCCAAGGCCTGCGTCTCCCGGTCGTGTATAACTGCGGCGGCTACGAGTCGGTGGAGACGCTGCGCTTGCTCGACGGCCTCGTGGACATCTACATGCCCGACGCCAAGTACGCGGATAACGCGGTCGGGCGCCGGCTCTCGGGTGTGCCGGACTACTGGGATCGGAACCGCGAGGCCCTGACGGAGATGCACCGGCAGGTGGGCGACCTGCAGATAGGGGAGGACGGCGTCGCGCGGCGGGGACTGCTGGTCCGCCACCTGGTCCTACCCGAGGACCTGGCCGGCACGGCCGAGGTGATGCGCTTCCTCGCCTCGCTCAGCCCCAACACCTACGTCAACGTAATGGCCCAGTACCATCCCGCCCACCGGGCGCGCACCGTTGCCGCGCTCTCGCGTTCCCTCACTCGGGAGGAGTTCAGCGCCGCGCTTCAGGTCGCGCAAGAGGCCGGGCTAACACGTCTCGACGAGCCGCGGCGGCGATGAGCGAGCCTCCCCGCCGGCCGTCCGTGCCGCCCCTCACGCCGTCCGCGGCGCTGGCCGCCCTCCTCTTCCTCTTCTGGCTCTGGGGCGGATACACCGCCATCCTTACACTGACTGATGCGGTGCGCCTGCGCACCGCCGCCGGGGAGGCCGCGCTCTGCCTGCTAGTTGCCCCGGTGATCCTCTTCGCCGTCGTGCATTTCATCGCGCTGCCCAAGCCCTTTACCACCACTCTCCCCAGAGCGGTGATCGAACTGCTCTGGCTGCTGGGCAACGTCTCCGAAGTCGTCATCCCCTGGCTGGGATGGGCGGCCCTCCTCTGGATCATCCACCGCGGACGGGCGGGCGCGCTCCTGCCCGCGGCCTGTCTCGCCCTGTTTTCCTACCTGACCGGGATCGCGATCCTGCTCTTCTTCCGCCCGCGAGCGGGTTCAGTCCAGATCACTCGGCTCGAGCTGCCCATTCCGAATCTGCCTCGGGCCTTCGATGGCTACCGCCTTCTCCACCTCTCCGATCTCCACGTCGGCGGGTTCAGTACTCCCGCGCACGCCCGGGAGCGCGTCGCTGTTGCCCGCGGGCTGGAGGCCGATCTCCTCGTCTTCACTGGGGATCTGACCGGCCACCCGGGGCACATGCGGGCGGCCGTCGAGATCGTCGCCGGACTCTCCGGACGGGACGGAGGCGTGGCCGTGATGGGCAACCATGACAACTGGAGCGGCGCCGCGCACGTAACCGCCGCGCTGCGCGCGGGCGGCCTCGTGCCACTCGTGAATGAGCACCTCACCGTGCGGCGCGGAGACGCGTGTCTCCACATTGCCGGCGTGGACAACCCCGCCTACACCGACCGCGACGACCTCGCTGCCGCACTCGCGGGAGTAGGGGAGGAGGAGGTCGTGATCCTGCTCAGCCACGCGCCGGAGATCATGCTCCGCCCGCTCGCCTCCCGCGCCTCTCTCATCCTCTGCGGCCACACCCACGGCGGCCAGATCGTGCTGCCGCTCGTGGGCCCGGTGTACGTGCCCTCGAAAGTGGGCCGCCGCTATCCCTCCGGCCTTTTCCCCTGCGGCGACGGGTGGCTCTTCGTCACCCGCGGCCTCGGCGAGATCTTCCCACCCCTGCGCGTGCTGTGTCCGCCGGAAGTGGCGCTCATAACGTTGCGCGCGTCCGGGCGCCCCGGATAGCGTCCCGCCACGATACTGGAACTTCTTGCTTCGCTTCACCGTCTAAGAACCGAGCCCAGGAGGGTCTTCACATGCGCACCTCGCTCGTCCTCGTATGTGCTGGTATCGCGGCCGCAGTTGCCCGACCTGTGCATGCCGCGCCGGTGACGGCCGTGGTTACTGTCCGCAACCAGGACGGCTCGCCGGTGGAGGGCGGGTCCGTGGTCATGGCCGGTTGGGACGTGCCCGAGAGCCAACACGGCCAGTTCACCTTCCAGTACGGGGACTTGGCGCCTGGCGACCACCTTCTCTGCTATCGGAGCAACACGGGCATCATCGCGCTGCGCACCGCGCACCTCCCCGAAGGACAGGCGCAGGTCGCGCTCGCGGTTCGCCTTGGCGAGCAGGTGGTACTGCAGGGCAAGGTCGTGGCCGGCGACCCGGCGGCCGCAATGCCGTACGCGCAGGTGAAGCTCACCGGGGGGAGGTCCGGTTCGTCCAGCTTCCCGACCGAAGTCGTCGCCTCCGCCGAGGGAGCATTCACGCTGGACGGGGAGGCGTTCGCGGGAGCGCGCATGCAAGCCAATCTGCCCTACCACAAGCCCAGCGAATGGGTGGAAGTGAAGCCCCCGTACCCGATGCGGGTAGAGCTTCGCTGTCCGCCCGCGGCGGTCGTGTTCGGGTATGTGCTGGACGAGGGCGGATATGCCATCTCGGACGCGGGTGTCGTATACGTCACTACGGGCTACGCGGGGAATCAAACGACCGACCGCGAGGGCCGCTTCGAACTCCGGGACCTGGCGGCCGGCCGATATCGCTTTACCGCGGGCGGCCCGTACCGCGTTCCGGCAGGGGTCACCGTTGACCTGCGGGACGGCCAGCAGTTGCTCGGCCTCATCATCCGCCTCCAGCGCGCTCCCCAGTTCACCTTCTTCGGGCGCGCGGTAGCCCCAGACGGCGTCACGGGCATCGAGGGCGCCCACGTCGTCTTTACCGAGCACCTCATGCCCCAGGGCCTCGATGGCCGGCCGGTGGGCACCTGGAGCGGGTTCCTTCATACGTTTAAGTACACCGGCGTGAGCGGCGAGAGGGGGTACTTCAACGTCAACCTCCCGTGGCGAGAGGACGACCTGAGCGGTCACGTGTGGTACCCGGAGATCACCGCCGATGGCTACCTTGTAGGTCGTTTCGCCGTGCGCGTCGACCGGGGCCCGGAATGGATCCTCTTCCCGATGTTTCGCGGCGGCCGGCTTCGCGCCGACCTCCCCGGGCTACCCGACGGAGCCCAGGTGGAGCTGGAGGTGCGTTCCCGATCCCTCCCCCCCTTCTCTCCGTCACCATCCATCAACACCTACCTGGCGACCCGGGATGCCGCGACCGGGCGGTTCGACTTCGGCCTCGTGCAGCCGGGAGAGCACTGGTTAGTAGTGCGCCAGCACGGGGACATCCTGGCCAAGACGAGGGTGGGGGTGAAGGAGGGGGAGGAGACAACGGTGACGCTCGCGGTTCCGTCCGCCCCTCCTCCGTAGCCGAGGCAACTGACACGCATCCGCGCGCTCTGAAATTGACCACTCGCGCTAGGCCTTGCTATACTTCAGATGGAGAGATGGCCGAGTTGGTCGAAGGCGCACGACTCGAAATCGTGTAACCCGAGAGGGTTCGTGGGTTCGAATCCCACTCTCTCCGCCAGCGCCGTGCCGGAGAGTGGATATGGTGCAGATAGACTTCGACATTATCGTATTCCGTGAAGGCAATGCGTACGTCGCCTATTGCCCCGAGCTGGACGTCTCCTCCTGTGGCCGGGACGCCGACGAGGCCCGGGTCCACCTCAAGACCGCGGTTCGGCTCTTCCTCCAGGAAACGGTTGCCATAGGGACGTTGGACCAGGTGCTGCAGGAGGCCGGCTACGTCTCCGATGGCGCGGGCGGGTATGCATCACCCAGGGTGGTCGCTACCGAGAGTGCTACCGTCGTCGTTGGGGCGTGAGCGTGCCCACGATCAGACCCATCTCGGCGCGACGCCTCCGCAGGTTGTTTGAGCTTGCCGGCTTCACGTGTGTGCGGGCGGAGGGCGACCACTTCGTCTTCACCGCCCCGGGGCTGCCGCGTCCCGTAGTGATTCCGGACTACAACGAGGTGCCAGTCTTCATTATCCGCAACAACCTTAGGACCGCGGGGATGTCACGTGAGGAGTACTTCCGTCTGCTCGCCCAGGTATAGCGGCCCGCTGACCTGCCTCGCCCTCACCGCGCTACTGTTGGCCGGCGCCAGGGGCGCGGCGATGCGGCCGAACGATCCGCTGTTCCCCACGCAGTGGGAATCCGCGAAGGTCGGCCTGCCCAAGGCCTGGGACACCACCACCGGCAGTTCGAAGGTGATCATCGCCGTGCTCGACACCGGGGTGGCCACCAGCAACCGCGACCTCGCCGGAAAGGTGCTCGCCGGCCGCAACGTGGTCACCGGGGGCGCGGCCACCGACAGACCTGCTACCGACCACGGCACGAAAATGGCTGGCATCGCCGCCGCCATCGTCAACAACGGCTTCGGGATGGCCGGCGTGGCCCCGGGCTGCCCGATTCTCCCCGTCCAGGTGACCACCACGAAGAACGGCTATGCCTCCTGGCCCGACGTCGCCGCGGGCCTGAGGTGGGCGGCCGACCACGGGGCCAAGGTCGCGATCGTCGCCTACAGCCCCTTCGGGTCGGCGCAGGTCGAGCAGGCCGCCGGGTACTTCCGCTCCAAAGGCGGCCTCGTCTTCATCGCCGCGGGGAATGACGGCAAGGAGCTCCCGGCCAAGCCGTCCGACGCGTGGATCGTGGTGACCGCGACAGACAAGGACGACCGGCGCTTTGTGGTGGCGAACTATGGGCCCGCGGTGCAACTCGCCGCGCCCGGCGTCAAGCTGACCACCACTTCCTGGTACGATCTGATGCTCTCCAACACCAACTCCGGCACCTCGGAGGCGACCGCGTTCGCCGCCGGTGTGGCCGCGCTCGTGTTCTCCGCGAATCCGAAACTTACCGCCGCTGAAGTGGAAACTATCCTCAAGAATACGGCAGATGATCTGGGAGCGCCGGGACCGGACCCGTACTTCGGCTGGGGACGGGTCAATGCCGCGAAGGCCGTGGCCGCGGCCGTCGCGCAATCGCCGCCGCCTGCGGCGGGGGCCGCGCGCTCGAAACCATAGAGGCCCGCGGCCCTGGCGCCGCCGCCTCGCTCTCGTTTCACTCTCGGAGGGAAGGTGACAGGCGTAAGCGCGCGCGACTGCGGGTATACGATAAGGGAGGGGCGATAGGAGAGGTAGGCTATGGCTGACAGTCGCCCAACCGGGGGGTGCGAGGGGAAGCTCGTCCTGGTCGCGGATGACGACGCCGCGGTGGTTGGTGTGATCCACGAGGCGTTGGCGAAAGAAGGGTTCACCGTAGTTTCGGCCGGCAATGGCGCCCAGTGCCTCGCTCTGGTCGCCTCCCGCCGGCCGGACGTGGTTGTCATGGACCTGTCAATGCCCTCCATGAGCGGCATGGAGGCCTTGCGGAGCCTGCGGCACGATCCGCAGACCCGCCTGCTGCCCGTCGTTATCATCACTGGCAGGACCGACTTCGGCAGCCTCGTCGAGGGCTGGATGTCCGGGGCCGAGAGCTACCTGCGCAAACCGCTCCAGATGGAGGTCCTCGTGCGCGAGGTCAAGCGCCTGGCGGGCGGCGACGGCAAAGCCTGAGGGTATCGCCAACGGTGCCGGAGCCCTGCCCCTTCAGGCCGCACTCCCCGTCACTGCGGTGCCGCCGCTGCTGGCGACGTGGTCCACTTAGGACAACGCGTTCTCAAGCTCGCGTCGATGATGGACGATCCAGGCCCCTGCCCGCGCCCGCCAGGCCAGCGCCCACAGCGGGTTGAAGCCGAGCTGTTCACTTCTCAGCTCGCCCGTCTCCGGCATGACGTTCGCTTCGTCTGCCTGCTCCGCCGTGTCGCACACCACGAACTCGATAATGCGATCCACAAAACCGCGCCCTTTTCTCGCCGGTAGACCATAGGCATCTACGATCGCGCGAAGCTGCCGGGCCCGCTCCGCGAGCGGAGGCAACCCATCTATCTCCGCGACCACGTCATCGTGCAGCTTCGCATTCAGCCAGCAGGCCTGCGCCAATTCGACCAGCGGATCCACTGGGCCCGCGTGTTCCCAGTCAATCAGCGCCACCGGCAGCCCCTCCCGTGCCACGATGTTCCATGGCGCGACGTCACAGTGACTGATGATGCGCGTGGGGCCGCCCAAGTCACGCCCTAGCCAGCGCTGCCAGACGGCGTCGGCAGGAGGACGGTATGAGGCTGTCGCTTGGTGAAGCTCCTGTACCAACCGCCCCACTCCCGCCGCCCCCTCCAGCGTCCAAGGTCCAGTATCCACGAGCTCGCCTTCGATGTAGGTGATCGTCTCCCGACCGGAAGCATCGAACCCCGAACCCACGACCCGCGGCGCGCCGGCAACCCCAACCGCCTCCAGATGCCGGAGCAGCGAGTGCACCGTAGGGGTCCAGGGGCCGGCGTCCTTCACAATAACCGGCCCGTGTCGGTCAACCTTCGTGGGGCCGCGGGTCAAGGAGGCCCGTTCGTGCTCTGGCGGGCCGGGCCATGATTTCACTTCCATCCCCGCTCTCTCTGCCTCAAGATCCGGCTCCTCCTATTTCCCGAACAGGGCCAGCCCTGATTTCGCAGTCCCGGCCTTGTCGGTCAACTGGAAGAGGGTGCTCCCGGCATCGGTGAATCCCAGGGAAAGCTGTCCCAGGGATTTGACATCCCATAGGCTCATTCGGGGATTCCCATCTCGATCCAGAGAAAGCTTGACTCGCTCAGCAGACAAAGCGTCGAGCAGCGTCAGCGCGGGCCCTTGGGCGGTGGTCGAGAAGTCTGCGCGGACGGAACCATCTATATCACGCAGCGCCAGTCTCGGGCTGCCTTTGGCGTCCAGGGACCACTCCGTTCGCAGGTGGCCGTCGGCGTCTCTAAGTTGGACTTCGGGAATCACGTTGACGAGGCTCATGCACAAGCTGCTCTCACTCTTCGGATTGCGGAGATACAATTCAGGCAAACCCTTGTCATCGAGCGTAAGGCACGCGCTGCCCTCTCCTTGGCCGTTCATGAGAGTGACGCCGGGACTCCCGTCAATAATCCCGAACACGCCCGCCGAATCGTCTTTCCCTTTGTAGACAGCCATCCCCGGACCACTCGGGCCGTTGCCCATAAGGGCGACGGACTTGCTCTGCTCGTCCGTCAGACGTATCAGAGGCCCCTTCGCGCCGTTCTGTAGGGACAGGCTGCCCTGGTGGTTGGAGAGCAGTATGGCCGTTGATCCGTCGGGCATCATCACGAGGCCAAGCAACTTCTCTCCCTCAGGATCCTTCAAAGTGATGAGACCGCTCCCAGAGTCCGCCGCAAGGGTGATGAATACCCGCTCCTTGCCAGACGTATCCAATAGCGAGACTCGGGGAGTGTCCCCCTTGCCTTCATCTTTGCAGGAGAGGACGAGCCGCACGTTTCCATGGGAATCCGTCAATTCCAGTCTCGACGCGGTTAGAACCTTCTCACCGACCGGAGTAGCCCTCCCCTTAGGGGTCTCCTCTCCGGGCGCAGCAATCCCGGAAGCGAGCAGCACTCCCATTCCCAGTAGCAGCAGAAGAAACAGCCTCAGACGCATGGTGCACTCCTTAGACTAGAGATCAAGAGCAAGAGGAAGCGGCGCTTCCTTTCCGCGCATAAAGCTCTTAGAGCATCCATCAGAACCCGTCAAAGACCACTTGAAGAGGATTGCTCTGCCTTCAGCACGTTCTACTAGAGCCCCTGAGGACAAACCGGTAGCGCAAGCTCATCCCCACTTCTCCGTCTCTCAGCCAGTTACTGCCACAGCTTCCGATCCAGGCTCCGATACTGTATCGCCTCCGACACGTGCATCGTTCCGATCCGGTCGGCCCCTTCCAGGTCGGCAATGGTGCGGCTGAGTTTGACCACTCGGTCGAAGGCGCGGGCGCTGAGGCCGAGCTGGTCAATCGCTCCGCTGAGGAAGTCGCGTACGTCACCCTCCAGCGGGCAGTGCTTCTTCAGGTCCCGGGGCCGCATGTGCGCATTGCACACCACATGCGTCCCCGCGAAACGCCGGCCCTGGATCTCTCGCGCTCGCCTGACGCGATCCCGAATGGAACGCGAGGTCTCACCGTTCGCGCTCGCCAGCAGCTCCTGCTTCGCCAGCCGCGGTACCTCGATGTGGATATCCACTCGATCCAGCAGCGGGCCGGAGATCCGCTGCAGATAGCTGCGGATGCGTGACGGTCCGCAGGAGCACGACCGCGTCGCGTCCATGTAGTACCCACACGGGCACGGGTTGAGGGCCGCGACCAGCATCATCCGCGCGGGGAACTCCGCGCTGCCGGCCACGCGGCTTACATTGACGACCCCCTCCTCCAGTGGCTGCCGCAGCACTTCCAGCGCATCGCGGTTGAACTCCGGCAACTCGTCGAGAAAGAGCACGCCGTAGTGCGCCAGCGACACCTCCCCCGGCTTCGGGATCGCCCCGCCCCCCGCCAGGCCGGCCGCGGAAGTGGTGTGGTGCGGCGCCCGGAACGGCCGCCGCGTCATCAGCCCCATGCCCCGGGGAAGCTGCCCGCAGATGCTGTAGATCTTGGTGACCTCCAGGGCCTCTTCCGTGGACAGCGGCGGGAGAATGGTGGGCAGCCGTATCGCCAGCATCGTCTTCCCCGAGCCCGGTGGCCCCACCATCACCACGTTGTGCCCGCCCGCGGCCGCCACCTCCATCGCCCGCTTCACGTGCGGCTGCCCCTTCACCTCCGCGAAATCCACCGGATACTCCGGCTCCTCCAAGGCCCACTCTCCCGCCGTTGACGCCGCGGGCGTGCGCCGTTCCGGATAGGCCAGCACCTCCGCTGCCTCCCACAGCGTCCGCACCGGGTAGACGGCCAGCCCCTCCACCACCGTCGCCTCCGCGACGTTGTCCTCCGGGACGATCATGCCCGCGCGGTTCGCCGCGCGGGCGGCGAGCGCCAGCGGAAGCACCCCGGAGACCGGTCGCACCGAGCCGTCCAGCGACAGCTCCCCCACCGCCACCAGGTCCGGCATGTCCTCGCCGGAGATCTGTTCCGTCGCGGCCAACACCCCGAGGGCCATCGGCAGGTCGAACGCCGGCCCCTCCTTGCGAATGTCTGCGGGCGCCAGGTTGATGGTGACGCGGCCGGTGGGGAACGAGAAGTTCGAGTTGCGGATGGCGGAGGCCACGCGCTCCCCCGCCTCCTGCACCGCCTTGTCCGGCAGCCCAACGATGATCGTCCTGGCCTGACCCGTGCCGACGTCCACCTCGGTGCGCACCAGGTGGGCCTCGATTCCCAGAACCGCGCCGCTGTCTATCCGGGCAAGCATGGCAATTGTGTTTCCACGGATTCCCCCCTGTCTCCTTGCAGTGGATGGCATTGCCTGATCGCAGCCCCGTTTCGCCCGGGCGTGTGGGATTCCCGCCGATGTATGGCATACCCCCTTGAGGGCACCCACGAGTCCGGCTCACCCGCACGAGGGGGCGCCGAGGCATCACCCTGCGAGGAGGAAGCATGCAACTCAGGCGCTTTGTCGCGTTCGCAGTTGTCCTGGGGATCCTGTGCGCCGCCGGCGCCGCATCGGCCAAGGAAGTCGTCTACTTCAACGATCTGTCTTCCGACCCTGGCTGGACGGCCGAGGGTGGCTGGCAGTGGGGAACGTCGGACGGTACCCCCGACACCTATTGCTGCGTCCTGGACCCGTACTCCTTGGGTGGCATGTACGGGCACGCTCTCGGCGCCACGTACACGCCGAGCATGAGCCCTGAGAGCCTGACCACCACCGCCATTGACTGTACGGGGATCAGCCGCGTCTCTCTAGGCTTCGAGCTGGCCTACGGGCTCTGTTCCGGAGACTACGCCGCGGTCGAGGTCTCGAACGACGGAGAGGCCTGGACCACGGTCTGGTCCACCGGTTGCGGCCGAAACGGCTGGAGTTCCTACGAGTTCGACATCTCCGCCATCGCCGACAACCAGCCGACGGTCTATGTCCGCTGGGTCCTCGGGCCGACCGATGGGTCGGGTGAGATGTGGGGGATGGACATTGATGACGTCACCATCACCGGCGACTCGCCGCACCCTCCCCTCAACGTCCTCATCTGGACGCCGTACAGCCGGGACGGGACCGCCTACCCGAATCTCCGCAGCATCGTGGTCAGCCGGGTTCCCCACGTCTCGGTGACCGATTCCTGGGTGGAGTGGACCCAGGGACTGGACTGCGAGCTTGAGGACGTGCAGGTCCTGCTCGTGGGGACGCCGGACTGGATGTGGGGTCTCGACGCGAGCGGGGACGGCGGCATCGAAGACAGTTGCCTCGCTGAATGCGGCTCCGAGTTCGCGGGCCTGCTCAACGACTTCGTGACGCGCGGTGGCACGGTGATCTTCTGTGGCGAGACCATGGGCTCTTCCGGGTTGATGCGCGCCAGCGGCCTGGTTGATGCCCAATGGGCGGGCACCTTTGTGAGCGGAGAAGCCCTGACCCCGGTCGCGCCGGACCACCCGCTGTTGGCCGGCGTCTCCGGTCCTATCACCTCCCAGTACCTGACAAATGCCTACTCCGTTGGCTCCGGCGCTCACACGGTGCTCGCGGACGGTGCCGAAAATGCGGTGATGGCCTACCGCGACCAGGGGCTGGGTGCGGCCGTGGCCCTCGGCTACAGCTACGATACGTACGACGAGAACGCCGCCGCCCTGCTGGCGAACGCGGTCCAGTACCCGCGCTCGACGCGCAAGATCCTGCTCTACGACACCTCCAACAACCACTCCGCGGCCGAGGCCCTTCTGCGCCTCCGCTTGCCGTATACCCCCACCGGGCCCGCCGGGTTCGCGGCCCTGCTCGACTCACAGTCCTGGGACGCCGTCCTCGTGGACAATCCCGCGCAGGACCCCGGCTCGTGGAGCGACCTCCAGACCTACATCACCAACGACGGCCGGGTCGCGGTCTCCACGGGTGACCTGAACCTTCAACCCGACCTTCAGGCGGCCCTTGGAGTCTTCTCCGCCGAGCCGCTCGACACGATTCCGCCCGTCTACTGGACACCGGAGGGCGCCCCGCTCCTCGTCGGCATCCCCGAGCCCCAGACCTGGTCCGACAACTGGGCCGTTAGCGGCTTCTGTATGCAGCCCGGCGAGCTGGCCGACTTCGCCCTCGCCGCCTATGTGGTGACCCCCACCTCGGCCTGCCAGGCCGCGCTGGTCGTGGGGAACAGCGGCCGCACCCTCGTTCACGGCTTCCTCTGGGATGAGCGCAACCAGGACGCGGACGCCGACGGCGTCCAGGATGTCGTCCAGCTCATCATGCGGGAAGTGCAGCACCTGCTCGCCATCCCCAAGGCCGGCTTCTCCGCGACCCCGACGGCGGGCGGCGTGCCCCTCGAGGTGACCTTCACCGACCTTTCCGCGGGAAGCCCGGCCTGTTGGTGCTGGGACTTCGGCGACGAATCCGGCTCCTCCGACCAGAACCCGGTTCACGAGTACACTGCGCCCGGCCGCTACGCGGTCACCCTCTGGGTCGCAAATGACGAGGGCGACGACCAGTGTGCCAAGACGCAATACATCATAGTGGTCGAGGGCGCGCCCACCGCCGACTTCTCTGCTGACCCCGGCGGCGGCGCGTGGCCGCTCGAGGTCCAGTTCACCGACTTCTCGGTCGGCGATCCCACCTCCTGGGCGTGGACCTTCGGCGACGGCTCGACCTCGACGCAGCAGCATCCCACCCATACCTATGCCAGGACGGGCACATACGATGTCACCCTGACCGCGACCAATGCCGCGGGGGATGGCGTGGTCACTAAGGCTGGCTGCATCTCGGTCACCCCTCCGGTGCTCACCGCCGCCTTCGCGGCCGACACCACCTCCGGCTTCCCGCCGCTGGTCGTACAGTTCACCGATCAGTCGGTCAACGGCCCCACCTCGTGGTTGTGGAACTTTGGTGACGGAGGCGCATCTACGCTGCAGAACCCGGTCCACGTCTACCTGGCCGCCGGATCGTTCAGCGTCGCCCTCACCGTGGCCAACGCGGAGAGTGTAGACACGGAGACGAAGACGGAATACATCGTGGTCGGGAATCCGGCCCCGGTAGCCGACTTCTTCGGCGCGCCGACCACGGGCATCGCGCCGCTCGCGGTCTCCTTCGCCGATCTCTCCGCCAATGGCCCGACGGCCTGGGCCTGGGAGTTCGGCGACGGAGGCACTTCCACCGCCCAGAACCCGACCCACATCTACGGCGCGGGCACGTACACCGTGACCTTGACCGCGACGAACGGCGCGGGGGAGGATTCACGCACCAGGGTTGCGTACGTGTCGGTCTCGCCCCCCCTCCCGGCCGCGGCCTTCTCAGCCAGCCAGACCTCCGGACTGCCACCGCTGGCTGTCGAGTTCACCGATGAAACGACCAACGGTCCCACCGCGTGGTCGTGGACCTTCGGCGACGGCGGCGTCTCCACCGTCCAGCACCCGGCCCATACCTACACTGGCGCCGGCGCGTACACGGTGTCATTGGTAGCGGCGAACGTCACCGGCTCGGACACGGAGACGAAAGCCGAGTACATCACGGTCGCGCGCCCGGCCTCGGTCGCGGACTTCTCCGGCACGCCGACCTCGGGCACGGCGCCGCTCGAGGTGACCTTCATCGATCTCTCCACTAACAGCCCGACCGCGTGGTCCTGGGAGTTTGGCGACGGCGGCACTTCTACCGCACAGAATCCCGCCCACACCTACACCGCTCGGGGCGTCTACACCGTGACCCTCTCCGCTGGCAACGCTGCGGGCGGTGATGCGCGCACCCGGGTCGCGTACATCTCCGTCAGCCCCCCGGCCGTGACCGCGGCCTTCGCCGCCGACACAGTGACCGGTTTGCCGCCCTTGGCCGTTGAGTTCACCGACCAAACCACGAACGACCCGACCTCTTGGGCCTGGACCTTTGGCGATGACGGGACATCAACCCTCCAAAACCCGGCGCACGTCTACGCTGCGACCGGTACCTACACCGTCTCGCTGACGGCAGAGAACAGCGCCGGCTCCGACACCGAGACCAAGGAGGGCTACATCGTCGTCGGCACCCCGGCCCCGATGGCCAGGTTCTCCGGCGTTCCCACTTATGGCAAGCTGCCACTGCTGGTGCAGTTTGCCGACGAGTCCCTCGGCCATCCCACGGCCTGGTCGTGGAGCTTCGGCGACGAGAGCGCGAGCACGGTGCAGAACCCCTCCCACACCTATGCCCACGCGGGGAGCTTCACCGTCAGCCTGATGGTGACCAACGCGGGCGGCTCCGATACCGCTACCCGCACCCGGTACGTCTCCGCCTGGTTCACGGACGCCTCCTTCGGCTACTGGGCCTTCGCTGAGATCGAGGCCTGCGTCGAGCACGGCATCGTCGGCGGCTACGGCGACGACTTCCGCCCGGAGACCGTCCTGACCCGCGACCAGATGGCCGTGTTCTTCGCCCGCGCCCTCTGCGGCGGAGAAGCCAGCGTGCCCCCGGGCCCTGGCGTCGCCTCCTTCACCGACGTCCCCACTGACTACTGGGCCTTCAACCACATCGAGTACTGCCGGGCCGAGGGCATCGTGCAGGGCTACTGGGACGGCTACCATCCGCTCGAGCCGATCAACCGGGCGCAGGCCGCGGTCTTTTCCGCGCGCACCATGGCGGGCGGCGAGTCGGGTCTGGCGGACTACACGCCTCCGGCCGAATCGCCGTTCTCCGACGTGGCCGTTGACTTCTGGGCCTATAAGTACATCGGGTACTGCTATGACCACGATCTGGTCGGCGGCTACCCGGATGGCACCTACCACCCGGACGAGGTGCTCACGCGGGCCCAGATGGCCGTGTTCATCGCCCGCACCTTCGGTCTTCTCTAGGACTAGCGGAACGGATGAGTGGGCGCAGGCGGTCATGCCCTGCGCCCCTCACCAATATCCGGCGCCGGGCGGCCTTTCCGCCCGGCGCCCCCGCGTTTCGGCGGCCCGATTCCCCATTCCCTATCCCCTATCCCCGACCTTGTGCTAGAATCACTCAACTGCGAGGGTGGTTGGGTGGCAAGACTATGAGAAGAGCCGGCCAGGACAGGAGTGAGATGGCGAGGCGAATTCCCGAGCTTCAGCGGGTCGAGGAACTGACTCCGCGGCGGATCGTCGAGGAGTTGGACCGATACATCGTCGGGCAGAAGGCGGCCAAGCGGGCCGTGGCCGTCGCGCTGCGCAACCGCATGCGGCGCCAGCAGCTCGGCCCGGATATTCGCGACGAGGTCATCCCCAAGAACATCCTGCTCATCGGGCCTACCGGAGTGGGCAAGACGGAGATCGCCCGCCGGCTGGCGCGCCTCGCACGCGCCCCTTTTATTAAGGTGGAGGCGACCAAGTTCACCGAGGTCGGCTACGTCGGCCGCGATGTGGACGCGATGGTGCGCGACCTGATGGAGGCCTCCGTGCGCATGGTCCACTCGGAGAAGGTGGACGCGGTGCGGGAGCACGCCGAGCGGCGCGCCTTGGAGCGCATCCTCGATTCCCTCCAGCGCCGCGGCGCCGGCGCACCTCGCTCCGGCGGCTTCGCCTCCTTCGGCGAGGCCCTCACCGCGGTCCTCCAGCAGCGCCCGCCCGAGCCCCCGGCCGAGCGGGAGCCCGAGCCCGACAACGGTGACCGTCGCGACCTGCGCGCCAAGCTGCTCGCCGGCGAGCTGGACAACCACCTCGTCGAGATCGAGGTCGAGGAAAGCCGCTTCCTCTCCGTCCCCATCTTCGGCGCGGGCGGGATGGAAGAGATGGGGATGAACCTCCAGGACATGCTCGGCGGAATGTTTCCCAAGCAGCGCCGCCGCCGCACCGTCACTGTCGCCGAGGCCCGCCGCATCCTCACCGATCAGGAAGCGGATCGCATGATTGACCAGGACCAGATCACCGGCGAAGCCATCCACCGCGCCGAGCAGTCCGGCATCATCTTCATTGATGAGATGGACAAGATCGCGGGCCGGGAGCGGGGGATCGGCCCGGACGTCAGCCGGGAGGGCGTGCAGCGCGGCCTGCTTCCCATCGTCGAGGGCTCGACGGTGATGACGAAGTACGGCCCGGTCCAGACCGACCACATGCTCTTCATCGCCGCCGGCGCCTTCCACGCCACCAAGCCCTCCGACCTCATCCCCGAACTGCAAGGCCGCTTCCCCCTGCGCGTTGAGCTGGACGCGCTCGGCGAGGCGGACTTCGTGCGCATCCTCAGCGAGCCGCAGAACTCCCTCGTCCGCCAGTACACGGAGCTGCTGAAGACGGAGGGCGTGGACCTGGAGTTCACCCCCGAGGGCATCGCCGAGATCGCCCGTGTCGCGGCTCAGGTCAATGAGCAGACGGAGAACATCGGCGCCCGCCGCCTCCACACCATCCTCGAGCGCCTGCTCGAAGACGTCTCCTTCGAGGCCTCCGAGATCGCCCCCGCCCGCGTCGTCATCACCGCGGAATACGTGCAAGACCAACTGCACGACGTGGTGCAGAACCTGGACTTGGCTCGGTATATCCTGTAAGGGAGCCCCGCCGTTAGTCACGGCCCCGCAATCATGGAATACCTCCCAGGGAGCCGCTCCTCGGGAGGTACGACGTTGTCCACCGTCGCCGACGCGCCTGCCGTCACCGCGCCTGCTGTCAGTACAACAAGGCGTCACCTTGACGCGGCCCTGGCCGTGCTCGTCGGCGGGATCGCGCTCGCGCTCTACCTCCGCACCATGAGCCGCACCTTCGGCTGGGGGGACGCTAGCGAACTGACCACCGCCGCCTACTTCCTCGGCGTCGGCCACTCTCCCGGCTATCCCACCTGGATGCTGCTTGCCTACCCGTTCGCCCACCTGCCCTTCGGCACGGTCGCCTGGCGGGTCAATTTCATGAACGCCCTCGTCGGCGCGGTCGCGGTCGGCGTTCTCTACCTCGTCTTCTATCGCGTCTCCCGGCACCGCGCCGCCGCTTTCGTTGGGGCTCTGAGCTTCGCCACCACCGTCACCTTCTGGGATCTGAACACCGAGGCCGACGTGCACACCCTCTACGTCTGCTTCGCGGCCCTGGCGCTCTTCTTCCTCCTTCGATGGCGGGATACGAAGCAGGACCGGAACCTCTACTGGCTCGCGCTGGTCACGGGGCTTGCCCTGGGCAATCACCTGCTCATCCTGCTGCTGATTCCCGCCCTGCTCTTCCTGGTGTGGTCCGAGCGGGGCGCGCGCTATGCCCTCTCGCGGTTCGCTCTCCTCGGCCTCGCCTGCCTCTTCCTCACTGCCCTCCTTTACCTTTACCTCCCGCTCCGCGGCGCGGCCAACCCACCGCCCCACTCCAACAGCCCCCGCACCGTCCGCGAAGTGTGGCGCGTGATGACCGCGCCCCAGGCCCGACCGGCCATGTTCCGCGCACCCGTCGCGACTGTCGGCCACCGAATGCTGGAGAACACGAAGCAGCTCAAGGAGCAGTTCACCTGGGGCGGGGTGGCGCTCGGCGCCCTCGGCCTTCTCGTCCTGCTCCGCCGCGACTGGAAGCTCGCGGTGACGTTCCTCCTGGTCGGGGTGCTGGGCGTCGTCTACGCGGCGAACTTCAGCATCTTCGACATCTACGCCTACTACGCGCCCCTCCATATCATGTGGGCGGCCTTCATCGCCGCCGGCGCCTCCCTCCTCCTCGCCGGGGGAGCGCGCCTCGTGCGCCGGCTGGAGAAGCGCGAGGTCGCCATTTCCCCCCTGCGCAGCTATGGCGTACTCACCCTCGCCCTGCTCTACCTGCCTGCCTGGCAGTATTGGAGTCATCTCGCCTACGTGGACAAGCACGACAGCCGGGAGGCCGAGCAGTTCGCCCGCTTCGTGATGCGCGACCTCCCTCCGAAGGCCGCGTTCCTCGGGGACTGGTGGGCCGTCGCCCCGCTGGGCTACGTCAAGTACGTCGAAAGTCAGCGGCCGGATCTCACGCTCTGCGCGGCCAGCTCGCAACCGAAAGAGGAGGACACCCGCCGCTACGCCCAGGCCGGCTTCCTCGACACCTTCCCCGCGGTCTACTTCGCGGAGAAGATCACCCACACCATGCACATCTTCCGCGACTCCTGCTACCTCGCGCCGGAGGCCGGGATTCCTCTCGACCAGGGGCCCTCGCTCTGGCGCGTGTACGCGCACCGCCCTCCGGCCGAAGACGTGCTTGCCGATCTTCCCCCGACTCCGGCGGTGCGGTTCGGAGACCAGATCGGATTGGTGAAGGTGGAGCTGCCATCCGAGCCCCTCTCTGCGGGGAAGGCCTATCCGTTCACCCTCTACTGGACGCCGCTGCCGGGGTATAGCGCGAAGCCTTTCGAGGTCGCGCTGGTGTTGTTGAGCGAGGCGGGAGACCGGGTGTGGGGCGAAGCCACGCCTCTCGCCCACGACCTCTACCCGCGGGAGCAATGGCAGCCCGGACAGGTGCTGCGGGAGAGGCACGCCGTCCTCTTCCTCACCGCCCCGCCGGCCGGCGAGTACCGACTGCTCATGCGGGTGAGGGAGTGGGCGGACGCGAAGAAGCCCGTTCCCCTGGCCTGCGATCGGCCGAATGACCCGGCCGCGCCGGGGGTGTACCTGGTGGGCACAGTGACGGTGAGGGGCGACGAGGAGTCGGAACGGCGAGGGCCGGAGTGAGCCGTAGATGGACGCGGATGAACTCAGATACCAGGCCGGAGAAGGTGTAGCTGAGGCCGTTCGCCCGAGGGCGGTGTTCCCACCGGAAACTACCGATTTTCGCGGTTTCTCCGAATCGCTAATCGCGAGGGGCGGTTTCGGCCCCCGGGGCGTGTGAAGGGGTCTGGGATCCCCAGAACGGATCGGTAGTTCATCGGTGATCGGTCGGTAATCGGGAGCCAGGATTGAGGGGACGGCCGGGAGCAGGACCGCAGATGGACGCGGATGAACGCG
>Ga0315282_10000990_pt1 | contig 54978 bp, 53 predicted proteins | sample YL17G07_20_MG_FD_203693 | JGI IMG/M metagenome (GOLD analysis project Ga0315282, IMG submission 203693) | Sediment microbial communities from Yellowstone Lake, YNP, Wyoming, USA - YL17G07_20 | ecosystem: Environmental > Aquatic > Freshwater > Lake > Sediment | place: USA: Wyoming | collected...
TGGACGAGTAGAGAAGGTGTTTCCCGTCGCGGAAGAAATAGGCGCAGGTGGTTTTGCCCTGGCTGGTCGAGGCCAGGCGGACGTCCGAGCCGTCGGTATTCATCACGAAGATCTGGTCGCACTTGTAAGGCTCGTGCGTGGACTGAAAAACGAGGCGCTTCCCGTCGTAGCTGAAATAGGCTTCTGCGTTCGTGCCGCCGAAAGTGAGTTGCCTGACGTTGCACAAGTGAATTTCACGCGGGTCGCGCAGCGGATCGCTAGGAGTGCCCTGAACCGCCGGACCCGGGCCGGCAAGCCCGGTCGAAGGGCGCTCTTGCTGGGTTGGGCGGCCCGGCCCGGAAACGGTCAGGAGCAGCAGACCCGCGACCACGGCGCATCTCGCTGCCGCCTGCATAGCGGCCTTCCGCCATTTTCTTGGCTTCGAATTCATTGCGCTCCTTTGTCCCCTGAGAATTCGAATTCAGGTGAGGCCGCTTCCCTGGGGGCCTGTGGGGTGGCACCGGATGGTCTATCAGCGCTCATCTTTCTTCTGCACATTCGGAGGTCAACTTGAAGCCATCAATGCCGCCGCCCAGCGCCACGTCTGCTCGATGGTCCTCTTTCGGGCATCCACGCCGTTTGAGGGTGACGAAGTTGCGGCCGGGAATCAATTCCAGGGCGACGGTGCCGTCGTCGAACACCTGGCCCTTAACGTTATCCAGCACCGTGCCGCTCGACCAGACGGCTTCGAGTGAAACCTTATCGAGCGGGCGTCCGGTGCTGTCCGTCACGCGAAAGAGCACCGGCTTGTGGAGCAGGTACTGGGGCTCATAGATTTCGTGCGGAAGCATGACAAGCTCGAGCGTGCTCGTCGGCTCCGCGGACGCCAGGCGGAGATGGCGAAACACCACCGTATCCTCCGTAGCCTCCGGCTGGCGCGCTGTCACCCAGTAGTCGCCGAATGGCAGGTGGGCGAACGAGAAGCGGCCCTCGAAATCCGTCAAGACCTGGTTCACAAGCCGGTCTTCTTGATCGCTCAGCGTGGCCAAAGCGTCGCTGAGTGCGCGCCCCTGGACATCCAGCACCGTGCCCGCGATCGATCCTTCGCCGGCGGGTGGCTGGAGTTCAAGCTCGACGGTGTTGCTTGTGACTTCCCCTTGCCACAGCACCACGCCCAGAAGCCTCTGGATGTCTTCGGCGTTCGAATACTTGGCCCGGTAGGTGACGGACAACCGGTAGCGTCCCCACAGCGGAGAGCCTTCGCCGCTGGCGCCGCGGCGGGCGGGAGCGATCTCAAGCGTGGCCTTCTCCGTATAATCTTCGCCCGGCGCCACCCTCACCAGTCTGGGGCGGGGGAGGCCCACGCTTTCGAAGAACTTGCTTTGCGCGGGCGTGGTGATCTCCGCGGATCCCGCTGCCCCCATCGGTTCGAAGCGAGCCTCCGCGCTGGATCCTTCTGTGGCTTGGCCGCGCGCCCGCCGGTAGAGCCACAGGGGCTGCGAACCCGCATTGTGGAGGTGCAGCGTCAGCCGGGCCGGATAGGGCGCGGTGATCGTAGTCTGCTCGACCGAGATGAGAAGCTTCAGAACGTCCCCGGCCGGGGCCGTCGCGGGTCGCGCCGCTACTTCGAGCAGCACAACGGCGAGGAACAATAGGAAGGCGTGGCGCATTTTACAGGACAAGAAGCTCTGAGCGCGTCTACTTCCGAGCTTCCAGGGTCACCTCGCGCGTTATTCGCTCGCCGTCGCGCACAACGGTGGCGATGACCTTGTCGCCGGGCTTGCGGGCGCGCAGGGCGTAAGAGAAGTCGTAGAGGTTATCGATCTTCTTGCCGTCAAACTCTACCAGCACGTCTCCAGCCTCGAAGCCCGCCTTGCTCGCGGGACTGCCCTCCCGCACGTCGGCGAATTTGACTCCGCCGTGTTCCGCGGCTCCGAAGTCCGGCACCGAGCCGAAATAGGCGCCATAACCGCCTCCGCCGCCAGCCATGGCGGGTGAGACGGGCTCGGCCACGCGGACGTACTGCGGCTTGTCCGGCAGGGCGTCGAGTTCTCGGGCGATGTTGGCCACCAATTCGACGACCTTCGCACCACTGGCAGGGTCGATCTTCTGCCAAGTGTCGGAAGGCTTGTGATAGTCGGCGTGCAGGCCCGAGAAGAAGAACAGCGCCGGGATACCATGCGTAGTGAACGACATGTGATCGCTGGCGCCATAGGCCGAAGCAGAAAAGCTGAACTCGAAGCCGCCGGAGGGAAGCGACTTGTTCGCCTCCTCCAGCAACTTCTTGAACCCGGGCGAGGTGCCCGTCCCGCCCACGTAGAGGCGGTTCTTCGTGACGCGGCCAATCATGTCGAGGTTGAGCATGGTAATCGTCTGGCTGAGCGGCACCGCGGGGTGCTGCACGTAGAAGCTCGAGCCGAGCAAACCTGTCTCCTCGCCGGCGAAGGCGATGAAGACGGTTGTCCGCGCCGGTTTGGGATTGTGCTGCGCCAGTCCTTCAGCCAATTCCAGCAGGCCGCTGGTGCCCGAGGCGTTATCGTCCGCGCCTGGATGGACTTGGCCGATGAGCCGCGGGGCGAGCGAATGTTCGTCGCCGAGGCCCAGGTGGTCGTAATGCGCCCCAATGACGATAGCCTGCTTGTTCAGTTTCGCGTCGTGCCCGGGCAGCACGCCGACCACGTTGGCCACTTGCCGGCGAATGCGTTCCACATCCACGCTTAGCACCACGCGCTGGGAGGGGTGGAGCGCAAACGAGTGGTTGGAGAGGTCCCTGTCAATCGCCTGGCGAAGCGCCGCGAGACTCTTGCCCGAGGGCTTCAGCCACTCATCCACCTGGGCGGCTTTCACCTGGAGAGCCGCAAGCTTCATTTCTTCCGGGCCGGCCAGTGTTCCGAAGCGGATCAGTTCGTCGGCCTCTCTGGGGTGGTTGTCGACGTCGTTCACCAGGATCAGGCCCACGGCGCCGTGGTTCTTGGCGTTGATGGCCTTGTTGACGACGGCGGCGTGCGTGGTCAGTTGATTCCCCGCGAAAACGCTCTTCTCGTCGTTTTCCTGGGGCTCGTGCCGCAGGACGATCACGATCTTGTCCTTGACGTCGATACCCGTGTAGTCGTCGTAGTTGAGATCGGGGGCGGTAATCCCGTAGCCTGCAAAAACCAGGGGCGCCTGGAAGCTGCCATCTGCCGAGAAACTGAACGGAATGAAATCCTGTTGGAGGGCTAAGGTCTTTCGCGTCGCGCCGTTCTCGTAGGTCAAGGAATTGTTCTGTCCGAGCTTCGCGCCCACGGTCATCATGAAGTGCTGGAGGTAGGTCCGATTGTCGCCGGCGGGCTGGAGGCCGAACTTGCGGAAGCGCTTGGCGAGGTATGCCGCCGCCTCGTCCAGTTCTTTCGTGCCATCGCCGCGCCCTTTGAACTTGTCGCTGGCGAGGTACTTCACCGCTTCCTGAAATTCTTTGGGGGAGAACTCGGGTTGGGCTTCCTTGGCCCGCGAACGAGCCTCGCCCACGGAGCCTGCGAGGGCGAAGTTGAGTGCGGCAACTGTCAGCAGCACGGCAATGTGCCGGGCGCGCGCTTTCGGATTTCTGGAACTCTCCACTACGTCACACTCCGCCTTCGGGAAATCGGAACCGCGCCAGCCCCCATGGCCTGCGCGTCGCACACAAGAATTCCATTATACATGGCGAGGGGTTCGTGCCGTGGCCTACTCTTGCGGCAATCTTCAGTGGCGCGCTCCGAGCGGCGAAGTTCAACAGCGGGCTCTGACTGCGTCGGGGTGAGCGCCGACTGCCACTACGGTCAGCGCTCACACGACCCGCAGGATCAGGCATTTCAGGTAGTGGGTTTCGGGCACGGTGAGCAGAATGGGATGGTCGCGCGCCTGCGTCCGACGCTCCACCACCACGACCGTCCGGTGGGCGTCGAGTGCCGCCGCGGCAATGACTTCGAGCAGGTCAGCCTCGCTGACATGGAACGAGCAGGCGCAGGTGATGAGGTATCCGCCCGGGTTCAAGATTTTCAAGGCCCGCAGGTTCAGCTCTTTGTAGCCGCGCAGAGCTGGCTCGCGGCTTGATTTCTGCCGCGCAAAGGCCGGAGGATCCAGCACCACGGTGTCGAAGCGCTGGCCTTCCTGGTCAGCGGCTTTCAGGAAGTCGAAGCAGTTGGCTTCCCGCCACTCGATGTTGGAGAGGGCGTTCAATTCCTGGTTGCGGCGCGCCAGCTTCAGCGCCTCCGCGGAGACTTCGACGGCCAGTACGGACTCACACTGGCGGGCCAGAGTAATCGCGAATCCGCCCGCGTAGGCGAAACAATCGAGCAAGCGGCCGTGCGCGTATTGCCGGGCGGCGCGGCGATTCTCCCGCTGGTCGAGGTAGCCGCCGGTTTTCTGTCCACGTTTGAGGTCGTAGCAGAATTTCACTCCATCCTCTTCCACCACCACCTCGCCGATGTCCTCGCCCGCGAGGACGCCTGTCTGCTCCGGCAGTCCTTCAAGCCTGCGGACGGCGGCGTCGTTGCGCTCCAAGATGTAGAGCGGCGCGAATTGTTCTTGGAGAATCTCAACGACGGTTCCCTTCAGCCGCTCCATTCCCTGGCTGAGGGTTTGCAGGACGAAGCATTCGGCGTAACGGTCGATGATGAGGGAAGGGAGCAGGTCACCCTCCGCCGCCACCAAACGGTACGCCCCCGCTCCTTCCACGATTTGCTCGCGAAATGCGGCAGCCGCGTGAATCCGCTCGGCGAGGAAGGCGCGGTCGAACGGTCGGCTCTCCCGCGTGAGCAGGCGCAGGGCGATTTGCGATTGGCTGCTGTATAACGCTTGCCCCCAGAAGCGCTTCTTACGGTCCAGCACGCGGACGACAGCGCCGGGCTCGACGCCCGTGGCATCTGCGACATCGGCGCGATAGATCCAAAGATGGCCTGAAGCTATCCGCTCGATGCCGCGGGATTTGATGGTCACCGCAGGCACATTCATGCGCTCACTCTATCACAGGGTGGGAGCGGCATCGCATCGTCAAAAATACTCGGTGGCGGCGGCGTGGACTGGAGTTCTTCGAGTCTGTAGTGGCGGGCTTATCCCGCCCAGCCGGAGATAGCGGCACAAAGTTAGCCTCCAGAAAATAGAGGTTGGTACAATGCTCACGTGATGCGGCTCCAGGAATTCGACTACCCACTCCCGAACGAGTTGATCGCCCAGCAGCCCCTGCCTGAACGCGATGCTTCGCGGATGATGTTGCTCGACCGCGCCGACGGGAGTTTTCGGGATCACGCGTTCCGCGAGCTGCCGGAAATCCTCAGGCCTGGCGACCTCCTGGTTTTCAATAACACCAAGGTTTTTCCCGCGCGGCTGCTCGGCCGGCGACGAGGTACAACCGCGCAGAAAATCGGCAAGCACAATCCTGCCGCCCGCGAGTTCCTCGCCGCCGAGATTGAGCTGTTGCTCACTCGCCAGGAGAGCGAGGACTGCTGGCAGGGGCTGGTGCACCCGGGTCGCAAGGTGCGGACCGGTGAGGTGCTGATCTTTGGCGACGGAGAACTGGAGGCGGAAGTACTGGGTCGCGGCGAGTATGGCGTGCGGCAGGTTCGGCTAAAGGCGCGCCGGGGGAACATCGAAGACGCCATCGACCGACTGGGGCATGTCCCTCTGCCGCCTTACATCCGCCGCCCTGACGAGCCGGCTGACCGAAGGGCTTATCAAACCGTCTATGCCAAGGTGCGCGGGGCGGTGGCAGCGCCCACTGCGGGTTTCCATTTCACCGAGCGAGTTTTCGCCGAGCTGGCCGCGCGCGGCATCGAGACCTGTGAGATCACGCTGCACGTCGGGCTCGGGACGTTTCAGCCTGTCCGCGCCGAACGCGTGGAAGAGCACCGAATGGAAGCCGAACGATTTGAGATTTCTGAGTCGGCGGCAGTCGCGGTCAACCGGGCCCTCGATGAGGGGCGGCGGGTGATTGCCGTGGGCACTACTTGCGTGCGCACGCTTGAGTACGTGGCTCGCGAACACGCCGGAAGAATTGTTCCTGGCCGGGGAGAGACGAACCTGTTCGTTTTCCCTGGGTTCCCGTTTCAGATTGTGCGTGCGCTCCTAACCAACTTCCATCTTCCCGAGTCCACTTTGCTGATGCTGGTCAGCGCCTTCGCGGGCCGGGAACTGATTTTCCGCGCTTACCAGCACGCCGTCGCAGAGCGCTACCGCTTCTACAGCTACGGCGACTGCATGTTGATTGTGTAGCGGAGTGAGCGGCGGGCCGGGGGCTGCGGCCGCCGCCACTCGACCGGTCATCAATCCCAGCGGACGCGCACGCGGTACTTCAAGATGGACTCGCCGTTCGCGGCTACGGGCACGGTAAAGCGCGCCGCGAAGGCTGCGGTCTTCTCCCACTTGAAGGTTGATTCCAGGATGCTCCAGTCCCCGCCGATGGGCTCGTTGACCAGCACCGTGATGGGTTCGGGCTTGTGATTACGGAGGGCGACTTCGAACGCCATCTCGTAGCTGCGTGGGCCAAACGACCTGAAATCCGTCTGTTTTCTTTCCGCCACGATGTCGAAGGCGTTGCCGATGTACAAGTCGAGCGTTTCCTCCTTCGGGGTGTGCTGGATGCGGTCTTCCCCGATGAACTGCACACGCCCCTTCGAATCCCCCTGGTAAACGCGCACCGTGCCAGCAGGGAGCGGCATACCAAGCGAGTTGGCTTCCGCATTCTTGAACTTGATGCGAACCTTCACGGGGTCCTTGAATGGCTGCCCCGGGCGCTGCGCGTTGTGGTAGTAGAACTGTTGTCCGTCCACCTCGAACACCTTGTCGATGCGGATGCCGGTGGAAGCGAGCAGGCTGATCTGCTTCGTTTCATTGTTCTGAATGTGTGTGCGGCGCTCGAGAGTGTAGAGGTGGTATTCGGAGATCGCCTCTTCGGCGAACTGCGGCGCGGCGGCTTCGGCAGCTTTCATGGCCAGGCCACGGCCCATGCCAACTCCTGCACCTACGACGCGGTGCAGTTCTCCCGCCACGAGCTGAAGCTGGGCGTTCTTGAAGGCGGTGCCACTGTTGTTGACAATCGTTACCCAGCCGTTCAAGTCCGCAGCCTTCTGGTCCACGCCGACCGTGAGCACATAGTCTGCGTTCCAGTTCACTTGATTGGTCAGATAGGACGCCTCCACGGTCTGCTCGCCCGCATGGCGGTTATCCAGCAGCCAGACCAGTGTGGGCTTGCTGTAAAGGTTCTCCGGGACGTCAGGGAAGACGTAGCGGTCCGCGCCCATCCCGGTAATGATCTCATTGCCGACTTTCCACACCGGGCCCTCGTTGTAAGCGAGCAGCGTGGCCTTGACGGGCACTTCCTTCGTCGAGTTGTTGTCCGACACGAGTCGCACCAAGGTCAATTCTCTCCCCACGTATTTCTGGAGGAGCTTCTGCGGGCTCAGCAGATCGTATTCGTAGTTCTGCTCCAGCACCGTCAGGTCTTTCGGCGCGGTCAGGGAGACAATGTGAACGGTCGCCGGATTGACCGCGGCGGCGATGTCCATGTAGCGCAGGTCGAGCGTGCCAGTAGCAAGTCGCAGCCGGCGGACGTCACGCACTAGCGCGATGTTCGAGTTATAGACCGTAACCGCAAGGTCCTTCTGGTCTGCTTCGGTCGAGGTCTGGACAGTCTGGGCAAGCACTTGCGGCACTGAGACCAGCACGCCCAGGGCTAGCGCTATGACCAGCCGGCGGACAACTTTTGGCTTCCACATGATGCACCTTCCAGGCTCGGGATTTCGTCCTCGCCCTCTGTGAACGCTCAGCCTAGCCCTTCTTGCAGAAGAAATAAAGTAGCTCTCCTGTAGCGGCACTCTGCGAGCGCCGAGCCTCTTCAGTAGTCAGAGCCTGCCACGCATGCGAAAAAAAAGTGCAAGCCCCAGGCCTCGTCGCGTTCTCATGATGAAAGTTACCCTGGGACTTCCGGTCCCGGTCGAGATTTCAGGGAGGTGGAACATGAGGAAGGATTGGGGGATTTATGTGGCGGTTGCGCTGTTGCTACTGGTTGCCCCGTTGATGGCGCGGGTCGTTGTTCCGCGGCCAGTGCCGGTCCCCAAGGGGCCGGGCGTGGGGCAGTTCCGTGCGAGTTGGCGCGTTCTGGAGCCTATCACCAGACGCAACCTTAGTATTTATCCCGTGGTGTCAAACCTGGGGGCCGACACTTCACCATTTCTTACTTTGGACGAGGGCCTGGCTTCGGGTTCCGTGCGGATTCTGGAAAGAGGCCAGGTGGAAGGCGCCATTTACCGGCAACGCGATACTGACCGCTGGCCCAGGCAGCAGGATGCGTGGGTCTCGGGCGGCGGGGCCAGTGTGAATGAGCTGGTTCTGGTGAACGATTCCGCCCGGCCGCTCATCCTGCTTGCCGGGGAAGTGGTTTCGGGCGGTAAGCAGAACCGCATTATCGGCGCGGACTTGGTAGTTCCGCCGAAGAGTGCCCCGCTGCCGTTGACGGTGTTTTGCGTCGAGCATGGACGTTGGTCAGCGGGAGGCGGTGGATTCGGTTCGGCCAAGGCCATAGCGCATCCGGAGATCCGCTTCTATGCACAGGCGCACAAAAGCCAGCAGGGCGTTTGGGATTCTGTGGCGCGTTCGGCGGAGGCGGTGGCGGCACCTTCCTCCACTTCCGATTACGCGCAGGTGCTGAGCAGCCCGGCTGCGAAGCGGCGGATGGACGAGGTCGCTGCATCTATCGAAGAAGAATATGAGCGGGACCTGCGTGAGCAGGTCCGCGGGCGCGGTGCGGTTGGGGTCGTCGTAGCTATCAACGGCGAACTGGTTTGGAGCGATGTCTTCTCGACCCCGGAACTCTTCCGCAAGTATTGGCCCAAGCTGCTGCGTTCCTATGTGATGGAAGCGGAGAGCCGTGGTACGAGGCTTGGCGATCGGCACGGAATGATCGGAGTGCCCGGGGTAAAGCAAGCGGAGACGTTTCTGCTGGAAGACCGCGGTCGCGTGAGCATCAGAGTCGAGCCTGCCGCCTACCGGCGCGTGGAGGTCTCCGCGCCCGGGTACCAGATTGTGGCGCTTGAGGCAGTGGAGAAATCAGAAGATTCAGGAATGATGCTCCACTACAACAAGATGGCGCGCGGCTAGTGGGGGTCAGAGGGGCAGCGCAGCAGGGGCGGGGTGAGTCTCGCCCCTGCTTTGTTCTTCCACTGGACGACTCGCCCGCGGACTAGCGGAAACTTGCCACGATTGCCTCAAAATCCGCATCTATAAACTCGCCATACACCCAGTCGGCGTGGCGGAGTTCTTCCATCGGCCGGCTATGGGCTAGCGCCAGGCATTTCATTCCGGCGGCATGGGCGGCCACCACCCCGAGAGGCGCATCTTCGATGGCCAGGCACTCGGCGGCAGTGAGCGGCGATGACCGAAAGACGGGCAGCACCTGAAGCCTCGCCAGAGCCTTGAGGAAGACCTCGGGGTCGGGCTTTGATTGTGCGCAGTCGTCGGCGGTGGCCAGCGCCGCGAATTTTCCCCGCAGGCCGAGCTTCCCGAGCAAGTGTTCGATTTCGGAGCGCAAGCTGCCGCTGGCGATGGCCAACTGAAACCGCGCCGCAACCTGCTCGACGAAGGCGACGGCGCCCCGCATCGGCGGCAGCCCGTCGCGGATGATCTCTTGATAGGCGCGGAATTTCCAGGCAATGAGTTCATCGCGACGCTTGCTGTCCACCGGGTGCCCGTGGCTCTGATAGAGGTGCTCCACCACGCCCCGGTCGTCGAGCGCGAGGTAGTTCACATAGTAGTCATCCTCTGTGACCGTCCAGCCTTCCCGCGCGGCCATCTGCTGGGTGAGCTTGAAAATCAGGGGTTCGCTGTCGACCAGAATTCCGTCGAAATCAAAGATGATGGCGCGTAGCAACGATGGCTCCGAGGGTCGTTACGAGCACCGCGCGGTGTCGGCTTACTCCTAAGGCTCCGACTTAGCCCGGTGAAAGGCCCGCTATGATACACTTTAGTTTTGCGGCGCGGCAAGCAGCGCCTGGCCCGTGGCTTCGCGAAGAGCAGTCTGCTGAACTGAGAGGGCGGCGGGAAGGGCCGATAGACGATGACGCAAGGTCTCAGCATTCCTCTGGCGTTCGTCGCCGGGGTGGTTTCGTTCCTGTCGCCCTGCGTGTTGCCGCTGGTTCCCGGTTACATCTCGATGCTGTCGGGAGCTTCCATCGAGGAGCTGAAGGCGGGCGGGGGCCCGGGGCTGGTGGCCCGCATCTTCCGCAACTCCGTGGCCTTTGTGCTGGGCTTTTCCGCGGTTTTTGTGGCCCTGGGAGCCTCCGCTACGGCGGTAGGAAGCTTCCTGGTTGAAAAGCGCGCCATATTCAATCTCGTCGCGGGAATCGTCGTCATCATCTTTGGACTGCACTTGACGGGGCTGGTGAAGATCCCTTTTTTGTACCGCGAAGCCCGGATGAATGCGGGCGCGCCGCGGCGCGGCCTGGCGGGCGCGTTCTTGTTGGGCTTTGCCTTTGCCTTCGGCTGGACACCCTGTATCGGCCCCATTCTGACGGGTGTCCTGGCGCTTGCCGCTACGCGCGAGACGGTCTTTCAGGGAATGTTTCTGCTGGCGATATACTCGGCGGGCCTGGCGATTCCCTTTGTGCTGACCGGACTGGGCCTTGGCCAATTCCTCAGGTTCTACAAAGGGTTTCGCAGGCACCTCCGGGCAGTAGAGGTGCTGTCCGGAGTGCTGCTGATTGCCATCGGCGCGCTGATGGCGTTTAACAAGCTCGGCATGCTGTCGGGCTACTTGAGCTTTCTCAACCGCTTCGGGCTCTGAACGAAGCTGAGAGTATTCCCCGGTCAGCTTTCGGCCGGAGACGGCCCGAGCAGATGGCGGAAAGGAGAAGGCTTATCGCTGACGGGTCTTAGGAAATCGGAGGGAGTCTGCATCCTATCCTTATCGACTTCGGCTTCTTTCGCTTGCCCACCTACGGGCTGCTGATGGTCACGGCGCTAATCACCGCCCTCGTGCTGGCGATTCGCCGGGGAGGGAAAGAGGGTTTGGATTCGGGCCGGCTGCTGGATTTCAGCACCTGGCTGATCGTTGTGTCGTTGTTGGGCGCCAAGGCGTTGATGGTCCTGACGGGCTGGAGATACTTCTGGCAGTTTCCGGGAGAGCTGCTGAGTTGGGAAACGCTCCGCGCGGGCGGCGTATTTTATGGTGCCCTCATTGCCGGAGTCTTCTTTGCCTGGTGGTACTTGCGTGTCTACAAGCTGCCAGTCAGGAAGGTCTTCGATGTCTATGCGCCGAGTCTGGCGCTGGGTCTGGGGATCGGACGGCTGGGCTGCTTTGCGGCAGGCTGTTGTTACGGTAAACCTACGACCTCGGCACTGGGCGTGGTCTTCACGCATCCCTTCGCGCATGAAGTCGCAGGGACGCCGCTCGGGATTCGCCTTCACCCCACGCAGCTTTACGAAGCCCTGGCAACGTTTGTGATCTTCGGCATCCTGGTGTGGCGCTACCGCTACAAAAGCTACGACGGGCAGATCTTCCTCCTCTATCTGGTGCTTTATGCGGTGGCCCGATTCTGTATCGAGTTTTTGCGCGGGGATGAGGACCGTGGTTTTGTGTTCAACCACCTGTTGTCAACCTCGCAGTTCATCGCGGTCTTGGCGCTCGGAACGGCCGCGGGTCTCGCCTGGCGCTTCCGGAGACGTCAGGCAGAGGCGCGGCTGGCCGTTGACCGTCCACCACAAGTGAAACGCGCACGGAACTGACGGCCTCGCCTGGGGCCGCGACGCTCCATGGGCGTTGACGGAGTTCGGTGTTTCAGGCGCTTCCAGTAGGGAGAGTGAATCTGTGAAACAAGCCAAAGTCCTGCTGGGCGCTCTTCTCGCCGTGTTGCTGGTGGCGGGCCTCTACCTCGTCAATCGCTACTGGATCGCCCCCGCGACTCAGCGCGCGGGGAAGCTCAGCGGCGACCGGCCAATGGCGCCGCAGTTTTCGCTCATCGACCTGAACGGCCGCAAGCTGGATCTGGCGGACCACAAAGGCAAGGTGGTCCTGCTGGATTTCTGGGCGACCTGGTGCGGCCCCTGTCGGATTGAGATCCCGGGTCTCGTGCGACTGCAGGAGCGTTACCGCGACCAGGGACTGGTGATTATCGGCATTTCGCTCGACGACAGCCTGGAGCCCGTACGGGAGTTCTACCGTGAGTACAGGATGAACTATCCCGTGGCCATGGGTGACGAGCGTATTTCCGCGCTCTATGGAGGCATCCTGGGAGTGCCGACCACCTTCTTGATTGGCCGCGATGGCCGGATCTATGCCAAGCATATGGGCGCCACAGACATCTCCGTTTTCGAGGAGGAGGTCAAGGAACTGCTCGGTACCGGGGGCGCCCAGGACACGGTGGGGTTCAGACAATCGGCGGGAGCACGTCCGGCCGGGAGAAGCGAACTGGGCGATCCTGCCGAAGCCGCTTCTGCGATCCCAGGTCTGGATCTCTCCCGGCTGACGCCTGCCCAGGTGGCGCAGTTCAAGAGACAGCTCGCGGCGATTCCCTGCGACTGTGGGTGCAAGAGGAATGTGTTGGCGTGCCGTCTGAACGATCCGTCCTGCCGCGTGAGTCGCCGGATGGCGGAGGAGCAACTGGAGAAGTTCGCGAGGACACGGACATAGTAGGGCAGACGTGTTGCCCTTGCGGGTTTTCCGATTTAGGCCTCAGCCGTCTCATCCAGCATTTTCTGCCGCCGGGAAGTGGTTAGCTCGGCACCCCAAGGGAGGCGTGCAATGAAACCTTCTCGCCGTAGTTTCCTGAAGACTTCCAGCCTGGCGCTGGGAGCGGCTGCGCTCCCTTGCTGGATGCTGGATCGAGAAGCGGCCGCCGCGGCCGAACGTGTAAGCGGTCCCGGGGATGACGCCGGCTTGTTTCCAGCGCTCAAACTGAGGGAGTTTCACTTCACCTCGCTTTCGGATGCCATATAGCGCTCTGGGGAGCGGCAGGCCGCGGCTTCGCTAGTTGGGAGACTGCGAGGGGTCGTGATAATCTGTGAGTTGGCAATGCAACTAGAGGGGAGAGCACCTCAGGCTATGGACAAGGGCGGTAAGGAGAAGCGGCAGCTAGTCTTTCTAGGCGTGGTTTTGGCGTGCCTGGCGGTTGGCAAGTGTCTGGCCCAGAGCGCGTCCCCGGTGGTCGAGGTGCGCGCGGTGCTCGAGAGCGAAGGTGCCCATCCGGGTTCGACACTCAAGGCGGCGGCAGTCGCGCAGATTGCCCCGGGCTACCACATCAACAACCACAAACCCACGCTCGGCTATCTCATCCCTACCCAATGGAAGCTGGAGGCCAGCAAGCAGGTAAGCGTGGAGAAGGTTGTCTACCCCAAAGGGGAATTGAAGAAGTTTGCCTTTTCCGACATGCAGTTGTCGGTTTACCAGGGCAGGGTGGCGGTGGGCGCGCTGCTGAAGGTGGCGCGGGGGACCCGCCCGGGGACCTACGCGCTGAAGGGGCAATTCAGCTACCAGGCGTGCAACGACCATGCTTGCCTGCCTCCCAAGAGCGTGCCCCTAAGCCTCACGGTGAGAGTAGTGCGCCGTGGCACTGTCCTGAAACGCGTGAACGCGGATGTCTTCAACACCGTCCAATTCGACTGAGCCCTGCGGCCCCGCCCCGGCCTCGGGGCCATCGCGCGGCGCAGTGGTGATGGTGGTAGTGACAGTGGGCTTGCTCGCAGTATTGGCGTGGGCGCTTCACCCTGACCAGCCGCCCTTCACGCCCGCGCCGCTGGAGCCGGTCCCCACCGAATGCCCTAAAAGCCAACGAGAGTTCATTCCCACCAACTACACCGAACTCCCCGGCGTGCTCCCCGAGGGCCTTTCCCCCAAACAGAAGAACCGAGCGCTCTATCGCCTGAACCTGGAGCCTTGCACGTGTGGCTGCGGGCTGAGCGTCGCTGCCTGCCGCGTCAGCCATCCCCGCTGCGAAATCTCCAAGCAGCTCGCGGAGAAGATCATCGCCGAGGTCCGGACGGAGGGCGAGAGGCGGAGATAGCGGCACCCTCTGGAAGGTACGGCAGAGTCAGAAGCCGCGTGACTGGGTGCAGGATTCGGCTTTACCTTCTCTGTTTCCCTCGCTAGTATCAGCGTCAGTCGGCCCGCACGACGTGGCATTTGGCCTGAGGTGAACGAATGAGGATAGGAGTGATTGCTGACACGCATGCCTATTTTGATCCGCGCCTGCCGGAAGTCCTGGCGGGCGTGGAGGCAATTCTGCATACCGGTGATGTAGGCTCACAGGAGGTTCTCGACGAACTGGGGCGGATCGCCCGGGTTCACGCCGTGCGTGGCAACATGGACGCCGCAGAGTTGGATCTTCCTCCTTCGCGCCTGCTGCGCTTCGAGAACGTGCAGGTGGAGGTGCAGCACCAGTTGCCGGTTCCTCAGGAGGAGTTGGCGGCGTGGTCGGATGGCGAACTGCTGGGGAAGATGCAGCCCGAGCGACGCGAGGCTTTCTTGCGAACCTTTGACGAGGCTACCGGCGTGGTGATCTTCGGCCACAGCCATCAGCCGTGCTTGCTGACCATGGGCCACATCCTCTTTTTTAATCCCGGCAGTGCGGGCAAGCAGCGGTTCTCTCTGCCCCGCTGCTGCGGCCTGCTGGAGATTTTCCCGCGCGGCGTCCGGGGAACCGTACTGAGCCTGGAGAGGTATAATGCGAGGTTGCCGGGGAAAATCTGGTTGCCGGTAGGAGAATAGCCGGCGTTCGAGCGCCGCTCTGAGGGCGGCGTCAGGGGTCTTTTATGCTAACCCTGAAGAAGGTCAAGCGCGTGCTAAGGATTGTGGCCATCGTGGCGGCGGTGGGACTGGTACTCATTGAGAAGCTCGAAAAGGCCTAAAGAAGTGACAAGTGACGAGTGACCAGCAGCAATCCTTTCCCGTCGTTTTCTTACTCGTCACTTGACAGTGACCTCCTCAAGTACTCCGCCGCACGTCGCAGTCGGCTCACGACCCGTTCGCGTCCCAGCGCCAGCATCACCTCGAACAATCCCGGGGCCACAGCTTGACCAGTGAGTGCGACGCGCGCTCCATTGATGAGCACGCCCGCCTTGACTCCCTCTTCCTCGGCAAGGGCTCGCAGTGATCTCTCGGTTTCTTGGAGATCAAAAGGCGTCGTGTGGGCGAGCCTCTCGGCCAGGGCGTCGAGGAGTCCCGCCAACCGACTTTCCTTCCAGAACTTCTTGGTTGCCTCCGGGTCATAATCGAACTGGTCCGTGAAGAAAGCGCGGAAGGAACCGGAGAAATCCTTCAAGCTGCGGGCCCGGGTTTGGAGCAGGCGCACCGTGTTTTCAAATCGCGGCTGCTCGTCCCCCGCGTAGGCGGCACTCCCGAGGCCGGCCGAATTCAGCTCCTCTTCCACGAGAGACCGAAGGCGGTCTGGCGGGAGGCGGCGCAGGTATTCGCTGCTCATCCACGCGAGTTTTTCGGGATCGAAGACGGCGTTAGATTTGGAAACAGCCGTGAATTCAAACGCTTCCACCATTTCCTCGAGCGGGACGATTTCCTTCCCGCCCGGGGGCGTCCATCCGAGCAGGGCCAGGAAATTTAGCAAGGCTTCGGGCAGGACGCCTTGCTCGCGATACGCTTCCACCGAGGTGGCTCCGTGCCGCTTCGAGAGGCGCTGGCGGTCGGGTCCGAGGATGAGCGGCAGGTGAGCGAACATGGGCGGCGGGGTGTCCAGCGCTCGATACATCAGAACCTGCTTTGGGGTGTTTGAAAGGTGGTCGGCGCCGCGCACGACGTGGGTTACCCGCATGTCGAGGTCGTCGGCCACCACGCCGAGGTGGTAGGTTGGATTACCGTCGGAGCGCAAGAGAACAAAGTCTTCCAGGTCTCGATTCTCGACTCCGATGTCTCCGAAGACTTGGTCTTCAAAGCGGGTCCCGCCGGAGTCGGGAACGCGAAAGCGAATGGCGTGAGGGTGTCCCGCAGCGCGCCGGCGCTGGCGTTCGGAATCCGACAGATTCCGGCAGGCACCGTCATATTTCCACGGGCGGCGCGCAGCTTCGGCCTGGGCCCGCTTTGCTTGGAGTTCTTGGCTAGTGCAGAAACAGGGATAGGCATGGCCCAGCCGCTCTAGCTCCGCGGCCATCGCGTGGTAGCGCGCCAGGCGTTCGGACTGATAGAAAGGCCCTTCGTCCCAAGTCAGCCCAAGCCACTCGAGGCTGCGCAGGATCGCCGTCACCAACTCGGGCTTTGAGCGGTCCACGTCGGTATCTTCGATCCGCAGGATGAAGACGCCGCCGTGGTGGCGAGCGAATAGCCAGTTGTAGAGCGCCGTGCGCGCCCCGCCCACATGCAGATAACCGGTGGGGGAAGGCGCAAAACGCACTCGAACGTCACCCATGGGCACTCGCTTCGGCATCTGCGGCACACACTAAAGGGGTGACCCCCCGTCAACCGAGCGAAGATGAGGGTTTGTCCCGCCAGACCCCCGCGTGCGCGCGCAGTTAGCGGTACAAACTCCCATGCTAAGCGATTTCCCTCGGGAAGGCAAAGAAAGCGTCGTCGGGTTACGAGCTGCGGGAGCCAGGGAGGGATGCAGAGACAGCACTTGGCGGCAGGTCGGGGGACCTGCCGCCAAGGCAGACAGCGCCGCGACGCGAAAGGAGGCGGGACCCATGACGGCGCTGTGTGATCGTGCCTCGCTCTATTCTATTCGACAGGATTTCAGTTCGACTTGAGCCTTTCTTTACCTGCGCTGACCCGGAGACAGGCTTGACGCATGCCCTTTGGCGGCCGGCTCGGCCGCGAGCGTTCTTTCCTGGCAACCTGGGCACGCAGAACCCCGCGCGGGGCTTCCCCCGGCCTGGAGACCTCCGGGGCAGCTGAGCCTGCAGATAGGTGTTGACGGGGGGCGGAAGGTTCGCTATATTGCTCGAGCAGAGGACCGGCTCAGGCGGAGTGGCGTGGAGGCGCTGCTTGCCCGTGCGGTCCGAGAGGAATCATCCTCTGCACCCATCGAATCAGCGCCAGGCGACGGGGGTAGGACACCGTAGCCCGCAGAGGTAGCCATCGGCGGCTAGATCGCTACGCGTTGCCGCCTGGAGAGCGCTGTGATGGGCACGAATCCTGGGTTCTTACCTGCAGGTTTCTCGCTGCCCTCCCTTGCTGTCTCCCTCCTGCTCATCTTGGTTCTGCAGCGCTTGCTTCGCCAGCACGCCGCGCGGAAGCGAACTGAGGCAGAGCTGCTGAATTACTCAAACCTGCACCTGCTGGCTACCACGCTTTCCGCCACCGGCGATCTGAGAGAGATGGCAGAGCGGACGCTCGAGGGGATCCTGGAGGCCCTGGGCCTGACCCAGGGCTGTGTGTTGCTCCACCTACCCAGCCCTGACGAGTTCAACTATTCCGCGGCCAGAGGCCTCTCCTATCAGAGCCTCACGCGTCTTTCGGAAAACCCTTTGCGCGATTACCTTCCGTGTTGCGGTCGGCGCTGGCGGAACCCGATGGTTTTCTCCGACTTGCTCGCGCCAGAGCTAACCAAGGCCTGGCACCGCGACGCCCTTTTCCAGGAGTTCCGCCAGCTCTTTAGTGCCGAAGGGTTGCGGACCCTGGTCGTGGCCGCCCTGCAAACGGAGAACGGTTCGTGTGGGACGCTGGTGGTGGGCAGCCGCAAGGTAAGGAAATTTCGACCTGGGGAACTGCGGCTGATCCTGGGCATCAGCAACCAGATTTCTGTGGCGCTGGGCAATCGCTCCTTGCAGAGGGCGGCGCAACGTCACAACGAGGAATCAAAAATCCTCCCTCGCGTGGGCGAAAGCCAGATTTCTGTGGCGCTGGGCGAGCGCTCCTTGCAGCGGACAGCGGAACGTCACAACGAGGAGTCAAAAATCCTCCCTCGCGTGGGCGAAAGCCAGATTTCTGTGGCGCTGGGCGAGCGCTCCTTGCAGAGGACGGCAGAACATGACAACGAGGAATTAACAATCCTCCATCGTGTGGGCGAAGCGCTGAGCGCAACGTTCGACCCGGAGACGCAGCTCCGTATCCTGCAACGCGAATTGAGGGGTTTGCTGGGCGGCGCGAATTTTTCCCTGGCCTTCCAGGAGTCGCCCGACGGACGTCCCGAAACCGTGTTTGCCTTCGAGAGTGGCGCCTCGGCCGCGGCCCCGCGCCGTCTGGCCACGGGCGGGCCTTGGGAATACGTTCTGCGCACGCGGGCCCCGCTTTTGATCGCGCGCGACTTTCTCCCCACGGCGCGGAATCTGGGGATTGCGCCGCTCGACCCGAGAGTCCGCACCTGGTGCGGAGTTCCCATCCACTTCTCCGACGGGTCAGTGGGTGTGCTGGCCGTGACGGATTTTGAGCGCGAAGGCGCACTCGACGACCGGCACCTCCATCTCCTGCAGGTTCTGGCCGGAGAGGCGGCGGTGGCCATCGAGAATGCCCGCCTTTTCCAGCGCGAGCAACGCCGGGCCGGCCACCTGGCCCTGTTGAATCAACTCGGGCCAAAAGCCACGGCGGTGCTCGATCCGCAGCAACTCCTGGCCAGCATCTGCCAGCATGTCCGCAGCACCTTTGGCTACGACCTGGCCCGCGTGCAGACGCTCGACCGGGGGCACGAGGAGCTGGTGGTGGAAGCCCAGGAAGGGTACGGGGCAAAACTCCTGGGTTACCGCTTCAAGCTAGGAGAGGGGCTGGCGGGGATTGCCGCGCAGAGCGGTGAGCCGGTCCTGGCGAACGACGTCGAACAGGATGGGCGCTACATTCCCCTGCACCCTGGTGTTCGATCGGCCCTGAGCTTGCCCCTGAACTACGGGAGAGAAACGCTGGGTGTCCTGAGCGTCGAGAGCCTGCGGGAGCACAGGTTTTCTTCGCAGGATGTGCTGACGCTGCGCACCGTCGCCGACCAGCTGGCAATCGCCCTGCACAACGCCCGCGCCTATCAGACAGCCCAGGCACAGGCCATCACCGACAGCCTGACCGGGTTGAAAACCCACCGCTACTTCATGGAGGCGATGGGAGCGGAGTGGCGCCGTTCCCCGCGCACCGGGCGGCCCTTTTCGCTGATTATGATGGACCTGGATGGCTTCAAGCAGGTCAACGACCGGTTCGGCCACTTGGAAGGCGACAAGGTGCTGATCGCTGTAGCGCGGATTCTTGAGGCGCGCTGCCGGCAATCGAACGTTGTAGCACGTTACGGCGGCGACGAGTTTGCCATCCTGATGCCCGAGGCGGGCGTGGAACAAGCCCAGATTCTCGCGGAGCGTCTCTGCACGAGTTTTTCGGCGGACCCGTATCTGGCCAGCCGCGGCGTCACAGCCAGCCTGGGTATCGCCACGTTTCCTCTGCACGGGGCGGCACCGGATGAGATCCTGCGCGTGGCTGATTCCGGCATGTACCTCGCCAAACACGAGAGAGGGAACCGGGTCCGCGTGGCCTCCACGCCTTCCCAGTCGGCGAACCCTGAATGGGAGCAACAGTTACTTCAGGCTTATCTGGGCGTCGCCGTGAAGCGCATGTTCTCCACCGGCCCGGAGGTGTTCAATCAGTATCTGGCGCGCTTCGAGGCGGCCACGCAGGACCCCGAAGGTCAGAAGGTGCCGCTCATGGACACCGTGACGGCTTTGGCTTTCGCCATCGATGCTAAGGACCACTACACCAAGGGCCACTCGCAGACCGTGTCGAACCTGGCGGCACAAATTGGGCAGCAAATCGGTTTGTCGAGCGCAGAGTTGGAGGAGATTCGTCTGGGGGGAATCCTGCACGACATCGGGAAGATCGGGATTCCGGAGAGTCTGCTGAATAAGCCCGCGCGCTTGACTCCCGAGGAATACGAAGTCATGAAAACCCACGCCGCGCTGGGGGACAATATTCTGGCGCCCCTCAAGGCCAGGGCCATCGAGCACATCCGTCGGCTCGTGCGGCACCACCACGAGCGCTTCGATGGGCAGGGCTACCCGGACGGGTTGAAGGGCGACGAAATCCCCCTCGGGGCGCGCATCCTTTCCATCGCGGATTGCTTTGACACAATGATTTCCCCACGCACCTACAAGAAAGCCGGCACTCTCCCGGACGCGATTCAGGAACTTCGGCGGTGCCGCGGTTCGCACTTCGATGGGACGCTGGTCGATGCCTTCCTCACGACGCTGAACGCCGCCAACACGGGCAGCCCCGGCGCGGCATTGCGCGATCAGGTCAATTAGCCCGCAAAGGCAGCCGCACGTTCCCCCTTTGGATTGTGGGGTCGGTTTCGGCCCTCCCTGGGCGGGGCGGGCAGGCGTCTCAGTCCCGCCTGGCGACCCAGCATCCACGGCCTGGGGTGAGAAATTCCTTTCGGCGACAGGCGAAGAGGAAGTCGTCCCGTTCCCCTGAACTGAAATCCGCGGAGGAGGACGGAACCGGGACAACTACCCTCCGTAGAAGTGTGGCATAATGCTGCGTCGGTCTCTGCGGATGTCCAGTGGGGTGTGGCGGGTTACTGCGGCCCACGAGAGGATAGTTCTTTGGCCTGCCCGATTTGCCAGAAGCGCAAACCCAAGCGTTTGTGCCCTGCCAAGGCGGAGACGATCTGCGCCGTCTGCTGCGGTACCGAACGCGAAGTAAGCATCGATTGCCCCCCGGATTGCTCTTATCTGGTAGCCAGCCGTGCCTACGATCTCGAGCGGCGGGAAATTGACTGGTCCAAGGTTCCTTTCGCTGACACGAAGATCCCGGCCTCCTTCCTAGCGGGGCACGAAAAGTTGCTGCTCGCACTTTCCTACGCCGTTTGTCTCTATGCGCGGGACAATCGCCAGTTGGTGGACGCTGACGTGCTCGTGGCGCTCCAAGCCTTAGCGGAAACGTATCGGACGCTTTCCAGCGGTCTCTATTACGAGCAGCTCCCGGATTACCGGTTTCAGCGCGAACTTTACCAGGGACTCAAGGCCGCGGCGGAAGACTACAAGAAGGCCGAAGCCCAGCAGGCCGGTCTGGTGAGTATCCGGGACGGGGAAATCCGCGACGCCGCGGTTTTCCTGGCCCAACTGGGTGCCACGCGGACGAATGGCCGGGCCAAGAGCCGCGCTTACCTGGATTTCCTGCGCACGCAGTTCAAGTCGGAAGAGTTTGCCAAGCCCGCGTCGAACATCATCCTGCTGCCTTGAAGAGCAGGGGCTGGGGGTTAGGGATCGGGGATTAGGGGCGAAGCTCAGCGAGCCTTGACTTTCAACTGTCGACTGATTTCCCATGACCCAGGTGGATGAAGTTCGGGCGGCGGCGGACATCGTCAAAGTGGTTGGCGACTACGTCAAGCTGCGCAAGGCAGGCGCCAACTTCATGGGCCTGTGCCCTTTTCACCAGGAAAAGACTCCTTCCTTTGCCGTACACCCTACGAAGCAGATTTTCCATTGTTTCGGCTGCGGCGTCGGCGGCGACGTTTTCAAATTCGTGATGCTCATGGAGAACCTCGCCTTTCCCGAGGCGCTGCGGCGCGTGGCGGAGAAGGTCGGGGTGGTTCTCCGCGAAACGTTCCGCGACGAAGCCGCCGATGCCAACGCGCGCCAGCGCGCGGCGCTCTACAAGATTCACGAGGCGGCGGGCAAGTTTTTCGCCTCACAACTTGGAGGGACGGCGGAGGGCCGCGCGGCGCGCGCTTACCTCACCGACCGTGGCCTCAGTGACGAGGCGGTGGGACGCTCTCGGCTGGGCTACGCGCCCGGGGAGGGCCAGGCGCTGACACGCTGGCTCGTTGACTCCGGTTTCGAGCACGACGTGCTGGAAAAGAGCGGGCTTGTCTTGCGCGACACGGAAGGCAAACGCCACTTTGATCGTTTTCGGCGGCGCATCATTTTCCCTATCTGCAATGAATCCGGCAAAGTGGTTGCCTTCGGCGGCCGGGCCCTGGGCGACGACCAACCCAAGTACCTCAATTCGCCCGAGACGCCGATCTACACCAAGGGCCGCGTGCTGTACTACTTGGACCACGCCGGAAGCGCGATTCGTAAGCTTGACTATGCCATTCTGGTCGAAGGCTACATGGACTGCATCGCGGTGGCTTCCGCCGGCATTGAGAACGTGGTCGCCACCTGCGGCACCAGTCTCACCGAGGGGCAGATCCGGCTGCTCTCGCGTTACTCGCGGCGGGTGGTGGTGAACTATGACCCGGACTCGGCGGGAGTCGCGGCTACCCAACGCTCCTTGGATCTCTTGCTGGAGGAAGGGTTCGAGGCCAAGGTGCTGGCCCTGCCCGCGGGGCTCGATCCGGACTCGTTCATTCGCGGTCAGGGCGCCGCGGCGTATCGCGAGCGGCTGTCGGCCGCACCGACCTATCTTGACTACCTCACGGAGCGCGCCGCGGCTCAGCACGATCTCTCTCGGCCGGAAGGTAAAGTGGCTGCGGCCAATGCGGTCCTGCCCTATCTGGTCAAGATCCCCAATCCCATGCTGCGCGCGGAGTTGACAAACCGCTTGGCGGAGCGCCTCCGGCTGGAAGAGCGATTGCTCCGCGAGGAATTGAAGCGCGCCGCCGGGGAAGGGCGGCGGGACGTTCGGGTCCGGCCGGAGATGGCAACTGTGAAGGCTACGCCGGCGGAAAAGCAACTGCTGCGCGCGTTCATGGAGAGTGAGGAATTGGCCGATGAATTCCTGGCCAGGCTGGTGGAAGAAGGGAACTGCGAGGGCTTGGCGACGGAGCAGGTCTTCAAGCACTTGCTGGAAACGCGTCGTCGCGCCGAGAAGATCGAGATTTCCCGTATCGAAGAACGGGCAGGAACAGAGATCGCGCGGCTGGCTTACGAGAGCGTATTTGAGGCGGGGGAAGTGCCCGAGCGGGCTCAGGTACTGGCCTGTTATCGCGCACTGCAAGTTAGAACGCTGGAGCGGCAACGCGAGAAGCTACAAACGGCGATTCAGGGTGCCGAGCGCGAGCAGGACCAGAAAAGAGTAGCCGGGCTGTTAGAGGCTAAGGCCAAGCTGGACAAGGAGTTAGCCCAGTTGAGGCGGTCGCAAAAATTCCCCGCACGAGAACAAACGAGATAGTGTATAATCGCATCTAATTACAGGAGCTGTCGGAGATTGTGGACTTTCCGCAGCGACAGTTTTTCGATGCCGGATGCGACACAGCCGGGCGGCGGTGAAGTGTTGCTTCGGCATTTTGTATGTCTGCCCTTTGCCTCGTTCTCGTTCAGGGGGGTCACAAGCATTGGCCTTTGATGACAAGTTAGATCAGGTGAACAAGCTCATTTCCATGGGCAAGGAGAAGGGTTACCTCCTTTACGACGAGGTCAACGATCTCCTGCCCTCCGACGTCCATTCCGCTGAAGATCTGGACGATCTGCTCTCCATGTTTGACAGCGCGGGCATCGAGGTCCTGGAGTCGCCCCGCGTCAAATCAGCCGAGAAGCTCGCGCTGGAGAAGAGCGAAGAGGGCAAAGCTGAGGAAGGCGGAGAAGAGCTTGAACTTGACCTGACGCCCGGAGCTCTCGACAAGACGAATGACCCCGTGCGCATGTACCTGCGCGAGATGGGGACCGTGCCGCTGCTCACCCGCGAGGGCGAGGTGGAGATTGCTAAGCGAATTGAGCGCGGGCAACTCAACGTGCTGAAGGCGCTGTCGCGTTCGGCCATCGTCGTCCAGGAGATGTTCGCCCTCCGGGAAGACTTGCAGGCCGGACGCAAGTCCATCAAGGAAGTCGTCACGTTCAGCGACGATGACCTGACCGAAGAGAAGGTTGAGGAGCGCATCCAGGAGGTGATCGCGCAGGTAGACGAGATCGAGCGGCTCAACAAGCGGCTGGGGCAACTGAAGGCCAAGCGGGACTCCATCCCGCGCAGCCGGCGGCCCCGGGACTTCCGTCGTTACAACTTGGCCGTCGCTCGCCAGCGCATCCTGATCTCCAAGTTGATCCGTACCATTGAGTTCACGCACGTGGAGCGCAAGCGGTTGATCGAAGCAATCCGCCAGGGCGTGGAGGAGGTCAGGCCGCTGGAGCGCGAGACGGTGAAGCTTGAGAAGCGGCTGGAGAGCGGCCGGAGCAACGGCCACAAGGAGCAACGAAAGGAGCTGCGGCTGCTGCGCGTGCGTCTGCTCCAGATCGAAGAGCGAACCGGGGCCACCGCGGTCGAACTCAAGCGGACGTTCCAGACCATTGCCGGCGGAGAGATGGAGGCGGAGGCGGCCAAGCGCGAGCTGATCGAGGCAAACCTCCGTCTGGTGGTTTCCATCGCCAAGAAATATACCAACCGCGGGCTGCAGTTCCTGGACCTCATCCAGGAAGGGAACATCGGGCTGATGAAGGCCGTGGACAAGTTTGAGTACCGGCGGGGATACAAGTTTTCCACTTATGCCACCTGGTGGATTCGCCAGGCCATCACGCGCGCCATCGCCGACCAGGCCCGCACCATCCGCATCCCGGTGCACATGATTGAGACCATCAACAAGCTCATCCGCACTTCGCGGCAACTGGTGCAGGAGTATGGCCGCGAGCCCACTTCGGACGAGATCGCCAAGCGCATGGACATCCCGGTGATCAAGGTGCGGAAGGTGTTGAAGATCGCGCAGGAGCCTATCTCGCTCGAGACTCCCATCGGCGAGGAGGAGGATTCGCACCTGGGCGACTTCATTGAGGACCGGGGCGTGATCTCGCCGGCCGAGGCCGTCATCAACATCAACTTGAAAGAACAGACCGAGTCGGTGCTCAAGACCTTGACCCCACGGGAGGAGAAGGTCATCAAGATGCGCTTCGGTCTGGATGACGGCAGCGAGCACACCCTCGAAGAGGTGGGCCAGAGCTTCGCCGTGACCCGCGAACGCATTCGGCAAATCGAGGCCAAGGCCCTGCGGAAGCTCCGCCATCCTTCGCGCAGCCGGAAGCTGCGCGCCTTTCTGGATGCTACCGTGCGCGAATGAAGCACGGAGCGGCAAGGTGATTTGACTTTCTCGGCATTAGGGCTTCACATCGCAAGATCTTCCACAAGATCAGACAGATGAGGCGCGAAGTCTGGCAGGGAAAGAGTGCGCTTACTGCGGTTGTTTGAGCCTGGATGCTGACATACGGCCCTGGCTCGAGCCGCTGTTTCTTTTCGGTGGGGTTGCCCTCTACCTAGCGGCTTAGGTCCTGCAGTGGATCTAGGGGAGGGCTGCTGCCGCCGCCCGCTTCTCGAATCACGCCGTAGTCTCTGGCCCGCCGATCCTATATTGCCACCCGGAACGTTACTTCCCCCGAGGGACGCAGACATTTTCAGATCGATGCTGGAGAATCACGCCGCTTGGGGAACGAGTCCTGCCTTGGGCGGGTCAAGTCTGCGGGCTACCGTCTGGCCAGGAGGTAACTTGGGGAGTTTCAAAGTGCAGGATTCGGACAGCCACGCCCATTCCGGGCTTATCTGGCTGGGCGGGATCAACCCGGACAACCTCGGCTACACACCGGATTTCAAGGCCCAACTGACGGTTGAGTTCCGGCGGGACGCTCCAAGCCAGGCGGAGGCGCTGGCCGACTTCAAAGGCCGCGCGCCCCCAGAAGTAGGCACCCTTGCAGCTAACGTCGCGCGTCAGACCCTCGATGACCGTCGGGCTTCCGCCACTCGAGGACATCATTTCGATGCGCACCGGAAGAGCGAGAGTTTGCCGTGGCACCGTCCTGCGCTCTGTAGTGCCCTGGGGTTCATTCATCGCCTTGGACTTCCTCTTGCGGTTGTGAACTAGGGGATCTTCCTCGGACTTTCGACACGCGGTGTGAAAGCTGAGGGAAAAACCTCTGGCGGGCCGGAACACTATCCCGGGCAGAACCCGGGCACAAGTACTCAATGCGTCAATAAAACCGACGTCATCCTGCTTATCCCCGGCCGGCCTGGGAAGACGCGCCGGCAGGCGCCGGGGATTAGGCCTTCGGGGTAGCCGCCCGCGAGGATGCGGTCCCGGATGCTCCCTTGCTTCGACCCCGCGAGTGGAGTAGGCTGTTCTCCGCTGGTAGCATTTGCTGCCGACATCAACACTGAGGAGGAAATTGTGAGCAGCCCGGCTTCTGTGCCCCCTGAAGCCGAGTCTCCTCCCATGTCTTTCCCCGAGCGCTTTCTAAGTGTTTTCGTCTCTCCTGGGCCGACCTTTGAGGACATCGCGCGCCGCCCGGGCTTCATTGCGCCGCTCATCGTAGCGATAGTGTCCGGGCTCGTGATCTTGGAGACGATGCTCTTCAAGATCGGGATGGGGCGCATGATTCGCCAGTCGCTCGAGCAAAGCGGCCAGGCGGCGAAGATGAGTGCTGACCAGTTAGAAGGTGCCGTCCGTATGGGTGCGACGCTTGGCACGGTCTTCGCCCATGTGGGCGTCTTGGTGTTCGGGCCGGCGATGCTCCTCATCTTGGCTGCCCTGGGTCTTGGGATCCTGGTCCTGATCTATGGCGCGCCAGCCAAATTCAAGGCGGTGTTCTCCGCCACCTGTTACGCCAACCTCGTCGGCGTCTTGGGCGTGCTGATGGGTGTGGCGCTGATCCTGTTTGGCGACCCCGAGCACTTCAACGCGCAGAATCCCATTCCCAGCAACGTGGGTTTCTTCCTGAATCCGCTTGAGACCTCGAAGCCTTTATATTCGCTGGCCGGTTCGGCGGACATCCTTTGGATTTGGACCATGGTTTTGATGGCGATGGGCTGGTCACGCGTTTCGGGCGGCAAAGCGAAGACCCTTCCTGTTTTCCTGGCTCTTGCTGGCATTTGGCTGATTTGGGTTCTGGGCAAGATGGGTTTCGCGGCAATATTTGCGTAGCGGCGGGCTCTTGGAGTGTGGTTTCGGCCCGCCGCGCGCCCAACGCGGGCGGACTCAGACTGCGGCGGGACAAGCCCAATCTCTTCTTGCCAAGACTCTAACCTTTCCTCTAGGCTTTGAATTACCCATGGGATTGAAGTTTGAGATTGTGGCCCGAGACGCGGGCACGCGCGCCCGCGCCGGGCTGCTCCACACGCCGCACGGTGTGGTGGAGACGCCGACCTTCATGCCGGTGGGCACGGCGGGGACGGTCAAAGGCATGAGCCAGGAGCAACTGGAGAGCCTGGGCGTGCAATTGCTCCTGGCCAACACGTATCATCTTTACCTGCGGCCTGGGCACGAAGTGATTCGCGACCTGGGTGGGCTCCACCGCTTCATGGGCTGGCCGCATCCCATCCTCACCGACAGCGGCGGCTTCCAGGTAATGAGCCTTAAGGGACTGGGCCGCGTGACTGAAGATGGCGTCTGGTTTCGCTCTCATCTGGACGGCTCTTCCCACTTCCTTACGCCCGAGCGCGCCGTGGAGATTCAACTGGCGCTGGGTGCCGACATCATCATGGCCCTGGACGAGTGTGTCGAGTATCCCGCCAGCCACGAGACTTTGCAGCGCGCTGTGAAGTTGACGGGACGCTGGGCGCGCCGGGCCAGGCACTATTACGAGGAGCAACTTGTTCGGGAAGTCACTCGGGACTCGACGAGCGGAAGTAGGAAGTTGGAAGTAGGAAGCAGAGAAACGGAGGAAGTGCAAGAGGGAAGTGCCAATGTCGGCTCAGCGACGGCCGGTGCTCTGTCGCCTACTTCCCATGCGCCACTTCCTGCTTCCGTCCTTTTCGGTATCGTCCAGGGGGGAACAGACAAGGGCTTGCGTCGCGAGAGCGCGGAGGAGCTTCTGGAAATCGGGTTCGCAGGCTACGCCCTCGGCGGGCTTTCCGTGGGAGAGCCCAAGACAGAGACTTACGAGGTGGCGGAGTTCACGGCCGCTTTGCTTCCTGAGGACAAGCCGCGCTACCTGATGGGCGTGGGGACGCCGGAAGATTTGGTGGAGTGTGTGGCCTGTGGAATTGACCTGTTCGATTGTGTGATGCCGACGCGCAACGCCCGCAATGGATGTGTCTTCACCTCGGAAGGGAAGCTGGTCATCAAGAATGCGCGCTACGCGCGGGACGAGCAGCCTTTGGACCCGGCCTGCGCCTGCTCCGTCTGCCGGCGATATTCGCGCGGCTATCTCCGACACCTGTTTGTGGCGGGCGAGATGCTGGCGGGGATGCTGGCCACGCAGCACAACTTGCACTTTTACCTTGACACCATGCGCAAAATCAGGCAGGCTGTGTTGTTCGGCCAGTTGGAAAGGTTGCGTTCTAGGGTGCGTGGGGGGCCTTGAACGGCTTCACTCATTCCTGAGGCGGTGCTGGACAGCCACACCAACGAACCCTGCTAATCCTGCTTTGGTCGAGTGGGATTTCTCAATTCTAAGCTGAATCCTTACCGTCCGACCTTGATCGAGAGTTTGATAATCAATCCTCCTGTTTTGGCCGCCGATGCCGGTGCGGGTTGGGGCTTGGCCCAACTCCTTCCCTTTGTCCTCATCTTCGGGATCTTCTATTTCCTTCTCATCTTGCCCCAGCAACGGCAGCGACGGAAGGTTCAGGAGATGCTGGCGAACCTCAAGACAGGAGACCGCGTTGTCACCAGCGGAGGAATCTACGGCACCGTCGTCGGATTTCGCGACAGCAGCGTGGTGCAGTTGCAGGTGGCGAGCCAGGTGAAGATTGACGTGGCGCGTTCGGCGATTGCCGGGCTTCAACCTGGAGAGGGCGAAGCCGCAAGCTCATCGGGGCGAGAGGCGGCGAAGGGAGAGGCAACCGGCAAGAGCAAGAAATAACCGGGGCGAAAATGTAGCCCCGGGTCGCCAAGTCTGACCTATGGGAATCAAGATTCGCAACCGAGCCATCATAACCGCCGCGGTGTTGATGCTCTGTGTCTTCGGCATTATCTGCTACCCGGTGGGCGAGCAGGAGTTCATCGGTTTCCCGAGGAACTACCAGCGGCTGAAAGAGAACATCCGCAATCGTATCCGCCTGGGACTGGATCTGAAGGGCGGCACGCACTTGGTGCTTCAGGTCCTGGTTGAAGACGCTGTGAATATCACCAACGACCTGACGCGCGAACGCCTGGCGGATGAGTTGCGGGCCAAGAACATTCCTTACGCGGACGTCCAGAAGGTTGACAGCACCCACATTCTCATCAAGGGGATTCCACAAGAGAAGTCCTCGGACGTGCAGACGCTAGCCAGCGAGCAGTTCCCCGATTGGGATTTCTCGCGCGAGGCTGGCGACCCCCTGGCACGGCGGCTGACGTTGAAAAACAGCGCAGCGGCGGCGATCCGCAGCCAGGCCCTGGAGCAATCGCGGAATACCATCCGCAACCGCATCGACCAGTTGGGGGTGGCCGAGCCGACCATCGCGGACTACGGCGGCCCCACCGACTACGAACTGGTGGTCCAACTCCCCGGGGTCGACGATCCCGGCCGCGTGAAGGACATCATCCAATCGACGGCCATGCTGACGCTCAAGATTGTCCAGGATGGCCCATATGCGAGTCGGGAGGCGGCGCTGGCGGCGCATGGCGGAATCCTGCCGCCCGACAGCGAGTTGCTGCCCGGCAGGCGGGAATCAGGCAGCGAGGGCCAAGGGGACGAGGCTTGGTACATTCTCAATCGGATCGCGGCGGTTACCGGGCGCGACCTGCGCGATGCTCAGCCCCGGCCGGATGAGAATGGACGGGCCAGCGTCAACTTCAACTTGACGCGGGATGGCGCCGTCCGCTTCGGGCGGGTAACCGGCCAGAACATCGGAAAGCAATTGGCCATCATCCTGGACAATCGCGTCGTTTCAGCGCCTGTGATCCAAGGCCAAATCACGGACAGTGGCCGAATCACCGGGTCGTTTACTTCCCAGCAGGCGTCCGACTTGGCGCTGGTGTTGCGTTCCGGGGCGCTGCCCGCCTCGATTAAGTACCTGGAGGAACGAACCGTGGGGCCGTCTCTCGGGGCCGACTCCATCCGGCATGGCGTGGTTGCCTCAATCGTAGGGTTGGTGGCGGTGATGGGTTTCATGCTTTTCTACTACCGGGGGGCCGGGATCAACGCTAACCTCGCGCTGGTTCTAAACCTGGTCATGCTTATCGCGGCGCTGGCGTACTTTGGGGCGGTGCTCACGCTCCCCGGCATCGCCGGGGTCATCTTGACCGTAGGTATGGGCGTGGACAGTAACGTGCTGATCTTTGAGCGCATCCGCGAGGAATTGCGCATGGGGAAGACCGTAGGGGCGGCGGTGGCCGGGGGCTTCGGCCACGCTTTTGTCACCATCATCGACACTCACGTCACCACGATCGTCTCGGCCATGATCCTGTTCACCTTCGGGACGGGTCCGATTCGAGGATTCGCGGTCACCTTGACCATCGGCTTGTTGGCGAACCTGTTCACTTCGGTCTTTGTGTCGCGGACGATTTTCGATTACGTGCTCACCCAGCGGCAGAAGGGCGACGCGATCAGTATCTAGAAGATTGTGGAACTTCCGGACACTCTCCGGTGTCCATCTTGGTGGCAAGGGACAGAGTTGGCTCATGGCGTTCTTTGAGTTCTTTCACGAGCCCAAGATTGACTGGATGGGGAAGAAATGGTACTTCATCACCCTATCCCTGATCTTGCTCGGGGCGGGATGGGTTTCCATTGCGGCTCGCCGGGGGCTTACTTACGGGATTGATTTCCGTGGGGGGACTCTGGTGTACGTGAAGTTCGCCCGACAACCCGACCTGGATGCCATCCGGAGCGAACTGCGGCGAGTAAACCTGGGCGGAGCCACCATCCAGCGGTTTGGCGCGGCCGCGGACAACGAGGTCATCGTGGGGCTGGAGGTGGGTGCGACGGCTTCCACCGAATCTCTGGATGCGGGGAAACGGGCCATCTTCACGGCCCTGGCGGGTCTTTATGGGGCCGGGCCGGTTGGGAAAGTCGATTTCAATAATGCCAGCCCGCAGGCCGTGGCTGAGCATCTGGTGGTTGCAGATCCGCTGCGGCTGGCTGCGAAGGGTCTGGACGAGGCGATAGGAGGGTACCGCGAGCTGGCCCAGGCGATGGTCAACCTTCGGAACAGCCCACCCCCGGGCGGCCGAGGTGGGCTGATCGCGGATTTCCAGGATCTGCGCGGCGTGGCCGGGGTGACTCCCACAGTGCTGGAGGCGCTGGGGAGGGACTTTTACCTTTCCAGCTATGCCGTGCGGAACACGGAGATTGTTGGGCCCAAGGTGGGAGGCGACCTGCGCCGCCAAGCCCTCTATGTGACGCTGGCCGGCCTGGGGGCGATGCTGGTTTACATTTGGTTTCGATTTGAGCTAATCTATGGCGTGGCGGCGGTCGTCGCCACCTTTCACGACGTTCTGATTACGCTCGGTGTGTTTTCTTTATTGCATAAGGAAATTTCGCTGACGGTCATCGCCGGCCTGCTCACCCTGGTGGGTTACACGATGAACGACACGATCGTGGTTTTCGACCGGATTCGAGAGAATGTGCGGCTGGCCAAGCGCGAGGACTTTGTCAGCCTCGTGAACCGGAGTATCAACCAGACGCTGAGCCGAACCATCCTGACCTCCGGGCTGACTTTCCTGGCAGTGCTCTCCTTGTACCTGTTCGGAGGGGAGGTCATCAACGGATTTGCATTGACCCTGGTGGTTGGGGTTATTATTGGTACGTACTCGTCGATTGCGATTGCCAGTCCGATCCTCGTGTACCTCCACGAGCGGGTGGGACAGAGGGGGCCTGGCGTGAAACCCCGCGCCTATGAACGCGAAACCGCAGGCGCCCGGCGCTAGTTGGCGGCGGCGGACTCGTGGGTGTGATACGGCAAGCCAAGGCAGGAGGTAGGATCGATGTTTGATGAGAACTTGTTGGATTCCTCGCCATCACGCGCGCCAGTCCTGACGGGCACCCACTGGGCCATCTGCTTCGCGGCGGGGGCCCTGGGCTTTCTGGCGGTTTTCTTTGGGCTACCCATAGTGTTTGTGCCCCCAGAGACCAACGTGCTCATCTTTCAATCCGTCGTCTTGGGTGCTTACCTCTACACCCAGGCGTTGTTCCTTTGTTACATCTCTGCAGATTCGAGGCGCTCGGGGCTCGGCGGCACATGGGTGTGGATGGTCTTGAGTTTTTTCCTGTGGGTCCTGGGATTCTTGTTCTACCTGGTCTACTCCGCGGCCAAGACGGATAACTGGAAGCGGGCCACCATCCCCATTGCTTACATTATTGAGTGCATCCTCGTGGGCGTGACAATCCTGGTCCCGCTCATTTACACGGAAGCGCTTCCCAAGGCGCAGTTGATGACCTTCCTAGTGGCCCCGCCGCCTCCTCCGCCTCCTCCGCCTCCCCCGATGGCGGCGGCACCGGTGAGGGCGGTACGCCGCGTGACTGCGGAGGACATCATGCGAGCGCCCACGGTCATCCCCAGGAGCATTAAAAAGGTAATTGACGAGGCGGAGCCGGTTCAGTCTGCGGCGGTCGGGGTGGTCGGCGGGGTGCCGGGGGGCATGCCCGGAGGCTCGCCGGGTGGGGTGCTGGGCAGCATTATCAGCAGCGTGGCTTCGGCGCCTCCGCCTCCGCCGCCTCCGAAAGCTACCACACCTAAACGCATTCGCGTCGGTGGCCAAGTCGAGCAAGCGAAACTGATCTTCCAGCCCAAGCCGGAGTATCCCCCCTTGGCCAAGATGGCACGCATTCAGGGGACGGTGCGCTTGGAAGCGATTATCAGCCGCGATGGAACGATTCAGGACTTGAAAGTGGTCAGCGGCCACCCGCTCCTGGTCAAGTCCGCTCTTGAGGCGGTGCAGCGCTGGCGCTATCAACCTACGTTGTTGAACGGCGAGCCGGTAGAGGTGGTCACGGAAGTGGATGTGACCTTTACTCTGGCGGAATAGTTCTCTAAGGTTTTCGAAAATCTTCGAGGAGGAAACAGAAAATCATGCTAGGGGCAAAACTTATCACCCTGAGCTTGTGGTTGTTCCAGGAAGAAGCCGTTAGTTTCGACCCGATTAGCATGTGGCGAGCTATGGGTTGGCCCGCCCGGCTGGTCGTCGTTCTGATGTTTGTCATGTCGGCGTGGTCCATCGGCGTCATGATTGACCGCTGGATCGCGTTCCGGGCAGCCCGCAAGCAGTCGCGCCTCTTCGCTCCCGCCGTGGCGGGCGCGCTGAAGGACGGCAAGATCGACGAGGCCATCGCGATTGCGGAGCAGAACAAGCGGAGCCACTTGGCGAAGGTGGTGACCGCCGGACTGCAGGAGTTTCAGGCGCACCAGATCTCGGCGGAAATCTCCGGGGAGACCATCGAGGCCTCGAAGCGCGCTCTGGAACGGGCGGCGGCGATCGTGCACGCCGAGCTGAAGCGGGGCGTTTCCAGCCTGGCGACGATTGGCTCCACTGCCCCCTTCGTCGGCTTGTTCGGGACCGTGCTGGGCATCATCAACGCGTTCCAAGGCATTCAGGCACAGAAATCCACCGGCCTCGCGGCGGTAGCGGGCGGTATCGCCGAGGCGCTGGTAACGACCGCGGTCGGCCTCTTTGTCGCCGTGCCGGCCGTCTGGATGTTCAACTACTTCACCGGCAAGATCGAAGCGTTTGATGTGGAGATGGACAACTCCTCTTCGGAGTTGATCGACTACTTCATCAAGCGGAGCTCGCGGGGGAAGAAATAATGGCCTTACCACGGATAAAAGCCGGACCGGTTTCTGACATCAATGTGACTCCCATGGCGGACGTTATGCTGGTGCTGCTGATCATCTTCATGGTGGTCACACCCATGCTCCAAAGGGGGGTCAGCGTGGACATGGCCAAGGTGGAGAATCCGCGGCAAATGCCCGACGCCGACAAGGAAGATGCGGTAGTGCTGGCTGTCACCCGGGATGGCAAGATCTATCTTGGCTCGGATACGATCCGGCTCCCGGAAATTACCACGAAGGTCAAGGACCGGATCTCCAGCAAGCTCGATAAGACCGTCTACGTGAAGAGCGACGCCCGGGCCAAGTATGGGGATGTCGTGGCGGTGGTGGATAACGTGAGGGCCGCCGGGGTGGACTCACTGGGTCTGCTCACCGAAAAGGTCGAGCGACGCCCTGTGCCAGGAGCGGGCGGAGCCGTGACGCCCTGACGGCAACCTCGGATGGTGACAGCCTTAGGAGGGTACCAGTATGGCTATGGCCGTGGGGGGTAGGAAGGATGTCATGATGGACATCAACATTACCCCTCTAATTGACGTTTTGCTCGTTTTGATCATCATTTTCATGGTGATCACCCCGTTGACGCCCAAAGGGCTGGACGCCCTGGTTCCCCAGCCGAATCCCAACGCGCAACCCAACGAAGAGATCATGAGCCGGACGATCGTGGTCTCGATCGATGCCGAGAGACGGGTGAAAATCAACCAGGATCCCGTGGACATCCGGGACCTGGAGGGACGGCTGGTGGAGATCTTCAAGACCCGCAGCGATCGCGTGATGTTTGTGAAGGGCGATGCCACGCTGCCTTTTGCCGATGTTGCTCAGATCATCGACGTCGCCAAGGGAGCTGGGCTCGACAAGATCGGGCTGATCACCAAGGAACTGGAACAAGGGAGATAGTCCCGGTTTCAGGGTTGAGGGAGGAACCTAGATGAGACCCCACAAGCTCGCTCTGCTCGGCGGGGTGTTGCTGCTGCTGGTGGCCGCCAACGCCTGCAGCAAGCTGAAGGCACGCGACCATCTGAACAAGGGCGTCGCGTCCTTCCGCAACGCCCAGTTCCAACAGGCGATCATGCACTTCAAGACGGCGGTGGATCTGGATCCCACGCTGCTCAATGCCCGCCTGTACCTGGCAACCGCTTACGCGCAGCAGTACATCCCCGGCGGGGATTCTCCGGATAACATTAAGATCGGCAAGCAGGCCGTCGAGAGTTTCGAAGACGTGCTGAAGGTGAAGCCCGATGAGCCGACCGCCATCGCTAGTATTGCGCAGATCTATTACAACATGAGGGAATTCGATAAGGCCAAGGAGTATCAGCGGCGCCGATTGCAGTTCGATCCCAACAACCCCGAGCCTTATTACTGGATCGGGGTGATCGACTGGGCCGTTGTTTATCCCCGGCGCATGCAGTTGCGCAATGATCTGAACCTGACCATGCCCAGGGACACGTCGCGGCCCGACGTGATGCCTCCCCTCCCCGAGAAGGACCGGGCGCAGTTGCAGGCCGATAACGAGCCGTTGGTGGAAGAAGGCATCCAGGCCCTGCAAAAGGCGATTGACTTGAAGCCGAACGACGCCGACGCCATGGCTTACTTGAACTTGATCTATCGGGAGAGGGCTGATTTCCAGAAGGAAGCTAGCGCGCGGGATGCAGACCTCAAGCTGGCCGAGGATTGGGTGGAGAAGGCGCTCGATATCAAGAAACGGGCAGCGGAAAAGGCTACGGCGGCTGTGAAATAGGCCGATTTCTCGGTGCCAACCTATTCTTACTTGGGCGCTCCAGCACGCGGAGCGCTGAACTTTGAAGCCCTGGCCTGAAAGCCAGGGCTTCTTGTTTCAGCTAAGCCGTTCCCGGCATTCCCGTCGCTGCCGCGAAACGTTCAAGATGACCCCTCCCAGCAGACGGGAGACTACCCCTTTCTTCTTGCCCACAGCACAATAGCGCCGCGACTCAAGTCACAACGACTTCTTGCGGGTTGCCGCTGCCGCCTGGAACTCGGCCAGGTTCTTCTGGTCCACCACGGCGGTTCCGGTATCCACCCGCGTCGGGAGCGGTGAGGCCGGGGCGGTGCGCCAATCCTTAAATTCGTGGACGACATTGTGGTGCAGATCGTCCAGAAATCTCAGGCCGTAGAAACTCATGGTGTAGGATTTCTGGGTAATCGTGGCGGAGATCGCTCCGCGCGAAATCCAGTCCAGCGTTTCCGGGCTCTTGTCCATCGCCACGATAGGGATCTTGCCGTCCAGGTTGAGCCGGTGCAACGCTTCGGCGGCGCCGGACCCGCCCGAGGCCTCCAGGCAGAGGATGCCCTCGATTTTCTCTTTTGCTTCCAGCATACGGGAAATCTGATCGTTGGCGATACGCGGATCACCCTTGTCGTCGATTGTCTTGGAAATCTTGATGCCGGGATATTTCTTGAAGGTCTCGTTCACGCCGCGCAGGCGCTCCTCGAGGTTGAGCTGGCCGGGAATCGTGATCAAAACAATCTGGCCCTGGCCGCGGAGAATTTCGGCCATGCGTCGCCCGCTTTCCATGCCGGCCTGGAAATTGTCCGTGCCGATGAAGAGAATGCGGCGTGAATCGGGCGCATCCGAATCCACACAGATGACCGGGATCCCGGCTTCGACCGCGGCGTCGATTTCCTTGTTGAAGAGCTCGGGGCGCGCGGGCGAAATCAGGATACCTGCCGGACGCGCGGCTACCGCCTTGCGGAAGGCCTCCAATTCCTCCTCGGGAGCGTAGGACGTCGGTCCCGTAAACTCCACCTTCACCCCGAGGCCGCGGCCCGCGTCCTGGAAGCCGGCTTGGGCCTCCTGCCAGTAGGGCAGGGAGATGTTCGCCGCCACGAAAATGTAGCGCTCGGTCTCCTCGTGCAAGGGTTTCTGACACGAGGAGAGCATTATCCCCAGAGAAATCGCAAGGTAAACGGCCCCTATTTGCCGCGGTTTCATGGGTCCCTCCATTCTCCCGGGCGGATCTCGCCCTGGTCGATTGCCCCCTGCAACGCAAGGGTCATACAGGGTGTGCCAAACCGCAAGGGTATCACAAAATCCCCGCCCAGGATGAGGGTACTCGACCTTCGCGGACAAGCCCTCGGGTGGTGAGTCTCAGGGGGAGGCCGCGCTTCCCGGAGCGGTTGCCTTCGCCCTGGTCCACCCGGGTCAGTTCCGTCCCCCCACCGCCTGTTGCTTCCCCGCTGGAGTCGGAAGGGCAAGTGCGCTAGAATTGGCCCCTAGGAGGCCTTAGAGCTTTCCGCGTTCCCAGGGAGGGGAGTTCGTCGCATCAAATTGGCAGGAGGTAAATCTCCATGACTTCGCGCACCCGGGTTCTGCTGCTGGTTCTCCTGGCTGGGGCTGCAAGCCTGGGGCTTCTCTATGCCCAGGCGCAGAAAAAGCCTGCTATCGCTTTTCCCACAAACTATCGGAAATGGACGCATGTCAAGACCATGGTCATCTTGACGAATGCGCACAAGCTTTTTGACAGGTTTGAGGGGCTGCACAACGTCTATGTCAATGACATCGGCTGGCCGGCCCTGCAGCAAGGCAAAGCCTACCCTGATGGTTCGATGTTCGCCTTCGAGCTCTTTGGCGTTACCTCCGCCGGGGGGGCCATTGAGACTCGCGGGGGACGGAAGTTTCTCGCGGTGATAAAGAAGAACGCCAAGCTTTACCCGCAGACGGGTGGCTGGGGCTTTGAAGTCTTCCAGGGTTACCAGGGTACGGGATCTCTGAAGGACATGAAGCAGTGTTTTGACTGCCACTCTGCTCAGAAACGCAAGGACTACGTGTTTTCGGACTACGTGGAATAGCCCCGACGCTCGCGGAGAGGGCCGGCGGCTCAGGCTTTGCCACTCGTCTCCAGCGTGGGCGGGGAAATGCTGGCGAGGGATCCGCGGGGGCGCGGCATGAGCGGCGGAGCTGCCGTCAGCGCGCCCTCGGCGGGCAACGATCAACGCGGTGAAGGTGATTCTCGCCCCACGGGTTCTCAGAACTGTTCTGTTACGTCGTTGCCGGCCTGATTCAGAAGCGCTCCTGGCCGTGCGCAGTTGGCGGCGCCAATGAGACGCAGTCGTGGCGGCGCCGCCGCGGCCTCCTCCGTCCGCAGCCGCAGGGGTGTGTCCTCCCCGTGCAACTGGTTCCCCTCGGCAAACGCGCGCCCTGACGCGCCGGAGGTTTTCCCTCGCCGCGCTTGAACCCTGCTTCCTCAGTGCCCTAGAATGATTCTGATGACCACGCTGCAGCAGTTCGAAGAGCTCGTGCGGAAGGTCCAGATCTATCGGCCCGGTGAGGACGTGGAACTGCTGCGCAAAGCTTACGCCTTCAGCGCCACCGAACACGGCCCACAGAAGCGCCTCTCCGGCGAGCCTTTTGTCTCGCACCCGCTGGAAGTGGCCCACGTGCTGGCCGACATGAAGCTGGACGTAGTGTGCGTGGCCGGGGGTATCCTCCACGACGTGGTCGAGGACACCCCCACGCCCATCGCGCGCGTGCGGGAGGTCTTCGGCCCGGACATCGCGCGTATTGTCGAGGGCGTCACCAAGATCAGCCGCCTGGAAGCTTTGAAACCCGAAGAACGTCAAGCCGAGAACCTGCGCAAGATGGTCCTGGCTATGGTGGACGACATTCGGGTGGTGCTGGTCAAGCTGGCGGACCGCCTCCACAACATGCGAACGCTTCAACACCTGCCGCCCGACAAGCGTGAACGGATCGCCGCGGAGACCCTTGAGATCTACGCACCCATCGCGCACCGGCTGGGAATGGGCAAAGTGCGAGGCGAACTGGAGGACCTGGCGTTCCGGTACCTCGAGCCGGAGGCCCACGAGGACGTGAAGAAGGCGGTGGAGAGCCGGCGCAAGGTCAACGAGGAATTCCTCGCCGAAGTGCGGGCCCTGGTGGACGCGAGGATGAAAGAGCACGGCATCCCGGCGCGCATCGAAGGCCGTGTCAAGCGCTTGTACAGCATCTGGGGGAAGATGAAGCGCCAGCACATTATCATCGAGCAGGTATACGACCTGCTGGCGATCCGCATTATTACGGACACCGTCCGGAACTGCTACGCGGCCCTGGGTATCATTCACAACACCTGGCGGCCGGTGCCGGGCCGCATCAAGGATTTCATCGCCATTCCCCGTCCCAACCTTTACCAGTCGTTGCACACCTCGGTGATCGGACCGCACGGCCAGCCCTTCGAGGTACAGATCCGCAGCGAGGAGATGCACCGCGTGGCGGAGCAAGGCATTGCGGCGCACTGGAAGTACAAGGACGGCCAGCCTCTGGCGCAGCAGGACGAAGAACGCTTCGCCTGGCTCCGCCACCTGGTGGAGTGGCAGCAAGACATCCGCGATTCGGGGGAATTCCTCTCTACCCTCAAGATCGACCTCTACCCCGAAGAGGTCTATACCTTCACGCCCAAGGGTAAAGTGATTGTCCTGCCGCGCGACGCCACTCCCATCGACTTTGCCTATGCCATCCACACGGAGGTCGGCCACCGCTGCGTGGGGGCCAAAGTGAACGGGCGGATTGTGCCGTTGAAGTATCGGCTGCGGAACGGGGACATCGTGGAGATCAGCACCCAGGCCAATCACACGCCCAGCCGCGACTGGCTGGGGTTGGTGAAGACCTCCCGGGCGCGCAACAAAATCAAGCACTGGATCAACGTCATCCAGCGACAGCAGGCCATCGAGATCGGCAAGAAGTTGCTGGAGAAGGAGGCCCGGAAGTATGAGGTCGTCCTGAAGAAGATCTCCGAGGAGGACTACCTGCGGGTGGCGCGCGACTATGGATGCACGCAACCGGATGATCTTTACGCCAGCCTCGGCTACGGCAAGTTCGCGGCGCGCAAAGTCCTGGCGAAGCTGGCCCCTTCGGTTCCCGTCGAGGCGGAGCAGCCCGCGCGCCTAACGCCGGGCGCCAAGCGGGCGCTCGGCCTGGCGCGCGACTTGGCCATCCAGGTTCATGGCCAGGACGATTTGATGGTTTACCGGGCCAAATGCTGCAACCCGATCCGCGGCGAGGAGATCACCGGCTACGTGACACGCGGCAAAGGGATTGCCGTCCACTCCAAAAGTTGCCCCAATGTTCAGAACCTCTTCTATGATGCCGAGCGCCGGATCGATGTGGAATGGGCGGGGCCGAAGTACAGCCTCTATCCCGTCAAGCTCACGCTGTTCACGGCGGACCGTCAGGGTTTGTTGGCCGATGTGACTTCGGCCATCAGCGGGGTGCACTCCAACATTCAGAACATCGAGGCGCGCACCGGCGACAACCGGGCGTTCATCGACGTGACGCTCGACATCGTGGACGTGGAGCATCTGGAGAAGATCGTCTCGTCGCTGCGGAAAATTGAGGGGGTTTACGAGGTCGAGCGGGTCATGCATGCGTGAGATCTCGCGCGGGGGCCTCGTCCGGGCGCCGGAAAATCTCCCGGCGTGCGCTTCCCCTTTGTTCTCGCCGCTCACAGGACAAACGCAATCCTCGGGCCGGCGGCGGAGGGAGCGGGGTACATTCGTCAGACAACACCACGGCGGAGGAGAAAAACCTTGAGCAAGCAAGTGATTTCCACCCCCAATGCGCCGGCAGCGATTGGTCCGTACTCGCAGGCGGTCCGGGCTGGCAATCTCGTCTTTGTTTCCGGCCAGATTCCTCTCGATCCCGCCACGGGCCAGCTGGTGGGGGGCGACATTGGCGTCCAGACCGAGCAAGTATTGGAAAACCTCGCGGCCATTCTGGAAGCGGCAGGTTCAAGCTTGGCGCAGGTGGTGAAGGCCACAGTCTATCTCCGGGACTTGGGGGAATTTGGCAGGATGAATGAGGTTTACGCCAAGTTCTTCGGAGAGAATCCGCCGGCACGGGCGACGGTGCAGGTAGCGCGCCTGCCGCGCGAGGCCGCCCTGGAGATTGATGTGGTCGCGGAGGCCTAGCCGGAGGTTCGCCGGCCGGGCAGAAGAAGCCCGTTACCTTCGGGGGTTTGGCTGGGAATACGGCGACGGCCAGAAGCCCGCGGCGGCGATAATGGCCGGCGGACTATGCCCCGCTGAGCCGTAGCTTAGGGGGCTTTCACCACTTTCCCGGCACGGATGCAGGCCGTGCAAACGCGGATCGTTTTGTGGGCGCCTTTCACGAGGGCCCGCACGCGGCGCAAGTTGGGGTTCCAGCGACGTTTGGTGACATTGTGCGCGTGGCTGATGCGGTTTCCGTACACCGGGCCTTTCCCGCAGATTTCGCACGCCTGAGCCATGCCTATACCTCGTCGGACAACCGAATAAGATGAAATCCAGCATTACATCTTACCACGCCTGCTGCTTCTTGCCCAACCCCTTCCGCCTGCCGAAACTCCTGTTCAAGTTCCGCCGCAATCGGCGCTACAATGAACGTATGAATCCAAGAGACCATCGTCATCGACGCGGCGTCGCGGCCGCGGTGTTCATGAGCTTGGCATTGCTGGTGGCGCTCGCCGGGTGCAGCCGCAAGACTCCCTCCGAGCGCGAGGTTTGGGCTGACGTCGACGGCAAGCCCATCTACCGTGAGCAAGTGGAGAGGTACTACCGCAGCCGCGTGGCCGCAGGCTCGGAGGCCGGCAGCCGGGAACAGGCGCTCAGCTTCCAGTTGAACATCCTGAACGAGCTCATCAACAACGAGATCCTGGTGGCCCACGCTTCGCGGGCGCAAATCCGGCTTTCGGAAGCGGAGGTGGACACGAAGGTGGCGGAGTTGCAGAGCCCCTACTCCAAGGAGGAGTTCCAAAAGAAGTTAACCGAGCAGGGACTAAATCCGGCCCACCTGCGGGACGAAGTGCGCCAGAGTCTCATCATCAACAAACTCATCAACAAGGAGATTGCCTCGCGCCTCACGGTCACCGACGCGGAGGTGGCAAACTACTACGAGCGCAACAAGGCCACGTTCAATGTCCCGGAGACGCAGTACCACATGGCCCAGATTGCCGTGACGCCCACTGCTGAAACCCAGGTGCGGAATACGAAGAACGACGATGCCAAGAATCCTCAGGTAGCGGAGCGGAAGATTACGGCCCTCTACGCGCGTCTGCAGTCCGGGGAGGACTTCGGCAAGGTGGCCCAGGAGTACTCCGAGGACGCGCGCACGGCGGCAGGGGGCGGAGACATGGGCTTCATTCCCGCCACCACGCTCGCTTCCAACACTCAGCTCAAGCAGGTCATCACCTCGCTTAAGGTGGGACAGATGACCGGGATTATGCGCACCGCAGACGGCTATCACATCCTCAAGCTGCTGGGACGCGAGGAGGCCGGGCAGCGCAGCCTGGCCGATCCCCAGGTCCGCAGCGCCATCCGGCAGACCTTGATGAACGAACGCGAGCAGCTCCTGAGGGCCGCTTACCTTGAGGACCTGCGGAATCGGGCCAAGGTGCGCAACTACCTGGCGGAAAAGGTGGTCGCGGCGGGCGCCAACACCGCGCAAATCAAATAACCAGCGTGGGTCGGCCACTCCCCGGAGGGGAGCAACGTGAGTAGCCGTGGGTCAGACCCACAGAAAGGTGTCCCCCGAAAAACCCCGACCCTGAGGAGGTCAGGCCAGATCACACCAGCCGCACCAGGCGCGAGCCTGTTTCGACTCCTTTCCCTGGCACGACATAGATTTTCTCCACCCGGCCCGCACGCGGGGCGCGGAGTTCGTTCTGCATTTTCATCGCTTCAATCACCAGCAGGCCAGCGCCCTGGCCTACTTCCTGGTTCTCGGCCACCAGGAGCTTGACGATCTTCCCGGGCATGGGAGCGACAATCTCTTGCGGGCCATTGGCAGGGACCGCGGAGCCCGCGGTTCGCCGCCGTCGCGGGTCGCGCACCTCCACCCGGTAGTGGCGCGTGCCCACCGTCACAACGCGGCAGATGTCGCGGGCCGTTGCCTCGGCGGGCGGAGACGTCACCTGCGCCTCGTAAGAGCGGCCGCCGAGGAGAATCGAATACGTCCCCGGGGCCACTTCCGCCCAGTCGGCCGCGCCGGCTTCCTGGTCGAGGACGTAGGCCAACGGGCCACCGTTGGCCGCAGCGTTCGCTGGCGGCGAGAGCGCAAGCTGGTGCTCACTCGTGCGGGAACCGTGCTGGAGCGTAATGGTAAGTTTCACTCTCTCCCTGTAGCGGCGATCCCGACCAGTCGGGACGGGTTGTCCCCATCGCCGCTTCCCACAGATTACGTGCCCCGCGTCGGCCAGCGATTCAGGAGTGCGTCGCGGCCCGCAGTTTTCCACGCGCTTTCTCGCGCCGGCGGAGCGGGTCGCGATCGCCGCGACCACTGCCAGCTGGCATCGAGCGCCGCCGCCAGCAGCGCCACACGTTCCAGTTCCGCCGAGGGCTCGTCCTCGGAGAGAATTCCTTCGGCTAGGGCGCGGTCAATGAAGCCCGTGTCGATCCGCCCGGCGACGAAATCCGCATGATCCACCACGCGGCGGAAAAAGGGAATGGTGGTTTTGATACCAAACACCTCGTATTCGCTCAAGGCCCGGCGCAGGCGGGCCACCGCCTCCGCCCGGTCGTTTCCCCAGACCACCAGTTTGGCGAGCAGGGGGTCGTACTCCAGGGGCACCGTCCAACCTTCGTAAACGCCGCTGTCGGAGCGAATCCCCGGGCCCCGCGGAGCCTGGAGCCGCTGGATTAAGCCCGGGGAAGGGAAGAAATTGTTGGCGGGGTCTTCGGCGTAGATGCGACACTCCAGGGCCGCGCCGCGCAGGCGAACGTCCTCTTGCCGCCAGCGTAAGGGCTCGCCCGCCGCAATCCGCAGTTGCTCCTTCACCATGTCGATGCCCATCACCATTTCGGTGACGGGATGCTCGACCTGGAGTCGCGTGTTCATCTCCAGGAAATAGAACTTGCGCTTCTGGTTCACCAGGAATTCCACCGTGCCGGCGTTGAAGTAGCCCGCCAGTTTGCCGATGCGCACCGCCGTCTTGCCCATGCGGTGCCGCAGGTCGTCGTCCACGAGCGGCGAGGGGCATTCTTCCATGACTTTCTGATGCCGGCGTTGCAGCGAGCACTCGCGCTCTCCCAGATAAATCAGATTCCCGTGCTGGTCTCCCAGGATTTGGATCTCGATGTGACGCGGGCGCTCGAGGTACTTCTCCAGGTAGATGGCAGGGTCGTTAAAGGCGTTCTGGGCCTCCGAGCGCGCGTTGCGGTAGGCAGATGCAAGTTCCTCGGGCGCGAAGACCAGCCGCAGGCCCTTGCCGCCTCCGCCCGCGGAGGCTTTCAGCATCACGGGATAACCGATTTCACCCGCCACGCGCTCCACTTCTTCCAGAGTTTCGAGATTCCGGTCCGTTCCGGGCACCACCGGCAAGCCCGCCTGCATCAAGGCGCGGCGCGACGCGGTTTTCGAGCCCATCAGCTCCATGGCCGCGACGGGCGGGCCGATAAAGACGAGACCAGCGTCCGCACAGGCGCGCGCGAAGTCGGGGTTCTCCGCCAGAAATCCGTAGCCGGGATGAATGGCCTCGGCGCCGCTCCGGCGCGCGACTTCGATCAGCCGATCAATGCGCAGGTAACTCTCGGTGGAGAGGGCGGGGCCGATGGGGTAGGCCTCGTCCGCATAGCGCACGTGCAGGGCCTTGCGGTCCACGTCGGAATAGACCGCCACCGTGCGGATGTCCATTTCGCGACAGGCGCGCATCACCCGCACCGCTATCTCGCCGCGATTGGCAATCAGGACTTTGCGGAACATTTTCACCCCCATGCTAACCGGGCGAAAGGACTTTTTCAAATGTGCCGGTGTGTTTTTAGACGGCGGAAGACCAGGTGGCTACAAGGCAGCTCGGTGTGCCGTGGGTTCCGCGGAGGCAGCTCCCCATACGCCCGCGGCAAAACAACCGGGGCCGTGGCTACAATGGAATATTCCCGTGCTTCTTGGGCGGGTTGGTATCGGGCTTGGTTTCCTGCACGCCGAGCGCGGTTCCACGAGCCTGGCGGCCTTGACTTTGCGCGCTCCGGAGCCTAAGCTTCCAAGCCATGGATTATCGGAAGCACATCACTCTTGAGCCGGGCAAGCGGGGCGGGAAGCCCTGCATCCGGGGACTACGCATCACGGTGTACGAGGTGCTTGACTACCTGGCCTCTGGGATGACGGAGGATGATATCTTGCGCGACTTCCCGGATCTGACCCGTGAGGATATCCGTGCCTGCCTCGCCTTCGCCGCCGACCGCGAGCGGAAACTGGCGACGGTCCCCGAGTGAAACTCCTTTTCGACCAGAATCTCTCCCCCCGCCTAGCGGAGGAATTATCCGCTCTGTTTCCCGGCTGCAAGCATGTTCGCGAATTTGGACTCGAAAGGGCGGGGGATGAGGAGGTCTGGGATTTCGCTCGCGCAAATGGGTTCGCGATTGTTTCGAAGGATTCGGACTTTCACCAACGCAGCTTCCTAGTCGGATTTCCTCCGAAGGTGATCTGGGTGCGGGTCGGTAACAGGTCCACTGAGGACATCATTCGCATCATCAAGCGGCACGCATCCGGCATCCGTGAGTTCTGCGCGGACGCGAGTCACGCCTTTCTTGTTGTGTCCTGAGCTGCTGCCGGCGGTTGGTCTCGAGAATCAGCCGCAGGGCTTCCCGCAGGTTGCGCCGGGCTTCGGCCAGTGTTCGGCCCTGCGTATTCACCCCGGGCACTTCCTCCACATAGGCCACGTACCATCGCCCGTGCTTTTGAATGACGGCGGTGAACTCGCGCTGCATTTTCATACCTGGTTGAGATTCTAACACGGACGGGGGAGGCGAGCAGGTCTTGTCTGCCTGGCCGGTCTGACCTCTTGCAGGAGAGCGGCAGCGTTACAGGACAGTGCTGGCCATCCACACACTATGGAAATCCCCCAAGTCGAAAATGCCTGGCAGCACCGAAACATCCCCTAATGAAATCTGTGGACCTCCGGGCCAGCAACTCCGCCATCGGTTCGGGCCCAGGAACGACGAAATAGATTCGTACGGACCTGCGATGGAAAGTGAACGCCCAGGCTTCATGAATCGGGCTCTCTTTGGAGAACAACTCGATACCTTGCCGGACCTGTTCAGTCAGGCCGCCGCTTCGGCGGTCCTGGTGACAGTACACGATAAGGCTCTGACGACGACTCAGAAACTGCCGTATCTCGTCAAGGAAAACGTACTTGGGCCCGGTCTTCCGGTACTTCGTTTTTTCGTTCAGCGAAAGGCTATTGTCCGGGTCTAGGAAGGCCAAAGTGGCCTCCTCAACCTGCTTGAGCGCCTTTTCACACCAGCTTTTTCTCACTTCGGGACGTTCTTGCGGCGGAACGCCGTCGAAATCCAAACGTTCTTCATAAAACTGTGTTCTGTGCGGAAGGATGCAGCGTTCTCTGACGCCAGCCACTCGTCGGTCTCCGCCTTGAACGATTTCCCGTAGAGTGTCGAATAGTTCCTTGTCACAGTTGCCGAGACCATTGGCCTCATCTGGAGATGAAAGATACTGGATAAACCCACCGTCTGCGCTTCCACCCTTCGTTCGGGTGAGGTACCATACGATTCTCAGTACGACGTCTCCCACCGCCAGGAACTTGAGCCAGGCGTACTTCCCGAAGTCGCCGATATCACCGACGTATTGGTCCTGCATCGATTGCTTTCATCCTCTGGCAAGCCATTCTACAGCGGAATATTCCCGTGCTTCTTGGGATGGTTGGTATCGGGCTTGGTTTCGAGCTGGCGCAAGGCGGCGATGAGTGCGGGGTAGACCCACGGGCCTGCAAGCAGGGGCCGACTGTTTCTCGGCGCAAACCAATATATTTCCTGGCTCCCGACTTCGAAGCGCGCAGTCACCGAACTTTCTCCCACCGCCAGGTTTCCGGTCGCCATTTCCCCCCCACGCCCCCTTTTAGGACCGGGTTCACAAAAGCGAGGGCGGCCTTTCCGGCATCGTCAACCGTGGCCCAAGAGAGATCGAGTTCGCGGGCCATCTTCTTGTAGGGACCAGACCAACTTCGAGGCGGTTGAGGGACCTCCTCCGGAACTGCGTGCGTGGCTCTCGCTTTGAATGTCGCTTGTAGAGCGGCCGCCAGCTTCCGACCACTTGGGGTGCTGATCGAGCCAATCAGCAAGATGTCCACGAGATCCCGGACACGGCTGCTCTCACCCCCTGAGTAAGGTTTGGTGTAGGCGTGGACTTTCTCGGCTACTTGCGTAGTCAGCGGACAGCAAGGGATCCTCGCGGGTCGGATGCCTGCAAAACCCAGGAACGCGGGGCCGGGCAACTCGTCGGGCTTGTCAAGTACGGGGTCACCTTGGCCGAGATCGAGATGGAAATTCTCAAACGTGCGTCCATCCAGGAGGCAGCGAACAGGGAACCGAAGGCCGCCTTCGGCTGCGCCGGTAGCCGCTGCCGTGGGTTGAGCGATTTCAAACTCGAACCAGTCTCGCAAGTTAAGGGAGGCCGCGTGGCGCAGGCGCCGCAGGAGTTCGCCCTCCGTCATCGTCCGGAGAGTGGCCGCGTCGATGTCCTTGGTCGTGCGCGCGACTTCACCCAGCCTCAATTGGAGAGCGAAACCTCCCTTAAAGATCCAAAGCCCCGGACCGTCTCTCACGAGACGGGCCAGGAACCGCTCGAACGCAACCGTCTTCCTCAGGCGTGTGAGGGGGGCGCTGGTCTTGAGGACCTGTTCGCGCAGGCGGGTCTCCAGCGCCTGACGGAAAGCTGCCGCTGTCTTGTATCTCAATCCGGTGTTTCCTCTGCGGTGTACTTCCCGATCAGTCTCCCTGCCCGCCCCCCGCGACGCTTGGCTTCCGCCAGAAGGGAAGTCCGATCTGTCAGCCCCCGCTCGACAGCCTGTTGGATCGCCTCTCGAATCTGCTCCTCACCAAGGCCCGCTTTGGCGACGTCGGAAATGGTGCGCTGAACCGAGGTTACTGGGAGGCCCTCGCGCTTCCTGACGGCAGAAGGCCGGAGGCGGTTGGTGTGCTGGCGGATACCCTTGCGACGACGCGAGGCGGTTCTCGGAACCGTTACGTGAACTTCCGCCGGCAGCACGTCGGAAAGGTTGTAAAGAGCGAGCGCACTCTCGTGGGAAATCGCAGCCCTCGGCCCGCACTGAAGCCAGGCGATAAAAAGGTCTTCATAGGGGGAGGCAGGGAAATGCGCTAGGCGATAAATTGCGTATGCCGCACGCAGGATTTGGCCGGTTTTTTGGTAATGCCAGAGAAGCTTTCTGTCGAACCCCACCTCAGCAGCTTGGCCGCTAGTGAAATAACCCGCCTGCTGCTCGGCAATGCGGTAGAGTTTGTTGCGATCAGGTTTTTCTCTTCTTGCCACCACCTTGTGTGCAGACTGTCGAGTTATTTTGGACACTTCGCACACATCTTACAACACTTTTGCATGGGAAGGTAGGCCTTTTCGGAGATAAAGCGCCAGTCGCCAGACGAGGGCACGGCTTCTGGGCGCAGCAGCCCGGTGTCGTTGCCACTACATCACAAAGGAATGTTCCCGTGCTTCTTGGGCGGGTTGGTGTCGCGTTTGGTTTCGAGCTGGCGCAGAGCGGCGATGAGTTTGGGGCGGGTGTCGCGCGGCTCGATGACGGCGTCCACCCAGCCGCGCTCGGCGGCGATGTAGGGGTTGGCGAAGCGTTCGCGGAACTCTTCTACCTTTTCGCGGCGCAGCTTTTCGGGGTCTTCGGCCTTCTGGAGCTCGCGGCGATAAACGATATTGACAGCGCCCTCGGGTCCCATCACGGCAATCTCCGCCGTGGGGTAGGCGTAGTTCACATCGGTCCGGATGTGTTTGGAAGCCATGACGCAGTAGGCGCCGCCGTAAGCCTTGCGGGTAATGACGGTAAGCTTGGGGACGGTGGCTTCCGCATAGGCATAAAGGAGCTTCGCGCCGTGGCGGATGATGCCGCCGAATTCCTGGTGCGTGCCGGGGAGAAAGCCGGGGACGTCCTCGAAGGTCACCAGGGGGATGTTGAACGCGTCGCAGAAGCGCACGAAGCGCGCGCCCTTGTCTGAAGCGTTGATGTCCAAACACCCGGCCAGCACGGCGGGCTGGTTGGCGATGATTCCCACGCTTTGCCCTCCCAGGCGCGCCAAGCCCACCACAATGTTCTTCGCGAAGTGCTCGTGCACTTCCAGGAAGTAGCCCTCGTCCACCACGCGGTGGATGATCTCCTTGATGTCGTAAGGCTGGTCGGATTCGACGGGCACCAGCGTATCCAGCGCCTCATCGCGCCGGTCGACGGGGTCACTGGTTTCGACGCGCGGGGGATCCTCGCGGTTGTTCTGCGGCAGGAAGGTGAGCAACTCGCGGATAAGCGCCAGGCAATCCGGATCGTTGCGGGTGATGAAGTGGGCTACACCGCTCACGGTGTTGTGGGTCATGGGCCCGCCCAAATCTTCCTTGGTCACTTCCTCGTGCATCACGGTCTTGATGACGTCGGGCCCGGTCACAAACATGTAGCTGGATTTTTCCACCATCAGGATGAAATCGGTGATCGCCGGCGAATAGACGGCGCCGCCGGCGCAGGGGCCCATGACGGCCGAGATCTGCGGGATGACCCCCGAAGCCAGGGTGTTGCGCAGGAAAATGTCCGCATAGCCGGCCAGCGAGGCCACGCCTTCCTGGATGCGGGCGCCTCCCGAATCGTTCAAACCCACCAGCGGCACGCCCACCTTCAGGGCCAAGTCCATCACCTTACAGATCTTGGCGGCGTTGGCTTCGCTCAGCGAGCCGCCAAAGACGGTGAAGTCCTGGGCGAAGGCGTAGGTGGGGCGGCCATTGATGCGGCCGTAGCCGCTCACCACGCCGTCGCTGGGAATGCGCTGCTCGGCCATGCCAAAGTCCTGGCAGCGGTGCTCGACCAGCTTGTCGATTTCTTCGAACGTGCCCTCGTCGAAAAGCAGCTCCAGGCGCTCGCGCGCGGAAAGTTTTCCTTCGGCGTGCTCTCGGGCGCGGCGCTCCTCGCCGCCGCCGGCTTCCGCCCGCGCGTTCCGCCGGCGGAGCTCATCGAGTTTTTCCTGCAAAGTCATGAAAGCAGGTGCTGGGTGCTAGGTGTTGGGTGCTCGGGGCGGAACCAACTCAGGTTTTTCCCCAGCCCCGAGCCCCGAGTCCCGAGCCCCGTCGTTCAGTGAAATGCCGCTCCATTCTTCGCACGCAATGATCGAGTTCGCCGGCCTTTGGGGCTCGTACTTGACGCTGACCGTCTGCCCGGCTAGCTGGTGCGCGGTGGCAGCCAGGCTCGGCAGCGCCGAAATATCCTGAGCCGCCTCGTAGGTGACGCTGGCGACTTCGTAGGTGTAAAGGACCAGGCGTCCCGGCGCGGCCGCGCTGGCTGGCTCTACCAAGTCCACGACGCGGCCGACCGCAATCCGCCCGCGTCGGTTCACATCCAAACGGCGTTGCCGTTCAATTTCTTCCGGGCTCTTCCGCCGCCGATATCGATGGCGGGCGATGACCCAAGCCCCCAGTCCGGCCGCCGTGGCGGCCACTGCCAGAGCCAGGGTGAGGCGTATCGCAGACGTCACTGGACCCTTGCTTTCTCCCAATCCTTCAGAAACTGCTCGAGCCCCTTGTCGGTCAAGGGATGCTTGAGCAACTGCTCAAAGACCTTGTAGGGCATGGTAGCGATGTCGGCTCCCGCCTTAGCGGCATCTACGATGTGCAGCGGATGCCGCAAGGACGCGGCCAGCACCTGGGTCTGGAATGAATAATTGCGATAAATCGTCACGATATCGCGAATCAGGTCCATGCCCACGTGCGAGATATCGTCGAGCCGGCCGAGGAACGGGCTGACGTACGTGGCTCCCGCCTTGGCCACCAGCAACGCCTGGGAAGGCGAGAAACAGAGCGTGGCGTTTACCTTCACGCCTTCGCCCGCCAAGCGCTTGATCGCCTTCAGGCCCGCCTTGATGATGGGGACCTTCACCACCACCCAGCGGTGCAGTTGCGCCAGCTCGCGCCCCTGGCTGCACATGCCTTCCGTGTCGGTGGCCGTCACCTCGGCACTTACCGGCCCTTGCACAATCTCGCAGATCTCCACAATCCGCTCCTTGAACTTGGCGCCCTCTTTGGCGATTAAGGAGGGATTGGTCGTCACGCCGTCCAGCACGCCTAGGCTGGCAGCCTCGCGGATTTCATCCAGATTGGCAGTATCCAGGAAGAATTTCACTCTTCGCTCCTTTTATCAATGTCCCCACGACAGTGCGCGGAATTATACCACCCCGCGACGGGCCAGACGCGAGAAGGCAACAAGCAGCGCGAGTTGGCGGCCTTCAGCGCGTCTCCACGGTGACTTCTTCGGAGGGGACACTTTCATTGTTCGAGAGGTCGAGCGCCGTCACCTGATAGATGTACTTGTGCCCCGCTTCGACCGCCGTGTCGCGAAAAATCGGTGTTCTTACCAGCTCGGGGTTGAGCTTCTGCGATGGGCCATCTTGTTCGTGCCGGTAAACGTGGTAGCCCGCCAAGTCGGGTTCTGCGTTGGCCGTCCAGACTAGTTCCACCGCCTCCGCCGCGTAAATGGCGCTCAGGCCCGTGGGAGCGGCGGGGGGAAAGGTATCGTGCGGCGTGATTTCCACCACCGGCGAGTCTTCGCTCTCGGCAACTTGACTGGCTTCTCTCGAGACGGCGGCCACCTTGTAGAAGTAAGTCTGGTCAAACCTGAAGTTCGGATCGCCGTAGGTCGAGGTGCGGGTTTCGCCCAGCAACTGGAAGGAGCCGGGTTTTCCCGTTCGGCTCCGGTAAACGCGATATCCGGAAAGATTCGAAACCGGCTGGCCACTCGCGCTCTGCGCGGGGGGAGACCAACTCAGGGCGACGGCCTGCTCGGTGGCGCGCACCCGGAGGTCCTTCACGGGTTCGGAAACATCCAGGAAGGTAACGTAGACGGTGTTGGAGAGTTCGCTCTCCACCGGCCGGTGTCGGAAGCCCAGTGTGAGAGTGCGAAGCGCGAAGACGAAGGTAGCGCCTTTCTTCCCGCGCATCTCCTCCTCGGAAAGCTTGAGAGGAAAGACGGTCTTCTCGCCCTGGGTGTAGCGTCCCAGGTCTTTGGCAGGCAGAGTCAGCCAGGGGTTCGATGGGGCTGGTGCACCAGAAGCCTTCTCGTCGGACGAGGTGGCCGTGCGGAAGATCTGCACTTCCACGGGTTTCGTCAGCCGTTCTCCGTCGGTGGCTCGGAGAGGCAGCGTGAAGCTGAGCCGGAGGGTTCGCCCCTTTTGGGCCACTGCCAGATCGGTTACGGTCGCGGGCTGCTCGATTCGGGGCGGACGGGGCAGACCCTGCACACCGCAGGCGAGGGAAAAGAGAGTGAGACAGGCAACGCCCAGTATCGAGACGGCTCGTTTTCGACAGCCAGGCAGGCGGAGCGTGTGGGTGCGAGCGGGAGGGCCCAGCCCTCCCCTACCAGCGAGATGGCGGATCACAGAATGTACCGGCTGAGGTCCTGGTTCTTGACGATATCGGCCAACTGTTTCTGGACGTAAGCGGCATCGATGCACACGGTTTTCTGCTTCAGGTCCGGGCCTTCGAAAGAAATCTGGTCCAGCAATTTCTCCATGATCGTGTGCAGGCGCCGGGCGCCGATGTTTTCCGTTTGCTCGTTCACGACGGCCGCGTACTTCGCGATTTCCTCCAGGGCGTCGTCGGTGAAGGAGAGTTTGATCCCCTCGGTTTCGAGCAGGGCCGTGTACTGTTTGACCAGCGCGCTCTTGGGCTCCTTCAGGATGCGAATGAAATCCTCCACGCTCAGCGAATGCAGCTCCACGCGGATGGGGAAGCGTCCCTGGAGTTCGGGGATCAGGTCGGAAGGCTTGCTGACGTGGAAAGCCCCGGCAGCGATGAAAAGGATGTGGTCCGTGCGCACCATGCCGTAACGCGTGTTGACCGTGGTGCCCTCGACGATGGGCAGGATGTCGCGCTGCACGCCCTCGCGGCTGACGTCGGGGCCGTGGCCGCGCTCGCGGCCGGCGATCTTGTCGATCTCGTCGACGAAGATGATGCCGGACTGCTCCGTGCGCTCCACCGCGGTCCGGGTAACCTGATCCATGTCGATCAGCCGGTTTTCTTCTTCCTGGATCAGATAGTCCATGGCCTCGGAGACGCGCATGCGGCGCTTCTTGCTGCGCGGGCCGAACAGGCCGGGAAGCATGTCCTTGATATTGATATCCATCTCCTCGATGCCCTGCGAGGAGATGATCTCGAACGCCGGGAAAGCCCGTTCGCGAACGTCCACCTCCACCTGCCGTTCGTCTAATTTGCCTTCACGGAGCTGGGCGCGCAGTTTTTCGCGGGTGCGCTGGAACTGCTCGCGCTGGCGTTCGTCTTCTTCGCCCGGCGGCTTGTCGCCACGCAGGGTGGGGGGCGGCGGCAGCAGGAGGTCCAACAAGCGCTCTTCGGCGTTCTGCTCGGCTTTCTCCTCCACCTCGTCCAGTTTCTCTTCGCGCACCATGTCGATGGCAATTTCCACCAGGTCGCGGATCATGGACTCCACATCCCGGCCCACGTAGCCCACTTCCGTGAACCGGGAAGCTTCCACCTTGAGGAAAGGGGAATTAGCCAGGCGGGCCAGCCGCCGCGCGATTTCCGTTTTGCCCACGCCGGTGGGCCCAATCATGATGATGTTCTTGGGCAGGATTTCTTCCGCCAGCTCGGGCGTCAGCTTCTGCCGGCGGATGCGGTTGCGCAAGGCCACGGCCACGGAGCGCTTGGCCTCCGCCTGGCTGACCACGTGCTTGTCCAGTTCGGCCACGATCTGGCGCGGGGTCAGCTCATCGAACCCGGCAACCGTCTCAATACTCTCGGGCAGATAAAAAACCATACGCGATTCCGATTCTTAGCGAAGGTTGGCCTGGAGTTCCTCGATGTAGATCTGGTCGTTGGTATAGATGCAGATCTGTCCGGCCTGCAGCAGGGCTTCCTGAACGATCTCGCGAGCGCTCAGTTGCGTGTGCTTGGCTAGGGCGCGCGCCGCAGCCAGGGCATACGAACCTCCGGAACCGATAGCCACGATGCCGTCATCGGGCTCAATCACGTCGCCGGTACCGCTGACCAGGAAGGTGCTCTTATCGTCCGCCACCAGCAGCAGCGCCTCCAGGTGGCGCAGGGCCCGGTCGGTCCGCCAGTCCTTCGCCAGCTCCACCACGGCGCGGCTCAGGTTGCCGTGATATTCCTCCAGCTTCTTCTCAAAACGGTCGAAGAGGGACATGGCATCGGCCGTGCTCCCGGCGAAGCCTGCCAACACCCTGTCGTTGAAACACCGGCGGAGTTTGCGTGCCTTCTGCTTGACCACACTCTCGCCCATCGTCACTTGGCCATCACTGGCCATGGCCAGCGAGTTGCCCCGGCGCACACACAGAATTGTGGTGCCGTGAAATTCCGGCGTCTTGCTCATGTTCTCTCCAATTGCAGATTATAACAGATGAACCCGCCCTCAGCGCACCGGCGTGAAATAGTTGGACGGGTAATCCGCATTGTACTCGGCCGCCCTGCGGAAGACTTCAGAAAAGCGCTCGCCGTTCAGGAAGCGGGTGATGTGCATGGGCGTCTTGATGCCCTGAACGTTTTGGTAATCGCCGTACACTTCTGCGTACTCCTCCCATTCCCGCGTCTCCGGATTCTGGATGCGATAACTGATGCGCACCGGGAGGAAAGTGACCTTGTGGAGATATAGCTTCAGTCGAATCCGCCGCGCGTCCATGAGGTCCACAACGCGGACGGCAAGGTCGTCCACGAAATCCGCCCCGCCATCCTGGATGAGCACCCCAGGCTCATGAATGACGCGCCGCAACAAGTTTTCCAGCGAGTAGCGGTTGGCCAGGCGCCAGCGACGGATCTGCTCGGGTGGCTGCCGGATCATCCCGTAGCGATCCAATTGCCACCCGCGCTCGCCGTCGTTGACCAGGATGACCGGCTGGTCTTTCCCGTAGGAGAACCGCCGCCTCTCCGGGTACTCCACGGTGCTCTTAAAAGGAGCAAAGCCCGTGGTAGCCCCATCGGCAATGGCGAATATACGGCCGCGTGCGGTCAGGCTCTTGGCCGCGACAAAGGCAGGCCCACCGAGCGCCTGGACAGCCTGGCCGAGAAGTTCCTGGGCTTTGGGGTCAGTCCGCGAAGGCGGCGCCGGGGGATTCTGGCTGGCTGATTGTTCGCTCGCCAGGGCAGGGCAGGGAAGGCAGAAGGCAGCAAGCGGAAGGCCGTAGGCAGAAAGCAGTAGGCAGAAAGCAGCAGGCAGTAGGCGAACAGACAGCGGCCGTGACGTTCCGAGTCGAGGTCTCTTTTGCCTTCCCGCGAACTGGCCCAACATAGCCTTCGCTGCTCCCCCAAAAGCCATCGCCGATTCGCTTCGATTATCACCAAGAATCGCCATACGACGTTCGGCCCCCCATGATTCCGGCACCGGTCTCCCGCCTACCACCTACGACCAACAACTAACAGCCCACGATCCACTGCCAACGGCGTTCCCCTCACCCGCACAGGACATTCCCCCCGTTGACGTTCACAATTTCACCTGTCATGTAAGATGCCATTTCCGAGGCCAGGAAGAGGATCGGCCTGGCGATTTCCTCGGGCCGGGCGAAGCGGCGAAGAGGGATGGTCCGCAGCGCCTGTT
>Ga0315282_10000991_pt1 | contig 54909 bp, 37 predicted proteins | sample YL17G07_20_MG_FD_203693 | JGI IMG/M metagenome (GOLD analysis project Ga0315282, IMG submission 203693) | Sediment microbial communities from Yellowstone Lake, YNP, Wyoming, USA - YL17G07_20 | ecosystem: Environmental > Aquatic > Freshwater > Lake > Sediment | place: USA: Wyoming | collected...
GACGTGTGACCTACTCTCTCACACCGGGCCGGCTGGGGCGGAGAGCCTCGAGCCGGCCCGTTCTTCGTACAGCCAATCGTACAGCCACACCGCTGGACGCGGGCAGATTTGGCGGACGGGCGGACGGGCGAAAGTCTCGATTTTCCGAACAAAACGTAATGCATGGACACGGGCGGATGAGCCGCGGTCGGACTTTTAATCACGGGGCCGTGGGTTCGATCCCCACGCGGCCCACCAACCTGCCCGGCCCGACCTCCCGCTCGACGCACCGTTGCGACCATTATCGCCGCGAACGGTCGTTGCGCTGCCGGGCTGGTTGCCAGCGTGCCACTGCGTTAGAATCCTGAGCCAGCCCGGAAGGAGCGAGCATGCGATCCTGTCTCTCTGTCGGGTTGGCATTTCTCTCCCTACTCGTCTCCGTCTCCGCTCAACAGTCCGGTCCACCGCCAGGCCAGATGCCGACTGGCAGTGCAGGCAATCAGGCAAGCATCCTCACGATCCGTTCACCGCTGAGCGGCGAAATCAGGGCAGTCCACCGGATCTCGGTCAGGGTCTACGCGGATCCGGACAAGAAGCCCGGCGAGCATCCGACGTTCGCGTTCGAGTACAGGAGCAAGGACGATCCGCTTTTGGAGAAGGAACTCTTCAGGCAGTTGCAGGCGGCCATGGAGGCCAGGGGCCTGAAGCGGCAGGAGCCCGACGCGCAGATCGTGGTCCGCCTGGACTTCACGGTCAAGCCGGCCGACGGCAACCAGGTTCTGCGGTATCTGCAGATGAACTTCCTCGACCGAGCGGAGCTGAAGTCGGGCAAGGAACTCCCAGTCCCGCCGGTCATCTGGAAAGGCGAGGCCGCCAGCGTCGGACAGGAGAGCGACATCCGGAGCGTCGCGCCGTTCATGTTCCGCGAGGTGCTGCGCGAATTTCCGACCAGGAGCGGGCGCGGCGAACAGAGGGCCGTTTACTGCAGCAACGTTGGCGATACGGGCATCGACGTCGATCGCCGCGACTGGCACGTGATCAGGGCGGTCCGACCCGGATCCCCGGCGGCTTTGGCCGGCGTGACCGCCGGCGATTGGCTCGACAAGATCGACGACGCCACCGTCTCGTGGCGCATGACGTACCGTCCCGAGAAGGAGGAGTACGCCTTCAAGCGTGCGAACTATGTGGAGGGCGATTACCTCTATATCCGCTGGACGAAGAACAGCGGCTCGAGGATGGTGTTCAAGCTGAAGGGACCCGACGGAAAGACCCGCACGGTCAAGATCGCCCTGGATATCGTCGATCCGTGCGCACCTCCGGCTGGTCATTGAACTGCGGTAGCGAAGGTTGACGCGTCCGCGACCCGCACGCGGTCCGGCACGCTGCCAGCGTCTGCCCGGCAGCAGAGCTTCCATAACGCGCCAGCCACACGCCTGTCTTCCATGCTGGTACCGCGCTTGCGACCATTCTTGCGGATGAGAACGCGCGTCAGGAATGGGAGCAAACATCATGTGCAGATTGGCACCCTGGAAGGCCGTCGTTGGCCCGCTTCGGCCGGCCAATCGCGGGATTCGCCTGCGGCGGCGCGCGCGCCGTGCCGGGCGACCCACGGCATGCCACCCCAGGGCGATGGCCGATCCAGGCAATCGATCGGCCATCGCATCCGTGTTTCAGTCGAGATCGAAAAACGGTCGGCGGAGGTGTCTGGGGTCGGACCTGCGGATGTTCGCAGGCCCTCAGGCGGCCACGGTCTTGTCGGTGCCGGCGACCGGGGAATTGGCATCGAACAGCACGAAGGCTCCATCGCGCGTGCGTCGCAGAAAGTGCGTGTCCATCAAGACGTACATGAGCGACTCGCACTCGTGTTTGTTCAAGCCCCAGAGTCGCTGCGCCTGTGCCGGGGTGAGCCGCAACCCGGGCATTTCGAGATACTCGCCTTGAATTCGTCGCAGCAGGTTCTCGAGTCGCGTTTGCAGCAGAACTCACCTCCTGTCTTTGTTTGCGGTCAGCTTGGTCGGCGGGGCACGATCAAGACAGCAACGGCTATGCCACCGGGTTCGTCCGCGCTGGCAGGCAGTCCACGCACGACCCGTCTGTGGCTGTGTCGCCTCAGATGACAATCGCTCACCTCCGATCGTCGTCAAACATGTCAGAGCTGATGATGCAGCGTGGCGCGACACTGCTGCAAAACACATCATCCGAGTGGAAGATCATTCAGCATGTGGAAGGGGCGGGCGAGCTTCCTGCGGGCGGGTCAGTCTTCTTCAGTTGTCTCGCGGATGCGAGAGCACACGGCACCGACTTCGGCGACCAGCAGGTTGGGGGGACATGGCTTCGCAAGTATCTTGACGATGCCCGACGCGGCGGCCCGCTCGGCCACCGTCGCTTCTCCGAAGCCGGTGAGGGCAATCACGGGAATCCGCGCGGTGGCGGCGTTCGCCCGCAGCCGGGCGCACAACTCGATGCCGTCCATCTTCGGCAGGCCGACATCCGTGATGATGACGTCGGGCAGCGCGGTGTTGGCTTTTTCCCACGCTTCGAAACCGTCGCTGGCCCCGTGCGTCGTGTACCCGGACAACTCCAGCACCTGCATGTAGAGTTCACGCGTGTCCGCGTGGTCGTCGACCACGAGCACGACCCGGTTCCGCGACGGCCCGCTGCTGCTGTTCTTCACCCGCCTGTCATTCTATCGCGCGAACAGGCCCGCTCCAAGCGCCGTCGAGCCGGACATTGCCGCCAACGGCGCCGCGGATGGCCGCGAGGCCTGCCCGGTGCTGTTATCATGGCTCATGGCCACCCGACGAATTGGAATCCTCACCGGCGGCGGTGACGTGCCGGGCCTGAACGCCGCGATCAAGGCAGTGGTCGTGCGCGCGGTCGACCGCGATATCGAAGTCGTGGGGCTGCGCCGCGGCTGGATGAGCGTCCTCAACCTGAATCCCGACGATCCGGCCTCACGCGAGGCCTGGACGTGGCCGCTGCCGTTCGACCGTGTTCGCACGTTCGATCGCACCGGCGGCACCATTCTGCACGCCTCGCGGACGAACCCGAGCAATCTGAAGCCCGACGATGTGCCGAATTTCGTCCGGGCGGCGGATCGCAAGGTCCGCAGCGACGGCCGCATCGATTGCACGGCGCACGTGCTGCGGGTCCTGGACTGGCTCGGCCTGGAAGCGTTGATTCCGATCGGCGGCGACGACACGCTGAGTTTCGCCGCCCGGCTGCACCACGAAGGATTTCGCATCGTCGCCATCCCGAAGACGATGGACAACGACGTGTTCGGCACCGACTATTGCATCGGCTTCTCGACGGCCGTCACGCGGTCGGTCGATGCGATCACCGCGTTCCGTACGTCGGTGGGCTCGCACGAACGCATCGGCGTCGTCGAACTGTTCGGCCGCAACTCGGGCGAGACCTCGCTTTACGCGGCGTACCTCGCGGACGTCGACCGCGCGGTCATCTCCGAGGTGCCGTTCGACGTCGATCGGCTCGCCACTTACCTCGTCGAGGATCGCGAGCGCAACCCGTCCAACTACGCGATGCTCACGATCTCGGAAGGCGCGCAGCCGGTCGGCGGCCAGATCGTCGAGACGGGCGAGGAGGATGCGTACGGCCACCGCAAGCTCGGGGGCATCGGCTACATCGTTGCGGATGAGATCAGGCGGCGGACCGGCGTGAACATCATGTACGAGCAGCTGGCCTACATCATGCGCTCGGGCGCGCCCGACTCGCTGGACCGGATGGTCGCCGTGTCGTTCGGCGCGCTCGCGCTCGACCAGGTGTCGATGGGACACACCGGCCGCATGGTGGCGCTGCAGCAGGGCGTCTACACGACGGTGCCGCTCGACATGGTCGTGGTGGGCAAGAAGCGCGTGGATGTGACGGCGCTCTACGACTCGGACAAGTACCGCCCGAAGGTTCGCGACATGCTCGGCAAGCCGATGTTCCTGTACTAGGCCGGGGCTCCGCCCCGGACCCCGGCTCGGTCGCTTGCGGGGGGCCCCATGCCCCGCGCCGCTCCCTCGCGGGCGCGCTGTGCGCGCCGCCGTTATGCGGCGACGAGAAGAGCATTCTCGCACAGAGCCGCATAACGGCCTGGGACTCACACGGCTATTGTCCGGCGCGGGTGGCCTTCCAGCTTCCACCGTTGGCGCCGGTGATAGTGCCTTCCATCGAATTGCCGCTGACGCGGCCGTCGTACTGGGCGGTGCCGGCGGTGAAGGTGATCTGGTTGCCGGTCAGCTTGCCGCTGATCGGCGTGCTGTTGCCGTTCGAGGTCAGCGTGCCCGAGATCATCTGGAACGTCTGCGTGATCGCCAGCTGACCCGCCGGCAGCCGCCACGTGCCGTCCACCTTCGCGGGCACGATCCACAGCATCGCGCGGCACCAGCTCTCGCAGCCCTCCGCCGCCTCGGCCGTCTGGTCCGGCGTCCAGTCTTCCATGTCGAAGCTGTTCGACACGATGCGGGTACCAGGCTTGAGATCGAGGATCTTCGGCCTCAGCTTCATGTTGATCGAGGGCAACAGGAACATGGTGATGACGGTCGCCCGCGAGAGGTCGGTTTCGAAGAGATCTGCCTGCACGAACGTCGCCCTGGCGGTGACGCCGGCCTTCGCGGCGTTCTCCTTCGACAGCTCCACCATGTCCGGGTTGTATTCGATGCCGAACGCTCGGGCGCCGCGTTTTGCCGCGGTGATCACGGTCCGCCCGTCGCCCGACCCCAGATCCATCACGACGTCCTGCGGCGTCACCTTCGCCAGGTCGAGCATCTTCTCGACCAGCGCCTGCGGCGTCGGCACCCACACCACGTCCTTGCCCGGCTGCCCGCTCTCGGGCTTGAACGGTTTCTGGGTTCCCGTCGTCTGCGCCTGCACGAGCGCGCCGGCGACGATCACCGACCACAAGAGGGCCACGCACCACCGACCTACCACACGGTATCCGTTCATCGCTGCCTCCTGGACGACGCCGTTTCGAGCATACAACAAGACCACCAGGCAGGGCATCGAGTCAAGAGCCAACTCACAGAACATCGGACGAGCCGCGTTCAACCCCGCACCGGGTGCGTTCTTGAGGCCTCGAAAACGGACCCGGTCCGGTTTCGCCGAGCAGCCTCGGATCGCCGGGCGGGGCACAGCGAGGGCAAGCGCCACGAGCGCGGCCGCCACATCGCGATGACGGGCGACCGCTGTGGCGACAATGATGCCAACCGGCTGCAACTGGCGGTGCACACAACTGGACGGTACGCTGTATCATTGGGCGGACGGAATCCGGGCAGGAGGCAGTGGTGCCGCGCGGAACACTGGGACTCGTCATTTTCGTCGTCTTCGCTGCCGGTGCGTGCGCCAACAGCAGCACCACCCCATCGGGCGGTCCGACCGGACCGTCGTCGCCAACCGTGACGTCGGTGACCATCAGCGGCACCCTGGCGATCGCCAACATCGGGCAAACCAGCCAGCTGAGCGCGACCGCGCATTCCGCAAAAGGAACGACCCAGGACGTCACCGCGCAGGCGACCTGGGCCTCCAGCGATGCGGCGATCGCCACGGTTTCTTCGACCGGCCTGGTGACCTCGACAGGCATCGGCACCGCGACCCTCACCGCGACCTATCAGAACGTGAGCGGCTCGACGCGCGTGACCGTGACGCGCCCGCCGAGTTACGTGCTGAGTGGTCTCGTCACCGAGAGCGTGCCGACCACGTCGACGACCCTGTCAGGCGCGCGCATCGAATTCGTGGATGGAGTGAACCAGGGGAAGTCTGCAACGACCGACAGCACGGGGCACTACGAAATCACGCAGGTGTCGGAGGGAACCTTCAGCGTGCGCGCCACCCTGTCCGGATATGCCGACACTACGAAGCAGGTGACGATCAATGCGGACAGCACGCTGGGTTTCGCGCTGGTTCCCACCTTGAAGCCAATCTCGGAGTCGCTCTCCGGCTACTTCACCGCGAGCGACCCGGCTTCGTGCAACGTGGGCTCGATCAAATACCCGTGTCGCGTGATGAACCTCGCCATGCACAATCCGGGGCCGCTGAGCGCGGTCCTCACGTGGCTCCCTTCGGATGCGTCTTTGATCCTCCAGCTCTACTCCGTGGACGCCAGCACGGTGCTCGCCGAGTCCGCCGTCACAGGGGCGACCACGCAATCGATCAGCGTCGATATCGACACGCCGGGCAACTACCAGCTGCGCGTCGTCGCCAGGACGATCTCGGCGACCACCACGTTCACCCTTGCCGCGAGCCACATGAACTAGTCGCGACCCGCCGTCACTTGCTGCGACGCGGCGGCTGCACCGCCTCGCCCGCCGCCTTCGGGTTCAGCGTCTTCATCCGATCGGATTCGGCCTTGCTCAGTTCGGGCAGCCGGCGGATGAAGTGGACGAGCGCCCAGGACTCTCGGCCTGCGTGATTCCAGGCAGGCATGCCGGTGAACCTCACCCCGTTGTTGATGACGTGGAAGATCTCGCCGTCGGTCATGGATTGCGTCGCCTCGCCCCGCAAGTCGGGCGGCCGCGGGTAGAGCCCGCGGCCCATGTCCGCCTGCCCGCTGCCGTCGTTGCCATGGCACATCGCGCAATGATCCGCGAACTGCTCCAGGCCGATCTTCAACGCAAGGGGACCCGCCGGTTCCGGATCGGCCATCTTCCGGGCGGCGGCTGGCATCGCCACCGAACGCATCCGCACCGCCACCCAGGTTTCGACGGCCCCCGGATTGCGCCTCGACGACATGCCGCCGCTGACGAGCCAGATGACGGCGGCAACCGTCAGGACGCCGATACCCGCAAGGACCCCGACGAAGACGCGAACCAACAGCTTGAACATCGCCGCTCCTTGACCGCCCGGGGGCGGCTCGGTTGTGTTCGAATCGACGACGTGGCCCGACAGTATATCCGCATCTGGTCGGGCTCCGCATCCACGCAATCACCTCTGCCTTGCACGACTCTTGCAGGACAGTTCTGGCGAGGGGTGCCAGCGAACGAAGGCGGGTGGAGCCAATGCGACTGAGCATTCTCGAGACCGGTTCGCGCGAAACGTTGAAGGGCGCCATTCACGGCGTCGCGCTGTGCCTCTCGGCGGTGATGTGGGCCTACAACGCGGCCGCCTGGCTGCAGCGCCGTGAACGTCACCTCGCGGTGAACACCCTTGTCTACACCGCGCTCATCCTGTTCGAGCGCGAGCACGTCAGGCATCACCGGGCATCATCGAACGAACCCGCCGCTTCAGCCGCTCTTCTCGCCGCCGCCGCGGTAGCGACCGCCATGGAAGGGCCGGAGATGCAGCCCAAGGCGGCTTGACGTTCCCACCCGCAGCGCCACGATTTCCTCAACCCGTGGTCGCAGGTCGCCGGTCCTCGGTTGGTCGTGCGCACCAGGAACCAGGAACCAGAATAGTGACATCCGCGAGCGGCATGTGTTATCTAGGTTCGCCCCTGGATTGTGGAAGACGACGCTTCCCTGAGCGAGTCGACATGCCTCTCTCACCATCCCGGTCCATCGCCGTCGGCTGGCTGGTCGTCCTCGCGCTGCTGGGCCTGTTCATCCTGCTCGGCCTGCTGAAGTTCCTCGTCTTCCTGCTCTTCATGCACCTGGCGGTCGACCTGCTCGTGCATGGCCTTGGCAATCGGGTGCCGCTCCTCTCGCGCACGATGGTCCTCTACGGCGTGTACGCGCTGGTGGCCGCGGCCATCGTCGTCGTCGCCGTCGTCGTGGTTCCGCGCTTCGTCGCGGATCTGCCCGCCTATGTGCGGAGCCTCGACGCGAACCTCGGTCGCAAGATCGCCGAGCAGCTGCCGGCGTGGAACATCTCGATCGACGTCGGGGAGTTGAAGCAGCGGGCGGCCGACTGGGGACGCGGTCACCTCGGCGAATCGTTCGACCTGGCGAGGCGGGCCGGGACGAACGTCGTGCTCCTGATCGTCGCGTTCGTCATCACGTTCATCATTACCCACGATCGGATCACGCGGCTCCGGTCCCCGGTGGCGGAGCCGGAGCCGGCCGATCTCTGGCGCTTTCTCTCTGCCTTCATGGCGCGGAAGATCGCCGCCTTCTACGGCTTCTTCCGCCTGGTGATGGCCGGACAGGTGGTCATCTCGCTCATCAACACCGGGCTCACGGTAGTCCTGCTGGTGGCCCTCGGCATCCCGCACAAGGTGGCCCTCATCGTGATGGTCTTCGTATTCGGCCTGCTGCCGATCGTCGGCAACCTGATCTCCAACACCCTCATCTGCCTGAGCGCGTTTCTGTGGACAGGCCTGGTGCAGGTGATCGCCGCGCTGGTGTTCCTCGTGGTCATCCACAAGCTCGAATACTTCCTCAATGGGAAGATCATCGGGGACATCGTCAAGCTGCCGATGTGGGTGACGCTGCTCGCCCTCATCGTGGGCGAGGCGCTGTTCGGGATCTCCGGCATGATCCTGTCGATCCCGGTGATCCTTTTCGTGCGCGCGGAGTTGAGCACGATCGACGTGGACGGCGGATCCGTTGATCCCCGTCCCCCCGGCGCATCGAGCGGACCGACCATCGCCAGGACGTCCATCTGAGACAACTCCGGCCACGCGCTTGCCGTGTAGGCGGATGTCGTGCACGAAAGCTGTTGCTCCACGCCAGCGCGGGCGATAATCTGCCCCCGTGTCCGCTTCACCGCTTCCCAGGAGGTGGTATGAGCCCGAGGCGCCGCGCCATCGTCTTCCTTGTTCCGGCCGAAGCGGACGATCATCTTCGCGCTGTGGGCGGCCGAGGAGGAGGTGCGTGTGGGCGGTCGTTACTTCGCACCCGAGGCGTGGGAAACCTTGAAGGCCGCGCTGCCGAAGGCCGTCCTCGACGACACCGTCCCCAATCGAGGCGGACCGGGCGGATCTGCAGTTGGTGACGATCGCCGACAAGACGGGTTCTGACGGCGACAGGCTGCGGGTCGATTTCATGAAGGCGCTCTTTGCGGCAAAAGAGCGGGTGGCGCAGACCTCGGGCCTGACGCTTCCCACCGGCCAGTCACCGGCTGCCGCCCCGATGATGGGGCCGCCCGGGGCGGCGAAGACGACGCTCATCGTCGGCGTGAGCGGGCTTGCCCCGATCCGCGGCGACCTGCGGTGGGCCGAGGCGTTCTCGCAGCAGGGATTGCGCTATGTCGTGCTCGACCAGGCGGCCGCCCTCTTTGCGAACGCGGCGCTGACAGCTGAGGGGAGGACGACGGTCCAGGCGATTGGCGACGCCAACCTGCTGTTGATGAAGATACGTCCGTGGAGGGCTTCATGGCCGGGCGGTCAATCGCGATCATCGGCGGCGGTGTTGCCGGCCTTTCGACGGGCGTCTACGCGCTCGCCAACGGCTACCGCACCCGCATCTTCGAACACCACTCGGTGGCCGGCGGCGTCTGCACCGCGTGGACGCGCGGCGACTACACGTTCGACTGCTGTATCCACTGGCTCATGGGCGCGAAGCCGGGTTGCGTGATGCACTCGCTGTACGACGAGGTCGGCGCGCTGGCTGCCGGGCGCCTGGTGCGCATCGATCGCTATGCCGGTGCCGTAGACGAGGCAACCGGGCGGCGGCTCGACGTGACCAGCGATCTCGATCGACTCGCCGCCGACCTGCGCGCGCTTTCGCCAGCCGACTCGGCGTTCACCGATCGAATGGCGCGCGACATCCGGCGCTTCGTCGGGGTCGATTTGCCGGGGCCGGACTTCGGCAGCAGCATCGCCGCCCGGGCGCGGGCGATGTGGCAGATGCGGCGAGCGTTCACCTTTCTCGCGCGGCGGGGCAATCGCTCGGTCGGCCAGGTCGCGCAGGCGGTGCGCGATCGCTTTCTCCATATGACCGTCATGCACCTGTTCGCCCCGGACGTTCCGTACCTGTTTCTCCTGATGATCCTGGCCGGCCTTGCGAATGGCGAACTGGCCGGCATCGAAGGCGGCTCGCGGGCATTCGCAGAGGCAATCGAACGGCGCTACCGGACGCTCGGCGGGGAGATCACCTTCGGAGCGACCGTGCAGCAGATTCTCGTCGAGGGCGACCGCGCGGTCGGCGTGAAGCTCGCCGACGGCAGCGAACATCGCGCCGACCTCGTCGTCTCCGCCGCCGACGGACGGTCCACGATCTTCGACATGCTGGGAGGACGCTACGTCGACGCCGGTGTTCGCCACCGCTACAACGCCTGGCCGATTTTCGAGCCGATCGTCCTCGTGGATTTCGGCCTGTCGAAGAAGTGGCCCGCCAGCGCCGACGTGACGATGGTGTTTCTCGAGAGGCCGATGCAGATCGCCGGACAGCCCGTCGGCCAGTTCTTCGTGCGGACCTTCAGCAACCACCCGGAGTTCGCGCCGGAAGGCCATTCGGTCGCGCAGGTGGTGATGACCACCGACTGGCACGCGTGGAATCGCCTGTCGGAGGATCGCCGGGCGTACGAGGCGGAAAAGTGCCGCGTGGCTGATGAACTGGCGGTGCGCCTGGAGCCGTATCTGCCCGGGATTCGCGGCGCGATCGAGGAAGTCGACGTCGCCACGCCGCGAACCTTCTGGCGCTACTCGCGCAACTACCGCGGCGCCTTCGAGGGCTTCATGATGACGCCAAGGACGCTGACCACGCGAGTGCCGAAGACCCTCCCCGGCCTGGGCAGTTTCTATATGGCCGGCCAATGGGTGGAGCCGGGCGGCGGCGTGCCGACGGCGATCGCGTCGGGAAAGAACGTGGTGCGGCTGATTTGCGGGGCGGACAAAAAGGAATTTCGAACCGCACCATGAGGAGCTGCCCGGGCGCCAGGCGGGTCGTACCGCTTGTACAGCTCAGCCGGCCCTTGTCGTCGAATCTCTCCTCGACGCGGTGCTAGAATCGCGCGCGGGGCACCAGCACCGCGAGAGGGGGGGGACGTGATCGCGTTCGCCTGGCAGTTCGAGGTCAAGAAGGACCGCGAGCCGCGGTTCGAGCAGTTGTTCGGCGCCGACGGTCCGTGGCACGCACTCGCCCGCCGGAGTCGCTCGTTCCTGGGCAGCTCGTTCCTGCGCGACGCCGCGCAGCCGACGCGCTACCTGCTGATCGAGTACTGGAGCGAGATGCTGGTTTACGAGAAGCACCAGGCCGACTTCTCCGATGAGATCCGTCAGCTGGAAGTCGAACGTGACGCGCTGGTGGACACGATGACACCGACCGGCGTTTTTGCCGCGCTGAACGTGCCCGATCGCGCCGGCCCCACGTGGAGCAGGCGCCGGGGATAGGGAACCGCACCCGCGCGCGTGACGGTGCTGCGCGTCAGATCGTGCTTGACATCGGGGCGTGACTGTCATAGTGTCATATGACAGTAACGCCATGCGCTTCCAACTCAACTTCAAGTCCGGCAAGCCCGTCTACCTGCAGGTCGTGGACCAGGTCAAGGTCGCGGCCGCCTCCGGAGCCGTCCGGCCGGGCGAGCCGCTGCCCTCCATCCGCCCCCTCGCCGAAGAACTCCGCGTCAACCGCAACACCGTCGCCAAGGCGTATGCGGAACTGGAAAGCCAGGGCGTCGTCGAGACGGTCGCTGGCAAAGGCTGCTTCGTTCGCGCGGCCGGTTCGCCGTACAGGAAGGCCGTCCGCCTCGAACTGGTCACGCAGGCGATTGACGACGCGGTCACTGAAGCTCACCACCTGATGGTGGACAAGGCTGCGTTTCTTCGACTCGCCGAAGAGCGGTTTGACGCGTTCCAGCGCCAGCGCGCACGCGCCGGGGAGAGATGACACCCATGACGCCTACAAGGAAGTCCGGGCGCTGTCGCTCGCCTGGTTCGCGTGCATCTTCGTCATGATCCTCCCGGCGCTGGTCTCGTCGCCGAGACACGCCGCAGGCATCCAGCTGATCGCGTACTTCTACGGTGCGGCGGTGCTCGGCGCACTGTCGATCGGCCGCGAGTACGTGGGTCGCACGCTCAACCAGCTGCTCTCCCTGCCGGTGCGCCGCGACCGATTGCTGCTCGTCAAGCTTGGCGTGCTGGCAGTCATGTTGCTGGCGCTGGGTGTCGTGGCCTACACGCACCTGTTCAATGCGTTTCCCGTAAACCGCCAGACCGACAGGCTGGCGGCGGCGCTACTGCCCGTGCTCGGCGGCCTGTTCATCGCACCGTGGCTGACGATGGCCTGCCGCAGCCCCGTGGCGGGCACCGCGTTGACGGTGGCGATTCCGTTCGTGCTCGTGATGCTCGGCAGGGAGATCGCGTTCCGGCTCGGAACCCGGGTGGACGCGTTCATTATGACATTCCTGTGGCGCGGGACCTTGGGCACGTGCGCGATTGGCGCCGTCGCGACCTGGCGGGCGTTCATGCGGCTCGAGGCGACAGGGTGCGTCGAGGATCTGCCCCTGCCGCAATGGCCGCGCCTGCGAACGAGGACCCTTCGGCGGATCTCGGGGCGCCGCGAACCCGAGTCGAACGGCGCGCGTTCGGCGGCGGTGTCGCTCAGCAGGCGCCACGCGATCTGGCAGCTCGTCGCCAAAGAGCTGCGCGTGCAGCAACCGGCATTGTTCATCACCGGACTCTACCTGTTCGGCTGGCTCGTCGTCACGCTGCGGGTTGCCGACGGCGCTCTCGACCTCAACGCGGCGCTCTCGGCCTTCTATGTGCTGCTTCTTGCAGTGCTGGCCGGTTCGCTTGGCAGCGTCGAGGAGCGACAGATGGGCACGATAGAGTGGCAGGTGCTCCAGCCCATGGCGATGTGGCGGCAATGGATTGTCAAAATCGGGGTGGCACTCGGACTTGCAGCGCTCCTGGGGATCGGCCTGCCGGCACTGCTGGCTCATTTCGCTCCCGCGACCGGTGGCAGATCGTTCGTTGGGCCGGGGCTCCCGATCGCCGTCGCGGTCCTGCTGGTCACCGCCGGCGGCCTCTACGTGTCGTCCCTCTGCGGAACCGGCGCTGTGGCGCTGGCGATGTCGCTGCCGGTGGCGTTCGGTGCCTTCTGGTTCCAGACGGTCGCGCTCGGCCGGGTGGGATACGCCGCGCATGGGGTGTGGTCGCGGGTGTTCGACGTGGCCGCGGCCTCCGGCGTTCGACTTCGCGGACCGGACCTGGTCCACGCGCTCGACCTGGTGCTCATCGCCGGCTTCATCGCCATGCTGGCGCGGTTCGCGCTGACGAATCATCGCTATGCCGATCGGTCCCCCTGGCGCGTGTGCAAGCAGGCGATCCTCATGGCGGCATTCGCGGCCGTGCGCGTCGTCATTCTGAGTGGCGCGGTGGCGTTGTCTGGCGGGCGCTAGCGACGGGCCGTCGTCGCCCGGGAACCAAAAGAGCCCCGAGAATCGCCTACCCGGAGAACCTCGGACGGCAGTGCTGTCCGATTGTTCTCATGCGAACGCGCGCGCCATTCGACTAGCCGCCGCCCACCTTGCGCGGCAGGCTGACGCGGTGGAAGCCGTGGGTGTTGGCCGCCGACTTCTTCCACGGCTGGTAGGTTTGGTGCTTCGGCGGACGTGGGGCGGCCGCGGTTTCCGGTTTCGCCGACCGCGCCTCCGCCGCCTCTGCGCTTGCCGCGCGGACTTTTGCCTCGTCTTTGGCGAGACAGCAGTGTTTGTACTTGCGGCCCGAACCGCAGTGACAGGGATCGTTACGGCCGGGATGACGGCCGGGCATGGGATTCACGCTTCGCTCCTTGACGCCACTCTACACCACTTGACGCCGGCCAGACTTGATGATTCGTGCGTTCCGGTGTGCCAGCCGAGAAACCGGCAGGCCGCACGCTACTCCTGTAGCGCGGTCCGGTCATCGAGAGAGACCGTGCGGGTGCCGCCCCGGGCCGGGCGCAGCTGAGCGGCAGGTCCGATATTTGCCTTTTCCAGCGTGCGACGAGGCCGGCGCGGGCGAGGGTCACGCTGGTTCCGCAGGCTGTAGGCAGGCAACCGTCTCGCTAAGCCCGTGCTGCCGTTAACCTTGCGGTTCTCGACAGCCTTCGAAAAGGAAACGCGTGGCGAATCACATCAGTGCGACGACGTACGATCCTGTCGTGCCGCCGCACAGTTTCGTAGTCGGGCGGCCAGAGGGGCAACCCCAGGCAGACAACAAGCCGGACGCGACGCTGCCCGACATTGCAGCACCGATCTTGCGCCCTCCCGACTTGGCGGCCGTCGAGCAGGTCCTTCAACTGCTCGGGCGGGCGGTGCGGCAATTCCACACGTATCCAGCCACGAGCCCGCTGTGCGCCGACGCGATCGCGGCCTGTCGCAGCGCGCTGGCGGCACTCGAAGGACGCGACCAGATTGTTGTGCGTGTCGTGCTGCACGACCTCCTCGTGGACGAGTTCGGCGTAGGCGGCGGGACGATCGTCGAGTTCGAGCTCGTTCGCCGCCTGCATCGTGCGGGCGTCGCCGTCCTCGCCATCGATCGTGCTGCGTCCGCGCGGGATCTCTCCAGGTTCTGCAGTGATCTGGTTTCGCTTCGCGAAACCCATGACACGAACGGCACCCTGTCGGAACTGCTGATCGAGCACGGCGTCGACAAGATCGTCCCGCGCATGGCCTACCGGCCAGAGATCGTCGATCTCGGTGCGCCGCGCGCGCCGCTCTGCGACCTCGTCGAATGCGAGCGGGGCCGCCGCGACACGATGACGTCCGCCGGGCCGGCCGCCCATCTCTACCCGCCGGACAAAGGCTGGATCCGGCTGGATCCCACCGCGCCCTTCACGACGATCTCGCTGGTCGATCTCGCCATCCTCGTCAACGATCCCGCCGAGTTCGCCGCCGTGCTCCTGCGGCTCACCGACGGCGAGCCAGCCGGGGCCGAATCGCACCAGACGGCGCTCGAGCTGAAGTTCAGCGACGTCGCGACGCTGTTCGCGTCGCTCGACCCGCGCCTTGCGCAGCTGATGTTCGCAAAGCTCGCCGGCGCCGTCCTCGATCTCGAACCCGGGCAGCGGCAGGCGCTGCTGCGGCGGACCATCCTCCCGGGCGTGCTCGATGGACGCGCCGACGGCAGGGTGCTGGCGGAATTCCCCGATGTCGATCTCGCCGAGTCGCTCTGTCTGCTGCTGGATCTCGAAACCGCCGCACCGGAAGTGCTGTCGGCCGCACTCGATCGATTGAACGTGCCGGCCGAACGCCGGCAGACGCTGGCGCCGCTGCTCGATGCCGGGATCCGGGAACGCGTGAGAGCCGGAAGGCTGCAGGACGACCGCGCGAAGGCAACAGGTGTCGACCGGTATGCGCGGAAATTGCTGCAGATCGACGCGGCCGCTCCCGGCAGCTTCGCGGAGTTCGCGGCGTTCGACCTCTCGCTCGACGGCCAGACCGGCGCAGCCATCGCGCAGGTTCGCGCCGACGTCGAGGCGGCCGACCTGCTCATCGCCCGGATGCGCTGCCTCTCGAACCTGGTGCGACTCGAGCCCAACCCGAACGCCGTCGAGGGGTTCCTCGCGGGCGTATCGACGCTGCTCGGCGAGCTCGAACACGCCTGCCGCTGGCACGACCTCGTGTCGTGGCTTGTGCACCACCGCGAGCTCGCCGAGACCTTGCGCCCATCGCGTCCGGATGTGGCCGACGTAATCGCCGCGGCGCTGGACGCGTTCTGCACGCGCGAGCGTGCGATGGCGCTCGCCAGGCTCTATGACGAATCTGCCGAGCAACGCGCGCTGGCGCGCGCGCTGCTCGAGGCCTATGGCTCCGCCGTCACGCCGGCCTGCATCGCGCTGCTCGATGATCCCGCCGTTCAACCGAAGGTACGATCGCTCGTGCCACTGATGTGCGAGCACGCCAGACTGCTGGCGCCCGCGCTTGCCAGGCAGGTCGGCCGGGCAGGCACCGCGGCGGCCGCCGCCATCGTCAGGGTGCTTGGATTCGCGGGGCCTGGCTACGAGACGGCCATCGCCGGCGGGCTCGAACGCGGCGACGAGCAGATTGTGCGCGAGGCGTTGCGTGCCCTGGCACGCATCGGGAGCGCGCAGGCGGCGAAACTGGTGTCGACGCAGGTGCAGCACGCAAGCGCCTGGGTGCGTAACGCCGCCCAGGAGGCACTGTGTCGGTTCCCACCGGCTCAGGCGCAGGTTCAGCTGCTGGCACTGCTTGGGCGGCGGGACTTCGTTCGCCGCCACCCTGACGCCGCCGCCCGGCTGCTGGATCGCGCCGTCCGTGCCGACCCCGGCAGCCTCAGAGAGACGCTCGCCGCGCTCGTGCCGCTCCGCTTTCGCTTCTGGAACCCCGCGCTGGCCCGCGTCGGTGTGAAAGCGCGAGAGATGGTCCGCCGATGACGACCACCCCGCCGACGCCGTCCCCGAGTCGTGACCACGCTTCGCCGGGCGAACCGCCGCTCTCTGATCCGCTGCCGCTGCTGCGGGGGTTTGCGTCCCTGAGGCGTCTGGCGGGTATGTACCCACCCGGCCATCCGGCGATCGCGGAAAAACTCCGGGAGATGGATGACGTCGTGCGGGAGCACTTACGATCGGCTCCGGCCATCCAGATCGACATCATTCACGGCGACGTCCACCTCGACGGGGTGGCCTGTCGCCCGGACAATCAGGGAACCGGGCAGATCCTGGACGAACTCGTCGAGCTCGGCGTGCACAGCATCCACATCCATCGTGGTGTCGAACAGGAGGAGTTGCGCCAGGTCGGACAGTTCCTGTGGGACATGAGGGAGGGAACCGGCGGCGAGCCCGTCGAGACCCAGCTCGCGCGGCGCAACGTGCGCCACGTCAGCCTGGGCCGGATCGTCCCGCTCGACACGCGCTGGCGCGCCATGGAATGGCCCGACGCTCCCGAGGGCCCGCTCGATCCGGCCTACCACGAATCGCTCGCGCTCGCTCGGCAGACATTCGAAACGGTGAGTGCCGGCAGGCCGCTCGATCTTGTCACCGTGCGCGATCTGGTTGAATTGCTCATCCACAAGGTTGCGCAAAGCAGCGCGGCGCTCGCGCAGATTCTCGCGGTCAAGCAGTACGAGAACCTCACCTACTGTCACTCGGTCAACGTGGCGATGATCGGCCTGCTGCTGGGCAGGCGAATGGGGTTCGACGAGCCGACCACGGCCGCACTGGTCGAAGCCGCGTTGCTGCACGACATCGGGAAGACGCGCGTCCCGCTGGAGATCCTCAAGAAGCCGGGCGCCCTCGACAAGCAGGAGCGCAGGATGATCGAAGCGCACACGAGGTTTGGCGCCGAGATCCTCGTGGGGATCGATCGTGTGCGCCCGCTGACCCCCACCGTGGCGCTCGAGCATCACCGCAGCGTGACTGGCCTCGGCTACCCCGACCTCGGCGACCGCGCCATCCCCCACGTCCTGACCCAGATCGTGAGTGTGGCCGACACCTACGAAGCGATCACCGGCGCCCGCTCGTACCGCGCCCCGGACCTGCCGCAAGAGGCCTGCCTCGCCCTCGCCAGGGTGGCTGGCCAGCAACTCAACACCGCGCTGGTGAAGGCGTTCGTCAGTGCCATCACCTTCTTCCCCATTGGATCTCTCGTCCGCACCAGCCGCGACGAGACGGGCGTCGTTGCCCGGACCAACCCCGCCGATCCACTGCACCCGGTCCTCGAACTGCTCGACGAAAGCCTGACTGCGGCGGTGGGGAAAGTCGACACCGCCTCGCGCGACGCCTCGGGCGGTTATGAGCGGCACGTCGTGGAGACGTTGAGGGCCAGAGAGGATCTCGACGTCACCAGGTTCCTCTCTTCCGAGCCGCCGGAGGTCTAATCTCACCGCACGATGCCCCTCAGCACCGCATCCTTTGGCAGGAGCGTGAAAGTGCCATTCAGACGGATGTCGCGCGACGATGAGCCGACCATGACCTTGAAGAGGCCCGGCTCGACCACCCAGGTGCCGTCGTGCATCGCGTACGCCAGGTCATCCGCTGTCAGCGTGAAACGCACGTCTTGCTCCTCGCCCGGCCCGAGATGGATGCGCCGGAAACCGCGCAGGACCTGCTCATACGTCACGTCTGTTGACACGTCGTCGCGAACGTAGAGTTGCACCACCTCGTCGCCGGCCACGGCGCCGGTGTTCTTCACCCTGGCGGCCACCTGGATGGTCGCGGCCACCGCAGACCGGTCGGGCGTGATGCGCAGGTCGGAATAGCCGAACGTCGTGTAACTGAGTCCGTGCCCGAAGTAGTACAACTGCCCGATCAAGTGCGCCCGCGACCCGAGTTTCACCTCCGGTTCAACGTTCGCACCCGGCTTGGCCGGGAAGTTGAGCGGGATCTGGCCGACGTGCTTGGGCCACGATCCATTCAGCTTGCCGCCCGGGTTGTTCACGCCGAACAGGGTCTCGGCGATCGCGGTCCCGCCAGGCGCGCCGGGCAGCGATACAGACAGGATGGCCGGTACGTACTTCTGCGCCCAGTTGATCGCGGTGGGCCGGCCGTGCATCAGGACCAGGATCACCGGCTTGCCCGTCGCGTGGACGGCCTTCAGCAGATCGAGTTGCCGGCCGGGCAGCTCCAGGCTGAACCGCGAACGGCTCTCGCCCGAGGTGACGCCGGGCTGGTCGCCGAGCACGACGACGGCGACATCCGCCTGGCGGGCGGTCTTGACCGCCTCGTCGATCTGCTGCTGCTCCTCGCGGCTCAGAGGTTCAGGCAGGATCTCGCTGTCGGGCCAGTTCGGGTCGCGGATCTCGCAGCCCTTCGCGTAGCCGGCCGCGACACCCTTGCCCGCAAGCAGTTTCTGGAAACCCTCTCGCACCGTGACGATCTGATCGCGGATGTCGCTCGGGCCATAGTGCGAACTGACGGTGGCTGGATTGTCCGCGTTCGGCCCGATCAGCGCCAGCCGGCGCACCTTCGCCGGGTCGAGGGGCAGCAGGTTCCCGTCGTTCTTCAGAAGGACCATCGCCTCGCGCGACATCTGGAGCGCGAGCTCGCGATGGAGCTGCGACCCCACGACTCGATTCGCCGCCGCCGGGTCGGGAACGTAGGGCCGATCGAACAGGCCGACCAGAAACTTGACCCGCAGCACGTCGCGCACCAGATCGTCGACGCGGCGCTCGGCGAGCCGGCCGTCGCGCACGAGTTGGCGGATGGCCGTGATGTGCGGCGCCGGCGAGTCGAAGTCGGTGCGCACGTTCACGCCCGCTTCGATCGTCAGCCGCGTCGCGTCGGTCAGGTCGGCCGCCACGAAGTGGCGCCTCTGCAGCCGCTCGATCGCCCCGCTGTCCGACACGATGTAGCCCCTGAAGCCGTACTCGTTGCGCAGTTTCCGTGTGAGCAAGTCGAAGCTGGCGGCCATCGGCACGCCGTCGTAGTCGTTGTAGGCGCACATCACGCCGAGCAGTCCGCCCTCCTGGATCGCCTTGCGAAACGGATAGAGATGGATCATCTCGAGCGTCTGCAGCGTGATGGCCGGATCCGTGCGTGTATCCCACTGGCGGGCGGCGCGGCATTCGCCGTAGGCGACGAAGTGCTTGGCCGTCGAGGCCAGGTGATGGTCGCGGAACCCGCGCGCCCACGCCACACCCAGCCGCGCCACGAGGTACGGATCCTCGCCGAGTGCGCCTTCCCATCGGCCCCAGCGCTGGTCGCGCGCGACGTCGAGGATCGGCGAGTAGACGTTGGTGTAGCCAATCGCCCGAGCTTCGTCGGCCATCGCCGCCGCCATCCGGTAGACGAGATCCGTGTCCCACGTCGAGCCAATCGCATTGGTAGAGGGGAAACCCGTCGCGTGCCGCGCGCTCAGGCCCCGGATGCCCTCGAGCGTGAAATCGACCGGGATGCCGAGACGTGTCTGCTCGACGAAGAACCGCTGCGTGGTGTTGAGCAGCTTCGCGTGCAGTTCCGGGGTCCGGGTCTCCGCAATCAGCTCGGCGTCGGCGTGCTGATCGATGTTTGCGATGCCGTCTTTCCAAATCTCGTTCTTCCACTGCTCGGTCGGCAGGATGTCTTTCGTGTATTTCCTGTAGCCGTAGAGCGTCGCGAGCTGGCACGACTTCTCGTCGAGCGTCATCTGTCCAAGCAGATCGTCGATTCGCGCGTCGAGCGGCGCCGCGGGATCCTCATACACGTCCTTCCGGCTGTTCTTGTTGAAATCCACCCACCCATCCCGGTACATCGCCGCATTCGTGGCGAACGGATACTGCGGCGCCGCGGCGGGAGGAGTGGCGGGCGCGAGGCCGAAGAGCGCGCACGCGAGAAGGAGGATGGCGGGCCGGGTGATCCGTTTCATGCGGAGCCTCCTGTTCGAAAGCGTAGGTGCCCGCTTTCCCAGACGTGGAAACGACAGGCGGATTCTAGCACCGAGATTGGTGCTAGCATGCGCAACGCATGAACTCCATTACTTCTCGATTCCGCCTGCATCGGCCGGTCGCTGTCCTCTTCACCGTCGTCACGCTCCTGACGTCTTTGGCGTGTGCCACCCGTGGGCGGCTCGACACGCGGCCAACGGCGGCGGGCATCATCCCCCTTCAACAGGAAATCGTCTCCCGCCTGGCGGGGGCAACCGAAATCCGGCCCGGCGTGAGGCTCGCCAACCGGTTCTCGGTCGAGAACAAGCAGGAGGCGCGGGCCTACCTCGTGGCGTTGCTGAAGCGTCTCGGGTTGGAGGCGCAACGGCAGGCGTACGGCACCGAGGGGGGCGAGAACATCTACGCCCTCCTGCCGTGCGGCCGGCCGGGGGCCGAGGCCGTCGTGCTCGGCGCGCACTACGATTCGGTGCGGCGGGGGCCCGGCGCGAACGACGATGGAACGGGGGTGGCGGTGGTCATGCTCGTGGCAGCGGAAATGCGGCGCACGACGCGGCGCACGCGCGACTTCTATTTCGTCTTCTTCGACGAGGAGGAACGCGGTTTGCGCGGAAGCCGGGCGTTCGCCCAGATGCTCGTTGGCGAGAAGCGGCCTGTCTACGCGGTCCATACGATCGACCAGATGGGGTGGGACTCGAATCACAATCGGGCGATCGAACTCGAACTGCCGTACGACGGCGTGACCGAGGTCTACCAGGCCGCCGCCAAGGCTCTTCACATGCCGATTGCGATCTACACGACGACCGAGGCAGGTTCGGACCATTCGGCGTTTCGACGGCTTGGCTTCAAAGCGGTTGGCATCACCGAGGAGTACCACCACAACGACACGACGCCGTTCATCCACACGGCCAAGGATACGTTCGAAACAGTAGATTTCGCGTACCTGGCCTCGACCACGCGGCTCGTCGCCGAGGTGATGAAGAGGCTCGCGTCGACGGGCAACTGAACCTCCTACCTTCTGCGCCCGTCGAGCGGAAACAGCGCCGAACCAGAAGCGAAAGCGCCTGATTGCCTCGCGTGGAGTGAACCTATCAGGCGCTTCGCAGAAACGCGAAGCCGAGCAGCGCCCAGGCCAATAGCACGAGCACCGCCCATACGAGCGTCCATTGGCGGGGCGTTCGCGGGCGAGCCTTCGTGATCACGCCTGCGGCCACCATCGCGGCGACCAGGACAATGAAGACGACTCGCATCAAGACCAGCGGATGCCAGTCCATGGCCTTACCACGTTACTGCTGGTGTGAAGAACCGGTCAACGGGAAGCGACCACTCCTGGGCGACGCCACTTGCCACGCAGGTGAAGGCGGCGCAACACGCGGGCCGTGCCACCGCGGTGGTGATCCGGAACCGCCGTTCAGTCGGTGTCGTGTGTGGGCCGCTCTCCCCTCGGAGAGCGGCCCCTCCCACGACCGAACTGCCGCGGCAGCGGCGGCGGGTCAGAAGTAGATGATTGCCCCAACGCCGGCGCGCGTGCCCCACGAATTGGACGTCGTGACCGCAGCGGACGCTCGACTCGCCGATGGAAAAGGCGGCGCTCGCGTTCCAGGGCATGCGACGAGATGGAGCGCGAGAAGACGCGGCAGCACGCACCGGTTACACAAAGTGCCGCTTGGCGAAGGCGCGACCGGAACCGGACTTGAGGTCATGGCCACGCCGGGTGCAAAGCAGCTGCCGCGCGAAACGCAGCGGAGGCGTCGATATTTCGAGGTGAGGACGCAGGAGGAGTGCAGAATCGCCTGTAGGTGTTTCTCGGGTGCAGTGCAGCTTCTTCAACCTTCGCTGCGTCAGGATGCGCTCGCTGGCTTGCCAGTCGAAGCTCGCTCGCGCCCTCAGACGCGCGGTCTGACTTGCCAACCGAAGCTCCGACCGGCAGGAGGGCGTCCGCCTTCGCGCTACGCGCTTCGGCGGACAACCTTCGCTGGCATGGAAAGCGCTCGCTTGGCTTGCCAACCGAAGCTCGCGCAGGTGCCAGGCGAGTGAAAGTTGGCGTCCCCAGCGGGAGTCGAACCCGCGTTTCGGCCTTGAAAGGGCCGCGTCCTGGGCCACTGGACGATGGGGACGCTCGACAGGCAACCGTTAATACTACCATCCGGTTGAGAGCGACCGCAAACCGCCAGACAGCCCGACAGCCCGGTGTACCGTGGGGGCCGCAAGGCCAGGCTCGGGGCCCCCACGGCTGCGACGCGCGCTACTTCTTGTTTCTCGGGTCGTCGGACGCGTTCACGTAGGTGAGCTGAAACGGCCCCATTCCTTCGATCTGGATCGTCGTCGCGCCTTTCGCCATCGCGTAGTGATTGATGTGCTGCGGCATCTGCGCGTAACTGCCGGTGGCAAGCGATTTCAGCGAGCTCTCCGAGAACTGATCGCCCATCCCCACCAGGAACGTGCCTTCGATCACCGTGACGTTTTCCACCGTCGGGTGCCAGTGCGGCGCAATCTTGTAGCCGTCAGGCATCTTGGATGCGACCAGCTGAACCAGACTGTTCCGCGATGCCCGAGCGGATGCAAAGGCGGTGCTCGATTTCCCCGGCCTTTTTGGGGTATCGTTCACAAACCAGCCGGAACCTGCTATCCCAACGAAAAGGTGTGTTCGATGAAGTCGCGCCGCTTTCTCCCCGTCCTGCTGTTGCTGTTCGTCGGCAGCGGCTGCGCCGCTCTCGTCTACGAAGTCGTCTGGTTCCAGCTGCTGCAGCTGGTCATCGGCTCCTCCACCCTGTCGCTGAGCGTGCTGCTCGCCACCTACATGGGCGGCCTGTTCGCCGGCAGCCTGGCGTTCTCGCGCGTCGTCCCCGCGCGGCACCATCCGCTGCGCGTGTACGCGCTGCTCGAACTCGGCATCGGCGCCATCGGCATCCTGGTCCTGTTCGGCATGCCGCTGGTGGGTGGCGCCTACACGGCGTGGGCCGGCACGGGCCCGGCCGGAATCGTGCTGCGGTGCATCGCCGCGGCGGTCTGCCTGCTGCCGCCGACGGTCCTGATGGGCGCGACCCTGCCGGCGTTGTCGCGCTGGGTGGAAACCACGCCGCAGGGCGTTTCCTGGCTCGGCCTGTTCTACTCGGGCAACACGATCGGCGCGGTCGTCGGCAGCGTGCTGGCCGGCTTCTACCTGTTGCGCGTCTACGACGTGCCGACGGCGACTTATGTCGCCGCCGCGATGAACACGGTGGTCGCGCTGCTCGCGCTGATTGTTGCGAAGGCCGCATCGCACGAACCGGTCGCGGCCGCGCCCCGGAAGCAGGAACGCGTGCCCGGCACGGGGGCGGTCTACATGACGATCGCGCTGTCGGGGATGACGGCGCTCGCCGCCGAGGTCATCTGGACGCGCATGCTCTCGCTGCTCTTCGGCGGCAGCACCTACACCTTCTCGCTCATCCTGGCCGCCTTCCTCGTCGGGCTCGGGATTGGCAGCGCCGCCGGCTCTGCGATCACGCGCAGCGCGTCGAACGCGCGCGCCGCGCTCGGCTGGTGCCAGGTCATGCTGTGCGCCGCGATCGGCTGGACCGCCCTGATGCTGACGAGCTCGCTTCCCTACTGGCCGATCGACCCGTCGATCTCGCGCGATCCCTGGTTCAACTTCCAGCTCGATTTCGTGCGCTGCCTCTGGGCGATCCTCCCCGCCGCGATTCTCTGGGGCGCCAGCTTCCCGCTCGCGCTGGCCGCGGCCGCGGCCAGCGACCGCGATCCGGCCCGGCTGGTGGGCCGGCTGTACGCCGCCAACACCGTCGGCGCGATTGCCGGCTCGCTGGGCGCGACCCTCGCCGTCGCGTGGTTCGGCAGCCAGCACGCGCAGCAGATGCTGATCGCGCTGTGCGGTGTGTCCGCGCTGCTCGTCCTGGTGCCCGCCGCCGCCAGCAACGCGCGGTTTGCCGCGATGCTGGTGCTGGTGGGCGGGATCTGCACCGCCCTGGTCGTGTGGGCCGTCCCCGATATTCCGGGAATCCTCATCGCCTACGGCCGCTTCGCGGCCACGCGCGTGGGACAGGCCGAGGTGATCTACCAGGGTGAGGGACTGAACTCGACGGTCGCGGTGACGCGCCTCTCCAACGGCGTGCTCAACTACCACAACGCCGGGAAGGTGCAGGCGTCGAGCGAACCGCAGGACATGCGGCTGCAACGGATGCTGGGGCACCTGACCACGCTCATCCCCGCGCACCCGCGTTCGGTGCTCGTCATCGGCTGCGGCGCGGGCGTCACCGCCGGCGCCGTCTCGATCGATCCCGCCGTCGAACACGAAACGATCGCCGAGATCGAGCCGCTGGTCGTCCGCACGGTGTCCACCTACTTCAGCGCCTACAACTTCGACGTGATTCACAACCCGAAAGTGGCGGTGCGGGTGGACGACGCCCGGCACTTCCTGATGACGACGAAGCAGAAGTTCGACGCCGTGACTTCCGACCCGCTCGACCCGTGGGTGAAGGGCGCCGCGATGCTCTACACGCGCGAGTTCTTCGACGTCGTCAAGCAGCACCTCAACCCGGGCGGCGCGGTCACGCTGTTCGTACAACTGTACGAAAGCAACGAGGAGGCGGTGAAGAGCGAGATCGCGACGTTCCTCGAGGCGTTTCCGCACGGCATCGTCTGGGGCAACACGCTGAACGGCGGCGGCTACGACCTGGTGCTGCTCGGCCAGGTGGAGGGCACGCGCATCGACGTCGACGCCATCGATGCGAAGCTGCACCGGCCGGAATACGCGCAGGTCGCGCTCTCGCTGCGCGAGATCGGGTTCATGTCGGCGGCCGACCTCTTCTCGACCTACGCCGGCCAGGGCCGCGATCTCGGCGGGTGGCTGAAGGACGCGGCCATCAACCGCGATTACAACCTGCGCCTGCAGTACCTGGCGGGCATGGGGCTGAACCTGTACCAGAGCGGCGGCATCTACAACAACATGCTGGCCTACCGGCGATTCCCCGACAACGTGTTCGCGGGATCCGACGCGCAGAAGGCGATGCTGTGGGAGGCGATACAGGCGCCCAAGTAGTGCTGAGTGCTGGGTGCTGAGTGCTAAGTGCGGTGCTGCGTGCTCGGTGCGGTGCTGCGTGCTCGGTGCGGTGCTGCGTGGCAGGTGCGGAGTGCTCGTCCTCGGTGCGCGCTGCTGCCGAGCACTCGGCACAAAGCACCGCACCAGGCACTCAGCACGAGGCACTACGCACCCGTGATCCCCGCCGTCCACACGTTGCCGAGCACGCGAACGGCGTTCCCACCGAGTATCAGCTTGATGTCCGCGTCGGCATAGCCGCGGCGAATGAGCCCATCCGTCAGGTCGAACATCCGTTTCGGGTGATCGAGCCGGCTGACCGTGATCTTCCCCTCGGCGTCCGCGTGGAATTTGTAGCGGTCGAAGTTCGGCTGGCTGGACGGCTGGAATCCGCCACCGCCCACCGGGTTCGGGTTGCCCACGATGTCGCAGTCGCTGCCCACGCCGAGCGATTCCACGCCCACGAGTTTCGCAACGTGATCGAAGTGGTCGAGCACGTTGTCGATCGTCACCGGCTCGCGATCGCGGTCCATGAACCGCAGGAACGCGATTCCCATCACGCCGCCGGTCTTCGCCAGCTTCCGGATTGCCTCGTCGGTCTTCGCGCGCAACGCGCCCGGCACCAGCGCCCGGCACGTCGCGTGTGTGACGAGCACCGGCCGGGTGGCCGCGTCCAGCGCGTCCAGCGTCGTCTGGTCGCCGCAGTGCGACACGTCCACGCCCATGCCGACCTTCTGCATCCGCTCCATGATTGACAGGCCGAAGACCGAGAGGCCGCCGTCGCGCTGCTCCAGGAAGCCGCTGCCGATGCGGTTGTTGAAGTTGTAGGTGAGCTGCGAAACGCGCTGCCCGAGCCCGAAGAACGTCGTCACGTCGTCGGGCGTGCGGAAGTGCGTCGAATCCTGGAACGTCAGCATCACGCCGATCTTCCGCGCGGCGCGAACGCGCTCGAAGTCGCTCACCTTGTCGATGCGCATCAGAAGGTCGGGATACTGCGCGATGAAGCCGTTCCACTCGGCGAAGAAGCGCAGGCCGTCCGTGTAGTCCCGCGCGCCGTCACCGAGGGCAAAAACGTCGATCCCCGACGATTGATACGTGGCCGCATCCGCGGCGGTGAAACTCCCCGGTGTGTTGAGCCAACGGTCGATTCTCGGCGGTTTTTCAGAGTAATCGGGAAAACGGAACTGGTTCAGCAGGTCGACGACGGTCGTTTCCTGCATGAGGCGGATGGCCCGGGCCGAGTACTCGACGGGCGTCTGCGCAAACACCCGATAACGCCCCCGCAGCACCGCCGGGGCACCCACCACCGCCGCGCCGATGGCGCCGATCGCCGCGCGCCTGGTGACCAGTGGCATAAATCCCCGCAGTCAACCGATACGCCGCAGGAGCGAGTTCGCCGAGGACTGGGCTCGAGCGTGACCTGCACCGTGTCGCGCACGGCGTCCTCGCGCAACGCCGGCGGAGTGGCTCGGCAGGTGGCGCGTCCGCTCCCCTGTGATTCGTCTATCGACCGGATGACGGCCCCTTTGCGCGCCGGGCCGTGAAAATGTTCCTGGGCATCCTCACGTGCACGCCGCGCGGGCCATCCACCACCTGCGTGATGATCAGATCGCCCGCGGCGCTCACCAGCATGTACGCGTCCTCGCGCGTCATCTTCTTCCCGGTCGCCAGGAAGTCGATCATCTCGCGCGTCGCGATGCGCGCCGCCTCCGTCAAATCGTCATCGATCCCCATCGTGATGAACGCGGTCGGCGTCTCGGCGCGCGGCCACGCCAGGTGCAGGTCCTTGCGGACGACGAACTGGAAGGTGCCCACCAGCGACGTCTCCAGCGCCGTGATGTCCACTTCCCCATCGCCCTGCGCCGCGTGCCCGTCGCCCACCTCGAACAAGGCCCCCCGCGCGTGCACCGGGATGTACAGCGTCGAACCGGCGACGAGATCCTTGTTGTCGATGTTGCCGGCATGACGGCCCGGCGGCGCCGAATTGACCTTCCCCGCGGCCGGCGGCGGCGCGACACCCATGCTGCCGAAGAACGGGTGGAGCGGGATTTCGATGCCCTCCGCGAACCGCCCCACCATCCGCTTTTCGTCGAGCGGAATGATCTTCATCTTCCGCTCGGTGAAATCCTGGGGCAGGAACCCGGCGCCGGGCCTGAACGCGTTGTAGGCGTAGGGGACGGCCAGCCGGATCTCCCTGATGCGCACCTCGAGCACGTCGCCCGGCTCGGCGCCCTCGACGAAGATGGGCCCCGTCAGGATGTGACCGCCCGGCCCCTTCGCCGTCACCTTCTCGACGATCTCGCGAAGCGCCGGTTCGACCTGGTTCGTGGGCAGGCCCGCGCCCTCGAGTTGCTGCGGCGTTGACGTGATGAGCGTATGGATGCGCACGGTGTCGCCCGACTGGATGCGCATGACGGGCGGCGCCGCCGCGTCGTAGTAGCCGTAGGCGATTGTTGCCGGCGTGGCCTGCAGTTCCTTGATCGGCGCCTTTGCCGGTGCAGTCTTGCGACTCGCCTGTTGCGGCGACGCGCCGACGGCAAGCGTGCAGGCAAGAGTCAGAGCGGCGCCAATCGCGATCGTCATTCTCATGGATGAACCTCGTGCGCGCATTATAGTAGGGCAGGGTGAAAAGCGCAGCCTGCAGAGTGCGGTGCCTGGCGCTGAGATCCGCATCGGCGCACTGCTCACCACGCTCGGCCGGCTCACCGTCATCGCGCTGTCCGCCACGTCGTCGCGATGTTCGTCGCAACGTAGCGCCCAGGCATCACAGCGACGCGGGTGCACCATCGACGGAGCCGGCTCCGCAGCCGGGGAACGCTCCTCGGCGTTGCTCCGTTTTTGGATCGACCGTCCGGCAGCCTCCATTCGGCGACGCCACGCCTCGGCCTCAAATCGGCAGCCGGAAAAACTTCGCAACGCTCGTCGCGTTCCGGCATGGACCGCCGGCTGCTCCGCAGGCTCGGCCGATGGTGCACCCGCGGCGCTGCGCTGCCGCTTCACGAGCGGGCGCGACGCGGTGCAGGTCACAGCGCGAGCCATAGAGTCAGGACAGGCGGCCGCGTCCGCTTACGAGGCGTGATTCCGAATCACACTGGCGCGTCTTGCGATAAGATGCGCCATTCAGCGAGGTGCCATTGGCCGACACTCTGCCGCAGCCCGGCGTCGTGACGAAGCCTGAACCGAGTCGCGGGTACCGCTGGGCGGTGCTGCTGGCGATGAGCCTGGCGGTCTACGGCAGCTACTACGCCTTCGACTGCATCGGCCCGCTGACGCCGGTGCTCAGCCGCCAGCTGCACTTCTCGGATTCGAACATCGGGTCGCTGCAGGCGATCTTCAGTCTTCCCAACATCGTGATGGTGCTCATCGGCGGCATCATCATCGACCGCATCGGCGCGAGAAGATCGGTCTTCCTGTTCGGCGCCACGACGTTCGCCGGCCTGGTGATCACCTCGCTGACGCCGCATCTGGCCGTGATGCTGTGCGGCCGGCTGATCGTCGGCGTCGGCGCCGAATCGCTGGCGATTGCGACCATCGCCGGCAACGCCCGATGGTTTCGCGGCAAGGAGCTGAGCCTCAGCTACGGCGTGAAAGGCACGATTGAACGCTTCGGGACGCTGAGCGCCGTCACCTCGCCCGCCTGGGCCGCGGCCGCCTACCGCTACTGGCAGTGGCCGCTGTTCCTGGCCGTCGGCTTCGGCGGCTTCTGCGTCCTCGGCGCCGCCCTCTACTGGATCCTCGAGTCGCGGGCCGAAAGACGCTACGAGCTTGGCAGCGAGGGCAACCACGACAAGATCGTCTGGCGCGAGGCGTTCACCTTCAACCGGTCGTTCTGGTTGATCGTGCTCATGTGCGTCACCTTCTACTCGGGCATCTTCCCGTTCCTGACCTTCGCCCAGAAGTTCCTGATCGAGGCCAAGCACGTCTCGCCGCAGGCCGCGTCGCTCTTCGTGGGGATGCTGCCGCTGTTCACGATGGCCGGGACGCCGTTCTTCGGCTGGGTGGCCGATCGGATCGGCCGGCGCTCGTTGCTGATGATCTTCGGCTCGCTGCTGCTCGTTCCGGTGTATCTTCTGCTCGCCTATACCGGCGTCCCGCTCGGCGTGCCGATGTCGATGATGGGCGTCGCCTTTTCGCTGGTGCCCGCCGTCATGTGGCCCTGCATCGCCTACGTGGTCGACGAGCGCCGCCTCGGGTTCGCCTACGGAGTGATGGACGCGGTGCAGCAGGCGGGCCTCGTGTGCGCGAACCAGGTGATCGGCTGGTCGAACGATCGCTTCGGCGCGAGCCCGGCCAATCCCGCCGGCTATACGCCGGGCATGTGGATGTTCTCGGCCGTCGGCATCGTCGCGCTCGTGTTCGCGATCTGGCTGCGCCGCGTGGAAACGGGACCGCACGGCCACGGGCTGGAGACGATCACGACGCACGGATAGACGGGGGATCACTATTCAGGAGATGACCCATGGCTGAAGGCTTCCTGCTCGAGCGAATGACCTGGCCGCAGGCACAGGCGGCGTTCAAACGCACCTCGTTCGTCGTCGTGCCGATCGGCTCCACCGAGCAGCACGGCCCGCACCTGCCGCTGGGCACCGACTTCCTGGTGGCGAAGGAACTGGCGCGACGCGTCGGCGAACGGGCGAACGTCATCGTCACGCCCGTGATTCCCGTCGGGTACGCCCAGTACCACGCGGTGTTTCCCGGCACGCTGTCGTTCAGCGAGGAGACGCTCACGCGCGTCTACATCGAACTGTGCGAGAACCTGCTGCGCTACGGGGCGACACACGTGTTCTTCATGAACGGCCACGGCGGGAACATGACCGCGCTGCGGCGGTGCGGCGAGTGGCTGCGCGAGCGCTGCGTGCCCTCGGCCGTCGCGTGCTGGTGGGAGATGACGCACGTCGTGAACCCGGAATGGAGGGCGCTCGGCCACGCCTGCTACGTCGAGACGTCGATGATCCAGGCGCTCGACCCGTCGTTGCCCGATATGCGGTCGGCGGTTGTCGCCGTCAACAAGCCGCTGACGCCGAACATCGCGCTCGACGACCTGCGCGCCGCGAAGTACAAGGGCGCCCACCTCGCCGTGAACCTCATCATGACCGACATCACGGACACAGGAGCCATGATGGAGTACGGCCTGACGGGCGCGAAGGACTACACGATTCCGCCCGGCACCGCGACAAAGGAGATGGGTGAAACGCTCTACGAAGGGCTCGCGAACTACTACGCGGAGTTCATCAAGGAGTTCCGACAGGTAACACTGCCGCCGATTGGGTCGGTGGGTCCACTGGCGACGATGTGACATTCACAGCCCGATCGAGTTCCAGAGGAATGCGATGGCACACGAGACACTCACAATCGGCTCGCTGAGCGCGAGGCCCGGCGAGAAGACGTACGGTGTGAACGAGTTCACCGTGGACGGTCAACCCTATCGTCTCGCGATGTGGCTGGCGAACGGCGTGCAGGACGGGCCCACGCTGCTGGTGACCGCGGGCGTGCATGCGGCGGAGTACGCGAGCGTCGCCGCGGCGCTCGATCTCGGCCGGACGCTCGACGCGAGGACGCTGGCCGGCCGCGTGGTCGTCGTCCCCGTGCTGAACGTCGCGGGTTTCGGCGTCCGATCGATCTATGTCTCGCCGCTGGACGGCAAGAACCTCAATCGCGTGTTCCCGGGCAACGCGTGGGGCACCGCGTCCGAGCAGGTGGCCGACTGGCTGTTCCGAAACGCCATGAAACAGGCCAACTACTACATCGACCTCCATGGCGGCGACCTGATCGAGGCCCTGGTCCCCTTCACCATCGTGTTCAAGTCTGGAAACGAGCAGGTGGACAACGCCTCGCTCGAGATGGCCAAGGTGTTCGGCATTCAGTACCTGGTCAGGAGCGAGACGCCGGGTTCCGCCTACGCGGCGGCAACGAAAGCCGGCATTCCGTCGATTCTCGCGGAGGCCGGGGGACAGGGCATCTGGCCGCCCGAGGACGTCACCCGCCTGCGCGAGGGCGTCAGTCGGGTGATGCAACATCTCGGCATCCTGCCCGGCCGGAAACCCGAAGCGGGCAACTACACGCTTCTCGATCGTTTCATCTGGCTGCGAAGCGAGCACGACGGCTTCTGGTACCCGGGTGTCGGCGTGGGCGACCGGGTCAATGCCGGCCAGTTGCTCGGGTGCGTGAAGGATTACGAGGGCCGTGTGCTGCAGACGGCGATGGCGCCGGCCGACGGCAGCGTCCTGTTCCTCGTCACGTCGCTGGCGATCAACAAGAACGATCCGTTCCTGGCGGTCGGGGCGTAGCCCCCTGGCGACCGAAGTGATGATCATCCGGGCCTGACAGGACCCATGCGACCCTTCGTGCTGCTGCTCGCCTGCGCTGCGTGCTTTCTGCACGCTTCCCGTTCTCCCGCCCAGACGGTGAACGCCTCGATCGTGGGCGTCGTGGTCGATCCTCATCGAGCTGCGGTGCCCGACGCGGCTGTCACGGCGACCAGTGACGAGACGAACCAGGCGCGCACGTCCCGAACCGGTCGCGACGGCACCTTCACGGTGACGCACCTCCTGCCCGGACGGTATCGGGTGATGGTCGCCGCACCGGGCTTCCGGACGGTCGCCGAAACCGGGCTGACGCTCGAAGCCGGCGAAGTGCGCCGCCTGCTGGTGGCGCTGGAACTCGGTGCGATTCAACAGCAGGTGACGGTTGTCGCGCCGCTGCCCCGCCTGGACACGGACACGGCGGCGAAGGCAGACGTGATCGCGCCGCGTTTCATCCAGACGCTGCCGCTGAACGGCCGTAACTACGCGGACCTGACCGTGCTCGTTCCCGGCGCCTACCACCGGGTGGGCGCCGACGAACAGGGCGAAGGCTTCTCCGCCTCTGGCGCCCGGGCGGATTCGGCGGGCTTCACGCTCGACGGCCTGCTGAACCGATCGGATCGCAACGGCACCGCGGGCGTCGGCCTCCCGCTCGATGCCGTCCGCGAGTTCGAGGTGCAAACCTCGACCTACGGCGCCGAGGCCGGCCGGTCCGGCGGCGCCCAGGTGTCGGTCGTGTCGCGCGCCGGTACGAATCGCTTCGCAGGTTCGGCGTTCGACTACGCGCGCAACGACGCATTCGATGCGCGCGACCCGTTCCTGCCGCCCGGCGAGGCTCCCCTGCTGCGCCGGCAACAGGGGGGAGCGACGGCAGGCGGTCCCGTCCTCGCCGATCGCCTGTTCTTCTTCGGATCCTACGAACGGCTGCACGAGCGGCGATCGGTCGCCGCAACAACGACGGCGCCGAGCGCCGCGTGGCTGCAGGGCGACTTCCGCGATGTGCGGGGCGCGGGAAAAGACGGCATCTGGGGCAACGCGGACGACACGAACCGGATCGTCGATCCGCTCACCCGGAAGGAACTCGCAACGCCGAACGTGATCCCGCTGTCGATGTTCGATCCGGCCGCCCGGCAGATGCTCGCCTTCATCCCTGCCGCGAACATTCCCGGCGTGGTGGACGGGTACGCGGCAAGCGGCCTCCAGCAGGACGACGCGCACCTGTTTCTGGGCCGGATGGATGCGACGTGGCCGGCCGGCGCCAGGCTGACCGCGCGGTGGGCGCGACAGTCGGAGGGCGCGTTCGATCCGTTTCCGTCCGGGCGCAACTTCTATCCAGGGTTCGGACAGAGCTCCGACCGGCGCCTCGATTCGGCGGCGCTCACCTTCACCGCGCCCGTGTGGCGAGGCTGGCTGAGCGAGACGCGCGCCGCGTATTTCGACGAGCGACAGGACACGACCGGCCAGCAGGCGGGCACCGATTTCGTCTCGCAGTTCGGCATCGCGGGCCTCGCCACCGGCGACTCCGCCTTGTGGGGCTTCCCCTCGATCCGCATCGACGGCTTCTCGGAATTCGGCGACCGGCCCAATGCGCCGTCAGACTACCGGATGCGCGACGTCCAGGTTTCCCAGAGTTTCACGCACGCCGGCCCGCGGCACGCGGTGCACGCCGGCTTCGACCTGGTCCGCTCGCGGTACGACGAGCGCGACCTGCGGAACATGCGCGGCGATTTCCGCTTTCGCGGCCGCAACACCAACCCCGCCAACAGCGCGTCCAGTGGCTTCAGATCGTTTGCCGACTTCCTCCTCGGGTACGCCGATCAGACGCAACGCCAGGTCGGCGCCGACCCCGCCGTCCTTCGCGGCCTGCAGGCATCGTGGTTCGTCCAGGACAACTGGGCGATCCGTCGGCGCCTCACGCTCAACCTCGGCCTTCGCTACGAACGGCAGACGCCCCTGTCGGAGCTTCACAACCGCCTGGCGAATTTCGTCCCCACCCTCGGCGAGGTCGTGCTCGCCGGCGACGCGCGCCTGCCACCGGCACTTGTGCGAACCGACTCCGACAACCTGGCCCCCCGGCTTGGCTTCGCCTTTCGGCCCGCTGAGGCCGGGCGCACGGTCGTCCGCGGCGGCGCGGGCATCTACGACAGCCTCGAACCCTTCAACGTCACGCGGCAGCAACTGGCGGTCAGTTATCCCTTCGTGCGGCGCGAACAGTTCTCGCGGCTGAACAACAACCCGCGGTCGCTGTCGTTCGCGAATCCGTTCCCCTCAGACCGCGCGGCCGTCCAGGGCGTCGATCAGCCGCTCGGCATGGCGGTCGACTACCATCGGCCCGAGTACTACCAGTACAGCCTGTCGCTCGAACGTGAAGTCGGGCGCGATCTGACCGTCGAAGCGGCATACGTCGGCTCGCAGGGACGACACCTGGGCCGGCGCTACAACCTGAACCAGCCGATTCCCACCGGTCTGAAGCCCGACGGGACGGTAGCCACCGTGCGGCCGTATCCGGCGTTCGCGGACATTCAGTACCAGGACCAGTCAATCAACTCGACCTTCAACTCGCTGCAGCTGTCCGCGCGACGGCGGCTGACGGGGGGCACGACGTTGCTGGTTGCCTACACGCTGGGGCGCGCGTCCGACACCGGGTCGGTCAGCACCGGGAATCTGTCGAACGTCTCGACGACCGGAGCCCAGAAGTCGCCGCAGGACATCTACAACATGGCGGCCGAACGCGGACCCTCGGATTTCAACCGCACTCACCAGCTCAGCGCAGCGTTCGCCTGGGAGCTTCCCTTCGGACGCGGTCGCCGCTGGCTCGCCGGCCCTTCATCGCTTCTCGCCACGCTCGCGGTCGACTGGCAGATGAGTGGCATCGTGACGCTGCTCTCCGGGCGCCCGTTCACGCCGCAGTACTCGGCCGGGGATTTCGCGACCCAGCGACCGGATCTCGTTGGCGATCCGGCCCAGGACATTCCGGCCGGCCTCTGGTTCAACCCGGCCGCCTTTTCGAAGCCCGTCGCCACCCTCGCCGATCCGACGCAATATGGGAATGCCGGCCGCAACATCCTGACCGGGCCGGGCTATCAGGATGTCGATCTCGCGCTCGTGCGAACCGTGACCCTGGCGGGACGGGCGAAGCTGCAACTGCGCGTCGAGGTGTTCAACGCGCTCAACCACGCGAACTACCAGTTGCCGGTGTTCCTGCTCGACCGCTCGGACGTGGGACGCGTGACGGCGACGGCGGGCAACATGCGGGAGTGGCAGTTCGCGGTGCGGGTGATCTTCTGATGCACGCGTAGGGATCAGGGATCAGGGGAGTGAACTAGAATAGCCATCTTATGACTGAGCCGGCTTCGCCATCCATCGTTGCGCGCCTTGTCGACGGCTGCTTCGCCGTCCGCGGCGGCGTGCTGGCCGCGGCGCGCGTCCCGAGCCTCGCGGCCGCCGGCCGTCGCATCACGGTTGCCGAACTGGTCCTGCTGGTGCTGTGCGGCTCCGCGGCCGCCTTCGTGATCGGGTACGTTCGCCTCGGCCTGCGCATTCCCGGGCATGTCATCGTGCTGGCCGCTGTCCCGATGACGCTCGGCCTCGCGCTTGCGCCGCGACGCATGGCCGGCTCGGTGATGAGCGCCGGCGCGTTCGGCACGGCGAGCCTGCTCGCGGCATTTGGCGGCGCCCGCTACGGCGGCGGATCCTTCGTCAGCCTTTGCCTGCTGGGCCCGATGATGGACGTGGCGCTGGCGGGAACCCGGCGCGCCTGGCGGCTCTACCTGGGACTCACGCTCGCCGGGATTGCGACGAACCTGCTTGCGCTCGCCTCTCGCACCGGGGGCAAACTCTTCGGGCTGGATTTGCCCGGAGCGCGCCCGTTTGCCACCTGGTGGTCGCAGGCGCTGGTCACCTACACGGCGTCCGGTGCGATTGCCGGCCTGCTTGCTGCGCTCGTCTGGTTCCGCCTGCGTGCCCGCCCTGACGAGCGGCCACAGCCGGAGCGCCGCGGGTGATCTACGTCGGCATCGACGACACGGACGTCGTCGGCACCGCCGGCACGAACCAGCTCGCGCGCGCGATTCTCCGGCAGCTGGGCACCGAGGCGGCCGCCGCGATCGTCTGCCGCCACCAACTGCTCTTCGATCCGAGCATCCCCTTCACCAGCAAGAACGGATCGGCGTCGATCCAGCTTCCGTCCTTGTCCGCCGCCGACATTCCGCGGCTCGTCGGCAGCATCCGCGGCGTCATGCGTGCCTGGTTCATTCCGGGCAGCGATCCCGGGCTGTGCGTGACAGCCGCGGTGCCGGCCGGCGTGCAGGATTTCGCGCGGTCGTGCCAGCACGAAGTGGTGACGAATCGGCACGCGCGCGCGGTTGCGAGCGACGCCGCGGTGTATCTCGAGGGACTGGGTGGCAGCGAACAGGGAATCATCGGAGCGCTCGCGGCGGTCGGCCTGGTCGCCACCGGCGACGACGGCCGCGTCGTTCACCTGGCCGGCTGGCCCTGGCCCGATGCCTTCGGTGGGACGCAACCGGTTGAAGACGTTCGCGCGCGCGGCGTGCACAGCATCCGGCGTGCGGATACCGGCGAGCCGGTCACGCGTGGCGCGATTGACGTGGGAAAACACCTGAGACCGAATATCCGGGGCGGTCAGATCGTCCTGTTCGTCGAACCCGCCTCGGATCCCGCCGGCCCTCCCTGGCGCGCGGTGAAACTCCCCTGACAGATCCCAGGATGGTTCGGCGCACGCTCGGGCGCGACACGTCCTACGGATCCGCCGATTACACCGATTACGCCGATTGAGCGCGTCGCTGCGCTTCGACGGCGGACCGCGAAGCGGTCTCGCCTGCGACGTGGGTGGGGCCGCGTTTCACGAGTGCCCGACGATCAAGAGGCTTTCGTGAAACACTGCCCCACCCACGTCGCAAGCCGCCTTCGGCGGCTGTCGAAGCGCACCTCCGGCGTCCTTGACGGCCCTCGCGTGCCCGCTGTCATCCGCCGAGAAATCGGTGTAATCGGTGCAACCCGCCTTCGCTGCGCGGTCGACAGTGACGCGCAGCAACGGCGAGGCCTCGCGATAGCTCGCCGCCCATGCGGGCGAGCGACGGCGGGTCGGGTGATGAAATGTGAATCGGCGTAATCGGCGTAATCGGCGGATGAATTTGAATCTGCGTTGATCTGCCGTTCCGTTCCCGCCTGCCTGAATCTGCGGTTGCCGCTCCTTGCGGAAACGAGTACAGTTCGCGCCGTTGCGCCTCGTTCGTTTCGGTCGCATGGAGGCGTGAGCCTCCGACCCCGGCGACTCGCAGAAAGCGACGAAGCGGAGCGGGGCGAAGGGGCCCCGCGAGCGAGGAGCTTGGCGGGGTGCAGCGATCCCCGCCATTCAAGAAAAGAGGAGATGTATGCAGCGGTCTCTGCTCTTCACCCGCATCGGCTTCCAGCGCAGCGTCCTCGCCCTGTGCCTGGCAGTCGCCTTCGCCACCATTCCGACGCTCGCCCAGAATCCGGCCGCGCCGAAGCCCAATTACGACCTGGCCGCGCAATGGACGTCCGAGAAGGTAGCCAAGCTCGTGTTCGACACCTCCGTGACGCCGCGTTGGCTCGAGGGGGGCGAGCGGTTCTGGTACACCTACCAGACTCGAGATGGCCGCAAGTTCTACCTCGTGGAGCCGGCCAAGAAGACAAAGGCGCCGCTGTTCGACCACTCGAAGATGGCGGCCACTCTCACCACGATGATCGGCCAGCCGTACGACGTGCAGCACCTGCCCTTCTCGACGGTCCGATTCGTCAGGAAAGACACCGCCTTTACGTTCGACGTCCAGGTGCCGCGCGATCTGGTGCCCAACGCAAAGCCGACGGCGGCCAAGCCGAAGGTCACCACGCAGCCGGACGCGGCGGGGACCTCTGACGACGACAAAGCGATCGACGACACCGCCGCGGGGAATGACGATCAGCAGCAGCAACAACAGCAACAGCAGCAGAAGCAGCAGGAACAGCAAAAGCAGCAGGTCGGTCAACGTGGTCAGCAGGCCGGCCGTGGCGCGGCCGCGCAGCCGCCCCGAAACAAGACGCTGCGCTTCGAGTACGACATGGCGACCGGCAAGGTCGATCTCCTCGACGACAACTACCAGGCGCCGCGGCGACCGCGGTGGGCCCAGTTCTCGCCGGACAAGAAGACGATCCTCTTCGCGCGCAACCACAACCTCTACATGATGGATGCGGCGAGCTGGGAACTGGCGCAGAAGAACGACAAGGATCCGAAGATCGTCGAGGTGCAGCTGACCAAGGACGGCGAAGATCATTACAGCTTTGCGCGCACCGTCCAGCCGGGCACCCAGATCGAACAGCAGCAGCAGGAGGAGCAGACCGGCGAAGCGGCCGAGCAGACGACCGACAAGAACGCGCGGGTGCCGGCCATCCAGGCGATCTGGTCGAAGGACTCCCGCAAGTTCGCGATGATTCGCCGCGACGAGCGCAAGGTGGCCGACCTGTGGGTCATCGACGCGCTCGCACAGCCGCGCCCGAAGCTCGAGACCTACCGCTACGCGATGCCCGGCGAGGTGAACATTCCGCAGCCGGAGATGCTGGTCTTCGACCTACAGACGAAGGCGATGGTGAAGGTCAAGACGGATCGCTTCAAGGACCAGTCGCTGTCGATCGCCCAGGCGCCGATGCGCGGACAGGGAGGCGGCGGCGGCCGTGGCATGATGGGTGGCGATCCCGAACAGATCCCCCCGGCGCCACAGTGGTTGAGCGACGCGACCGACAAGCTGTACTTCACGCGCCAGAGCCGCGACCTGCACAAGGTGGATGTGTGCATCGCGAACCCGGCCACCGGCGACGTAAAGCCGCTGATCGAGGAACGCCTGAATACCTACATCGAGACAAAGCCCTTGCGCCTGGCGAACAACCAGCAGGATCTTGTGTTCTGGTCCGAGCGCACCGGCTGGGGCCACTTCTACCTCTACGACGCCAACACCGGCGCTCTGAAGAACGCCATTACTTCCGGGGAGTACGTGGCGACAGGCATCGAGGGGATTGACGAAAAAACCGCGGCGCCAGCGGCGAAAGGCGCCAAGCCCGCGCCGCAGGCGAAGAGCCCCGCGCAGATCCCGGTCATGTACTTCACCGCGGTCGGCCGCGAGCCGAATGAGGATCCGTACTATCCACACTTGTACCGGGTGAACCTCGACGGTACAGGCCTCAAGCTCCTCGATCCGGGCGACGCGAACCACGCGATAACGCTGAACGAATCAAGCAAGTATTTCGTCGACAACGTGTCGCGCGTGGACGACACCCCCTCGTCCGTGCTCTACGACGCTGCCGGCAACGTGATCGCAAAGCTCGAGGCGACCGACGTCAGCGCCATCAAAGAAGCGGGCTTCAAGTTCCCCGAGCCGTTCAAGGTGAAGGCGGACGACGGCATCACGGATCTGTTCGGCGTGATGTACAAGCCGTTCGACTTCGACCCCGCCAAGAAGTATCCGGTCATCCTCTATGTCTACCCCGGCCCGCAGACCGAGAGCGTCACCAAGACGTTCAACCCGCGCGGCTACAGCATGACGCTCGCGCAGTACGGCTTCATCGTCGTCGAGGTGGGCAACCGTGGCGGCAACCCGGCGCGCTCGAAGTGGTATCACAACTACGGGTACGGCAACCTGCGCGATTACGGCCTGGCCGACAAGAAGGCGGCCGTCGAGCAGCTGGCGCGCCGCTTCCCCTACATCGATTCGAACCGCGTCGGCATCTGGGGCCATTCGGGCGGCGGCTTCATGACGGCCGCGGCGCTGCTCGTCTACCCCGATTTCTTCAAGGTCGGCTGGTCCGAGTCGGGGAACCACGAAAACAACATCTACAACAATACCTGGTCTGAAAAGCACAACGGAATCAAGGAGGTCACCGACAAGGAGGGCAACGTCACCTTCGAGTACAGCATCGAGAAGAACTCGGAGCTCGCAAAGAACCTCAAGGGACACCTCGCGCTCATCACCGGCGACATCGACAACAACGTGCACCCGTCGAACACCTATCGCCTCGCCGACGCGTTGATCAAGGCGAACAAACGGTTCGACTTCTTCATCATCCCCGGCGCGCGACACAGCTACGGTTCTGCTGGCGCGTGGGTGGCGATGAACCGGGCCGACTACTTCTGCAAGTACCTGCTCGGCCAGTCGCCCGACAGCGTGGACATCGTCGAGTTGAACCGCGAGCGGGAGCAAACCGGCGAGCGGACGACGACGACGACGGGAGGACGAGGGCGGGGCGGCCAGTAGTACCTGCCCGCATCGAGCTATCGAAGTGGTACATGGACTGCGTCTCCCCGCCGGAGACGCAGTCCATGTCTCGAAGCTCTTCCATTGACCGAAGCTCTCTCCCCGCGTCGAGTCGGTGCGGGCGGTCACCCCTCGACTCCACTCGTCCCGAGTCGCTCTTCCATTCCGGGCGCAGCATGTAAACGCTCGGGGTCGGGATGCGTAAAACACGAGTAACAATCACACTACACGTCTGCTCTCGGACGGCTCGCGGGAGCTGTTCAATCGAACGACACGACATGCACTCTGTTACCAATCGAAATCAACGCACTGCCCGTGTACGTTGCCGCGCGACCTGGGCAGTTCTCCTCGTAATGCTGAGCATCGTCACCGCCGCGTGCACGCGCACCTCGGCCGCGGCACGAAACGACGATGGCGGGCGGCGGGGCTGCGGCGGTGGAGGAGGCGCGGTTCCCGTTGTCGTGTCCACCGTCACGCAGAAGGACGTCCCCGTCGAGATCGAAGCCATCGGCAACGTCGAAGCGTTCGACACCGTCAGCATCAAGGCTCAGGTCAGCGGGCAGCTGATGGACGTGCGCTTCAAGGAGGGTGACTCGGTCAAGGCGGGCGACGTGCTGTTCCAGATCGATCCGCGGCCCTTCCAGGCGGCGCTCGACCAGGCCCAGGCCAATGACGTTCGCAACGAAGCCTTGCTGAAGCAGGCGGAGGCCAACCTCGCGCGCGATACGGCGCAGGCCGACTACGCGCACTCGGAAGTCGATCGGTTCAACCGGCTGTTTGCCCGCGGCCTCCTTTCGTGCGAGCTGGCCGATCAGTCAAAGGCCAGCGCCGACGCGACCTCCGCCACCGCCAACGCCGACCGCGCCGCCATTGCCAGCGCGCAGGCCCAGGTGGCGGCCGGCAAGGCCGCGGTGGAGACAGCCAGGCTGCAACGCGCCTACACGTCAATCCGGGCGCCAATCAGCGGACAAACGGGAAACGTCGCGGCCAAGGCGGGCAATCTGGTCACGGCGAGCGCGACGGAACTGACAACGCTGGTGCAGCTCGAACCGGCGCTGGTGACCTTCGCCGTGCCCGGCGTCAATCTCCCCGACATCAAGCGGTATGCGGCCGGCCACCAACTGGCGGTTCTCGCCACGCCCCAGGACCAGGATCGGCAGCAGGTGGCCGGCACGCTCGCGTTCATGGACAACACCGTCGACTCGTCCACCGACACGATCAAGCTGAAGGCGTCGTTTCCGAACAAGGACCGCCGGCTCTGGCCCGGCGTTTTCACTCGGGTCGTGCTGCGGCTGACGACGGTGCCGAACGCGACCGTGGTGCCCGGCGAGGCGGTGCAGACCGGACAGGACGGCCAGTTCGTCTTCGTGGTGAAGCGCGATCAGGCGGTTGACATGCGTCCGGTCACCACCGGCATGCGGGTCGACCTGGAAATCGTCGTCGAGAAGGGACTCAGGCCCGGCGAGGTCGTTGTCACCGAGGGTCAACTGCGTCTCGAACCCGGCACGCGCGTCGTGGTCGGCCAGGGCGCGGCGGGTCGAGGCGGACGGGGCGGCCGTGGACAGGGTCAGCGCACCGACCGGCGCGCGCCCCCGCAGTAGGAGCGTGTCCGATCACGGGACCACACGCTCTTACTAACGCCGACTTCGTCGGCGCAAGCGCGTGACACCCGCGGAGCGGGGTCCTAGGACAGATTCCAAGGCGCTCCATCGACCCCCGTGACTTCGCTGCTCCCGATTCGTGCCTTGGAAGATGTCCCGGTGACACGGTGAACCTCTCGGCCATCTTCATTCGCCGCCCGATCGCCACCAGCCTGTTGATGCTGGCGATCGCGCTGTTTGGCATCGTCGCTTATCGCGCGCTGCCGGTCAGTGATCTGCCAAACGTCGACTACCCGACCCTTGTCGTCAACGCGGGGCTGTCCGGCGCGGACCCTGGCACGATGGCGTCGGCCGTTGCGACCCCGCTCGAGCGTCAGTTCACGACGATCGCCGGCGTGGACGAGATGACCTCGTCCAGCTCGATGGGCAGCAGCTCCGTGACGCTGCAGTTCGATCTGAGCCGCGACATCGACAGCGCCGCGGTCGATGTCGAGACGGCGATCGCCGAGGTGATGCCGCTGCTGCCGCCCGGCATGCCCTCGCCGCCCTCGTTCCGCAAGTACAACCCCGCCGACAGCCCGATCATGTTTCTCGCGCTCACCTCGCCGACGCTGCCGCTGTCGCAGCTGCAGGAGTATGCAGAGACGCTGATTGCGCCGAGGGTGTCGATGGTAAGCGGCGTCGCCCAGGTGTCGGTGTGGGGCGCGCAGAAGTACGCGGTGCGGGTGCAGGCGGATCCGAACACGCTGCACGCCGAGCAGATCGGCCTCGACGAAGTCGGCAACGCGCTCGCCAACTGGAACGTGAACCTGCCGACCGGCACCATGTACGGGCCGGGCACCAGCTACAACATCCGCGCGAGCGGGCAGCTGATGAACGCGGCGGCCTTCCGGCCGCTGGTCGTCGCGTGGCGCAACGGCCGGCCGGTGCGGCTGGAACAGGTCGCCAAGGTCATCGACAGCGTGGAGGACAACAAGAACGCATCGTGGCTCTACACCGGCGCGGGCGGTCAGCGAGCGATCAACATGGCGGTCATGCGCCAGCCGGGCACCAACACGATCGAGGTGACCGACGCGATTCGCGCGCTCTTCCCGGCCTTTCAGTCGCAGCTGCCCTCGTCCGTGCACCTGCAGGTGCGAGGCGATCGGTCGCGCAACATCCGCAAGGCGTTCACCGACATCGAGAAGACGATGCTCGCGACGCTGCTGCTGGTCGTCGCCGTCATCTTCCTGTTCCTGCGGAACCCGTCCGCCACGATGATCCCCGCGCTCGCCCTGCCCTTCTCGATCGTGGGCACGTTCGCCGTCATGTCGCTGCTCGACTTCAGCCTCGACAACCTGTCGATGATGGCCCTGATCCTGTGCGTGGGCTTCGTCGTGGACGACGCGATCGTGATGCTGGAGAACATCGTGCGGCACGTGGAGCGCGGCGAAGCGCCGATGGAGGCGGCCCTGAGCGGATCGCGCGAGATCGGCTTCACGATCATCTCGATGACGCTGTCGCTGGCCGCCGTCTTCATCCCGATCCTGTTCATGGCCGGCGTGCTCGGCCGGCTGTTCCGCGAATTCGCCATCACCATCTGCAGCGCGATCCTCATATCGGGGATCGTGTCGATCACGCTCACCCCGATGCTGGCCAGCCGGTTCCTGCGCACGACGCACGGCCGGAAACAGCGGGCACTGTCGCGGGCCATCGGCACCGGTCTCCAGCGCCTGACGCGCGGGTACGACCGGACGCTGAAGCTGGCGCTGCGCCATCGCCCGGTGATGCTCGGCGTGTTCGTTTTCGTGCTCGTTTCAACGGTGACCATGTTCCGGGTCATCCCGAAGGGCTTCATCCCGGACCAGGACAACGACTCGCTGAACGTCAACATCCGCGCCGCGCAGGGGACGTCCTTCTACCAGATGTCGGACTACGCGCTGCGCGTGGCCGACCTCATCCGGCGCGACCCGAACATCGATACGTTCCAGGTGAGCCTGCAGGGCGCGGCGGCCAACAGCGCGCGCTTCAGCGTGCAGCTGAAGCCGCGCGCGCAGCGAGACCTGAGCGCGGCGCAGATCATCCAGCAGCTGCGGCCGCGTCTGTCGCGTTTCCCCGGTTTCCAGGTGTTCATGACGCTGCCGCCCGCGCTGCAGGTGGGCGGCCGCATGTCCAACAGCACCTACACGTTGACGGTGCAGAGCCTCGACACGACCCAACTCTACGCGTGGGCGCAGCGGCTGCAGAACGAGATCGCGACCCTCCCGGAGGTTCTCGACGTCAACAGCGACATGGAAATGAGGAGCCCGCGCGTCAACCTCGTCGTGGATCGGGACAAGGCGGCCTCGCTGCACCTGAACGCGAACGAGGTGGAATCCGCGCTCTACAACGGCTTCGGCCCGCGGTGGGCCTCGACGATCTACACCAACACGAACCAGTACCGCGTCCTGCTGCCGAACGTCGACTTTCCGACGCTGCTCGTCACGGCCACCCTCCCTGGCGCGAGCCCGGAGACCATGGCCTCGTCGGTCGCCACGCCGCTCGAGAACCAGTTCTCGATGATCGCCGGCCTCGAGCAGATGACCTCGGTCAACTCGCTCGGCTCGACGCAGGTCACGCTGGAGTTTGCCCTCACCCGCAAGCTGGATGGCGCGGCCATCGACGTGCAGGCGGCCATCACGCAGGCGGCGCGCCTCCTGCCGCAGGGGATGCCGACGCCGCCGACCTTCACGAAGGTCAACCCGGCCGACCAGCCAATCCTCTACCTGGTGGTCACGTCGAAGACGATGCCGCTGTGGACCCTGGACGAGTACGCCGAGACGCGCATCGCGCAGCGCATCTCGATGGTCAGCGGCGTCGCGCAGGTACAGGTGCTCGGAAGCCAGAAGTACGCCGTGCACGCGCAGATGGACCCGCAGGCGCTGGCCGCGCGACAGGTCGGCATCAACGAGGTGGAGACGGCCCTGCGCAACTGGAACGTGAACCTGCCGACCGGCACGATCACGGGACCGAAGCGCTCGCTCACGCTGCAGGTGAACGCCAGCCAGATCGAGAACGTCTTCTACGACGCGTACGGCCCGCGCTGGGTGTCGACGATCTACGGCGCGGTCAACGAGTACAAGGTGCTGCTGGAGCTGAAGCCGGAGTACCAGGCAGACCCGCGCGCCCTCTCGCTGCTCTACTTCAAGTCGTCGGCCGGCTCGCTGATCCCGCTGGACACGCTGGCGAAGGCGAGCGAGCAGATCGGGCCGCAGACCGTCAATCACTACGGGCAGCTGCCGGCGGTGACCGTTTCGTTCAACCTCGCGCCGGGCGCCTCGCTGGGCACCGTGCTGGGCCAGGTACGAACGATCGCCGAGCGGACGCTGCCCACCACCGTCAGCGGCCAGTTCCAGGGCGCGGCGAAGGCGTTCCAGAGCTCGATCCTCAATCTCGCCGCGCTGCTCATCGTCGCCGTCCTGGTTGTCTACATCGTCCTCGGCATCCTGTACGAGAGCTACATCCATCCGCTCACGATTCTCTCGGGGCTGCCCTCCGCCGGCTTCGGCGCGCTCGTGACGCTCGCCATCTTCCGGATGGACCTGAACATCTACGCCTTCGTCGGCATCATCATGCTGATCGGCATCGTCGAGAAGAACGCGATCATGCAGGTGGACTTCGCGCTCGACGCCGAGCGGTCCGGCATGAAGCCGCTGGACGCGATCTACAAGGGCTGCCTGATCCGGTTCCGGCCGATCATGATGACGACGATGGCTGCGCTGCTCGGCGCGGTGCCGATCGCGCTTGGCTACGGGGCGGGCGGCGAGGCGCGGCAACCGCTGGGACTGGCGGTCGTCGGCGGCCTGCTCTTCTCGCAGCTCGTCACGCTGTACCTGACGCCGGTGGTCTATACCTACATGGCGGGGCTGCAGGAGTGGCTGGGGCGGAGGGCGGCTCGTGAGGTGCGTGGCGCGATTCGTACGGAAGTATGAGACGGCGCGCAGCTGGGCTGCACCGCCCGGCCCGCGGCGGACAAAGCGCTCGCGACGCGTCAGCCGCCCTCGACACCCGTCATCCCGTGCTGTTCCGCCGCACGCCGGCGACCGTCACCCGCAGTCCGATCATCAGGCGCGGGCGCGACGGGTTCACGGAAAGCGGACCGGGCGCCGGCGCCATCGCGCGCCGGATCGTCTCCAGGTCCTGGATCATCGTGATGTCGCCGGGATTGAGGATTTGCGCGATGGCCAGGGGCACCTGCTGGCGAGCGCAATACAACCAGCGAAAATCCGCCAGCAGCGCCAGCCGACTGGACACCGCGATCGACCCTCCGCCGCCTGCATTGAAGCCGAGCGCGTTGGTCGGGCTCGCGTCAGCTCGAAGCTGGTACAGCGACGAGAACAGCACGGAGTGGCCGCCCAGCCAGTACTGCGAGAACGCGAGCGGCTCGATCGACCCGCTGAGCCGCACGTAGCTGAGTCCTGCCGACGCCTCCGCCGACACCCGGACACCCAGGCGGGCGCGAACGGCCGGGTTGAACGAGAGGACCATCGTGCGCCATTGTCCCGTCGTATCCGGCCAGGGATAGCTCTGATCGAACGCGTTGTTCACCAGCGTGTAGGACGGCGGCGGTCTCGAAACATACCGCAGGTGTACCACGTACGGAGAGTTGCCGCCGTACAACGCCGCGCGAGCCTCTTCGAAGCGCACCTGAAGCCCGACGTGAGGGGTGAAAAAGACGTTGCCGCCCACCTCGAAGCCGGCGGCGTTGCGGCCGGAGACGGCGAGTGTCTGCTCCGCGGTCGAACTCGACGACACTCCATACAGAAACAGCGGCGAGAAGGTTGAAGACACCGAGCCCTCGAGCCGGGGGAAGACAGCGGTCACGCCGCCGAAGAGCTCGACGGATAACGCAGGATCGGCCGCCCCTGCCGCCTGGGCGAGCGCGCCCGTGGCATGCGCGACCGAGAGAGCAACCACGATGGCAACAACGGTGATCCGTGACATGGTGCGCGCCACTATACCACCGTGCCCCAGTGCGCCTGCCCCGTGTGGCGATGCAAGCTGGCGCACAGTGCTTTCGCTTCGGCGCCGTGCCGCACAGAAGAACACCGTGCGCCCGGCGCGTCAGGCGCCTTTCACGGGCCGCCAGGGTGGTCGATGAAATAGACTTCCGCCTGTGAGCCGTCCGGCAGCGACCACGTCCTCCACAGCGTGAAATGGGGATTATCGTAGCCGGCGGCAACCCAGGCCGCAAACTCGTCGCGGAAGGCCAGCCGCCATTTCGCTGTGTGCGCAATGGCAATCGACCCCGTCTTCGAGATGAAGACGTCGTAGTTCGAGAGGGCTTGGACGGGCTGCGGGCGGTCTCCGAATCCGTCGATCTGATAATGGCGAAGGTCCCTCACTTCGGCCACAACGTGGAAGAGATTGAACTCGAAGTGCGGGTCGTCGGGCAGGACCGCGATCCGCAGCGGCCGCCGTTGCGTCGGATCCAGTGACAGGAGAATCCGTTCATATCTCCAATCCGCCAGGCTCGGCGGGTGGGTGCAGTACTGCTCCTGCGGCCGGGGCCAGCCAAACGAAATCGTGTAGAACTGATAGGTCCCGGCTGCGATCACGAATATCCAGGCCGCCAGACGCACCCCTCTCCACGGAACCTGCCGGATGCCCGCCGCGGTCATCAGCGCGAGAGCCGGCAACAACGGAACGATGAATCGCCCGTCCTTGTTCGGAATCAGGAGGAAGATCACCATCGCCGGCACCACCCAGGACAGCAGGAATGCGAGCGCCTTCCACGATCTCGCGGAAACGGCGTAGATCGCCAGACCGAGCGCCGTGATCGGCATGAGTCGGCGCGAGATCAGGGCGTCCCGAAGCGCGCCCCAATACCACTGCAACGAGTCCCAGAGCCGCACCGGATCGCCTTCCAGGGCCGGATCCGAGCCGAGCGCAATCCGGGCGTGCGCAGTGAACTGACTGTACGATTTCACGTACCACGGGAGCGCCACCACTGCGAAGACCGCGACGAGAATCGCCAGCGACATCAGCTTCGATTTCGCCGATTGGCCCTCGTCCCGAACGTGGATGGCGAAGCACAGGAGCGCCGGGCCGATGAGGAAGGCGACGGCGGTCCATTTCGTCAGCATCGCGCAACCAAGGGCGCAGCCGAGCTGCCAGCTTCGCGTCCTGTCCAATCCGCCCCTGCCTGCGAGGATGAGGTACAGGCACAGCGTGACCATCGCCATCAACGCGAAGTCCACGAGCACCTCTCTCGAAAGCGCGAACACGATCGGATACAGCATCGTGATGACCACCGCGCCGGCGCCGACGGCATCGTCGAACAGGATTCGGCCGATCATGAAAATGCTGTAAACCGCGATCAGCAGGAACAGAAAATTAGTCGCAGCGACGGTCTGGACGGAGAACCCGAGGATCAGCGTGAACGGCACGCTGCAGATGTGAAAGAACGGTGGCCAGTACTGCGTGACCGTCAGCAGTTTCGTGAGCGACAGGCGTGTTGGCGATTCGATCAGCCTCAGATACTTGAGGGCCGAGATCGTGTGCACGGCCTTGTCGTACGACGGAGGAGTATCGTCGTTCGCCAGCCAGATGCCGTTGTTGATTAGAAAGAAGACGACCACCGCCGCCAGGACGGCAACGACGAAGCGGGGCGTGACGTTCCTTTCGCTGAGGATCATGAGCGACGATCTGTCCTTGTTGTGGCCGGTCATTATAGTGCAGGCCGAGCGTCGGCTCGCGTACTACTTGGCGTAGCGCTCGGACTGGTGGAGCACGGCCTCCTGTCCTCGGCCCTCGGCCATTCACCAAGCGTGTCGTGAAAAGGGACTTCAGACTAGGGTCTGAACGTACGGTAGATTTTCGCTGGCAGGCCGCCGAACAGGCGGTTGAAGGCGCGCAGCGCCGGCGGACGCCGCCCGCGCGCGGGAAGGACTGTACCCTCGCCGGGGGCCGATGACGGCTCCGCCTGGCGGTGCATGTGCCGCTGGACGATCGGGCACGAGAGGCTGCACAGGCAATACGGACTGAGTTGGCCCTGCGCGAGATACGACCGGATTTCCTGAAGCGCCGGCGAATTCCAGGCGGTCCTCCACTCGGACATCGGCGCGATCGCCTCGTGTCCGTAACAGCACGGCAGGATGCCGCGGCGCAGGATGTAGTAGCTCTCCCACGGCTCCCTGCACAGGAACTGGCGCCCGACGCCGGGATCTTCAGGCTGTTGGGCTGCCATGGTCATCGCCTTCCCGTGACGCTCCATGCACGCGGGACACCGCGGGCGCGCCGAAATCGAACTGGTTCATGAGCCACAGGCCGTAACGCCCGGCGTACTGCTCGCTCCGCCGGCACACGTCCTCGATCTCCTCGCGCGTGAGCAACTCCCGGTCGTAATCGAATTGGTACCCTCCCCGCTCGGTGCGGATCTGCGTGTGCTCGGCGTAGTTGAGCGGGCGCAGCACCACCGCCTCGGCCTCCACCATGCGGGACAACCTGAAATATGCCTCGAGATCGCAGAGGTTCGCCCGCATCGGTATGAACACCATGCGCACGGTCGGCAACCCGTTCGCGCGGCGCCGTGCGTCGCGGAGGTGGATCAGTCCGGCAAGGACGTCGTGCCAACGGTCGTTGCGCAACCGCCCGTAGACCTCCGCCGATGCGGCGTCGAGCGAGATGTAAAGAAGGACCGGCTGGCCGGCAAGCACCCGCACCGTTGCCGGCGTGAACGCCTGGCCGTTGGTCGCGAGTTCCAGCACCTTGTCGCGCGTCCCGATGATCGACAGCGTCTCCGCGAGCCTTGGATGCAACAGCGGTTCGCCGAAGGAACAGTTGACGAGCGTCTGCGCGGCGTCGAAGAACGGACCGTACTCCTGCAACGTCCGATCGTCCACGACCGCGTTCACCTCCTCGCCCTCGAGGCGCTTGCAGTGGTCCCACCAGCAGTACACGCAGGGGGGCTTGATGTTGCACTTGGCGTAGATGTCGATGCCGAGATTCGGCGGGAACGACTCGAGCACACGCGCGCCGGCTTCGAGCTCCCTGCGGTTCAGCAAGGCGTTGTCGTAGGCCCAGGCGTTGCGGGAGCGCCGCGCTTCATCGTCGTGGAACTCGAACGGCCCGACTCTCACCCCCAGTTCGCGCGCGTCCCCCGGGTGTGACGAGGGCGGCGTGAGCTTGTTGACGCGGAAAGCAAGTTCCAGGTTGCCGCCGCCCGGCGACGCGAGGTCGAACGTGTAGTAACTCCAGTAGCGCGCCAACGGGCCGTCCATCAGCGTCCGGCCGTTCGCCGTCAGCGTGAGCACCTGCGAGAAATCGGTGAACTCCGAGAAGATCGGCACGCTGCAGAAGCGATGTGCCTGATGTACCCGCTCCGGAATCGTCACACGCGCCTGCAGTTGCGCCCATCGGAAGGGGATGTAATTCTGAAACTCCCAGGTGTTCCACCCCTCCCCATCCTGCGGCAGGTACAGGGGCGCACGCGGGGCCTGCGCCCCGCCCGCGCTCTCCACGTCCTCCGCTTCGCCCGCCCCGCCCGCCGGCGCCGCACGGTGGAAATCCTGCACCTTCTGATGCCGCCTGGCGTCGTCGTGTGTCTCGAGCGGGCCGACTCGGATTCCCAGATCCCGCGGGTCCGAAGCGTGCGGGTCGGCCAGGAGCGTGTTCAGGCGAAACGTCAAATCGAGCGGCTGTCGTTCGCCACCCATCGATTCGGCCGCCGCGGAGAGCGCGACATCGTAGACCTGCCAGCGCTCGCGCAGCGCCAGTTCGGCGAGCACCTTGCCTGACGATGCGACGGTCAGCACCTGCCGCCTGTCACCAGCCCACACGGGCAGCGAAACGAAGCGATGTCGTTGCCAGAGCTGCGCGGGGACCAGCACCCGCGCCTCGAGGCCCATCCACCTCGACCGAAAGTACTCTCCGTCCTCGGACTCGTACCACCCCTGCCCGTAGACGAGTGTCTGCTCGCGATTCAGATCGATGACCTGTACCGCCCGGACCATGATGCCGAGTTCGCGTGAATCACCGCGAACCGTCATCGTTCGATCGAGCGCGAACGCCAGATCGAAGTCGCCCGTCTGACCAATCGGGAAGAGGCAGTCGCAGGAACCGGCGCTGATGGAACACTGACCAACCCGTCGCCCGTTGACGAACACCGAAAACACGGGCCACGATTCACGCGGCCAGGCGTGCCCCACCGTCAGTCGAAGCCACGCTGCTGCGTCCGCGGGCACACCGCCGACGCCGCAGCGCGCCTCCCGGCTCATCCAGCGGAACGGGCGAACGCCGTCGTGTTCCTCGGGGAACCATCCATCACGATAGGAGATCGTCGCAGGCGCCACCATGTTGGGAGTAGAACTGTACTGGCGGAGCGCGACGGGTGTCAAACACGGCCAGCGCGGCCGTTACGGCGAGGGCCTATTTCTCCTGCGCGGCGAAAAGGCGGATTTGTGCGCCGACCGTCACGCGCATCCGGGATGTATCCATTGATGCCGGCCCAGGTGCGGGCGCCATCGCGCTTCGGATGAAATCGAGATCCTGCGCCATGGTGATCTCGGACGGGTTCAGGATTTCCGTAACGGTCAGCGGCACCTCGACGTGACCCGTATACACCCGGCGGACGTCGGCAAGTACCGAGAATCTCGACGAAACGGCGACCGACACACCTCCGCCCACGTTCAGACCCACACTGTTCACCGGCGCCGCCTCCGCGCGAAGCCGATACAGCGAGGAAAACAGCACCGAGTGGCCACCCAACCAGATGAACAACAGAGCGACGGTGCAGAAAAGCGCGATGCCCAAGCGCCGCATGCTGAGCACTATAGCACCGCGGTGAACACCCGCAGCTCGCGCCCGTGTGCCTGTCCCCGTCCTCCGACGTCAGCCTCGAGACCGCATTGACACCCGCGCGCCGGCGAATGAGAATCGTGCGGCGCGGCGGCCCCTGCCCGTCCCGAATGTTCGAGATCCGCGCGAAATCAATGAGGACGCTGATGCGACGAATCCCACGACCTGTTCCTCTGCTGCTGCTCGTGTGGCTGGCGGCGTTCGCCAGCCTCGCCGGACAGACACCCCAGGCTCCGGCGCCCGCAACCTCGGGCCAGCCGGCCGCGGCTGCCACGGGCCAATCGACGAAGCCCGTTGCCAGGCCGCCCGCGAAAGCACCGGCGTTCGATCTGACGAAGCCCACGCTGTTCGTGGTTGGCTACGCGCACCTGGACACGCAGTGGCGATGGGATTACGCGACGACGATCCGCGAGTACCTGCCGCAGACGATCCGGACCAACTTCGATCTCATCGAGAAGTATCCGCACTACATCTTCAACTTCAGCGGGTCGAACCGCTACCGGATGATCGAGGAGTACTACCCGGACGACTACGCGAAGCTCAAAAAGTACGTCGCGGCCGGCCGCTGGTTCCCGTCCGGATCGTCGGTGGAAGAGAACGACGTCAACTCGCCGTCGGCCGAATCGATCATCCGGCAGATCCTCTACGGCAAGGAGTTCTTCCGGCGCGAGTTCGGCCGCACGAGCACCGAGTTCATGCTGCCCGACTGCTTCGGGTTTCCCGCCTCGCTGCCGACCATCCTGGCGCACGTGGGCATCAAGGGATTCTCGACGCAGAAGCTCTCGGCCAGCTGGCAGCCTGCGCCGCACGTCGGCGGCCCGGATTCACCCGAGAAGACGCCGGAAGGAATTCCGTTCAATGTCGGCATCTGGGAAGGACCCGACGGCAAGACCGTAATCGCGGCACTGAATCCGGGAAGTTACGGCGGTTCGGTGACCTACGACCTGAGCAACACCCCGCCCCCGCCGCAGCCGGATCCGAACCAACCAAACCGCCCGCCACGTGCCAGCGTCAACTGGCTGGAGCGCATCGACATCAACGGCAAGCTGACGGGCGCGTACACGGACTATATGTATTACGGCACCGGCGACGTAGGCGGATCGCCCAACGAAAGCTCCGTCAAGTTCATGGAAGCGATCGTCACGAAGAGCAAGACGCCGGTTCCGCCGCTGCCGCCGTCGGGACGGGGAGGCCAGGGCGCGCAGCAGGCGCAACAACCATGGCCGGGCCAGCCGGAGCAGGTTGGTGACGGCCCCGTGAAGGTGGTTTCGGCCAACGCCGAGCAGATGTTCCTGAACATCAAGCCCGAACAGGCCGCAAAGATGCCGCGCTACAAAGGCGACCTCGAGCTGATCAACCACTCGGCCGGGTCGATTACCTCGCAGACCTACATGAAGCGCTGGAACCGCCAGAACGAGGTGCTGGCCGACGATGCGGAGCGCGCATCGGTGGTGGCCGACTGGCTTGGCGGCCGTCCGTATCCGCTCAAGCGGCTGAACGACGCCTGGACGCTGGTCATGGGCGGGCAGTTCCACGACATCATTCCAGGCACCAGCATCCCGAAGGCGTACGAGTACTCCTGGAACGACGAGATCCTGGCGTCGAACCAGTTCGCAGGCGTGCTGACGAGCGCGACGGAAGCCATCGCGTCGGCCATGAACACGCAGGCCAAGGGCGTTCCGATCCTCGTCTACAACCCACTGAATATCGAACGCGAGGACGTCGTCGAAGCTGCGGTCGCCTTCCCGGGCGGGTGGCCGAGAAATGCACGGATCGTCGGTCCGGACGGCAAAGACGTGCCCAGGCAGTGGGAGCAGGCCGGCACACTGCGGTTTGTGGCAAAGATGCCACCCGTCGGTTTCGCGGTCTTCGACGTGCAGCCAACCGACGTGATGGAGGAAGCGATCAGTGAACTGAAGATCACGACCTCCTCTCTCGAGAACGCACGGTATCGGGTGAAGATCGACGACAACGGCGACGTCGCGAGCATCTTCGACAAGAAGCTGAACAAGGAAGTCCTCGCCGCCCCGCTGCGCCTCGAGATCAAGACCGACAACCCCGCGCAATGGCCGGCCTGGAACATGGACTACGGGGACCAGACGCGGGCGCCACGCGCCTACGTTGGCGGACCCCCAAAGGTCCGCATCGTCGAAAACGGGCCGGTGCGCGTCGGCCTCGAGATTACTCGCCAGGCGGAAGGATCGACCTTCGTCCAGACAGTGCGACTGTCCTCGGGCGACGCGGGCAACCGCATCGAGTTCGCGAACGCGATCGACTGGAACACGAAGGAGTCGCACCTGAAGGCGGTGTTCCCGCTGGCCGCGTCGAACGAGAATGCCACGTACAACTGGGACATCGGCACGATCGAGCGGCCCACCGACATGGAGCGGCAGTTCGAGGTGGCGTCGCACCAGTGGGTGGATCTCACAGACAAGAGCGCTGCGTTCGGCGCGACGATCCTCACCGACTGCAAGAACGCGTCGGACAAACCGGACGACCACACGCTGAGGTTGACGCTCGTCCGCACGCCGGGCACTCGCACCAGCTACACGGACCAGGGCACCCTCGACATCGGGCATCACGAGTTCGTCTACGGCCTGGCGTTGCACGCCGGCGATTTCAGGCAGGAGCAGACCTACTGGCAGGCGGAGCGGCTGAATCAGCCACTGCTCGCGTTCCAGACGCCGGCCCATGACGGAAAGCTCGGAAAGACGTTCTCACTGCTGCAGCTGAACAACAGCCGCGTTCGCGTCCTCGCGCTCAAGAAGGCCGAACGGACCGATGAAGTGATCGTCCGCCTCGTCGAAATGGATGGCCGCAAGCAGGATGACGTGCGGCTGACGTTTGGCGCGCCCGTCGTGACGGCTCGCGAGGTCAATGGAGCCGAGGAAGCGGTCGGCCCGGCAAAGGTTTCAAGTGGGGTGCTCGTCACCAGTTTCACACCCTTCCAGCCACGCACGTTTGCGGTGAGACTCGCCCCGCCTGTTGCCACGAAGGTCGCTGCACCGGTGTGGCGAGCGGTTGCGCTCCCCTACAATCAGGCGGTCGCCAGCCCGGACCGGTCGGTATCGGCCGGCAACTTCGACGGCAGCGGCCGCACGCTGGCCGCCGAGATGCTGCCTGCCGATCTCTCGTACGGCGCGATTCACTTCCGTCTCGCGCCGACTTCCGGGGTCAAACCGAACGCCGTGATTCCGCGTGGCCAGACGATCGCGCTTCCCCCGCTTTCGCTGGCCGATGACAACGAGCGGCCAGCCGCGGCGGGGCCACGCCATAGCTCCGGCGCGACGCAGCGGAGCGAAGGCGGGCGGCAGTTCACACGCCTCTATATTCTCGCCGCGGCGACGACGACCGATCAGAAAGCGACATTCAAGATCGACGATACTTCGGTCGATCTGACGATTCAGAGCTGGGGCGGCTACATCGGCCAATGGGACAACCGCGTCTGGCGAACCCGCGAAGAGCCGGCGCCGCCGAACCCGAATCAGCCTCCTCCACCCCCCGGGACACCTCCACGGATGCGAACCGTCCAGGAGTTCACCGGTGTGATCACGCCCGGCTTCGTCAAGCGTGCCCCGGTTGCATGGTTTGCGTCCCATCGTCACGGCACGGACGGGATGGCCGAGCCGTACGCATACTCGTACCTGTTCGCTTACGCGATCGACATGCCGGCCGGAGCGAAGACCATTACGCTGCCGGTCAACGAACGGATTCGCGTCATGGCGATCACGGTGTCGAACGAAGCCGCGCAGGTGCTGCCCGCGCACCCGCTTTACGACACCCTGGAGCGGACGACGCC